>Ga0209269_1000024_pt1 | contig 351250 bp, 321 predicted proteins | sample MTBAKMMethaMetaG_FD_187455 | JGI IMG/M metagenome (GOLD analysis project Ga0209269, IMG submission 187455) | Enrichment culture microbial communities from Arthur Kill intertidal strait, New Jersey, USA, that are MTBE-degrading - MTBE-AKM (Arthur... | ecosystem: Environmental > Aquatic > Marine...
GAGGAAAAAACAGAGTAATAAGAACCAAAACCAGCGTCGCCTGACGGCTCCGACCTGGGTGGCCACTTTCATCATATTGGTGGTCGTTTTAAATCAGAACACGTGGCAACCTTCAGCATATTACGCAGTAATCTAGTATAATTCAGTATAGTGTTTATTGTGCATTATACATGTAAAACTGAAACGAGAGGATCCGTTTCATGCCTAAAGAAGTCACCCGATACGTGAAGCGTGAAGTCGAGAGGGAGCTCTGGGCCCGGGCCGCAGGGCGGTGTCAGTTCGATGGCTGTAATCGCCCCGTGTTCAAATCCCCGGTGACGCAGGAGCAGGTGAATATATCGGAGAAAGCCCACATCTACTCTTTCTCCGAAATCGGGCCTCGGGGTTGGGGTCCCTTTGTCACGAACAAAAAACAACTCAACGAGGTGGCGAACCTGATGCTGGTCTGCCACGACTGCCACAAGACGATCGACCAGGACGAAGAAGGCGAGCGTTACTCCGCGGAACTGCTGGTCCAGTGGAAGGACGAGCACGAGAAGCGCATCGCAATCGTTACAGGCGTGAACCCCACCAAGAAGTCGCATGTCATTCTTTATGGAGCCAACATCGGAGATCAGACGTCGAAGCTGCAGCCGGAGGTGGCGAAGGACGCTCTCTTCCCTGACTGGTATCCGGCAGAGGAGCGTCCCATCCATCTCTCGATGAGCTGGGAGGGCAAGGACAGCGATCCTACCTACTGGAAAACAGAAGCCCAAAACCTGAAGACCGCTTTCAATCGCCAAATCCGACCTTTGGTCGATGGCACCGAGTGCCCGCATCTCTCTCTGTTCGCGTTTGCTCCTATTCCACTGATGGCCCTGTTCGGGTCGTTGCTGACCGACAAGGTGCCTGCGCAGACATACCAACTTCACAGAGAACCCTTCCAGACCTGGAAATGGTTAGCAGGACCAGAAAATTTCACGTACCTAGTCAACCGACCAGAATCTTACTCGTACCCGCCAGCGCTGGTAATATCCTTGAGTGACTATATCGCACTGTCGCGCGTCACTGAGGTCCTGGGAGAACCTATTTCCATTTGGGAGTTAACGATTGAGCACCCCAATAACGACTTCCTGAAGTCTAAAGACCAACTTTCCAAATTTCGGGAAACCGTCCGCCAGCTCATTGTTGACATTGGTAAGGCTCATGGGAAGCATACGCCTCTGACGATATTCCCCGCGATGCCAGTCTCGTGCGCCGTCGACCTCGGCCGAATACGAATGCCCAAGGCTGACAGTCCGTGGATCATTTACGACCAGAACAAGGAGTGCAAGAAATTCATACGTGCCTTAGAACTAGGAGGACCCGATCATGAATAATATCACAAGAAACCGAATCATTGAAGAGGCCGCCAGGTCAATAGACATCCCTGACTCTGCACATGAAAAGGCTGAAGCCAGATACAAAGATTTGAGTGAGTGGTTCAGCCGGAAGGAAGCCCACTGCTACGCATTCAACCCGCACATTTACTCGCAGGGATCGTTCCGGCTAGGTACTGTAATCCGTCCTGTAGATGATGACGGGGAGTACGACCTGGACATGGGCTGTCGTCTTAGGATGGGCGTAACAAAGAAAACCCACACCCAGCAACAACTCAAGGACCTTGTTGGAGCAGACTTAGAGGAATATCGTGTAGCTCGCGGTATACAAAAAAAACGCGAAGAAAAGCCACGCTGCTGGCGATTGGAATACGCCGACAAGCTGAAATTCCATCTTGATACTGTTCCATCCATACCTGAAACCTCCGATCGCAGGCAACTCATACAGGAAGCGATTGTACGGACTGGTGCTCAGGCTGGACTAGCCGCGCGTGTGGCCAATTTGACCGGGGCTATTACCGATAATCGGGTAAGGAATTACAAAATCATCCATGATGATTGGCTGCTCAGCAACTCGGAGGGATTTGCCATCTGGTTCGAGTCTCGTATGAGGCAGGCCAGGGCGCTAATGGAGAGCCTAGCGCTACAGGCCAAAGCAGCGAAAGTGGATGAATTGCCAGCCTATCGTTGGAAGTCCCCCCTGCAACGGTGCGTGCAATTACTGAAACGCCACAGGGATGTGTTTTTTGCTGCTGATCAAGACGGAAAACCGGCTTCAATAATAATTACGACACTTGCAGCTAGGGCATATAAAGGTGAAGTCGAGATTGCGGATGCATTGGAGACGATCTTGACCACAATGGGAGCACTTGTAAACTCGACCTCCCCTCGTGTGCCAAACCCAGTCAACCCAGCCGAGGACTTTGCCGACAAATGGAGTGATCCGGCGTCACGCCATCTTAATCTGGAAGCGAAGTTCATGAGCTGGCTGCGTCAGGCCCAAATATATTTCGCGGCCATCGGGAATGAGCGTAAGCCTGAATTAATTGTGGAGATGGCGAAAAGCAAACTAGGCTCATTACTCAACGTAAAAGACATAAGCACCAAAATTGGGATCGCGCCGACCAATGGGCTGCTCAAACCTGCGGCAGTCCCTGCGGGACTGAGCTTTCCGGACAAGCCGCTCATTCCGAAAAAACCAGCGGGCTTCGCCCGATAGGTCCCGCACATGATGCCTTGGTTTCTGAGAGATCCAGAAAGACTCAAGCTTGAACGCACAGGCATAGAGGAGCTGTCACGTTCGTCCAACTGGCTTGTTGGCACAGAGTGGCGCCTTGACAGCGGACTTTGCCTGGACGCGATCATTCGTGCCAGTGGCCATGACTACGAAGTACGAGTCTCATTTCCCGCCCTGTACCCCGATTCTCCGCCTATCGTGCGCCCACAGAATATGCAACACCGAATTTCCAGCCATCAGTACGGGGGGGGCGACGGACCGCTCTGCCTGGAGTGGGGTCCCGATAACTGGCACCGAGAAGTCACCGCAGTTCAGATGCTGGAAAGTGCGTATAGACTGTTCGAAGTCGAGAATCCTCTCGGAGAAGATCGCCCCGATATCCCGGTGGTTGTGCCATCCCGCCATAAACTGACCGTAGGTCAAGAATTGCGTGGTGAATGGGCAAGGTGGTATGCAAGCGGCGCTCTCTCTAATTATTTCACGACGCAACCAGTGCCTTCGGTTGGAACCTTCAAATTTTCGTTCTACAACGCTGGTGATAATTGGGTAGGCCTAATTCACGAAGCTATGCCGCTCGGGGGCAGTGCCTGGAGGGATGACCAGATCCCGACGACCCTGCCGGGAGCGGGGGAACTTAAGCCCGGCATTTGGTTCAAAACGGACTTGGAAAAGAGGGCTATCGGAAATCCACAAAAGCTTTCTGATCTACGAAACCTGTTAGTTGGCATGGAAGAATTTATTGCCACTGATGAGACTTCACCTGTAGATGGCTTCGGGAAGCGGACATCCGGTGTTCTGATCATAGATCGAGCAGAGGAATTGCACCTATTCATCGTATTACCAGATGAAGATCTTTTCGTGTGTTCAAGAGTTCGATCAGATGATGAACCAATTCAGACTCGTTCCCCCGAGTGGGACAAACTTAACTGTAAGACCATCGGTATCGTGGGCTTGGGTTCGGTCGGTAGTAAAATAGCAATGAGCCTTGCCCGCATGGGATGCCGAAAATTCTACCTTATTGACCATGACCTGTTGCTGCCGGAGAACCTCCATCGGCACGCTTTGGACTGGCAAGGTGTGGCTCATCACAAGGTAGACGCGATGAAGGCAGCAATTGGCTTAGTTGCTCCTGGCGCTCAGATTGAGGTTAGTCGTTTGCACATTACAGGGCAAGAATCCAACGCCGCCATCAGCGGGGCTCTTAATCGATTGGCTGCATGCGACGTGATCATCGATGCGACATCGAATCCAAGAGTGTTCAACCTCTTGGCAGCCGTCGCCCGAACAGCCAGTCTTCCCATGATCTGGATGGAAGTGTACGGCGGAGGAATGGGAGGTCTGGTCGCACGGAGCCGTCCCCAAAAAGACCCAACACCGCAGGATATGCGCGGCGCATACCTCCAGTACTGCACTGATAACCCAGCCCCGGCTTTGGGCCCGGTTCCTGGCAATTACGCCGTCGAAACCGAAGAAGGTGAGGTGCTGGTGGCATCTGATGCAGATATTACCATTATCGCACATCATGCTGCGCGCCTCGTTCCGGATTGCTTTACCCCACCCGAGCGCTCAAATTTTCCATACTCAATGTATCTGATAGGATTGGCTAAAAGCTGGGTTTTCGAAGCCCCGTTCGATACAATTCCAATCTCAATGGTGTCATATTCGGTAGAGGGCTGGGACAATGACCAAAAACAAGAACTCGGGCCCGAGGAAATACAGTTCCTGAGTGACTTGATTGAAAAGGACCATGATGCAACTTCTAATACCCCCTGAGATTTCCCTACAGTTGGTTCACGCCTTGGGGCAAGCTGGCCAGCGGGAGATAGGCGGCATCCTGATGGGAGAGCACGTCGGGCCCGACACATTTCGTGTGATGGAGATAACCATGCAGCGCAAAAGGGGCACGTTTGCAGCCTTCATAAGAATAGTTGAGGAGATTCTTGCGCCACTCCTTGCCTTTTTTGATACCAACAAACACGATTACACGAGGTTCAACTATCTGGGCGAATGGCACTCGCACCATTCATTCGCGCTGGTACCAAGCACGCGGGACCACACCACCATGTATAATATAGTAATGGACTCGCAGCTTGGTGCGCACTTCGTCTTACTGCTACTAGTCAAACTGAAACATAAAGACCAAATCGATGGAAGTGTCACAGTCTACCAGCCCCAAAAACCGCCGTTCACAGGCATTATTATCCAGGAGAGCTCAGTCTATCAACCCTAACAAAGAAGAATGGGCCATTGACAATCAGCTACCCCCAGCCAACGCAAAAAACAGATTGGCTGTTTCGCACGTACTGCCAAAAATGATCGCCTCATTATTCAGATTCTCGGAAGGATATTAAACTCAGGATTGTAGTCTAGCAAATTCTATACAATGACAGATGGGAGTTTAGAAAACCATCCTCTCGGAAACTGCAGATATCTTGAAGACATAAATGAATATAATGAGTTGAGGATAGCATTAGCATCTCTAAACAAACGGTACAAAGATCTTCATTAAATCTACTTTCACATAAAATCAATTTCCATCCCCAAGGCCCCCCTTCGCTCGCCTTCTAAGCAGCCCGCCAACAGAGAACCCGTTGTCATGCTGCTTGCAGCGCTGCGGGGGTCCCTATGGTCACGTTCGTGACCACTCCAGGTGGATATCAATCGGACTTCTCCTCTTTGGTCGTTCCTCCCTTCCCCTTCAGTCGTGGGTGAAAGGGGCAAGGGAGGAAACGTTTGGTTTTTATTAAGGACAGGAGAGGAAACGCAATTGAAAAATATAATGACCTTGACGACTGCGGTTGCCGCCCCCATAATTGCCCCTATTCAAAAAGGGGGAGGTTTATGCATGAAAGGGAGCATCCATCTCCGTTCCGATGTCAAGATGCCTTATTGGTACATTGCATGGTATCACGCCCCGGAGAAAAAGCTTTATCGCATCATAAAATACCTCGGCGAAAACAGACCGATGCATCAGACGCATCCGGATATGAATCGCGACCTGGGGTATGAAAAAGCCAGGAAACTACTTGCGCTTATGCAAGGCGATGTCGAACGCAACGTCTTCCGGATCGATAAATATATCGGCCAAGTCTATACAGATGTTATCCCGTATCTCAATGAATGGATTGAGATACGAAAGGAGTCATTGAAACCAGCCGGTTATGCCAGCTATAAAAGGATCATTAGAAATCATCTGACACCCTTCTTTGAAGAACATCCTATTCAGTTGCATGAGATCCGTTATGACACCCTTGTTCAGCTCATGAATTCTATAACCGGTTCAGGAAAGACCAAGAAAAACGCTCTCGATTGCCTCAGATCTTGTTTGAAATTTGCATGGAAATCCGGTCGGCTGGAGTCCATGCCTGCTTTCCCGGAGAAGAAGCTTTTCAACATAAAACAGCATGCCCCGGAATGGTTACCTACAGAGCGCTTCTATAACATTGTCAAGCATGTCCCCAATGAGCACAAACCCTTCTTCATGTTCCTGTATCTGCACTTGAGGCGGCCCGGTGATGCTATAGCCCTCTACAAGAAAGATTATGACAAGAGCCTCGATGCCTTTGTTATCCACCGAGGGATAAGCGAAGGGGAATTGATAGACAGCACCAAGACCGGTGCGGTGCATGTCGTGCCCTGCCATAGTGAATTCAAACCCTATCTGGAGCAGCTGTTGAAGCAGAATCCCTTCAGTCCTTTCCTCTTCACGTGCGAGGAAAGCAAGAAGGATGGCAAGCGCTACACCAAGAAAATCTATCTTCGGCAATGGCATCTCGCCCGTAATGCGGTAGGTGAAATGATTGATTCTTATCGCGGGACAAAATCGACCAGGGCAGGTCAAATGCTCAATGAGTTGGGGCTTTCACTTACCGACATTCAGACGGCGGGGGATTGGTCATCTCTTGAATCGGTGAAGGCTTACGCCAGAGCGAGCGTAGCCCGGAAAAAAGAGATCCTTGAAAAGAAGGTTGTCCCCATCGGGGCTTCAAAAAAGAATGGACTTACGTGAAAGTTACGTGAAAGTGTTTTGACCACACGGAGCTAGGAATTACCAGGAAAATCATGGTCGGGAAGCGGGGATTTGAACCCCGGACCCCAGCGTCCCGAACGCTGTGCTCTACCAGGCTGAGCCACTTCCCGAATGCTTTCCCTTAATAGAAAGATTCTTTCTTGAAGTCAAGCGGAACAATAGCGGATAATTGTTGGGTCAGGAGTCGGCTTCGATCTATCAGAAACCGACTCCTGACTGTCTGGTTTATCGACGAGTCTTCTCAACGGCAATGAACTGCTCGCGCATCACGCGATCGGCCATCTGGGTGCCTATCTCCCGCGGATATACCCCTTTCCTAAAGCTGAACAGGTCTTTATTCAACATGCTCATAGGGATGGTAAGTTCGACACGGGCGTATATCTCGCTATCGTCTCTGCCGGCTGCAGGGGCGTCATTTCTGGCGCCCAGGGTGATTCCCAGGATCTCAATCGGCTGCACCTTGACGGCAAAACTCAAACCCTTCATGTCATCTTCATGGTGACCGTTGTAGTAGTAGAAACCCGGCCAGATGGAGATGAAGGCGGCATTGGGCACCGGGATGCCCAGATTGAAATCAAAACCGGCAACGGCCTCTTCATGGCTATGGAGATCCGACAAGGGCAGATATGTATTTACATGGCCGGAAAACCTGGGATGAAAGAGTTCGGCCCCGAGCCCCACCCGCCGATGGTTGTTATCGTTGGTATAATCGAAGAAGGCATTACCGCCGGCGATCATCTGGCCGCTGAAGATCGGCATCCGCGCGCCCAAGCCGATATCCGTACCCACCTTGCCGTGCTTCAGGGTAAGCATGGGGCTCACAAACGGCGTCAAAGAGCTGTAGCTCCCCAGGGAGATCATGGTATCGGCCGTATACCCCGGTCGGTCTTCATCGGATGCCTGGGCGCCACCACCCACCCATACGACCTGCGGCATATCAGCATAAACCGCAGGAGCCATTGCCAATATCACAAGCATGATCAAACATACCTTCCTCATATGTAAACCTCCCTTTCAGTTTGGAACATCACCAGAGGATCTTCATTCCCTGGCACACATCCTCCGGTTTGATGGTGGTCATGGGTTCGTTGTGGAGCATGCGCATATAGTTGATCTGGCTGGTCCCGAAGGGTGGGATACTCACCCGTGGACATATGCGCACGTGCGGGGTGAAAAGTTCGTTATCGGGCAAAAAATACAATGACATATTAAGGCTGTACATGTTCAGTGAGTCGATATAGCCCAGAACTTTCAATACGCCGGCTACAAGATCATTCATAATCCCATCTCGCATCTCGGAAGGTCGGTACGTATCATCCATGATGCCGATGATATCGAACACACCCAAGGGCGCAAAGGCCACCAGCCATGTCATATGTTCCATACGCGCAATGAAGCGTTCGTCCAGCTGTTCCTCCTGGCCTGCAAGATCGCGCCAGAAATCGGTGCCGTGCTTTCCACGATAAAGCCCCAGCATGCCAAGCATGCTGGTGTAGTAGTTCGTAGGCGTGGTCGAGGCAGTAACCTGGAGATGGGGATGTACAATGGATCCGCCGGCCAGCGGCATATAGTTCCAGTTGATGGACTGATAAACCGCCTCGGGCTGGGCGGCAACAAGATCGCTGAGATATTCCAGGCAGCATCCGACGGCATTGCCTATAATACCGGCGTCGAAATCTGCCAATGCCAGGTAGTGGGTGCGGGACATGACCGTCACGGCACCGTTCTCATCGTAGGGAAAGGCATTGGGAAAACACAGCGCCTCCCCAACGACATATCGTTCTTTGCTCAAACGTCCGGTGGGAAATTTCGGAGTCACCAGTTCAATCAGCTCCGGGCAAAAGGGACAAACCGCCTTGGACTTCTCGATCAGGGGATGTAAGTCAACACGCTCCATTTCCTTGATCGGAAAGTCTAGAATGCGCGTCGTTTGGTTGGTCAACGGGTCGTATCGCACCTCGGAATGCCTCTCGCTGGCCTGGAAGCCATGCATGGGATCCAGAAAATGCGAGGTCTTCACGACCTTGATGAATTCCATGCCGTGACCTTACTATAGGAAATCGAGAGGGTCAAGTTCAGTTGACTCAAAGCCTGTCTGATGAAATGATCGGACCAGTACATTCATAGTACAGTATACCGCCTTCATACATATCACTCCGCTTTGGATTTTTCACCCGGCAAGAGTTACCATACTTCATGGTAAAATGACCGTGGGGCCAACTCCAGTGAATCCAAGCCCACAGACATGACCAGATAGCGTCGGATGTCAAGACAGAGGTGGCATTTGTTCACGAAAACTCCATTCGGGACATAGTCATGAACCGTCTGTGCCAGCTCCAAGAGTCCGGCGATGCCTTTTTTATAAAGCACAGTGATAAGCGGATAGTCATCAGGGTTGAGTTCCCATCCCAAATGGTTGTGACTAATGGCCAGCCCGGAGCAGAGCCCCGGCAGATAATTACCATACAAATCGATATGGAAATGGCTGGTGCCGGCCAACTCCGCACACGGGCCGCAAGAATTCCGGGCAACCTGCTCCGCCGTATAAGTCCCGAGAATGCTGGCGTAGGTGGCTACTGCCCGCCCGCCCATATGGATCCAGTAACGGTTCAAGACATCACTCAGATAGCGAGGCCCGAAGGCATTGAAATACTCCTGCAGGGAATGCGTGCATGTATCGTCGAACCTATCTATATCGTCACAGAAGTCCATAATCCACGGTAGTATCCGCATCCCTGCCCGCCGGCAGGCCTGCATTGCGCCCTTTACCTTGGCGAAGGGGATGAAGCCGTTATGGAAGGGACTTATTGAAATAAGCACAGTGGCAAGTCCGGCATCTTTGAGCTTGAGGAGCAGATCCACAGCCGATTCCGGATCGCGGTACCACATCGCATTGGTCTCGACGTATTCGATATCGAGCCCCCGGGTGCGGATGCCGCTCACGGTCCGCAAGAGCGCCTGTATGCCGAGAAAAGGTTCGCCGCCTCCGATATGCACACTCCGGCATGACAAACGTTTAAGCGTCATGACGATCTCATCCAGTACATCCTCCTCAAGATAATCCCTTTCACGGTTTGGACTGCAGCCGTATAGACAGTGACCGCAGCGCGAGGTGCAAGCGTAATTCGTGATGATCCCTCCTCCCATAAGACGATCAATGCAGAGGTTGGCCGACATGCGCTGTCTATACCGAAAACAGGAAGGTAATGCCACCCCATAATCAGCGGTCAGTGGGGTTGATTTTCAGGGGTCTGTTCTCTATTAAAAGGGCAGGAAGAGGGACAGATTGCCCATCTCCGATAAAGAGCATGAAAGGAGGGCAAAATAATGTTTGAACCCAAGAAAATCCTCGTTCCTACCGATTTTTCAGTGTCTTCCGACAAGGCCATACAGGAAGCCATCGACATCGCTGAAAAGTACCATTCCAAAGTCTATGTCCTGCATGTGATCGAAAAGGGAGTGCAACAGTGTGCCGCTGATTACTGTCTGCCGAACGAAGTATTTGAACAATTCGAACATGAGAGCATAGACTCCTCAACCCAGAAGATGCATCAGGAAGTCTCAAAGCTGAACAAGGCCGATGCCGTGGATATTACGTTCGATGTCAAGAAGGGTGTGCCTTACGATGAAATCCTTAACGAACAGAAACAAAATGACATCGACCTGATCATCATGGCATCACACGGGCGTAGCGGCTTATTGCATTTCAAACTCGGAAGCGTGGCCGACAAGGTGGTGAAAAGGGCCGCTACCCAGGTCCTCCTGGTAAAGGCCTGAACACAAAGTCCGCTCCCAATCGCAATCAGCGGGGCCCGATGAGGCTGTTGAACCTTGAAAAGGGCAGGATCATATCATGCTCAGGAGGTAAGAAATGAAACCGATCGGCCCCCTGATGTGGGAACACAGATTGATTGAACGACTGATGAATGCTTTGGAAACACAAATCCATAAGATCCGTTCCGAGCTCACCATCAACCGGGTCTTTATCGATACGGCAGTGGATTTCATTCGCACTTATGCCGACCGGACACATCATGGCAAGGAGGAGGATATCCTGTTTAGAGATCTCAGCAAACAACCCCTCACCCTCGAACATAAAACCATCATGGATGAATTGGTAAATGAACACACGCAAGCCAGAAGGATAACCCAAAACATGGTGGAAGCCAAGGAACGCTTTTTTCATGGAGACACCAAAGCCCTTGGGGACATCGAGCTGCATCTTGTTGATTTAACAACATTCTACCCTCGTCATATCGAGAAGGAGGACAAACATTTCTTCTTCCCCTGCATGGAATATTTAAGCCCCCAAGCACAGGACTCCATGCTTAAGGAGTTCTGGGAATTCGACCGGCGTATGATTCATGAAAAATACCAAAAAGTAGTGGACGCCCTTGAGGCTATGAAGGCAGGCTGACGCCTGCGAGCGACATCGTGCTCACAGCTCGTTAATCCACAGGGTTCTGCTACATCAAACGCGCATAACACACGATTGTGTTGATCCCCGTCAATGCATCCGTTCGCGATGTGCCTTACAATGACCGATAAGATGGGCGCCTGGCAAACGACAACGTCCCAGGGGCTGATACAAATCAACAACTGGTTAGATTTAAGAGAAAAATAAAGGCTGGAGGTTAATCCATGCAAGACTCATTGTTGCTGTTCATCGTGCTGGCGTTATGGTTCTCCCTGCAGTTCTGGATCTTACCGCGCTTAGGTGTTGATACGTGAATGCGACGTGCCTGTTCGGTCGAGGACAGGAGAATAAAAGACACTGGCAAAACACAATTGAGCAGCCTACCAGGACTTGGCAATAAATCGGCACATGCCGAACAGCTTGATAGCGAGAGTTCGCCGGTCGATTAAAACAGACGATACCGGCTTCATGAGGCACGGTTATAATCTTAAGGAGGAATTCCATGGGAGAACTGGTGTGTGGGATGTGTGACGAAACAATCGGTGACCAGAATTCCAATTGTCCCTATTGCGGGGCGGAGCCGAGCCACTTTGTGTATTCCGCATCCGTTGACCGTGCCTTACTATGTAAGATCTACGATTATTGAAAAATACCAGGAAGGAGATAGGATGCTTATCCGCTCTCCATCCTGATATTTCGCAATGCCCGGACTTGATCAGGGACCATCACTCAGGCAGCGTATAGCTCCAGGGCATGGCCGAACTTGATCCGGCGATATAGTTCTCATAGGTGTATTCGGCGCTGTAATCAGAGAAGTCCCGTAGGTCGTCCATGGTGATAAGACCGGCATCGTCTCTCAGGTTGCGCAGGAAGGCCTCGGTTTGATAGATGACGGTGTTCTCAATCTCGAAGGTCCATTTCTGCGCCAGTCCAAGCTCAACCTTGTTGATATAATTGTCGTACATCCCCTGAGCCGTCGTGCCTCGATTGGAACTGTAAATAAGGCCATGATAGGTCTCACGTGCATCCTCGGCCAGGCATAAAAAAGACGCATCATCCTGATCGCCGGGCACACCGTTCACAAGCTTGTCGGCATAGGCCAGATAGGAGACACCTTTGGCCGCGACAAAATATGGCACGTAGCAGCCGATGGATGGTTCACCCAGAACGCACCAGAAAACGCTCAAACGCGGATCACCGCCGTTGGCGACACCATCGACCACGATTCCGGAACGGGTGCAGGCGCGGCTGATGCAGTACATGGTGCTGTAATTAGTCTGGCTGCAAGTACTCGACACCTGTTTCCCTTCGACATCCTTGGACACCTCGCGCATCACGTTCTGATAGCTCAGCCGTTTGTTACCGGCCATCCGGGTCATCAGCGCCTCAGCCCGTACACGCCTGTCGGCGCCGACATTCCACGGGCAATAATCATTGTAGTTCGTGCGCACATGGAAGCCAATAAAGGCATTGCCCTGTCCGGCATTCAATACCCTACCGGCATTGTTCACGACTTTCCCGCTATTGGCGTCATATTTTTTATAGCGGATCGGCATGAATCCAAGGGAGACATATCCGGTAAACAGCTCATACATGGCCGCCCCACCCTTAGCATCGATCACCGCTGCATTACAGCTCACGGCGCAGCCGAAATGGCTCCAGTGCCAGTTCTTAACCAAGCGTTCGAAATCCGAGAGTGTTTGGCACTGTTCCAGGGCGTCCCGCATAAGCTCCGTGCTGAGATCCGTGGCCGTATGCACGGGGTTGTACTCTTCATACACACTGGTTATGGCCATGGCGAAACCGGACTCATTGACGCCCGCCGAAGGGGTGATGGGAGAACCGGTAAGCAGCCGCATGCCATCCTCGAAACGGTAGACCATGAGATAACCGCCCGGTCCTGTTTTCTGGGCCGGGAAGAACTGGACCTGTTGATGCCAGTTCTGCGAGCTATCGAAATTCTTCCAGATAAACGGCCGGCCGGTAGTGGAAACGCGTCCGGATACCACTGCAATATCACAGGCCCAGGCCTGCATATCCAACCCCAGCATTAGGCACGGCAGCCATACTGCCATGCCCACAGACTTTAACCACCAAGACCTTTTGTTAAACATAATTTCCGCTCCTTTCACCATATCATTCAGCTCAAGCTTGCTGCGGTTGCAATGCTGCAGGCTTTCTAATGTTGCGGGCATTAAAGCGAAAAACTTATTTCATCCTCTGATAGCAGCGATACTCTATAATCAACCCGGACTATGCACTATTTATGCCACAAGCTAATACGGCCTAGTACAACTGGAGGATGCAGGGGTGAATAAGGCCCCACACTGTTGCATCCTGCATCAAAGAGGGTCGCACACCACTCGGATTATAACATGTTAAAGAATTATACTTCCTCAATAGAGGAATTCTATTCTATACACAGCCGGGTTTCAAAGGTGTTGGTGCAGGGTTAGATCATCAGTCGCCGGGGAATAGGCACGTGTTTATCCCCCGCATAGGGGACCAGGACTTGCGTGACATAGCAGGAGACGTACATAATGGGTATCCCAGGCCAAGGCCACCACGATGGGCGCGCCGAGGACCTTAACCCCAAGGGGGCGGAGTACTAGTAGTGGCCGAAGACCAACCCGAAATTAGACCCCAGGGCCTCAGCAATGAAGGCGATTAGATAGGTCAACAAGAAGGTCGCCATGCTCTTTCTCCACCCTACGGCCAAAACGCCGTTCCAGACAATGAACACTATGAGCGCGATGGTCAACATTGCCCCACTGATACCAAACAGCCCCTGGACCACTGTGGTTTTTGCAGCAAGGCCTGAGTGTCGACGAAGAAAGAGAGGATACGCGCGGTCAAGGCATTCAAGACGGCCACGACCGTGATGTACCCGAAAGCCTTTTGCCCCGGATAACGCTCGCGCATAACTTTCCCTCCCAGAATCCGAACGAATGCAATAATATGGCGTAGCATCGTTTATTGGCAAAACGGCACTACGCCATGCATGGTTCTGGTGGCCCTCCTACCCGTGTTTGATAATAATGCCCGACCCGCCGTTGGGATATCTGAAATCGATGGCATCAGCCTCGCACATGGCATAGCACCCCGCGCATTCCATGCACCATTCCTTGTACTTTGGTGTTAAGCGGGCTTTGCCGCCTTTGGCCTGACTCATGCTCCAGAGGTTGACAGGGCAGATGATGGCGCATGCGCCGCAGCCGTTGCACTTCTGTTCATGGTAGGTGATGAAATCGCCCGGATCGGCGTCATTGCGGAAGATCAGATCTTTAAGCTTGAAATTCGACATATCTTTTATATCAGACATCGTATTGTTCCTCCCTTCATCACAGCTTGCATGCCTGCCGACCGGCTTTGCCGAGCATTTTACGGATCAGCGGTCTGGTTATGAATGTTGGGATGATCGGAACCTTCTTCTTGATCGAACCCACGATAAGCTCGGCAATGGTATCGCGGTTGGCGTCGGAAATTCCGCGGCCCAAGGGTTTCAGATGGGGGACCACGGCCGACATCTGCGGCAGCAGGCTCAGGAAATGGCCAAGGTGATCGTTGATGGCCTGCATGTGGCTGGTGGACCAATCAAAGACCGGGCCGGGGAAGGCCAGCGACTGCATCTCACCGATGAAGCGCCCCATGGTCTTCATGAAGACCGGGTCAAAGGCCGTGGCGCGCCAGAGGCCGACAAACTGCTTGCCGAAATGATACTCCTCGCCGATCGCGGAGTCCTCCCAACGCCGCTCGTACTCCTTGAGGAAATCCCTGGAGGGGTTGCCGGCCGAAATCGCCTGGCCCGCCACTTCGGCCGCGATTTTGCCGGTCATGCAGGCATGCCATACCCCCTCGGCCTCGAGAGGACAGGGGAATCCGCCCGCATCGCCGATGAGCAGCACGCCGTCGCCATAGGTCTTTCCCGCGTACGATGGATGCGGCATCCACGGCAACAGGTGGACCTGGAATTCACGTATCTTGGCATCGGTGGCCCGGCACATGGCCTGAAAGGCCGGTATTTTCAAGATCGGCGTCAGCAACTCGACCGGCTTCTTGCCGCTCCAGATATCCAGCCATTGGCCGGCGCCCAAGTGGAAGCCATCATGGAAATTGACCTGATATGCGGCGCAGAACGTACCGAACCATACCTGTTCGGCCGCGCCGACCACATCATCCAACTTGTCCGGGTCGGCGCTGAAATCAAATTGGGGCACCATGGTAATGTCTTTTTTTGCAAAACGCTTGCGGATCCCGGAGGCAATGGCTACGGTCGAGTGCGCGCCATCCGCGGCGATGACGATATCGGCCTGAATCTTTTCGCCTTTGTCCGTCACCACGCCCGTGACCCGGCCGCCCTCCTTGATGACGTCCGTGACCAACGTGGAGGTACGCAGCTCGGCCCCGGCTTCTACGGCCATGTTGGCCAGCAGCGGGTCCAGGTCGCAGCGGTAGATGCTGCAGCCGGTCATGCCGCGTCCTTTGCCCTTGTAGACGATGCGATCGTCATCAAGCTTGGTCCAACCGGTCCCAAGCGAGGTGATCAGCCGGTCGTCTTCGTCCGTGACCTTGAAAAAGCAGTGCGTTATCTCCCGGAATGAAGGCAAGCGCTCGACTTTTTCCATGATTTCCGGAAAATCCCGCCACCAGTGCTGTCCCAGACCACACCCGGATGAGTTCTTCTCGCCCACCACCCGCGATCTTTCCAGGAATACCGTGTTCAATCCCGCCTTTGCCGCCACCTTAGCAGCCATAGAACCGCCTGGTCCGGCACCCACGATACAGACATCGAACTTTTGCATGTGACCTCCCTTATATTTTATAAGACTCTAAATCACTCGATCCTCCTTCAATTGCATCGCCAGGTTACGTACCGCGTCGGCTGGAGAGCCTGCACTGAACATCCGACACTGGCGTTCTCTGAGCTCAGGGGCGTAGAGACGTTTGCGTGTCAGGCGCGTGGCGGGCGGCGCCGCCAGGCCGATATCGGCCAGTCCCCAGGTGCGAACGGGCTTTTGCTTGGCTTCCCGGCGCTGGATCATGGAGGGGTAGCGCAGCTCGCCTACTTCGTTACTGGCCATGATAACGGCGGGCAAGGGGGCGCACATGACCTCATAGCCATGCGCCAGGACGCGTTCGGCCCTCAGCTCGCTGCCCTGCACCGTTACCGCACGCGCCAGGGTGACCACCGGGAGATCAAGGATATGGGCCAGCCCGATGCCGACCTGTCCGTCATTAAAGTCCGCGGCCTGCCGGCCCGTGATGATCAGGTCATAGGGTATCTTGCGGATGGCGGCGGCCAGAAGGTGCGCCGTAGCAAAACTGTCGAGACGTCCGGCATCCAGGGTCTCATCCTCGATCTTCACGATCTCATCCGCGCCGGCGGCCAGGGCCTTGAGCATCACGGCACTCGAGATGCGTTTGCCCAGGCTTATGACGCTGACAGCCGCGCCGGCCGGGTGGACATCCTTGATGCGTAGCGCCATTTCCAACGCGTTTTCATCAAAGAGACTCAAGACCGGCGGAATCCCACGCGGTTCAACCAGACCACTAGCTTGATTGACCTCAAAGGCATCCCGCGGACCTTCCGGGTCGGGAACCTGTTTCATACAGACAATAATATGCATACTCCGCCTCCTAGGCCAAAATTTCCTGCAGGGTCTCGTTGAGCACCGGGATAATATCCTCGTAATTACCTACTACGCCGTAATCCGCGATTTTGAAGATATTGGCCTGAGGGTCCTTGTTGATGGCCACGATGGTCTTGGAGCCCGCCATACCGGCTAGGTGTTGGGTGGAACCCGAGATGCCCACGGCGATATAGAGTCCGGGGGCCACGATTTCACCGGTCTGGCCTACCTGGGCCTTGGACGATACCCAGCCTAGGTCGCAGGGCGGACGACTGGCGCCGATGGCGGCGCCCAGGGTCTCGGCCATGGTCTTCAAAAGCGTAAATCCTTCGGCCTTTCCGATACCCCGTCCGCCGGCCACGATTCGTTCCGCCGTTTCCAACCTGATGCCATCGCCCTGCTCTAGGGTGCGTTCCACCAATGTTGTCTTTGCCGACGCCTGATCAAGGGCAACGGATACGGGCACAATCTCTCCCAGGGGTGTGTCCAAGAACGACAGAGCCGTGAAGGATCGCGGACGCACGGTTACCAGCGTGGGCGTTGTAACCGGGGTATATACGGCCATGATATTGCCGCTGTATATCGGCTTGGTGAAGGTGATCTCACCGTCAAAGGCATCAATGGCCACGCAATCCGTTACCAGCCCGGCATCCAGATTCCATGCCAGCCGCGGGGCCAGATCAAGCCCGATAAGTGTATTAATCATCAGGATAACCGCCGGCGGCGCTGTCCGGCAAAGTTCACTTAAGGCCAGGCAAAAATATTCGCCGTGATACGTCTCCAGTGAGGCATGTTCCACGACATAGACGCGATCAGCGCCATAACGCCTCACATTCTGTGCTGTGTCCGCGATCCCGCTACCCATGATTACGGCGGCGAGTTCGGCGCGCAGATTTTGCGCCACCTGTTTCCCGGCCGTAAGGGCCTCGGCCGCCATGGGATGCAAGGCGCCGCGTTCAATCTCTAAAAAAACCAGGACCTGTTTCTCAGTGTGCATGGGCACCTCCCTCTTTTAAATACAATTCAAAACACCGTCCGTTCCCGCCCAAGGCGGGAGGCACGCTTCGCTAGGCTTGTTTCTTCCGGGCGGCCTCTTCATCGGCGATCACCTCATCATAGGGAGGAACATAGAAACTGCCGTCCGAGGCATTGTTGGGATCGAAGGCCTGCTTGATCTTACTCTGCCAATGGTGGAAGTTGTACATGAGCGGACCGTAAATCTTGTAGTCGCCGAATCCCAGCGACGAGAGCCCGAACCCGAGACTCTTCTCAATCGTGAGATCACGGGTTTCATGGAAATAATCAACGCGGTTCTGGTAGTTGCCCTTGTCCCGGCGATCGAACATGACGATCTCCTCCATGTGCCCCCAGTTGCTCGTGCCCTCGTAGATCCCGCCCCAGGTGCAGTCGGCCAGGTCCTCGAAAAAGGTTCCGTTATCGATGTACTTGCGTTTGATCTGCTCGGCCAGTTTCGAGGCGTAGATCTGGTTGTCATAGGTCTCGTTCGATCCCATGCTGGTAAAGAAGTCGCCCCCGGGCCTAAAACCCGCGATGCACGGGAAGATCGAGCGGTGCGTGCCCCACCAGAACATGCCGTTGAAGGGCAGCTTGTCGGTACACATCAGAATACTGTCGGTCTCATCCACGATCTGGCGCAGCACCTTCTCCTGGAAGTCCAACTCGCGCTCGGTGTTGCAGCAGAGCATGAAGAGCGTGCCATGCTGGAAGGTCCGCATCATGCTATACAGAACGGGGTTGGTGAGGATTTTCTTGCTGGCGCGCGGGGCCATGAAATTAAAGGTAGCGCCGAAGGCGGCCTTGCAATGAATATAGCCGATCTCGGCATTGCCGATCTTGTAGGCCAAATCCCCGAATTTTTCATAGCTGGGCGAAAACAGGAAAAAGAGCCGGTGGGTCTTGGGCACCTCGGCATGAAGGTCCATCAAGGTGCCTTTGCCGGTCTTGACATTATCTTTTTCACCCGGCCAGGGGTAGATCTTGATGGCGACCTTGGTGAAGACTCCCATGCCGCCCTGGGCGCCGCCCCAACCGCGCATGATGCCGCGCAGACTCGGTCCCGGTCCATCGCCCGTGAACCAGGCGTCTTTATCCGAACCCAGGGAGCCGAGCTTCAGGAGCTCGGCATCGGGCAGGACCCATTCCACGCCCAGCGGATTGCGGCCGGAAAACCCTGTCATCAGCCCGGTCCAGCCATAACCCCAGCCCGAGGTCACACTGGCCAGCTGGGCGGTGTTCGGGCCCGCGCCGATGATGTGGCAATTAAGCCCGCGCCTGATCAACTCGGACTGGAGTTGCGATCCGCAAACATACGGCTCGACCACGGCGTACATGTTTTTTTCGTCGATCTCGATAATGCGGTTCATGCGCCTGAGATCGATCTGCACTACACCGGGACCACCGGGGGCTCCCCAAGACGCCCAACCCGTGCAGAAGGCCTTATATTGCAAAGCGTTGCGATTACAGATCCGTACGATCTCCTGCACCTCTTCCACGGTCCGCGGCATAACCACCGCCTCGGGCCGCGGGACCCATGCGACCGGTTCCAGATTAATGGCCGGCTGCCAGGCATAGCTGTCCAACATGGCCGGTTCCTGGGTGACATATTCCGCACCGATCGCTTCCTCCAAGGCCTTATAAACCGTATCCGATAGCATCGTAATACCCTCCTTTTAAGTCCGTTTCGCCAACCATGCGGTTAGGCTTGGAACGTCAGGGCCTCATTACGCATCTTGTCCCATTGCTGCTTCTCCGCCGCCTCGGTCTTCAGGACTTCCTCATAGGGTGGGATATAGAAGGTGGCGTCGGCCGTGTTTTGTGGATCAAAAGCCGTTTTGATCTTGCTCTGCCAGTGGTGATAGTTGAACATGATCGGGCCGTAGAGCTTCCAGTATCCGGCGCCCAACGAGGAGAGCCCAAACCCCAGGCTTTTGGCGATGGTGAGTTTCATGGTGTCGTCCAGGAAGGCGTAGCGGCCCTCGGCCTTGTGGGATTCGCGGCGGTTGAAGATGCCGATCTGCTCCAGGTGACCCCAGTTGCTCGTGCCTTCGTAAATACCGCCCCAGGTGCAGTCGGCCATGTCCTCGATAAAGGTCCCGTTATCGATATAGTCGCGTTTCATGGATTCGGATAATTTAGCGGCATAGACCTGGCAGTCATAGGTCTCATTGGATCCCATGCTGGTGAGGAAATCGCCGCCGGGCCGGAAGGCGGCCACGGCCGGGAAGATCGAGCGGTGCGTGCCCCAGGCGAACATGCCGTGGAAGGGCAGGTGACTCGCATCAATCAGGAAGCCGTCGGTCTCTTCCATGATCTGCCTGAGCACCTTTTCCTGGAAGGCCAGCTCCCGCTCGGTATGGCAGGCCAGCATGAAGAGCGTGCAGTGTTGGGTGGCCTTGATCATGGCGCGCAGCGCCTGATTGCCAAGGATCTTTTCCGAGGCGCGCGGGGCAAAGATCCCGAATGTAGCGCCGATGGCGCCTTTGCAATGCACATAACCGATCTCGGCATTGCCGATCTTGTAGGCCACATCGGCGAATTTTTCATAACTGGGCGAGAACAGGAAAAAGACCTTGTGCGTGGGAGGGACTTGGGCCTGCAGGTCAAGTAAGGTGCCCTTGCCGCGTTTGACCTCGGGCTCGCCCGGCCAAGGATAGACCTTGATGGCAACCTTGGTGAAGATGCCCAGACCGCTCTGGGCACCGCCCCAGCCGCGCATGATGCCGCGCAGACTTGGGCCCGGTCCATCACCCGTAAACCACTGGTCACAAGATCCCGGCGAGCCCAGTTTGAGCACCTCGCCGTCCGGCAGGACCCATTCCACGCCCAGCGGATTGCGGCCGGAGAACCCGGTGGCCAGCCCGGTCCAGCCATAGCCCCAGCCCGAGGTCACGCTGGCCAGCTGGGCGCAGTTGGGGCCCGCGCCAATGATGTGGCAGTTGAGCCCGCGCTTGATCAGCTCGGATTGGAGCTGCGAACCGCAGACATACGGCTCGACCACGGCGTACATGTTCTTTTCATCGATCTCGACGATGCGGTTCATGCGTCTGAGATCGATCTGCACCACCCCGGGGCCGCCGGGGCCGCCCCAGGCGGCCCAGCCCATACTGAAGGCCTTGACCTTGAAGCCGTTACGGCTGCAAATGCGCACGATCTCCTGCACCTCTTCGGTCGTGCGGGGCATGACCACGGCCTCGGGCCTGGGGATCCAGGCCTCATGCGTGATGTTAAGCGCCGGCTGCCAGGCGTAGCTGTCCATCATGGCCGGTTCCTGGGCCACATATTCCGCGCCGCCCAGGGCATCTTCCAGTGCCTTGTATACGCTAGCCGGCAGCATGAGAGCCTCCATTCAGGGATTGGATCAGGAGCTCCATCACATCCAGGACCTTTAAGGACGAGCCGCTTTCCTGAACCGCATCCTTGAAGACCCGCTCGCACCACGGGCAGGCCGTGACCAGGGCCTCAGCTCCGGTGGCGGCCGCCTCTTCCAGCCGCTCTTTGGCGGTCCAGGTGGCGAATTCCGGCTCGGCCTCCAGCACACCGCCGCCGGCGCCGCAGCACCAGCTGAACTCGCGGATACGCTCCATCTCGCTCAGTTCCACGCCCGGAATGGATTTGAGGATGTCACGCGGGGCGTCGAAAATGCCCAGCTTGCCGGTCTGTTTCAGGCGTGAAGGCCTAGTGAGCTTGTTGTCGCCAGACCATCCGCCCTTGTAGATCTCGCCCCGACGGCCGAGGTGACAGGGATCATGGTAGGTCACCTTGAGCGGGATCTGCGTTTTGGGCTTAAGCAGGCCTTCCTTGATGAGCCGGTCCGCATACTCGGTGGCGTGCAGGACCTTGACGCCCAGATCCAGACCGTTCTTGGGATAGAGATATTTAAAGGTGTAATAGCAGTCCGAACAGGGGGTAACCAACGTCCTGGCGCCCGAGGCCTTGACCCGGCTGGCCATGTCTTCGGCGTAGTTCTTCATCTCGCCCTGATACCCGATCTCATAGGCCCGGCCGCCGCAGCAGGCCTCGTCCTGGCCGGCAATCCCGAGGCGCACACCGGAGGACTTCAAGAGCAAGGCGGTGCCGCGCACGATATCGCGCAGATCCTCATCATAGGAATAGCGGCATCCGGCATGGAACAGGACGTCGGCCTTCTCCTGGTTGATGTCGATCAGGTCCAGGCCGTCGGACCACTTGCCACGGTCGGCCTTCTTCATGTACATGGTGTTGTCTTCGCGCTTCATGCTCTCGATCATCTCGAGGTGCTCGGGCAGTACAAAGCCTTGCTCCACGCAGGTGCTGCGTATGGCCAGGAGGACATCCGCCAGATCGATATCATCCCGGTAGCACTGGCACGAGACCTGGCAGGCGCCGCAGAGCTGACAGCGGTAGATCACCTGGGCCACGGTATCGGATAATTGGCTGCGACCATCCAGATACGAGTTGCCCATATTCATCTTGCCGCCGCCGGAATAGCTGTGGAAATGGTAGCGATCCACGGAGGGGCATACCTTGGCGTAACGCCAGCTCTTGATCTGGAGATGGGGCACCCATTTGCAGTGCGAGCAGCGCGCGCAACCTTCCATATCCGGTTTGAGTTCCTGTAACGTCATGGCTTAAGCTCCTTTCCCAAAGCACAGCTTGCCGGGGTTCATGATCCGATTTGGATCGAGAATATCCTTTACCTTGCCCAAGGCCCTGACCGTGTCGGGACATTTGCGGTATGCCAGATCGCTCCAAAGACCATAGGGCCGCGAAAAGAAGCCTCCCAGCGCGGACATGTTGGAACTGACGCTCTGGTACAGATTCTTCATCCGTTCAACGGCCGCCGGGTCCTGCGGATTATACATGAGGTCGAACTCGATATGGACGTTGCGGCCCTGCTGAATGGGCTGGATATAGATCCCACCGTCACCTTCAGGGAAGGCATGCCGGGCACATTCAGCCTTGAATCCCTTCACGAACTCATGTGCGCGGTCGAGGGTGTTCAAGAAAAAGACATCCTGGCACCCGCCCCGGTGCCTGATCTTCCAGTAGGGTTCCTCGCTGGGCCTGGACAGGAGACCGAGCACCTTGCGCGCCGGAATACCGGCGATTTGCTCGACGGGTTGCACATGACAGGCTTTGGCGATTTCGGCGATATCCTGCATGCAATACTCGATGCGTTCCTGGGGGAAGTGGTCATAACCGGCCAGGGCATAGAAGAGGATCCACTCCGGCAAGGCCTTGGCCAGTTTGTCGCGCTCCTTGATATCGGAGCCCATGATGGAGGCAAAAGCCACATGGTTGAGGATCAGACACTCGTCGGGCAGTTTCGCCCGCTGGATGCGATACGTGAAATCCACCAGATCCTCCAGGCGCTTGGCGGTTACAAAAAATCCCTTTTGCGCCTTGGGCAGGACCTCCAGCTTGATGGTGGCCCAGGTCGCGATGCCCATGGTGCCCTGGGAACCCTGCATGATCTTCATGAAGTCCGTCTGCGAAGGCCCCATGGGGGTCTTCTGAGCCTGGCCCGCGGCCCATTGCTGTTCGAGGGTGCCGGGTCCGGCCGCTGAACCGGTGCGGAAGAGATCGCCGGTGCCGAACACCATTTCAAGACAGCAGATAGGATCCGACATATCCCAATGATACTTGGGGATGGTATGCGGTTCGCGTTCCAGATAACTGCCCATGACCGATTTCGTGCTTCTCGGCAGAAGCGGCACCGGTACGCGTAAGCCCGCCTTGGCGCAGGCATCCTGTAAGACGCCGAAGGTTACTCCGGGTTGGATCATGGCCACCTTGTTGCGGACATCCATGCGCAGGATCTCATCCATGCCGGACAAGTCAACGATAACACTATCCGGCGCGCACGGTACGGTATCGCCCCGGAAACGCGGACCGGTCGATGAACGCGGAACCAATGCTACACCTTTTTGATTGGCCAGCAGTATGATCCCCTGGACTTCCTCCGACTTGCGGGGCTTGACGAGGGCACGGGGCTGCTCGCCCTCGATGAAACTGCCATCGCTACTGAACGCACTTAAGATCTTCTTATCCGTGACAACCCCGTTCGCACCGACAATCTTATCCCATGCTATGGTTTTGCTCGTACTCATACCCATCCCCTTATAAACGCGCAAAGCGCTTCTTGATCCGCGTAAACGTGGCTCCCAATGTCCACCGTACGATCTTGGGCCGCTGATCGAGGAAACCGCCCAGAACAATCTCCATGGCCGCGCCGAACTTACCGGCATCCAAAGTACGCAGGAGATCGCTGAAAATGCGGTCCACCAGTTCCGGTTGGCGCGCATGAGCCTGGAGAATGGCCCCGCTCATGGCATTCAGTCCTCGTCCCATGAGCCGGCCCGCATCCTCACGCATAAAGCTCTGCACAAACGGAGTGGCCAAGGGACCCAGCTCAGCCAGCAGAACCGTAAGATGGGGCTTGAGGTCTGCAAGCGCCTTGACGGTCTGGAGCATGGCCTCGCCCTCGCTCCGCCTGGCGGCGAGCGTTGCCAGGAAGGGCCGCATGGTCTGCAGGATGGCACGCAGGGCGTCGATGGCCCGTGGATTGGTCATGGACTTGATTACGGGTTGGAGCTGATCCTGCCAGAGAGCAGTCAAAGGTTTCAGATCCATGGCCATGACCCCTTCTTCAAATGACTCCAGGGCATCGACGAAATCCATGTTCGGGTCCATCAGTTCCCCTAGGGCCATCAAGTCATCCATCAGACCTCGTTGATATGATAACCGAAGAAAGTCCCATAAGACACGTGATTGCGCTTCCATTTGAATTCCTCCTTTAGCGGTAGATGAACAACAAAAGAAACATTCTAATATTTCACAGCTAGTCACTTATGTATATTACACGGCAGCGTCTGTCAAGCTATTTAAAAATGATTATATCAACTATTACAAGGTTTTTTACTTTCGTGACTCAGACTTCCATTGCCATTATCAGCTTTTTAATATCTTACTATTGCGCAGCTAGTCATTTTTAGAACCGGCCCTGTGCCGATAAGGCATGCCGCCCTGACCCGGGGTGACGATCCCTCGGGCAGGCATATGCTTCATTGAACCCTGATAGTTCTTTTCTCGAGGCGTGCGATGATAAGCACAGGCAGGCTCGTATCAGGTCTTGGGCGTATAGTTCACGAAGTAAAAGAGGAACCAGCCGAGATTTACGGCGCATTTATGCATGGTACCGCCAATGAATCCGGCCGTGCGCAGGAAGGCCGTATAGCTGACCGTCGCCACGATGATATACGATGTCACCTTGGGGTCCATACCGGCGCATTGCCCCTGGGCCTGCAATGCGACCAGCTTTTTCATGATCGGATCGCTGAAGAGCGCAAAGATATCGGTATAGACCTTCGTCAGGTCCGGGCTGTTGAAGAATCCCTGCAAGAAAGCCCAATTCGTGGGGGTATCAAAGGTCATCATGATCTGGTCCAGGATTCGTACCAGATCCTCAATGGACGCGGCATCGATTGCTTCTATGAAACTGTTCTGCACGTTGACTTGCGGATACAAGCTCCCCAACATATCAAAGAAGAGCGCCTTCAAGAGCTCGTCCTTGCTTTTGTAATAGTGGTAAAAGGTCCGTCTCGAGTAACCTGACTTATGCATAATATGGGCGATCTTGGTTTCAAAATAGCCATGCGCGATGAATTCCTCTTGGGCGGCCTTGAGGAGCTCGCGCCTGATCTTCTTATCATTTTCCAGACCGGCCATCCGGAGCCTGGCGGTCTTCTTGCCATGCGTATCCGGAAAGAGCACCGGCGTAATGATGCCGCACAGATTATGGATCAGGACCTCAGGGCTGCACATGATGATCTGCGAGGCCGTCATCAATATCGAGCACGCCAGGCATACCGCCATGATCTCCGAAAGGATCTGGGCATCGCCCGCCCGCAAGGCACCCGTCTTCTGCCTTGCCACGATAATGAGCTTGAACATGCGCGCCAGATCACGTCCGATCTGCATCCCGAAGGCGATGATCTCCTGATCCTGCAACATGCCTTGAAAAAGGGCCTTGAGCAGTCCGGGGATTTCTGACAGGGGATTGACCATCTCCATGACGGCCGCTTCGAACTGCGCCGGACTGCCGGCATGACGCATGAGATACTGGGGGTCGTTACGATACGCCGTATAAGGTATGGCCGTGGTGGAACGTCGCAGCAGTTCTATGAGCACCTCATTCTTGTTCTTGAAGTAGATATAAAACGTTCCATGTCCCAACCCGGCACGCTTGGTAATGGTATCCCCATTGGTCAGGTAATACCCTTTTTCGTCGAACTCCTTGAAGGCGGCGTTCAGCAGCCGGTCTCTGGTATTGGTATCAGCTCCTTGGATTTGCCGTGGTTTTCTGCCCACACCCTTCCCCTTTACAGGCTTGTAATGTTAGACGCCAGGTAAGCGCAACGTACCACCAGCCTCAAACGCCTGTCAACCGGACGACGAATTGGGTGCTGAACGATGGGTCAGTCGCCTGAGCGGCGTTTGCGACGGACCTGAAGGCTGTCGGGGAAGATGCTCAGGCCTTCTTGATGTTCGGTGCACAATGTTTTCCAGCGTTTGACGTCCGAAACCTTGGTGATGACCACACCCAGCTCAAAGGTATCACCGTTGGATCTGAGGACATCGCCCCAGACCACGAGGTCCTTGCCGAAAATCTCGATCTCGATAGGGCGTCCGGCCATGAGCCTGATATAAGAAGGAGGAATGGTCCGCTTGTCCTCCATAGCCGAAGCAGTCAGTTGCAGCGACAGTCCGCCGATACTGATATTGTTGGTCTGGCCCAGAGCCTTGATGCTCATAAGCTCACGGCTGATCTTGCTCCCTTCCTTGAGCGCGATCAACACCTTGAGCAACACATCCAGTTTGACCGAATAGCGTTCATACCTACGCTTTTCGCTCCAATTGATGTCCTCGCTCGACATACAGCTCTCCTCGTCAATTCATTTCCATAAGTTGAGCACTCTGCCAGGCATTCAAGAAATTATTCCCATCTGACGATATACAGCACACATTTTAATTTTGCTTCGGAGGTTAGACCTATGCATTATTCCGACAGCTTGGAGCAATCCAGCGAATACCTTCGTATGGCCATCTCGCACATGGGGCGGTTCCAGATCCCTTATGATCCTACGAACTATTCGGTCTGGTACGAATACGTATCGGGTAAAAACGAGAATTTGAGGGTCGATATCGACACGCTCTTGTCCGAGTCCAAGTGTATCACCCCCGAGCTTATTACCAGGCTCTATGAAAAATATATTGCCATCGATGAAAAGATGATTATGGAGAAGATCCGTCGCGAACTGCGCGCCATCCTGGACAAGATTCTCCATCACATCGCCGATGCCGAGGGGCAGTTCAAGAACTTCGGTGATGTGATCGAGCGCTATTCCCAGGATCTCAAGGAAGACCTCGACCTTGAGTCGGTCGCCAAGGTGGTGGACGGAATCCTCTCCGAGAGCAAAAACATCGTGCTCTCGGGAGCCATGCTCCAGGAACGACTGCAAGCCTCCACCGATGAGGTCGAGAAGCTCAGCAGAAATATTGAACAGATTCGGGAACAGGCCACTACCGATCTCCTGACCGGCATCAAGAACCGCCGCTACCTGGTCAATGTATTCGCCGAGGAAGTCAGGCGGTTGGATGAAAACGGCGGCGACCTGTGCCTGATCATGGCCGACATCGATCATTTCAAACGCATCAACGATACCTACGGCCATCTCATGGGCGACAAGGTGCTCAAGACCACGGCCGAGGTGCTCAAGGACAGCGTCAAGGGACGTGATCATGTGGTTCGCTTCGGCGGAGAGGAGTTCGTGATCCTGCTCCCCGATACCCCGCTGACCGGCGCCCTGATCCTGGCGGATAAGATCTGCAGCTACTTTAAAAATCTGAACTGGAAACGCAAGGACACCAGCCAATTCATCGGACCGGTCCACCTGTCATTCGGCGTGGCGCGCTACCGCAAGGATGAATCGCTGGAAAACCTCATTCAACGCGCCGACAAGGCCTTGTACCATTCCAAGCGCGCAGGCCGCTGCCGCGTTACCTGCGAGACCGAGATAGACCTTAATACAAGAATCTCGGTCATGAAATAACCGCAAGAATGGGCCCAGAGAAACGTGATTTCGACCATGCCGCAACTCACTGGGATGAAAAACCAGAGCGCCTTTCCCTTGCGCACGATATCACCGTTGAACTGGGGCGAATGATCCCGCTGCAGCCTGATATGGATGTCCTGGATTTCGGGTGTGGCACCGGATTGATCACCTTAGAACTGCAGCCTCTGGTCCACTCCATTACCGGCGTTGACAGCTCCCGCGGCATGCTGGCCATGCTTGAGGCCAAGATCGCAACATTGAAACTGAGCAATGTCAGGACCCGCTTTGTGGACATGGATGCCGGCGATACCATCACGGGCCGCTATCACCTGATCGTCAGCAGCATGACCATGCACCATATCGATCGCACCGACCAGCTCCTTTCACAACTCGCCCAGTCATGTTACTCCGGCGGGTTCATCAGCATTGCCGATCTGGATCCTGATAATGGCATGTTCCATTCCGATTCCACCGGTGTGTACCACCAGGGATTCGACCGCGCCAAACTACAGGAAGAGCTACGTGCGGCAGGTTTTGAGGATATCCAGGCCAAAACGGCCGCCACGGTGCACAAAAACAACGCCAAGGGAGAAATGCAGGACTTCAGCGTATTCCTCATAACCGGCCGGAAAGCGCTGAGCGGAGGGTAAGAACATTTACCAGCCCTGCACCTGGTAGACCTTCGCAATATCCGGGGCTTCGATATTCTGGCGCGCCTCAAGATATTCAACGAGCATGTCGCGTAGCTGAACATAGATGTAGCGCGTATCCCTGGCCGCCATGAAATTGTGTCCATCCCCGCCCTCGAAGATATAATCCGGCACCGCCACGGTATAGTACGTTTCATCCTCGATAGCCGCCCCATTTTCCAGTTCCACGGCGACGATTCTCTGGCTGCCGTCCAACCCCGGCCGCAGCCGCAGTCTAACTCCGGCAAACTGGCAGGCTCTCATATTCTTTCCCTCGCCGGCGGCCTTGATGAGGTTGCGCAAGTCCTTACCGGACAACCGCATGGTGACGACATAATCATCAAAGGGGAAGACACCCATGATGTGCCCGTAGGTGATGTCTCCGGCCTTCAGTCCGTGCCGGATAGCGCCGTTGTTGACCAGTGCCGCCTGCACCCCGGTCTGGGTCTGCACGGCCTTGCATATGAGGTAACCCAGCGGCGTGAGCCGCTCGACGCGGCTACGCTCGAAAGGCAGGTCGCTTTTCAAGCGGCAGACCTTACGGTCGATGAGGGCGCTTAAACGCCTGCGATAGGTCTGTGTGACCGCCAGTACTCCGGAGTCGGCCGGCATGGAGCTCTGCCTGCCCTTGAATTCGATCACCTCGGTGGCGACCACGGCGCGCCGCCGTCCTTCAAACTTCAGCCGCAGAACTCCCACTGCCTTGCCGAAGCAGGCGGCCTGGATTACCGGGACGTCCGCATGACGTCCGGACACGATTTTATGGTAATGCCCCGTGATGACGGCATCGACCCCCTTGAGCCTGGTAAGCTCGGATAACTCTTCGCCGAGAATGATGCCGCTGACACTTTCCTGATAGGATGGCACATGGGTGAGCAGGATGACGGCGTCGGGAACGCCCTGCTTGTCACGCCCCAGCTTGAGATGCTTGATCCAGCGCGCCGCCGTTATGGCCGCATTTTCAATTTCAAGCCCCTTGAGGTGCTTGGCGGCCGTAGCCCCAGGGGTTTCGCGGGTAGATAAACCGATGAAGGCGATTTTGTGCGAACCCGCTTGTACGATCGCATAGGGTTTGGCCCAGGCGGGCGTTTTGCCGGTCCTTTGGTCCACGATATTGGCTGCCAGATACTGGACCCCGCAAGAGTTCCAGCGCGCAAAGTGCTCAGTACCCCAGTCGAACTCGTGATTCCCGACGGCGGAGAGCTGCAAACCGATCAGGTCGAAGAGCGCGTTGACGAGATCCCCACGGCTCAGATTGGAAAGGGCCTCGCCCTGATAATTGTCACCGCCGGAAACCACGATGGTGTCGTGATGCTTAACCGTATAGTCTTTGATGAATCCGGCCAGCTTGGCCATGCCGGGGCTTGAACCGTTCTCCTCGACCCAGCCGTGGAAGTCGTTGATGGCCAGGATATAGACGTCGGCCCAGGCTGTCTGGAAGCACAGCAGGACCAGGCTGATCGCCACGCACAAGATTTTTTTCACAGCGTTTTTTTCATGAGCCGCCGGCCGCCAACGGACAGCCGGCGCAGCCTGTGATCTTCTAATCAGACCGGGGCATAGAAGCAGCGCTTGGGAGAGATCACCAGGCCGGCCTTCTTGAGCTGATCGATGATCTTGGCCACCTCCTCCTTGTCCATCTGCAGGACCTTGGCCACATCACCCGGCCGCATGGGGCTTCCGGCCTTTTTCATCGCATCTAGTACCGCCTTGGATTTGGCATCCATGGTCTCCCTCCTGATCGTAATCGGCTTATCGTAGCGGATGGACGGCGGCGGTGTCAACCGCACAACGCACCGGACGCGTATCTTCTAGGCCCTCGTAAAGTAGCGGGTGATACTCACCACCAAGTCGGGCACCATCCGCGTGAGCCTGCCCGGCAAATAGCATTGCAGGTAATACAGGCTTTTGGCCAGAAAGCCGGGGATGATGAGGAAGCGCCCCTTTTCAATGCCCCGCAGAATGGTCTTTGCCACGCAGGCCGGCTTCAGCACCCCGGCCAGGTGCTTGACCGCGTGCGCCTCGGGCGGTATGGTGCGCCCCTCGTCTGCCACCAGCGGGGTTTCGACCTCGGGCGGACAGACCACGCAGACCTTGATGCCGTAGCGTTTGAGCTCGGCCCGCAGGCATTCGGCGAAACCGACCAGGGCGAATTTCGAGGTGCCGTAGGCCGTATACCCGAACATGCCGAGGAGCCCTCCGGCCGAGGATAAAATTACCATGTGCCCGCCTTTGGCTTTCATATACGGCAGGGCGGCCGCGATCACATGGCGCGTACCGTACACATTGGTCTTGAGGATGGCATCGAAGGTAGCGGCCGTGATGTTTTCGAAGTGGTCGGCATGTCCGCGGCCCGCGCTGTGGACGAGAATATCCGGCGCCCCTATCGTCTCTACGGCTGCCGCCATTCTCTGAAGCACGTCGGTTTCATTCGTTACATCCATGCTGAAGGCGAATATGCGCTGCCGCGCGCTGAGGCGGTCCTGGAGGATGGAACCGCGCGCTTCTTCAAGCTTGGCGGCGTCGCGGGCAAAGATCGCTATATGCGCGCCCTCACGGGCGAAGAGCCGTGCCGTCTCCAGCCCTATGCCGCTTGAACCGCCGGTGACATACACCACCTTGCCGGCGAACGACTTGACGGGCCTTCTCATTGATCTTTTTTGGTGAAGCCGGCCGGGACATCGAAGGTATTGCCGGCGGTCGGCTCGGTGCTGATACTCTTTATCTCGGTCATGCTTGTGAAGAACGGGCCATCTCCGGTCGGTTTGGGCTCGCCGATGGCCTTCTTGGCAACCGTGCCCATGATGCCGCCGATCAGGCCGCTTAAGCCGCCCGAGAGGTTAGGAGTCTCCATGGGTTCGGATTTTTGAGCCTCGGCCGCCGCCTGAGAGCCCTGCTCCTGGGCCTCCCAGGTGATCACGGTGCGAATGGGGTAGCCTTTCACCTTGGCCATCTCGGTCTTGAGGCGTGCAAATTCCTTCTCCATGTCTTTGGCCGCTGCCCCGTGCATGGCCATGAAGGCATCGACGCCGAACTGCTTCATCTCGGATTGCGCCATGGTCATACCGATCTTCTTCAGGTAGGCCCTGACGAATGCCGCCTCTTCGGCCTGGAGCTTCTTGATGGCGGCGGTCTCCGGGGTGGTCCACAGGTTGGTCAGCATGGTATTCTTCAGCTTGGCCTTGGTCTCGATATCTTCCATCTCGATCATCCAGGTCATGCGATATTCCTGACAGGCAAACCCGTTGATGGTTTCGCTGCCCCCGGTCTTCTTGACCGAGAACTCGGTCTTGGTCACCCGTACCTTGGGTTTTTCCTTTGTGGCGCCCTGCTCCTTTTCAGCGGGGGCGGCCGGTTTGAAGGTTTCGATGGGGGTTTCCGTATAGGTCTGCTTTTTGGGATCAAGGCACCATACCACGCCTTTATCGATGCGGGTGATGATGGTCTGCTGCGAGCCGGAAGACAGCTTTGACATGATGGTGCCGGTGAATTTGGTGGCCGTCTCCTCGCTCTTCTTGAGACCCTGCAGGCGCTCCTGCGTCGTGCCCTCGAAGGCGCCCATGCCGCCTATACCGCCCGACTTGATGAAGCGCTCGACCGTAACATCGGCCCAGGCGGAACCGACACCGACACCGACAAACAAGATCAAGAAGCTGAACAACGCCGTGAACTTTTTCATATGCTCTCCTCCGGCCGCGCTTCCATGTGACTGGATCATTGCGGGCAGCCAGTTTCCCTTGTAACGGCCCGCACGTTACAAGTCAAGGTACTATCCGGGCGCCCGTCACTCTATGGAAATACGGCAGACCAGCTCCTATTAATGATCATAAAGGGGATAACGCTTATGACGGACGATACTAGCATCACGCGCCTGGCAACCTTTGCCGGAGGTTGTTTCTGGTGCCTGGAAAGTGACTTCGCCAAACTACCCGGCGTGCTTAAGGTCATATCCGGCTATAGCGGCGGAAAGAGCATAAATCCAAGCTATGATGAGGTCTGCTCCGGCTCGACCGGACATGTCGAGGCGGTGCAGGTGCACTATGACCCGGCACGCGTCAGCTATGCCGAACTGCTGGAAGAGTTCTGGCGGCATATCGATCCGACCGATGACGGCGGCCAGTTCGTGGACCGCGGGCCCCAGTATCATACGGCCATCTTCACGCATGACGAGGAACAGCGCGCCCTGGCCGAGGCATCCAAGCAGGAGCTGGAACGCTCCGGGCGCTTCGGCTCTCCGATCGCCACCGTGATCGAGCCCTTGCGTAATTTTTACGCCGCCGAGGACTATCACCAGGAGTATTACCGCAAACAGCCGGTGCACTACCGCGCCTACCGCGCGGCCTCGGGGCGGGACCGGTTGCTGACACGCCTCTGGGGTGTTGATAAGCCTGGGGCATGCCCGCCCGGATGCGGTTACGAACCCGATACGGCCCAGCCCAAGCGAACGCTTTCGCCCGAGGCCTACCGCGTGACCCAATTGTGCGGCACCGAGCCGCCCTTCGACAATGCCTACTGGGACAACAAGCGCGAGGGCCTCTACGTGGATATCGTCTCGGGCGAGCCGCTTTTCAGCTCCACGGATAAATACGATTCCGGCACCGGGTGGCCGAGCTTCCTGCGTCCCATCGCGGCCGCCAATATCGTCGAACACCCGGATGAGGGTCACGGCATGCACCGCATCGAGGTCAAGAGCCGCCAGGCCGGTTCGCACCTCGGGCATGTCTTTCCCGACGGTCCGAAGCCCACCGGACGGCGCTATTGCATCAATTCGGCGGCATTGCGCTTCATACCCAAGGAAGAACTCGAAAGAGAAGGATACGGCGCCTACCTGAAGCTTTTCAAGAAGTAAAAGGAATGAGGCCATCCCGACCCGATGACGGATCGGGATGGCCGTGTGCTAGCGTCTCAGGTAGCGCAGCAGCTTGAGTCCGGCCCAGATCAGTGCCGCACCCAGGCCGATCTTTATATAAGGGATCAGGCCCTTGTCCGGCTGGAACTCCGTGTTGAGGGTAACCTGCTTGCCGAGCTTGTCCTCGGCGATGATCTCGGCGCAGCGATTGGCATTCCAGATGGCCGCCTCCATGCCGCCCGAGCTCACGTGCGTCCTGGTATAGTCGCCCGTGAGGTAGAGGTTCTGATACGGTGAACGCTGGTACGGCCGGTGCTGTTCCATGCCCGGCAGTGCCCGGTAGACGCCCTGGCGTTCGCGCACCACCTTCCACTTGCGCACGTTCGCATCGCGCGCCGCCGGGAAAAGTTCCCTGATCTGTCCGATGGCCGTATCGAAGATCACCTCGTCGGGCAACCCCAGGATATGATCGGCCGGGGAGAGCACCATCTCGAACATGGTGCCGCCCTTGAAGATATGCGGCAGCACATTGGCCAGATCGGCGTAGGTATTGAAGATGCAGTCATTCGAGAAGATGGTGGTCTCGATATCGGTCAAGGAACGGTCGAACCATACCTGCAGGGATAAGGACGGCGCCATGGTGAAATGCATGAGGTCCTGGAAGTAGGCATAGCGGAAGGCTTCCGGCGGCAGGACCTTGCGCATGGCAAAAGGCCCTATGGCCGAGACAAAGATATCGGCCTTGCGTTTCTGCTTGCCGTTTATGGTCACGCTGTCGATCTTGCCGTTCTTGACATTGATGGCGGTCACCGCCTTCTTCAGCTCAACCTTGCCGCCCTTCTGGCGGATATAGTCCAGGCACGTATCCACCCAGATATCCCCCAGCCCGCCGTTTGCGAAGCCCACCTTGGCGGTGCCGGTCGAGGCGAAGACCTTGCGTATCCAGTTGAGCATGACCTTGGCCGAGATCATGGACGAGGGCGTGAAGGTCAACCCGTTGACGCCCGGCTCCATCTGTTTGAGCGATCCGCGCGGGGCGAAACGTTCGGCCCATTGGCTGAACGTGATATCGTCTAGGCTGTCGATGGTCGCCTGGGAATACATCAAGGCCCTGCTCAAGGCCAGTCCGCCGAAGATCATCTTCCAGCGCGGTATGGCCTTATAGTCCCTCAGCATGGGCAGGAAGGCCGCCGCGGCATGCAGGGGGGCCGGCAGGTCGCTAAAGCCCATGATGGCCGGTTTGCCTCCGGGGAGCATGTAGGCGAACTCGGATTTCTTCCACAGGATATTGCCTGCGATGCCCATCTTGTCGAAGAAGCGCAGCAGGTTGACGTAGTACGGGAAAAAGACGTGCAGGGCGTTGTCGATCATGTCGCCGTCTTCGTCCTTCCAGGAACTGGCGCGGCCGCCCAGGATTTCATCCGCCTCGATCAGTTCTACCTCAAAGCCCAGATCCAGAAGATTGATGGCGGTCGCCAGACCGGACATCCCCCCGCCCATAATGAGAGCTTTCATACGTTAAAACCTCCTATTCTATGAAACCCCATTTCTTGCCGATTCGCACGGCGGCCAAACCCTCGGAATAGCTCCAGGCCTGACTATATTGGGGTTTGATGACAACTTTGCCTTTCCGGTTTACAAAACCCCACCGATCCCCGGTCTGTACGGCCAGTACGCCTTCCGAGAACTCACCGATGCTTACATAGGTGGGTTTCATGATTAGTTTCCCTTTTTTGTTGATGAACCCGCTCTTGCTGCCGTCCAGGAATGCGGCCAAGCCATCATGGAAGCTGTAGGCAAAGGCGTATTGCGGTTCGATGGCATAGGCGCCGGTCTTATCGATATAGCCCCACTTGCCTCCGACCAGGCCGCCCATATTCACCAGTGCTAGACCGTCCGAGAAATGTCCGGCCAGGTCGAAGCCGGGCTGTATGGCATAGGTGCCGGTCTTGTTGATAAAGCCCCATTTGCCACCCAGCAAGCCGCCGACGTTCACGGCCGCCAGGCCTTCATGAAAGCTGCCGGCGCCGGGGAATTGCGGTTTGAATACATAGCCTCCGGTCTTGTCGATATACCCGAAATATTTTTCTTTCTTAACCCCGGCCAGACCTTCGGAAAAATCCTGGACCGCGAGGAACTGCGATGGGATGACGAATTTGCCGCTTGTATCGATGAAGCCCCACTGGTTATTTTCCCGGGCGGCGGCCAGACCTTCGGAAAAGCGCCTTGCCTCCCAGTACTTCGGTTCTATGACGTATTTTCCGGTCTTGTCGATATACCCCCAGTTGTAGCCGACCCGCACGGCGGCCAGCCCCTGGTTGAAATCGCTGACCTCTTCGTATTGGGGGGGGATGACCATGCGGCCGGTTTTGGGTTTGTATTTTTCAGCTTCGCGATCCATACAACTCGTGACCAGGAGTACGCACGCCAAAACGCAGACTCCGCGCACGCGGGGATGCAAAGTCAATCCATTCACTCCATGCCCTCCCTTTTCCCCCAGTTGGCCCAAGATGCATGTCGGATGAGTAAAAAGTACGGGATATGACCCCGGATGTCAAATAGTATTTCATCGCACTTCAGGAGCCCGATTTCACGGCCGTGGCCTGGAATAGCCTTGCATAGGCGCCCGGTTTGAGGGTAATACATCACATTCGTATGATATGGGAGGTCGGGTATGGATCCGAATGAATCGGCGCCGGAAAACGGCAGGCCAAGAGGCGTCATCTTTGGGGTGTTCTTCTTGATCGTCGCTCTGATAAGCGTGGGCGTGTACGGATATGTCCGGCATACGCATTTCTTTATCTCCACCGACGACGCCTACATAAGCGGACGGGTATATACGATCGCATCCAAGGTGCCCGGCACCATCCTGGCTCTACCGGTACAAGACAATCAGCTGGTGAAGCAGCGGGAGTTGCTGCTTGAAATCGATACACGCGACTACGATGTCAGAGTCAGGGACGCCCAAGCCCTGCTCGCTACCGAGGAGTCCAAGTTGAACGAGGCCAAGGCCAGGATCGCCCTAGCCGGCAAACAGCTGGAAGAGGTTCACTTCCGGATCGCGAGCTCCCAGGCCGGTCTGAAGCTGCAGGAAGCCGGGTTGAGCCAGGCACGCCAGGACCTGGCCAGGGCCGAGCGTCTCTTTCAGAACTCGATCATCCCCCGGGACCGCCTCGAAAAAGCACAGACCGCCTATGACGTAGCCCGCTCGCAGACCGATGCCGCCTTAGAACAATTGAAACAGGCCCAGGCCGCCCTTGAGGTCCAATCGGCGGCCGTGGAGCAGTCGCGGGCCGCCTTCGAATCCCAGCGCGCGGTGATCGCCCAGCGCCGGGCGAGTTTAAACGCCGAAGAGCTCAAACAGAGCTACACCAGGATCTATGCCCCGGCCGACGGATACATCACCAAACGCAGCATCGAAGTGGGCAACCAGGTGCAGGCCGGTCAGCCCCTGATGGCAGTGGTCGCCCTTAACGATGTCTGGATCGTGGCCAACTACAAGGAGACCCAGCTCGCCAAGGTGCGGCCCGGCCAGAAGGTCAGTATCGCGGTCGATACCTTCCCGGGCCGGAAATTCAGCGGCCGGGTGGAAAGCATCATGGCCGGCACGGGCGCGGCCTTCGCGCTCTTTCCGCCTGAAAACGCCACCGGCAATTATGTCAAGGTGGTGCAGCGCATACCGGTCAAGATCGTGCTCGACAAAGGCACGGACCCCGACCATGTCCTGCGCCTGGGGATGTCGGTCATCCCCACCATTGCCGTGCAAGACCGCTGAAGAACCCCAGCCGGTATGGAAGTCAGGGTGAATAAATGGATGATCGCCTTGACCGTGATGCTGCCCACGCTCATGGTGATCATCGACACCGCGGTGGTCAACGTCTCCTTGAACCACATACGCGGTTCTCTCTCGGCCGGCATCGACGAGGCCACCTGGTCTATCACCTCGTATCTGGCGGCCAACGCCGTCATCATCCCCATGACCGGGTGGCTGAGCCGTTTCTTCGGACGCAAGCGCCTGCTGATCGTCTCGGTGGCGTGCTTCACCATCAGTTCGTTCCTGTGCGGCAGCGCCTGGAGCATCCAGAGCCTGGTCGTTTTCCGCATCCTGCAGGGGCTCTCCGGCGGCTCGCTGCAACCCATCTCGCAGTCCATCCTGCTCGAGACCTTCCCCCCCAGACAGCACGGCATGGCCATGGCGCTCTTCGGCATCGGCATCATGTTCGGCCCCATCATCGGCCCGGTGCTGGGCGGTTGGATAACGGACAACCTTTCCTGGCACTGGATTTTTTTCATCAATATCCCCATCGGGGTCGTGTCCATCATCATGTCGCTGCTCTTCATCCATGATCCGCACTACATGCAGCGCACCCGCATGCGTATCGACTACTGGGGCCTGATCCTCCTGGCGCTGGGTGTGGGCGGTCTGCAGATGATTCTGGACCGGGGACAGCGCCTGGACTGGTTCGCCTCCCAGGAGATCCTCACCATGACGATCATGGCCATAGCTTCGCTTGCGGCCCTGGTGATCGTAGAGTCGTTCGCCAAGGAGCCTATCGTGGATCTGCGGATCTTCAAGGACTACTCTTTCGGTTTCGGGAACTTGGCGCTCTTCTTCTTCATGGTCAATCTCTTCGGCGGCCTGATCCTCCTGCCCATCTACCTCCAGACCCTCATGGGCTACAACGCGACGTTGTCGGGCTTTGCGCTGGCCCCAGGCGGTCTGGCCAACCTCATGATCATGCCGATCGTGGGCCGGCTGGTAACCCGTTTTCATCCCAAGACCCTCATCATACCGGGCATCGCGGTCCTGGCCTACTCCACCTATCTGATGTCGCGTTTCACCCTGGGCGTGGACTTCACCACCGTGATGTGGCCGCGCGTGGTCATGGGCGTCGGCATGGGCCTGATCTTCATCCCTCTGACCACCCTGACCCTTTCGGGCCTGAAAAAGGAAGAACTGCCCAACGCCACCTCCATCTATAACTTGGTGCGCAACCTGGGGGGCAGCTTCGGGGTGGCCATCACCGCCACCGTGCTCAACCGCCGCACCCAATTCCATCAGGCACGCCTGACCGAGTCCTTGACACCCTTTGACCCCGGTTTTGCCCTCCAGAGCAGGCAGGGCACCGACGCCCTGGCCTGGGGCGGCATGGATCCGAGCCTGGCCGGACAGGGAGGCCTGGGAGCCATCTATTCGCGTCTGCTGCATCAGGCCTCCATGCTGGGTTTCAATGATGTCTTCTTCCTGCTCACGATCATGATCGTGCTGCTGCTGCCGCTGATCCTGCTCATGAGACAGCCGCACCGTTTGAAGTGAAAATGATGGTGATAAGCCTTGAGGCCGCGTTTGAGGTATTGACCCCTACCCGTACACGGGCTAATAGTGCACATACAAGCGCAAGAGGAGATCGGGTATGCTCGCATGCAAGCGTTCTATTCTGGGGGGGTTGGCCTTCGCCCACGCCATGGTCATACTGCTCGCCCCGGCAGCCGTCCAGGCGTCGGGCAAGCCGCTCAAGGTGCTCTGTACGACCTTTCCCCTGTATCAGATCACGCGCACTATCGCCCAGAACCGCGACTACCTGCAGATCGAGCTGATGCTGCCGGCCCAGTTCGGCTGTCCGCACGACTATGCCTTGACGCCCCAGGATATGCAAAAACTGGCACGGGCGGACATCCTGATCATCAACGGACTGGGCCTGGAGGAGTTTCTGGGCGCTCCGCTGAAAAAGGCCAACGCCAGGATACAGGTCCTGGACAGCTCACAGGGGGTCAAAGATTTCCTGCGCTATACGCAGGTTTCAGAGTCTGGACACGACCACCATGCCGGTTATAATCCGCACCTCTTCGCCAGCCCGCGCATGGCCGCGCAAATGACGCTTGTCATCGCCCAGGGCCTTAAGCGCCTCGACCCCGACGGTGCAGACCTCTATGAACGCAACGCCAAAGCCTATGCCGCGCGCCTGAACATCCTGGCCGATGAGATGCGTGCGCTCGGACGAACGCTGGCCAACCCCCGCATCGTGACCCAGCACGGCGTCTTCGATTACCTGGCGCGCGACATGGGGCTTACGCTGGTGGCGGTCGTGGAGGCGCACGGGGGCCAGGAACCCTCGGCCGCGCAAGCGCTGGCGCTCGTCAGGACGATCCGGCGCTCAGAAGCCGGGGCGGTCTTCACCGAGCCGCAATACCCGGAGGACATCGCCCGCACGATCGCCCGCGAGGCAGGCATTCCGGCGGCCGTACTCGATCCGGTGGCCAGCGGTCCGCCCCAGGCCGGACTGGATTATTATGAAAAGGTCATGCGCCGCAACATGGCGACGCTCAAGGTGACGCTTGGAACACGCTAGACTACCCATGCACGCGGACGCGGCCGTGGTGTTCGAGGACGTCTCGGTAACCCTGGAAGGGGTGAGCATCCTCGAACAGGTATGCGCCAGCGTGCCGCGCGGCGGATGCACCGCCGTGGTGGGTCCCAACGGGGCCGGCAAGACCACGCTGCTGATGGCCCTGCTGGGCGAAGTGCCCTACCAGGGCCGCATTCATCTGATCTGCCGTGCGGGGGGCGGTTGCAACCGCATCGGCTATGTACCGCAGCGTTTGATGTTCGACCGGTCCATGCCGCTGTCCGTGATCGAATTCCTGGCCATGGGATCTCAGCGCCTGCCGCTGTGGTTCGGGGTCAGGAAAGCCAGGCGCGAGCAGGCCTATGCGCTCTTGGGATCGGTGAAGGCCGCGCACCTGGCCGATCGCCGCTTAGGCGCGCTGTCGGGGGGAGAGCTGCAGCGCGTGCTCTTAGCCCTGGCCTTGCAGCAGGACCCAGACCTGCTTGTGCTGGACGAACCCGCCGCCGGGGTTGACCTTGAGGGCGGACAGGTCTTCTGCGAGGTGCTGGAACATTTAAGGCGCGAACGCGGATTTACGCAGCTCATGGTCAGCCATGACCTCGGCACGGTGACACACCATGCCACGCATGTCATCGGCCTGAACCGCAGGGTCGTGGCCCAGGGTCCGCCGCGCGAGGTCCTGACCAATCAGAGCCTGTCGGCCGTGTTCGGCCCCCACATGGGGCTTTTCCACACCCACACGCCGGTCGAACCCTGTACATGCGCGGCGGGACAGGCGGAGAAGGATCATGACTGAGCTTGCCTCCCTTTACGATCTGATCCCGTTGATCCTGCCCTTCGAGTGCCTGCAGGCCCGCTTCATGCAGCAGGCCCTGCTGGGTCTGATCCTGTTGGCCCCCATGGCGGCCGCCATGGGGGTGCAGGTGGTGAACTTCCGCATGGCCTTCTTTTCGGACGCCATCAGCCACTCGGCCTTCGCCGGCGTGGCCTTAGGCCTCATCGCGGCCCTGGACCCGCAGCTCTCCATGCTGGCCTTCGGCGTGCTGGTGGGGCTGGCCATAGCGGCCTTGCAGCGCTTCAGCACGCTCTCGTCCGACACGGTCATCGGCGTCATCTTCGCGGCCGTGGTGGCCTTCGGGCTGGCGGTGGTCAGCCGCGAGCAGAACGTGGCGCGCGACATCCAGCGTTTCCTCTACGGCGATATCCTGACCATCAGCGGCTTACAGATCCTGGGGCTCCTGGCGCTCTTCGCGACGCTGACGGTCTTCCAGGTCTGGGGCTACAACCGCCTGATCTATATCGGGCTCAATCCCACCTTGGCCAAGGCGCACCGCGTACCGGTGGCCGTGTATCAGTACCTCTTCGCCGCGTTCCTGGCCTTGGTGGTGATCTTCGCGGTCTGGGCCGTGGGCGTGCTCTTAGTCACGGCGCTCCTGATCGTGCCGGCCGCGGCCGGCCGCAACCTGGCGCGCTCGGCCGGCGCCATGTTCTGGTGGGCGCTGGTGGTGGCCGAGACCTCGGCCGTGGCCGGGCTGGTCATTTCGGCCCAGGACTGGGCCCGTACCGCCACCGGGGCCACGGTGATCCTGTGTGCCTTCGGGTGGTTTGTCATCAGCGCGGGGGCTGCCAGACTGAAAAACCACCGTTAACGGCTCGTCCATCGCGGAGCAGCCTAGCGCCGAACGATGAGGGCGCGGATGGCGGCAATAACGAGAGTCTCCCTGCCATCACCACCATGCCGACGCCCCCTTTCCCTTGTGTGACGATTATTATACCTAGAGTCTGTCCACCTGGTAATTGAAGGCTTCCAGGTGGTTGTACGAGGCGTTCAACAGGTTCCCGTAGACACGCTTCACATCGGCGGGAAGTCCCGCCACCGCCAAGGCCGCCTTGAGAGCCTCGATATCCGTCTCTTCGATAAGAACGCCGACATTCATGGCCTCGATCAAGGACACGAGACCTTGCGCCACCAGCTCATCATAGAGGGTCTGCAGGCTCTGGTCGGTGAAGACGCCCAATCCGTTGCCCGCCACCGGGTCGGCAATGCCATATCGATCGAGAAGCACCTTGACGGCATCCATATGGTTCTGTTCGCTGGCCGAGATGTTCTTGAATATGCGCATATTCCATTTATCGTAGAGCGTCAGATAAACATCCCGGGCCAGTTTTTCCTCTTCCCGCATGAATAGAAGATCATCGGTGGCCTCCGTGCTCAAGGTTGCCGCCTGCAGGGATCCGAAGGACCCCAGTGCCATGACCATGAAGAGACCGAAGGCCACGAACCATGAAGCAACACCTTTCTTACCGTAATTTTCCATCTGATCCTCCTCCTTATTCCTTTAGTTTCCACAGAAGGAGCAACCGGCATGCCAAGCCCTCTTGGTTTTTGCAAGCTCTGGATATGACTGACATACCATCCCCAAGACACCGCATTTTGGTTCTCCCTGTCTCCGCGCCATCATGCAAAACCTGCGTGGCGGGTGCAGACCCTGCGCACCTTACGGACCATAGGTTCTGAGTGGCTTCGGTTCGCATGGCAACTTCCCTGTGACATACATGCGTAAAAAATGTATGCTTACCACATGGGGCATGTCTTGCAAGAGCCCCCTAATGAAGGAAGGAGGTGCTGATTGCATGCGCATGCATGAAATCCCGGCCTTGCACGTGATCGCGTACACCATCGTTGTAGCCCTCCTGGTAACCGGGCTCTCCGGCCTGCGCTCGAAAGGAGAAACGCCATCAACTCCGGTCGCGGACAGCGTCCTGATCGTGGAGCCGGGCATGCGGGTGGCTGATTTCGGCGTGCGGAACCACCTCCCCGCCACGGTTCTGAAGAAGGTCTTTCATCTGAAAGATGCAGCGGATTTCAACCGCGGAATCGACACCTTGGGCCTCAGCGGCGATCAGATACGGGCACGGACCTCGCGGGCATTGATCCTGAATGCCGAAGAAAGCTCGAAGAGCTGGCCGAAGATCGCGCTGAAGTTCGGCCTTTGGCTAGGCTTTCTCCTGACTGCCTTTGTCTTCATGCGCCGCGAGGCCATGACCCCGATACGCAGGAAAGCGATGTACGTGGCGGCCGTGATTGTGTTCGGTATCGTGCTCGGGTCCGATCCCAACCCCATGGGCACGGTCAAGGATGCGATCGCACTTTATGGGTCGTACCATATTATCTTTCCCCCGCGACTGGCGGCTTTCCTCGTCTTCATCGCGACGGTCATGCTCGCCAATAAATTCATCTGCGCCTGGGGCTGTCAATTCGGCACCTTGCAGGATCTCGTTTTCCGCCTCAACCGCAATCTCCAGGACACACGAGGAATTCTTCCGCAGTATAAACCGCCGTTTGTGTTCACCAACACGGTGCGGATCATATTCTTTATAACCTTTGTCGGAGCGGCCCTGTTCTGGTCCTTTGACATGATCAAGCCCATCGATCCCTTCAAAATTTTCATGCCAAGAATGATGCTGATCGGCGGGGGAATCTTCCTGATCGGCATTCTAAGCGCCAGCCTGTTCATCTACCGTCCCTGGTGTCACTTCTTCTGCCCGTTCGGGCTCGCAGGATGGCTGGCGGAAAAATTGAGCGTGTACAAAATCGCCGTCAACTACCAGACCTGCATCGGGTGCGAAACATGCGCCAAGGCCTGCCCTTCCACCGTGATGCGCGCTATCCTGAAGCAAGACACCGTCATTCCGGACTGCTTTGCCTGCGGCACCTGCATACAGGCCTGCCCCACCCGTTCCATACAGTTCCGCTGCGGCAAGCGCATGAACCCTCCCATGAATAATGAGGCCATACCCCCGGGCGGCCGTTGAAGCTGTTTAAAACGTATACCGCATCCCGGCCGAGGCCTCGTGGGTATTCATGGTGCCCAGATCACTCTTACTGCGCGAATAACGGTACCCCAGATAGGGTGTGAACGAACCGGCGGCATAGCCAATGGTTAGCGAGCCGGAGTGACGGGTGACATCGTCGCGCACGACCTCGGCGTCGAAGGTGGTGGAATATCCGCCGCGACGGTAGCCTCTGCCTCTGGATGTGACGCTGATGGTAGTGATGCTCGTCGTCGGTATGGTTTGAAACGATTCTCCCGTCGCATACTCATACCCAAGCTCGCTGAAGAGTGCGCTGGTCCAGTTCCGGCCCATGAAAATCCCGGCGCTGTGTTCGGTGAACGCGTAGGTTTCATCGCGGGCGCGGCTGTCGGTGTAGGCGTAATATTCACCGCTGTACCAAGATGGCGACCATAGTTGCTCCAGGTTCATCGAGCCGCCGAAGGCCCAGGCCGTTTGATCATTATCCCGCACGGCCTTGGCCTGCACGAAGGGGCCGACGCTGACCCGCCACCATGCAGCGGGTTGGACGACCAAGGCCGGGGAGAGTAAACCGCCTAGGAAATCGAGGTCCTGTGTCTGGGCATAGGACGCGCCTTCCAGGGAGGCTTTCAGCGTCCAATCAAGCTTGTGCTCCGGGTCTGAAACCCGGCTGTAGGTCAAGAGCGCATCGAGATAGGTGTCGGACTCTTCCTCAAATAGGGAGCGATTGATATTGGAATCGTACACGAGCCTGGCCTCTGCTTCCCAGAGGGCCAGAACCCGCGTAGGGATAACCACGATCGCCAAGATGGCGATGATACTGCGTATGTGAACGTGCATGAATTTTCCTCTTACCGATGCCGCCCACGCATGCCACCACCCATACCACCACCGCCGCCCCACCGGAAGAAAGATCCGAAACCGGAGCGGTTTCCCGCACGATTGCCGGCCTGGCGGCTCCATAGGGGAACGCCGCTGGCGGTCCTGAAGGTCAAGACCTTGCCGGTGGCGATGATTTTAATCTCCTGGGCGATGATGTACAGGTTGTTATCCTTACCCAGGGTTTTTGAACCGTGGACGATGACCGTAGTGCCTTCGGCGATTTGACTGCCGACATCACTCCAATACCAGGCGGGCGATGTCAGAACGATATACCGCTCACGGTCCGCCGCGAGCTGAAAACTGACCGGGCCGCTCATGGGACGGGTAAGGCCCTGAACTTGGCCTTGAATCTCACCCACGGTATTGTGATCATAGCCATTTGGGTAGCGGATACCGCAACGTGCGAGCACGGCGTCTTGCTCCTCGGCCTGGACCGGAAACGCCGAAATGAGCAGAAACATGATGAGCATGATGACAGGCAGGGCGTGTGAGGCCCTGCCTGTGTCATCCAACATGCGCCTAATTCTTTGCGGGTGCGCCGTAACCGGTCCCGTCCTTGGGGCCGCTACCGGCATTGCCCGTGCCGTCACCGGGGCCATAGGTGTTGCCTCTCTTCTGTGCGCTGCCGGCGCCGATTTGATTGGCATACAGGCAGGATCCATCGCGCAGCCGGGCACGATTGGATACCTGGGTCTGCGCCCGGACACAGTTCTGTCTCCATGCCGCCTGAGCGTTTCTCCCGCCGTAGGGGCCGGCGGCGAAAACAGGAACGACCGACATGACCATACCGGTGATAATTCCGGCCATGAGTGTTGCCTTGAATACCTTTTTCATCATGATTTCTCCTTCCCGTGTTTTTTATACAGGGAAAGAGCAACCGGCATGCCAAAGCCTTTTCTACCGCATATCCATTTGATATTACATACATATTAACCATACTACACCACCTGTTCGTGCTTCCATCTCCGGCGCAGACCATGCAAAACCTGCGCGGTGCATGCATGGTCTGCGCACCTTTAGAGGCCATAGGCCTTGATACGGTACTGCAGGGTGCGCAGCGATATGCCGAGCATTTTGGCGGCCTTGGTGCGGTTCCCGCCCGTCTCGGCCAGTGCCTTGCGGATGGCCTCCACCTCAAGCGCCTTGAGCATGCCTTCCTCATACGGACAGGCCGCATCCGCCGGCTCCAGATTGAGGTGCGAGACGTCGATAACGCCCGGGCTCAAGATCACCGCCCGTTCGATAATATTCTGGAGTTCGCGGATGTTCCCGGGCCAGGCATAGGCCTGCAGGGCGCTTGCGGCCCCAGGCGTGAACCCGCCGGCCTTCTTGCCGAAGGACAACGCATAGCGGGCAGCGAAATACTCCGCCAGGGTCACAATGGCCTCGCGGCGTTCGGACAAGGGCGGCAGGGCCACGGGAAAAACATTCAAGCGGTAGAACAGGTCTTCACGGAAGCGACCCTCGCCAACCTCGGCCTTGAGATCGCGGTTGGTCGAGGCAATGATGCGCACATCGACGGCAATGGATCTGCTCCCGCCCACGCGTTCGAACTCGCGCTCCTGGATGACGCGCAGCAGCTTGACCTGGATGGCGGGCGATATCTCGCCGATCTCGTCTAAGAAGAGGGTCCCGCCGTCGGCAAGCTCGAAACGACCCTTGCGCTGAGCGGATGCCCCGGTAAAGGCCCCCTTTTCGTGGCCGAACAGCTCGCTCTCCAAGAGGTTCTCCGCCAGGGCGGCGCAGTGAACGGCCACGAAAGGCTTGCCCCGGCGGGGGCTCATCTGATGGATCGTGCGCGCCACCAGTTCCTTGCCCGTGCCGCTGGGCCCCATGACCAGGACCGTGGCGCCCGTGGGAGCGACCTGCTCGACCATGGCGCGGATCTCGGCCATCTTAGCGCCGGCAAAGATCATCTCCGGCGGCGGAAACTGCCGGCCCAGTTCCTCGCTCATGAGCTGGATGCTGCGTTTATCATCGATCTCGCGCCAGACGCGGGAGATCACCAGCCTCAGTTCATCGGGGCTGCCCAGGGGTTTGGTCAGGTAATCGGCGGCCCCGACCTTCATGGCCTGAACGGCACTGCCGATGGAACCATAGGCCGTGATGATGATCCAGCGTGTTTCCGGTCTGATCGCCCGGCCCTCACGCATCAGGTCCAGACCGCTCATATCCGGCATCTTGAGGTCGGTGATCACCAGGTCGAAATCGCGGTGTTTGAGGTGGGCCAGGCCCTCGCGGGCGTCGGAGGCCTCCTGCACCTGGTGCCCGTCTTCGCTCAGGACCATGGTGATGAAAGAGCGCATCAGCTTGTCATCGTCCACCACCAGAATCGATCTACCCATGCCGCTCCTTTCCTCCGCTGAAAAGGCGGATAGCCAGGACGGCCCCCGGACCGTCCGTGCGGTTGCCAAGCGTAATGTCTCCCTGCATACCCTCCACCACTTTCCTGGCATATGCAAGCCCGAGACCGGTGCCGTTGGTCTTGGTCGTGAAGAAGGGCTCGAATAAGCGCGGAACTGCCTCGGGCGCTATGCCCGTGCCCGTATCGGCGATGCTGAGCGTAGTCCAACGGCCCTTGCATACAATTGAGATATCGAGGCGCCCGGGGCTGTGCATGGCCTCCCTGGCGTTCATGAGCGCATTCACCAGCACGCGCAAGAGCTTTTCGCGGTCGGCCACGATGCGGGCCTCCCCCAGATCATCCAGCGAGGTTTCCCCTTCCCAGCCGGCCAGGGCATACCGGGCCGCCTCGCGCACCAGCTCGGCCAGGTCGAAGGTATCATGGCGGTATGACTCCTCACGCGAGAATACGAGCAGGTCGTTGACTAAGGTCTCGATGCGCGCCGCCCCCTGGATGGCTAGGGCCAGGGCAGGTTTTACGGCATCCGTCGCCGCCACCTTCTCGTCCGCGAACTGGACCGAGCCCTTGACGCTGCCCAGGGCGTTACGGATCTCGTGTGCGAGCACGGAGGTCATCTGGCCGATCAGGCCCAACTGTCTCTGCCGCTCCATCTTTTCCTGGAGCCTGATATACCGCATGGCGATCCGTTCGAAGAGAACGCCTAAGGTCCAGAGCAACGCCAGGACAGCACCCAGCGCCCACCACATCCGCCCGGCGCGGGCCGCGATGGCATCCGCTGAGGCAGTGGTAAGCACCAGCCTGAGCATCTGGGGTGTCTTACCCGCCGCATCGAGCGGATAATCGTATTCATAGGCCGGCAGCCCGGTCCCCAGGACGATACGCTCTCCGGCGGGCTTGCCCGTACGCAGCACAACATTGCCCCGTGCGGCCGGAAGCCGCGTGCCCACGAGCCCGACATTGGTGTGAAACAGGATCGTGCCGTCGCCATCCGCGATCAGGGCATAGGCCACGACCCGATCCGAGAGGATCTGACGCACCTCGCCGGTATCCGCGCTCGAACGCAGGGCCTTCTCGGCCGCATGCGAAAGCGCGAAGGCCGTGTTTTCCAGCGATGTTTCGGCCAGCGAATGCAGCATGCGCGCGTTCTGCATGGTGGCAACGACCATGGCGGCCGAGAAAATCAGCAGCAGCAGCAAGAGAACGGCACGAACGATGAATGGCACATAGTCACGCATCGTATTCTTGTAACCCTCCCCCATCTCAATGGTCAAGCTCATCGGATGGAGGAGCATCCTCGGGCAGATCCCCTACGATCCCCATGATGGCCCCATGTTCAGTTTGTGTCATCCCGCCAGGGACAATCGGGCAGGATTTGTTTTTGAAGATGGAATAGTACAAGAGCGGCACGATGATGAGCGTCAGCATGGTGGAGGCCACGGCGCCGAACATCATGGCGATCGCCAGCCCTTGGAAGATAGGGTCGAAAAGCATGACGAACGAACCAACCACCACGGCCGCGGCGGTCAGCACGATGGGTCTGAAGCGTACGGACCCGGCTCGGAGCAAGGCCTGACGCAGCTCGCCTTTATCGCGCCATTCCATCTGGATGAAGTCCACCAGGAGGATCGAGTTGCGCACCACGATCCCGGCCAGGGCGATGAATCCGATCATGGACGTGGCCGTGAAGAAGGCCCCGAATATCCAGTGTCCCGGCAATATCCCGACCAAGGTGAGCGGGATGGGAGCCATGATGATGAGCGGCGTGGCGAAGCTCTTGAACCAGGCCACCACCAGGATGTAGATGAGCACCAGCACGGCGGCGAATGCTATGCCCATGTCGCGGAAGACCTCATAGGTGATATGCCATTCGCCGTCCCACTTCATGGCATACCGGTTGTCCAGCCAGGGTTGCACGGCGGAATACTGCTTGAGGCCGTAGCCTTCGGGCAGCTTGAGCTTCTCGATGGCGGGACGCAGGTTCTGGATGGCGTAAATCGGGCTTTCCTCCTTGCCGGCCACATCCGCCAGGACATAGGTCACGGGTTTGAGATTCTTGTGATAGATGGTCTTATCCTGGGTGGTCTTGTGGACACGCACAAGCTCGGAGAGCGGCACGAGCGCGCCCGTCGCGCTGGGCACGCCCAGGGAAAGCAGCCGGGTAGTGTCGGAACGCTCTTCCTGCGGCATGCGCAGCACAATCTCCAGCGGTTCCTTTTCCCGCTCCGCATGCAGCAGGCCAGCCACCTGTCCGCCCAGGGCGATGGCCATGCTGTGCGAGATGGCCGTCGTGCTGACGCCGCTGGCCGCGGCCTTGGCCTGGTCCACCGTGAGGTTGAGTTTGGGCTGGTCGGATTCCACGAGCAGATCCACATCCACCACGCCGGGGGTCCGGTTGAAGATGGCGCGGATCTGACGGGCAATTGCAATGCGGCGGCCCTCATCCGGGCCGTAAACCTCGGCCACCAAGGTGCTCAAGACCGGCGGTCCGGGCGGAATCTCAGCCACCTTGAGGCGCGCGCCGTACGTATCCGCAATGGCCTTTAAGGGGTCGCGCAGGCGTTTGGCGATTGCATGGCTCTGGGCCGTGCGGTCTTCCTTGGGCACGAAGTTCACCTGGATATCCGACACCGTGGGGCCGCGGCGCATGAAATAATGCCGCACCAGGCCGTTGAAGTTGTACGGCGAGGCAGTGCCGATATAGGTCTGATAATGCATGACCTCGGGCACGCGTTTCAAGTATTCGCCCATGGCCCTGGCGGCGGCCGCGGTCTGTTCCAGGGTGCTGTCTTCGGGCATGTCGATGATGATCTGGACCTCGCTCTTGTTGTCGAAGGGCAGCATCTTGACCGCGACCAGCTTAAGCGGCAGCAGACACAAGGTCAGGAGCAGCAGGGCGCTGATGGCGGCATAGGCCACATGCCGTTTGCGGCGCGAATCGATTAGCGGCCCGAGCAGGCGTTCATAGAGCGCATGCAGGCGTGAGCCTTCCTCGGGCTCCGGTTTGTGCGGCGCGTTTTTCAGCACCTTGTAGGCCAGGTAAGGGCTCACGATAAAGGCCACCAACAAGGAGATGAGCATGGCGGCCGATGCGCCCACCGGGATGGGCCGCATGTACGGTCCCATCAGGCCCGAGACAAATGCCATGGGTAAGAGCGCCGCGATGACCGTGAAGGTCGCCAGGATGGTGGGATTGCCGACCTCGTCTACGGCCAGCACGGCGGTCAAAGGTTCGATACGGTGCATACGGAAGTGACGGGTGATGTTTTCCACCACCACGATGGCGTCATCCACCAGGATGCCGATGGAAAAGATGAGCGCAAAGAGCGTGACGCGGTTCAAGGTGTATCCGTAGAGGTAATTGATCAACAGCGTGAGCGCCAGCGTGACCGGCACGGCCACGGCCACCACCACCGCCTCGCGCCGTCCCAGGGCCAGCGCGATCAGGATGATGACCGAGATGGTGGCGATCAGCATGTGGTCCAGGAGCTCGTTGGATTTATCCTTGGCGGTTTTCCCATAGTCGCGCGTGACCGTGACGTCGAGATCCGATGGGATGATACCCCCGCGCAAGGCCTGAACCCGGGCGAGGGCATCCTCAGCCACCACGCTGGCATTGGCCCCTTTTTTCTTTGAGACCGCCAGGGTCACCGCGGGGACTTCTCCGACCGGGGCGTCTTTCAGTCCGTGCGCGGCGGCCGCCGGACCGAGGCCCATGAAGACATAGTCGACCGGTTCGGCCGGGCCGTCGCTGACATCGGCCACGTCGCGCAGATATACCGGACGGCCATTCATGACGTGCACCACAAGATCCCCTACATCTTGGACGGACTCAAAAAAATTGCCGGTCTGAACCAGGGTCTCCTGATTCTGGGACGAGAAATTGCCCGAGGGCAGGCGCACATTGGCCTGCTGCAGGCGCTGCATGATCTGCAGGCCGGAGAGCTGATAGGCCCGCAGACGCCCCGGGTCCAGCGTGATACGGACCTGACGGCGCTGCCCGCCGATCAGCGTGGTCTCGGAGACATCCGGGCCTTTTTTCAGCTCCGTGCAGAGCTCCAGGCCGATGCGCCGCAGCTCATAGCCGGTATAGGCGCTTTTCGGGCTCCAAAGCGTGAGCGCCAGGATGGGGACGTCGTCGATGGACTTGGGCTTGACCAGGGGTTGGGATACCCCCGGCGGCAGCTCGTCATAGTGGCTCATGAGTTTATTATAGAGCTTGACCAGGCTCTCCTCGCTGTTCTGGCCCACGTAGAAGCGTACGATGGTCAGGTTGAAACCCGGTTTAACGATGGAATAGACATACTCCACGCCTTTGATCTCCCACAGAAACTTTTCCATGGGCGTGGTGACGCGGGCTTCCACCTCGCGCGCGCTGGCGCCGGGATAGCTTACCATCACATCGACCATGGGCACCATGATCTGCGGTTCTTCCTCGCGCGGGGTGACCACGGTAGCGAACACGCCCAGCAACAGGGCCGCCACGACCAGGAGCGGGGTCAGCTTGGAGCGGATGAAGGACTGCGCGATCCTTCCGGAGATGCCCATGACATTCATGCTACACCTGCCCTTTGGCAAGCATGCCGCCGTCCACGGCCTTCTCCACCCCGCCGGTGATGATGCGCTCTTGCGCTGTTAATCCGGAGAGGACTTCCACACCCTGGCTGGAACGAGCCCCGGTACGGATGAGACGGTAGGTGATGACGCCGCCGGCATCAACCACATAGACCCCGGTGAGCGCACCTTTGCGGACCAGGGACGTTTGAGGAACCAAGAGGGCCGATCGTTTGCCCAACGGGATGCGCACGCGGGCAAAGAGCCCGCTCTTCAGACGGGAATCCTTGACGGCGATCTTGATGGTGAAGGTCCGCGTGGCCGCATCGATGGTGGGCAGGACCTCCTTGATGGTTCCCGGCAGGATCTGGTCCAGCGCATCCACGGTGACGTTTACGCCCTGGCCGGTAGCGACCTTGGCGCTCAAGCTTTCATCCACGGCCGTCTCCACCAGGGCCGCGCCTCCGCTTTCCAGGGTCAAGAGCGGCATGCCGGGGGTGGCCATGCTGCCTACGTCCACGTGTTTTTCGGCCACGCGTCCGGCCGTGGAGGCCGTGATTTTGGTGAATCCCAGGTTGGTGCGGGCCTCGCCCGCCATGGCCAGGGCGCGGCTGTATTCGGACTGCGCCACCTTGCGCTGGGTGCCGACCTGGTCCATCTCCTGCTCGGAAAGCGCCTTCTGCTCATAGAGATTGCGGTAGCGCCTCCAGGTTGTCTCGGCCAGATCGCGTTGATCTCTGGCGGAAGCCACGGCCATGGCGGCGGCCTTTTCGCGCTCGCGCGCATCGCGATCATCCACGGTGAGCAGGGTCTCACCCGGCTGTACCATATCGCCCTCGCGTACCTTCAGACTGGTGATGACACCCATGACACGGGAGGCGATCACGCTGGTCTGTTCGGCGCGTACCGTGCCCGTGGCGTCGATACTCTCCTCGAATTCGGTGGGGGTTATCGTGGTTAAGGTTACCCCACTGACCAGGGGCCGCGCCGTCGCCGCAGGCTCGGTTTCCTTGCCGCACCCGCCCACGGCCAGGGTGGTGAAGATCAGAAAAACTACCACGTAGAGGCCCTGTTTTTTGTACATGAGGTTATTCATGGCATCTCCCCTTATCAGTCTCGAATGTTGAGATCAGAAAAAATAACGCCGCTCTCAAAGCTTAAAGTGGCTTGCGCCGTGCGGGCCGCGTTTTCCCGTTCCACCACGGAAACACGGGCTTCTTCCAGGGCGGTTTGGGTGTTCAGCAGGTCCGCCAGGGTTGCCAGACCGTTGGTGTAGCGCAGACGCACCAGTCTGGCGCCTTCCTCGGCGGTCTCCAGAGCTTGGCGGGCCAGGGCGCTGTTCGCCTGGGCCTCCTGCGCATTGGCGTAGGCCTCGGCGATGCGGTAGTCGATGCCGTCCTGCATGGCGGCAACTGTCTCCCGGCTCTGCTCGGAGAGGTGGCGGGCCTTGGCGCGATCATATTCGCGTTTTGCCCCGTCAAAAAGATTCCAGCGCAGGAAGGCCCCGACCTGCCAGCTCTTGCCTTCGCCGCCGAAGGCCTGGTCATGGTCATTGAATTGATAGGTGCCGCCCACTCCCAGATACGGCCAGTAGAGAGCCTCGGCCAAGCGGATATTCTCTTTGGCATTCACGCTGCGCAACCCGGCGGCATTCAGGTCGCTGCGCGAGCGGGCCGACTGCTGATAAAAGGCCACATCATGCGCGGGGAGGTTGAGCGCGGTCTCGCTGATATCAATAGGCTCTTTAGCCGCCAGGAGCAGGCCCAAGTAGTGCCACGCCAGGTTACGGTTCTTTTCCGCCACATTGCGGCGCTGCCTGGCCTGGCTCAGGGCCGTGGCCGCGCGCAGGGTATCGGCATACTGGCCCAGGCCGTTGGTGTAGCGCAGCTGGGCTACGCGCACGTGTTCCTGGGCCTCGTCCACGCTCTGGCCCGCGGCCCGGGCATACTCGCGCGCGCTGCTCACCATGCAGGCGGCCTTCAATACCTGATAAGCGATCTCCTCGCGTTTGCGCCGCAAATCTTCCCGCTTGGCCTGCTTCTCGCGCTTGGCCAAGCCAAGCCCCAGATAGGCCTGCTTGACAAAGATGGGCTGCTCCACACTGAGCGCGGTCTGGAAATCACGGATCCGGTCCGGGTTGTTGAGCACCTCGGGATTGAAGTCCTGGGCCGTGATGCGTTCCTGATTCAATTTGGAGAAAAAGGCATAACCGGGGTTGGTGGTCAGGGAATAGCGTTCCTCCAGGGTAACCTTGGGCAGAAGGTAGCTCAAGGCCACGCCCACATCCGCATCCTGGGCCAGCAGCGCACTCTCTTGGGCGCGGATCTCATGATTGTTTACCAGGGCCTGTTCCACCGCTTCCATAACGCTCATGACCCGGGGCGGGGTGGTTTCCTGGGCCGAGAGGCAAACCGTTTCCAGCAGCATACCCGCCAGAACAACCGCAAACAGCAACCGAGAATGAAGTGACCGGGCACGCATGGCAGCCCCTCCTCTTGTATGTGATCAGACACACTTCTTGGCAATGCCGATCTTGGCCAGGATATCTTCCATCAGACACCACCTGGTAAAGGCGGACTGCAGGAGATTGAGCCCGACAAAAGCGGTGAGCAAGAGCCAATACGTACTTTGCGTAACCGCCAGGATAAGCGACAAGAGAACCATGATACCGGCAATTGCCCGAATATATTGTTCCATCTTCATTTTTTCAGCTCCATACACATGCGTTATTCGGCAAAGATCGGATCATCTTGACCGCGTTGCCCAGGATGTTACATAAATAAAGTAACATTCTACCCACGGAAGGCAACCGCGTCAACCGATATACCGGTCGATAAAGGCCGCCAGCTTAGGTTTGGGCATGGACCCCGACGTGGTATCCAGGATCTGTCCGTCCCGGATCAGGATGAAGGTCGGGATGCTGCGCACGCCGTATTTGATGGCGACCTCCCGGCTTTCATCCACATTCACCTTAACCACATCGAGCTTGTCCCCATAGGTTTGTGCGATCTCTTCCAAGACGGGGCCGATGGCCTTGCAGGGTCCGCACCAGGGTGCCCAGAAATCTACCAGCACCGCTCGCGGGGCGGCCAGGACGATGGTATCAAAATTCGTATTATCCGCATGTTTGACCGAAGTTGTCTCTGCCATAGGGGCCTCCTTGTTTGCTTTGTTATGTTACTTTACGGCCTGGCGACCCGCTCGGCATTGATCTTCATCAATTTTTTTGATCAACAGTCGGAGTTTCTTCCCGTGGCGGAGTCCACGCGGGTGCGATAGCGGCGCGTTTACAGATAGCTGTGCAAGCCGGGCAGGTAGTTCACGCCGATATAGGTGAACAGCACGCTCGCCAGACCGATCAAGGCCAGGACGACGGCCCGGCGTGCCAGACCGCCTGAACGCTGGCGCTCATGGATCACGGCGGCATAGATCAACCAGGTGATCAGGGCCCAGGTCTCCTTGGGGTCCCAGCCCCAGTAGCGACCCCAGGCCTGAAAGGCCCACACCGACCCGGTCATGATCCCGATGGTGAAAAGGATGAAGCCGAAGGAAAGGTAGCGAGTGAAGAGGTCGTCCAGACCAGCGCTATCCCTGCCTTTCTCGCGCAGTCTCAAGCCGAGCACCCCGACCACGGTGGCCAGCACAAAGGCAGCATAGCCCAGGAAACAGGTCATGACATGGATGGCCAGCCAATTGCTTTTGAGGGCCGGGATGAGCGGTTTGATGCCGCTCTCGACCTGGGGGGCAAAGGAGGCGTAGCCCATGAGACCCACAGCCAGTGCCAGGACAAAAGGCATCACCGGCGATGCCTTGGAGCGCGCGGCTCCCAGGCTCAAGAGGATCACGGCCCAGGCGAAGAAGACCAGGGATTCATAGAAGTTGGCCAAGGGCGCATGGCCGACGCCCATTTGGTGAGATTCCCACCATCGTAGACCCATGCCGATGCTCTGCAGTACAAGCCCGGCCAGGGCCGCCCACCATACCGCCCTGTTCAGCAGGTTGCGTCCTTCTGAACGCGCCGCCGCCAGGGACAGGATAAAAGCCGCCAGGTAGACAAACGTGCTGAAACCTAAGATCGTGGCGCTCATCAGGCACCGCCTGCGCGCCGGATCCGGGCCATCCAGACGGCCGGAAAGGCTTCGGACTTTCCACCCCGGCCGGCCGCGGCCTTGAGGATGGTGGTGCCCGCGCGCTCTTCCAGACGCACCCACACCCTGAGGCTGGGGATCAGGAAGACGATCAGGAGGCAGATCAGCATCATAACCCCGCCCACAGCGACGATAGCTGCACCGGGGTCGCGCTTGACCCCGATCCCGGTGGCATACTCCGGGGCGAACTCCATGAGCGCGAAGGTATAGGGCTTTATCAGGCTGGGGTTGAAACTCGGTGCACGCTCGAACAGGTCCGGGACGGCCTCCTTGATCCGGTCGAGCTCCTGGAAGAGCCAGAGGTGCCGGTGGCCCGAGGCGTGGTCGAACACCAGTTTGAGCGCAGGGCCCATGTGCATGACGTCTTCACCGATCTTCTCGATCTGAAAGCGCAGCTTTCCGTCATCCATTGTCAGTTCGTCGCCCTCTCTGGCCCTGATGGACCAGGCATGCACGCCATCCGTGACCGTGAAAATCGCCGCGGGTTGGGCGCGGTACGTCTCCTGATAGAAACGCAGGCCCTGGTAAGCCAGCGGATGATTCACCCTCAGCTCGCCACTGGCGCGCACCGCGCCGTTCTCGAGAAAGGCAAGGCGCGAGACATATTCCTTGGGCATGCCGTTGTCGTAATGCTGGATGCGGAATTGATCGCAGCGCACGCTGAAACCCAACGCCTTAGGCCTGCCGTCGGCGTCCGCGAACTGCGCGGCCGTTTGGCCTTCGCTCAGCTCGATATGTCCGTCAAGGCCGAAAGTGCTCATGAGCATGCCGACAAAGATCAGCAGCACACTGGCATGCAGGCCGAAGATCGCCGGACGTCTGAGGCTCTCGGAATCGCCGAACAAGAGGATCGAGTCCCCCTCCTGCCTCTCCTGGAAACGCAAGGCGCGCGGGGCGGTTTTGAGGATGAGCGCTTTCATCGCCTGGCATTCCGTGCCGAGGCTTATTTCCGCCGCATCGCCAAAACGGGGGGCGGGGATGCGCTGCTGGCGCGCTCTTATGCGCAGAAGCATACACAGCACCACGTTCAGGCATAGCAATCCGGCCAGGACGGTAAGCCAGAGCGAATGGTAAAGATCGGTGGGCATAAGCCTGGACAGAAACCAGGCGCTCAAGCCCTGGCCTACGACGGGAGTGACGGCATGCTGGGGGATGACGGTCCCTGCCACGCACAGCAGGGCGAGCCCCAAGAGCAGGATCACGGTGCACTTCAGCGAGGACCAGAAGGCGGCAAGGCGTCCCAAGCGTCGCTCCCCTTTTTTTCATCAATCATAAACGACGGTCATCGCTGTGTCCACCACCAAAATGAAACCAGCGCGGCGTCTCATCCGTGATGATCGGCGGCATATACGCTGCAATTCATGGAAGATATCTAACCGCAAGGTGCGTTGCACTGGTCATGCATCATGTGCATATCAAGGCCGCTTTGATAACATCTCCGCATTTGATTTGGTTTAAGATTCTTTGCTAGCTTCTGATGATGCTCAAGCGACGCATCAATCAGGGTCTGTTCTGGCTCTACCGGATGGCCAGAATCGGTCTGGCCGCGCTCTTTATCTACGGCGGGGTTATCAAGCTCTTCGACCCCAAGGCCTTTGCGCGCACGATCTCGGGCTATGACCTCGTGCCGGAGCTGTTTCTGCCCGTCGTGGCCGTGGGGTTGCCGACCATTGAGACCCTGGCGGGCATCGGCCTGCTCCTGGATATCCGGGGGGCCCTGGCAATGATCGCCGGCCTCCTGGCCATGTTCATCCTGGTGCTGGGCTACGGCATAACCCTGAATCTGAGTGTGGACTGCGGTTGCTTCGGGGCCGATGACCTGGCGCGCCGGGATGGCCTGCTGAAGGCCTTCTGGCGGGACGTTTTCCTCGGCGGAGTCGTGGTGCCGTATCTGTACTATTCTCGACGGGTTCAGGCAAAGATCGTACGCCAAAGTCCTATAGGCGCTCCGTCAGCGACTGATTCAGGTCAGGTCCGGCAAGATAACGAAAAATAAAACCAGAGAGGAGGATTATTCGGTATGAAAAGAGTTAAGGGCATTGGTGGACTGGTTCTGGTCGCGATCCTGTTCTGCACTTTCGCATCCAGCGCATTTGCCGCCTGGGGGACAAAGGAACTGGATACCGAGCAGAGCGCGGCCACGTTCGCCCGCGAGGTGATCCGGGGCGGGTATGACATGGTGACGGCCAAGGAGTTGAAAAGCTGGATCGACCAAAAGAAGGACATGCTCATCGTGGACACCATGCCCTACGAGGCCAGCTACAAGAAACAGCACGTTCCGGGCGCGGTCCAGATGGAATTCCCCATCCCCGAGATGAGCTCGCTGGACGATAAGACCAAGGCGGCCCTGGAAAAGCTCCTGGGTCCCGACAAGGACAAGGTGGTCGTGTTCTACTGCGGCTTTGTCAAGTGCACCCGCAGCCACAACGGCGCCATGTGGGCCAAGAAGCTGGGCTACAAGAACGTGTACCGCTTTCCGGGCGGCATCAAGGCCTGGAGCGAGGCCGAATACCCCGTTGCCAAGGTGCAGTAGCTAAATTCTATCTTAAGGGGCGTGAAGTCCTCACGCCCCCTTGCACGCTTACCGGAGTACCTTCTTGCCCCTTGAACCAAGGTAAGAGTATACAGAGACCATGAGCTCACCCCAGACCATGCAGGAAGCCCGCATGATCCGCCCCGACCTGAGAGAAACACTGGGTCAGGTGGGAGAGCTCTGCACGGACTGCGGTCTGTGCCGCGATGAGTGCGGATTCTTACAGAGATACGGCACGCCTAGGCAGATCGCCAGAGACTATGATCCAGCTAGCGATGAATGGATGCGCAGGCCCTTTGAATGCTGCTTATGCAGGCTCTGCCGGTCGGTGTGTCCGGAAGGGGTTGCACCGGACAGGCTGTTTCTTAAGATGCGCCGCGAGGCCGTGGAGCGCGGGGTCGCACCATTTCCAGAGCATGCACGGCTGCTGGCCTACGAGCGCACCGGCATGTCGCGCCGCTTCACCTTCTACGGCCTGCCCGCCGGGTGCGCCACGGTGCTCTTTCCAGGCTGCGCACTAACGGGCACTCGGCCTGAAAGGACCAGACAGATATTCGAGACACTGAGACGGAACGACCCCGGGCTGGGCATCGTGCTCGACTGCTGCGGCCGCATCTCTCATGACCTGGGCCGCGAGGCCTTCACTCATGCCATGTTCGAAGATATGCGTACCTATCTCACGGGCCATGGCGTGCGGGATGTCATCGTGGTCTGCCCCAACTGCTACGACATGTTCCGGGAGTACGGCGAGGGCTTACGCGTGCGCACGGTCTATGAAGCGCTCCCTGCGGAGGAATTTTCCTCCTCATGCGAACAAGGTGAAGTGGTCCTGCACGACCCGTGTGGCACCCGCTTCCACCCGGGCTGTCAAACGGCCGTACGCGCTCTGCTGACCGAGACCGGCTTGAAGATTAAAGACATGGACCATGCACGGCAGCAGACCCTGTGTTGCGGCAGCGGGGCCGGGATCGAAGCCGTGGCGCCCGATCTGGCGCGGCAGTGGCTGAAACGCTTAACCGGCCCGGCGCAAGGGAAAACTTTGGCCACCTACTGCGCGGGCTGCCAGCAGCGGATGAATCCTTCCGCACCTACCGTGCACGCCCTCGACCTCCTGTACGATTCCGGGGCGGCCCTTTCCGGCAAGCCCATGGCGGCGCGGGCGCCGCTGACCTATCTGAACCGGCTGCGCCTCAAGCATTTTTTCCGCCGTAACGTACCGGCCACCGCGGCCCGCGAGCGGACTTTCTGGGCCGGAGCCGAGACCAGGGGCCCCTGGAAACGTCTGCTGCTCCTGGCCGCTCTCATCGCGGTCATCATCGCGGCCAGGTTCTCAGGTCTCATGGAATACCTCGACCAGGAGCGCCTGCGCGGCCTCATCCAGCTCTCCGGGTTCCTGGCGCCGCTCATCTATATGCTGGTGTATACGATCGCCCCGGCCCTGCTCTTGCCCGGGCTGCCCATTACCATCGCGGGCGGCATCCTTTTCGGCCCCTTCTGGGGCGTGGTCTATGCCATCACCGGCGCCACGGCCGGGGCCTGCCTGGCCTTCCTCATCGCCCGCTACGCGGCCCGGGGCTGGGTGGAAGGCAAGCTGAAGAACGCCCGCCTCAAGCGGCTCGACGCAGAAGTCGAGCGGCAGGGCTGGAAGATCGTGGCCTTTACGCGCCTGGTCCCGCTCTTCCCTTTCAACCTCCTGAACTACGCCTTCGGCCTGACCAAAATCGGTTTCATTCCTTATGCCCTCACGAGCTTGATCTGCATGCTCCCGGCCTGCATCGCCTACATCGTGTTCTCCAGCTCGCTCTTAGACCTTTTCCAGGGGCGCATCTCGGCCAAGTTGCTGATCGGGATCGTGCTTATCGCGCTCTTAGCGCTCATCCCGGTCGGGTACCGGACATTCAAGCATAAACGAAAACAATGAGGAGAAGCATGGACAGCTACGATATACTCAAGAAATCCCGGGACGGCATGTCGCTCTCCCGGGCGGAACTCATCCACCTCCTGGGGTTACGCCCGGACTCACCCGAGGCCTATCTCGTCATGGCCGAGGCCAACCGCATCTCCAAGGAACTGACCGATGGCTTAGCCGAGGTGCACGCCCAGTTAGCCCTGAACCTGGGGCCCTGCCCGGCGGACTGCAAGTTCTGCTCTTTCGCACGCTCATGCGGCGTCTTTCAGGAAGAAACCCGTCTGGGTCCCGAACAGGCCGTGGCCTATGCCTGCCGGTTTGAAGCCGACGGCGCCAATGCCGTGTATGTCATGACCACGGCCACGTATCCCTTTGAGCTGTTCCTGGAGATCTCCCAAGAGATCCGGCGTAATCTCAAACCCGTGACGGTCCTGATCGCCAATGTGGGCGATCAGTCCCCGTCCAGGGCGCGCCAGATCAAGGAGGCCGGCTTCGCCGGCGTCTATCATGCCCTCAGGCTCAGAGAAGGGGTGGATTCGACGCTGAGCCCCAAGCAGCGCGCGCAGAGCATGCAAAACTTTCAGGAGGCCGGGCTCCTGGTAGGCACCTGCGTGGAGCCGGTCGGCCCCGAGCATAGCAACGAAGAGCTGGCCGAGCTGATCCTCTTCACGTCCGCGCTCAATCCCGCCTTCAGCGGCGCGGCCAGGCGCATCCCCATTCCCGGCACGGAAATGGCCCGGCGCGGGACCATCAGCGAGCTGCGCATGGCGCAGATCGTGGCCGTCACCCGGCTGGGCATGCCCAGGAGCGTGGCCGGCAACTGCACCCACGAGCCTTGCACCCTGGGCGGCATGGCCGGAGCCAACCTTTTCTGGGCCGAAGTCGGCGCCAATCCCCGCGATGTGTTGGCCAAGACCGAGGATGGCCGGGGCGAGACCGTAGGGAGCTGCCGTACGCTCTTTGCCGAATGCGGCTGGGACTCTTGGGAAGGCCCTTCGCGCTACTACGGCGCACACCCCTAAGCGGGCGGCAGTCGGATCATCCACGGCCATCGTTGATACGGTGCGAACATCAACTGCCTCACGATATCCGTACGTTTGGAATCAGGCCTCTGGAGGCAAACCACCATCGCCCGGAAATTATCTCCGGCTGGGGTGGTAACCGCCATCGATCGGTCCTTGCCTGATTTGATTTTTCGGCCTTATCGCGTCCTTTGATGTAATGTCACACGGAGGATTTCACCTGCGCTCCAGAGGCGCATGCGCGGGCCCCATGTACCTGTGCCACGACACACGATAACGGTCATGCCTACCACCTCGTAACGGCCTCCCAGCAACGGGTAAGAGCTTTGGACCAGATAGCCGAAGGGCCATATCTGTCCTCCATGGGTATGCCCGCTCAGCATCAGACCAACACCCGCGCGGGCGGCATCTTGATACTCCAGGGGTGTGTGGGAGAGAAGGATAGCCGCACCCGGAGGTCTATCCTTCAACGTTTTCGCAAGCGGATCATTGTTTCGTCCGGCCCGTCGATTGGCAGTGAGGTCCTCTATACCTGCCAGGACTAATCCTGGACTGACTTGCACCCAATGATTGAACAACAACCTGATTCCGGACGCCTTAATCAACGACAGCCCGGTGCTACCGCCTCCGTGGAACTCGTGGTTGCCGGGGACGGCCCAGACGCCGAGAGGCGCGGAGATGTTCCGTAATACGGGCAGAAAGTCACTGGGGGGAGCGCCATGCCCTTCAAAGATATCACCGAGCAGAACCACGAGATCAGGCCGAAGGCGCTGGACCTGAGCAACCCTGTCGGCAAGCCAGGATTTGCCGAGCTGAGAACCGAGGTGCAGGTCGGACAGCGCGACAATGACCGTGCCATCCATCGCGCGGGGAAGACCCGCGAGGCTCACCTCGTAGTTTATTACCTCGGGCGGACGCAGACCCTGAACGAGGGCAAGCACAGAAAGCATGCCTCCAGCAATAAGGGCCAGGCCTCGCAGTTTCGGTGCTGATTGGGGGAGAAAAAAGCCGAAACCGGAGATAACCTCAATTATCAGAAGGGCGAAGGACGTCAGGAACAAGATGGCCATCCAGGTCATGCCGATAAATTCCAGCGCTACGGGCATCGATCCGGAAAATCCGTGACCATGAACACGGCCAAAGAAGAAGATCAGCCAGATGACAGCCCCCGTCCCCACAAGAATTTTATCCGGGACATAGCTTTTTACGATCGGGACCGACGAGGCACGCCAGAACACATAGACATGCATCACGGTGACGAGCACGGTCAGAATACTTCCGAACATTGTGCATGAGTGTACGTTGACAAAATCTTTAGAGTCAAGTGCCGGGTGGTACGCTGGCGCCGGGCGTTCACACGAACCATCTCCCGCAAGGTGGGGATGCTGAGCTCAGTAGAATGACATGACAAGCGAATGATCGGCATCGATAAAATCATGTGCAGCTCAGCTCGTTATTCGTAGTTCTCGTCTCATAACAACGGCCCAAGCAGCGATGACTGTCGCTAAAGCGGCGGCGAAAATATCATTGAAAAAACCATAGTACTTACTCCTCCAGGAGATCGATATGCCTCGAGCGGAAAAGGATTTTCAAGACTTCGAACCAGGTGATGCTCACGATCACGGCGATAAGGGCGATGAAGAGATCCATGCTGCAAATGGGGGCGGAATGCTGCGCTTCAGGCCGCCGGGGAAGGGTGATCGGATTTCATGATGGCCTTGACTGGGTTGGTTCAAGCTCAGTCTTTCTTTTCAATGCATATATTTCGAGACCGGTTATACACATACTCAGCCAGAACAGGCCACCGGTGAATCCTGCAATGACATCACTGAGATAATGAACTTGGAGATAGATCCTGCTGAAACCGATTATGACTACGATGAAACCGGCCAGGGCCACGATAAAGGACTTCAGCCTCCATGAATCCAACATCCTTATCAGCAGGTATACAATCATACCATAGAAGACAACCGAGGACATGGCATGCCCGCTCGGAAAGCTCCATCCGACAGCCGGAATGAGGGTGGTATCGGTTATGGGCCGTGGCCGGTGGATCAATGCTTTCAGGATGAAATTGAGAAGATTCCCACCGATAATTGCTGTTGCGAACCCGGTTGCCTTGTAAAAACTCCGTTCGAACATTAAGTACAGGACGACAGCAAGGCTGCAAGGGGCAATGAACGTGATACCCCCGAGATACGTAAACGCCTCCATCAGAGACGTGGCGAGAGGAGACCTGAAATAGAGGATATGCCCCACAACCCATTGGTCAACCTGCACGAAAGGGTCGCCTGTAAGGATGTCCTCCGTAATACCGCCGAATATCCAGACAAAGACCGCGCTGATGCTCAAGCCTAAGGTGAGATGCAGTCCCAGGTAAGAGCCCGCCGAGAGCCTTCGTGCTACAAAGGACACCAATTCAGGATGCTGCTGACGGAAGTTCATGACAAGAGGGGCAGCAGGAATACCCTGGAACCATTGGGAAATAACCAACCAATTTTCTGCCAGCTTTTTATAAAGGTATCCGAATCCGGCCAGTATGAGGATCAAGAACAAAACGAATACCCCGGCGCGGCCCATCCATTTATCAATGAGCTGCCAGCTTTGCCCGAAGAAGTACCCCACAAGGGTAAAGATAACGGCCCAGAGGATTCCTCCTCCTGCATTGAAGAAAAAAAATCGTCCATAAGGCATGGCAGACATACCGGCGGCAAAAGGTGCCATGGCCCTGAGGAGGTGTACTGATCTTGCCCAGAATATGGTCTTTCCGCCATGCCGGGCAAAATAGTCTTCAACCTTCCGGATGTGTTTCCGCTTAAAGAGAAAAAGGCGTGTATGCCTTTGGAAGTACTCTCTGCCGATGGCTTTCCCCAGCGCGTACCCGGTGCTGTCACCCAGGATTGCGCCAAGGGCAATCACGACGATACAATCACCCAATTCAAGATATCCATGGGAAGCCAGGAAACCGGCAAGTATTACCACGGATTCTCCTGGGATGACCAACCCGAGAAAAGCGGAGCTCTCGAGGAATGGGGCCAGGAATATGAGCACATAACCCCAATGTCCAAGAGCGCTTATGGCATTGAGCAGTTTTTCCAGCATGGTATATCATGTAATAATGATCATCGGTTATGAATCAATACGGAAAATGGTGAATGTGGAGCAATGAGGGTAATCGGTCGATCATGGCAGCATCCCTCGGCGTGCTTGAACGCGGCTGGTAGAGATGGCGTATGGAGTTTGACGGTAAAGGTGGGGGTCTGCATATTTTCCTCGGCGTGGCATCTGCCCCCTCAAGGGATGCCGACATGAATACGTGAGCCCTGCTCGGCCAAGAGTAGTGAACAAAACGAAGCACCAGCTCCACGGCATGCATTTCCACACGATTTAACATAAACCCAATCCGCTTGATTCCAGGATTAATCGGGTGTAGCGCTCTTTAGAGGGAGCGGCATCGGATGGAGATATGAATACGGATCTCGCGCGTTTGGGAACCTTCCTGTTGATCTTCGCGCTCGTAGCGCTCGGCGAGCGCGCCTTCCCGCGCACGCCGCATACCGGCCAGCGCACCGTGCGCTGGGGCATCAACGTCTCCTTGCTTATCCTGGACAATCTCATTATCCGACTGCTCTTCCCCCTGCTCCCCACGGCCATGGCCATGGTCGCCGAGCAGCGCGGTTGGGGTCTGTTTCACCTTTCGGGGATGCCTGCCTGGGGGGCCTGGATAGGCGGCCTCCTGGCGCTTGATTTCATCATATTTTGTCAACACGCCCTTTTCCACTTTGTGCCCGTGTTATGGCGATTGCACCGTATGCACCATACGGATAGATTCATCGATGTTACCACTGCGCTGCGCTTTCATCCCTTCGAGATAATGGTCTCAACGATCATCAAGCTGCTGAGCGTCGTTGTGCTGGGCATTCCCGCCGGGGCGGTGGCGGCTTTTGAGATCATCCTCAACGGGTGCGCGATGTTCAACCATGGCAATATCCGCCTGCCCGAAGTTCTTGACCGCTGGCTGCGGTTCTTTATCGTCACGCCCGACATGCACCGTGTCCACCACTCTGAAGTCCGCAGCGAGAACCGTCGCAATTTCGGCTTTGCCCTATCCTGGTGGGACCGCATATGCGGGACCTATCTGCGCGCTCCCGCGGCGGGGCTGGAGGGCATGACCATCGGACTGCCCACCTATCGTGATTCCGCGCAACTCACGTTTGTCGCGCTTTTGAAGAATCCTTTCCACTGATCATCCACCGCCGGAGCGGACCATAAGCCGGAGAGCGGGAAGCATGGGTGATTCGCGCCGTAAACCACCCCTTTCGATCACAGGTCGATATCGATGCAAGGTGTCCTATGCGCCGCTGTCTTCCGGCACCTCGCAGGCCCGGCCCTTGAGCTGGAAGAGCAGGCGCAGGATCTCCTTGGTGCGCGGACTAAAGAGCTTGTCGCTATAGTAATCCCCGGCCGCGCGCTTGGATATCTCGGACAGGGTCGGATAGATATGCACCGCGCCGGCCATGGTGGAGAGCTTGACCTTGGCGCTTGATGCCACGACCCATTCGTGGATGAGCTCGCCCGCATGCGGGCCGATGATCCTTACGCCCAGCAGCTTACCCTTGTCGTCCAGCATCAGCTTGAGCTTGCCTTTAGCTTCACCCTCGGCCAGGGCGCGGTCATTGTCTTCAAAGGCCTCTTGGATGACGCGGCAGGATAGACCCTGCGCGGCCGCGGCCTTTTCATTGAGGCCCAAACCGGCCACCTCCGGATCGGTATAGGTGCACCAGCCGATGCGCTCGTAATCGGCCGAACGCGGCAGGCGCAGGACCGCGTTGGAAAGCGCGATGCCGGCCTCGTACCCGGCCACATGCGTAAAGGGCATCACCCCGTTGACATCCCCGCAGGCATAGATGTGCTTAACCGTTGTGCGCAGGCGCTTGTCCGTGGTGATGCCGCGCGGGGTATACGCCACCCCGGCCGCCTCCAGGTTAAGCCCCTCGATATTGGGCTTGCGGCCGGCGGCCACGAGCATGGCCTCGGCCTCCAGGGCGCGGACCGGTCCATCACCTGCGGCCGGCGCAAGGGCAAGGCGGAAGATCCCGCCCTCATACGCGGCGCTCACGGCCTTGGTGCCGGTCAGGAAGGCAATGCCTTCATCGATAAGGCGGTCCTGGAGCATCGCGGCGATATCGGCGTCTTCGATGCCCAGGATCTGATCCACGAACTCCACGACCGTGACTGAGGCTCTCAGGCGGCCGAAGGCCTGGGCCAGCTCCAGGCCGATCGGCCCGCCGCCCAGCACGATCAGGCGTTTGGGCACAATGCGCTGCCGAAAGACGGTTTCATTGGTCCAGAAGGGCACGTTTGTCAGGCCCTCCACTGGAGGCACGGCCGGCCGCGAGCCCGTGGCGATGATCCAGGTGCGGGCTGTTATCACCTTGCCATTCAGAGTAACGCTGTGGGGATCAACAAACGAGGGCGCGCCGAAGCTTACCTTAGCCCCCAGCCGGCAGAAACGCTCGGGCGAGTCATGCGCCTGGATCTTGGCGATCACCCGCGCGACGCGGTCCATCACCGCTCCCAGATCCACCGGCGGCAGGTTTACCTCCGGCAGGCCGAACTCCGGGAAACGCCGGGCCAATGACATGACCCCGGCCGAGCGGATCAGGGTCTTGGACGGCACGCAGCCGTAATGCAGACAGTCACCGCCCAATTTGTCCGCCTTTTCGATCAAGAGCGTCTTGGCGCCGAACCGGGCCGCGCCCGAGGCCGCCGTGAGTCCGGCCGCGCCCCCGCCCAGTATCCCGAGGTCATAATCGAATGGTTTCATAATGTCCCCTTTTCAGGGTATAATACCTGGGAGATAGTAAATTACAAGGGAGCTTCTTCCCCTTTAAAAGGAGGAAAGCATGCGACTGGGACGGATTACCTACGCCATGGCGCTGTCACTGGTGTTGCTGGGGTTCACGGGCCCACGGCCGCAAAATCTGGGGGTGAGGAATGGTGCCCTGGCCGCCTGTCCGGATTCACCCAACTGCGTTTCCACCCAGGCCAAGGATGCCCGCCATACAATCGAACCTCTCCGGTACGATACGTCCCGGGAGCAGGCCCTGCAGCGGCTCACGGCCATCATGCGGTCCTGGCCGCGCACCAGGATCGTCACCACTACCGCGGACTATCTGCATGTGGAGTTCACCTCGGCCCTCTTCCGCTTCGTGGACGATGTCGAGTTCTTCTTCGACGACGCGGCCAAGACCATCCATTTCCGCTCCGCCTCGCGCCTGGGGTATTCGGACCTGGGCGTGAACCGCAAGCGCATGGAGGAGATCCGGCGCCGTTTCCAGCAGTGACGGGACGATGGGTGAAACCATAAAGGACGATTCCATCCGCGGCGCGGCCGATCGATTGATTGTTTTTACCCGTTGCCCTGAGCCCGGCAAGGTCAAGACGCGCCTCATCTCAGGCCTGGGCGCCTACGGCGCCGCGCGCCTACAGCGCGAGATGACGCGCCATATATTATGGACCGTCGCGGCCCTGGCCCCGGACATCGACCGGGAGGTCCATTATGACCAGGGCAATGACTCTCAAATGCGGAACCTCTATGGTAACGACCTACGGCTGCGGCAACAAGTCGGAGACGATCTGGGCCGGCGCATGCTGCATGCCTTCCGTACCGCTTTTGCCGAGGGCGCGAGGCGCGTGGTCCTGATCGGGTCGGACTGCCCGCTGATCTCGCCGGAGATCCTGAAGTCAGCCTTTGAAAGGCTCGCGAACTGCCCGTGCGCCCTCGGTCCGGCCGAAGACGGCGGGTATTATCTGATCGGGCTCACCCGGCCGGAAGAGACCCTTTTCCAGGGCATCGCCTGGGGGACGTCCTCCGTGCTGGCCCAGACCCTTGAGAAAGCCCGTAAGACCGAGCTCGCCGTGACCCTGCTGCAGACCCTGCCCGATATCGACCGTCCTGAGAACATCGGTATCTGGAAGGCGGCCCTCAAGTTTGCGCCGCCCCGCATCGCCGCCATCATCCCTACCCTCAACGAATCCGCTGCCATCGTTGCCACCCTGGAATCCCTGGCTGCGGGGCGGGATGTGGAAATCATCGTGGCCGACGGCGTCAGCACGGATGCTACGGTAGAGCTGGCACAAGCCCATGGGGCTTTGGTCGTCAGCACGGGAAAAGGCCGGGCGCGGCAGTGCAATGCCGGGGCCGCATGCGCAAGCGCCGACATCCTGCTCTTCCTGCATGCCGACACGCGCGTACAACCCGGCTATGACCACGCCATCCGGATCGCCCTGGCCGATGCACGTACGGCGGCCGGCGCCTTCACGCTGGCCTTCGATCGGCGTTCTGTGGGCATGAACGTAATCGCCATGGGCGCCAACCTCAGATCGCGCATCCTGGGGCTGCCCTACGGCGACCAAGGCCTGTTCCTGTGGTCCGCGGACTTCAGGGACTTAGGCGGCTTCCCGGACCTGACGCTGATGGATGACGCCGTCTTCATCTCAAAGCTCAAAGAACGGGGCCGCATCGTGACCGTGGCGCCCACGGTCATCACCGCCGCCCGTCGTTATGAGCGGCTGGGGATCCTGCCTACCTGGCTCATCAACCAGTGCGTCCTGATCGGCTTTCACCTAGGCGTGCACCCGGATGAGCTCGCCCGGCTCTACCATGCTCAAGCCGGGTTGAGCGCCTGGATCACGGTCATGGCCGGGGCACAAGGCCGACGCGGCTCCCAGAAAAAGGAGAAAAGCCGATGAAACGCCGCCTGATCCTGTGCCTGATGCTGATGCTGCTGCCGCTCCTTGCCGCCTCCGAGCATGAGCTGTTCCGGGAGGACTTCCAGAGTTTAAGCCGCTGGAAAAATGTCTATTTCCCCAAGATCCCCCGCCATACCCTCTACAGCGCCGTAAAAGACGGGGAGATCACCTGCCTCAAGGCCGAAAGCCGTGATTCAGCCTCGCTGCTCGTCTTTCGGGAGGTGTTCAATCCGTATGCCTATCCCCATGCCCGCTGGCGCTGGAAGGTGGACAACCTCCTGCCGCGCGCCGATCTGACCACCAGGGAGGGCGATGACGCCCCCATCCGCGTCTACATCGCCTTTGCCTATGACCCAAAGCGCGCGGGTATCCTGGAGAAGGCCCAGTATGAAGCCGTGCGCCTGCTCTATGGGGAGTACCCGCCGCACAGCTCGCTCACCTACTGCTGGTCGAGCCGGGTGTACCCCCGGGATATCATCACCAGCGCCTACACCGCGCGCGCCAAGATGATCATCAAGGAACAGGGGCAGGACAAGGTCGGCGTCTGGGAGGCGGAGGAGGCCGACATCATCGCCGATTACCGCCGGGCCTTCGGCGCCGAACCGCCGGAGAAGGCCACCATCGGGATCATGAACGATTCCGACAACACGCACGGCGCGGCCGTTTCATATGTTACGGACATCGCGGTGTTCCGGTGAACGGCCGCACACAAAAATCCCTATGCGAGGAAGACCATGAGCGATCATTGTTGTTCACACCAGAACCTGAACCCGGCCGACATGCCGCTTACGGATGAGGTTGAAAAGCGGTTGGTCGAAGCCCTGCTGCAGTCCATGCTGCGTCCCGAGGCAAAAGTGGAGCATGTCGAGGCCGGGTCCACCTTCATCGCCGTGACGGCCGGAGGCCGCATGGGGCTGGCCTCCCTGCTCGGAGCCCGGCCCACGGAGAACGAAATGCTTCTTACCCGGGAGCTTGTCGGCCAAGGGGTCTCCCAAGCAGCAGGACTCCTGACAAGCTCCTCGCCCTTTCGCATCAGCCTCGGCCTGGCGGCCCTGAACGCGGCCGATACCCCGCAAGCGACTGACGTCGATGAGAACGACGCCCCGGCCGAGGCCTTGATCGCCGCGCTCGGAAAGGATAGGACCGTGGGTCTGGTGGGCGCATTCCCTTTTGTGGAGACCTTGCGGCAAAAGGTGGGCGAGCTCAAGCTCTTTGAATTACGGGATATCCCCGGGGCTATACCACGCGCCCAATGGGACTCTGCCCTGGCCGGACTGGATGTCCTGGCCGTCACCGGCACGGCGCTCCTCACCCGCAAGATGGGCTACTTCCTGACCCAGGCCGCCCGCGCCGAGACCGTGGTGCTGGGGCCGTCCACGCCACTGTCGCGGGCCCTGTTCGATTGCGGAGCAGACTATCTGTGCGCCTCCGTGGTGATCGATCCTGAGCCGGTTCTGGCAAGTATCCGCGCGGGCCTGCCTTTCCGCGACATCAAGCGGCAGGGAGGCATCCGCTTCATCCAATGGTCACGGCTGGAAAATAAGACCGCGCCTGCCATGGATACACGAGCATCGAGGTGATCCCATGAGCGAAGATCAAATACCCTGTGAGATGCCGGACGCCAATCCGCCGGAGGCCGAGATCCGGGACATCCTGAAGACACTGCGCACGGTGGCGATCGTGGGGCTCTCGAACGACGTGGTGCGCGACAGCCACCGCGTGGCGGTCTACCTCAAGTCGCGGGGCTACCGCATCGTGCCGGTCAACCCGTCCACGACACAGATCCTGGGGGAGCCCTCCTACCCGGACCTGGCCTCCATCCCGTTCCCCGTGGACATTGTGGACATTTTCCGCAAGGTAGAGGCCATACCGGCCATTGTGGACGAGGCCGTCCGCATCGGAGCCAAGGCCGTGTGGATGCAGCTGGGCCTGGCGCACAAGGCCTCGGCCGACAAGGCTCGCTCAGCGGGCTTAAAGGTGGTGCAATCGCGGTGCATGAAGATTGAGCATGCGCGGGTGTTTGGGGCTACTCCCGCCCTTTGACCTCCGGCCCTGCCGCGACCAGCACCGACAAGGCAAGCTGGCTGGCATCACTATCGGAACAGGGAGGATGGTGAATTCCCAACTCCGCGGCAGGCTGTTCCATACGGGTCTGTCGCGCATATGGTTCGGTACGGCAACCGCTTAACCGGGGAGGCATATTTCATGATCGGGGCAATCGCCGGGGACATCATCGGATCGGTGTACGAACGCCGGCCGATCAAGACCAAGGACTTCCCGCTCTTTTGTCCGCGCCGCACCTTCACCGACGATACGGTGCTCACGGTGGCGGTGGCCGAAGCGATCCTTTCTGGCGTTCCATACGTGGATTCAATCAGGCGTATCGGGCGCAACCATCCTCATGCCGGCTACGGCGGGGCTTTCTTCCAGTGGCTTTTCGCGGATGATTACCGGCCGTACCACAGCTGGGGCAACGGCTCGGCCATGCGCGTGAGTCCGGTCGGATTCGCCTTTGCCTCCGAGGGTGAGGTGCTTGATCAGGCGCGCATGTCGGCCGAGATTACGCATAATCATCCCGAGGGCGTCAAAGGCGCCCAGGCAACCGCGCTGGCGGTCTTTCTCGCTCGGACAGGTCACGGCAAGGAAGACATTCGAGTCCGCCTTATGACTCTCTTCGGCTATGATCTGGACCGCAGCCTAGAGAGCATCCGGCCGTCCTATGCCTTCGATGTATCCTGTCAGGGAACCGTACCGGAGGCGATTATCGCCTTTCTTGATTCCATCTCCTGGGAAGATGCCGTGCGCAATGCGATCTCGCTGGGAGGCGATAGCGACACCCTGGCCTGCATCGCCGGCGCCGTGGCCGAGGCCTACTACGGCAGCGTCCCCGCTGAGATCATCGCCAAGGTGGAGGAGATCCTGACGCCCGACCTCTGGCTGATCACCAAGCGATTCCGTGAGAAGTACCGCTAGCCGACTATCATCATGAGCAGCTGCGTCCTAGAACTGGGTCCCGGCCGCTTTATTGGCCGCTTGGATGGACTGGTGCGCCATGTCGATGGAACGTCCCAACGTATTGAGCACCTGATCGGGATTATGAAACCCCATGCTGTTCTCCGCGGCCACGATATCCCAGAACCATTGGGCCTTGCGGAGCAGTTCCCTGGCCTGATCCAGGCCGGCCTTGTCGGCTTTATCCACGTTCGCGGCCTTGCCGATCACCGTATGCGCCCGGGCAATGGTCTGGCCCGCGGTGTGCTGCAGCTCAAAGACATGGTCCTGAATGGTCTTGACCCTATTTTGAAGCCAATCCGCGCTCTGCCTGTGGCAGACCGCGCAGGACGCCTCAATATGCTTCAAGGGGCTCGTTACCCAGTGCGACGAATACTTCTGCCCGTTGTGGCGCATGAACGGCATATGGCAGGCGGCGCAAGAGACCCCTGATTTCCCGTGCACGCCGCCGGAAAAGGTCTCGAAATCCGGGTGCTGGGCCTTGAGCATCCTGGCCTGTGAATCGGGGTGCAACCAGTCCTGCTCGAACCCGGCGGGTTTCTGGGCATAGTAGGCATACATCTGCTCAGGGGTGTAGCCCTTGTCCCAGGGGAAGACGACCCGCTTGGTCTGCGGTTCGAAGTAGTACTCGGCGTGACACTGGCCACAGACATAGCTGCGCATCTCATCGCGGGAGGCCTGGCGCACATCGATACCGCCCCGCTGCATGGCTTCGATAAAGGCGGGGTTGGCGATGCTCAGCTGCATGGTGGCGGGATCATGGCAGTTGGCGCACGATACGGGGTGCTTCATGGAAAGGAAGAGTTCGGCCAGCGGCAGTTTGGCATAGTCCCAGCCCTTGTCCTTATAGATATCGATGATATTCGCGGTCTTGCAGGTCATGCAGGAACCCACGCTGGTCGAGGTGACACGCTTGGAGCTCTTGAGGTCCTCGATGGCATAGGGGTGGCCTCGGTCTTCCGAATAATCGATGCTGAAGGGCATGCCCTTGAAGTTCATCAGGATCTCCGGCTCCTTGACGGACTTCTGCACCTTGACGCTGCCGCCGTACCCCGTTGGCGAAGGCGCCATCTCGCGGTTCTTCAGATAGCTCTCATATTCGAGCGGGTAGTATTTGCCCCACACGGCCGGGTCGTATTCGCCTTCCGGCACTTGCGCCAGTTTGAGCGTGGAAGCGGGCTTGAGAACAAAGGCCTGCACGACCACGGCCGCCAGCAACACCGTGGCCAGTCCCAAGATCACGAGTATAAAACCTACCTTCTTGTTCCACATTGATCCCTCCTATCCGGCTCTCCCTGCCGTGCACCACGCCACGCAGGTGCCGGCCTCTGGGGCCATGAATGTTCCCTGCACGGTGGAATAGTGGCAGCGCAGACAGATTGCCTGCGTCGATTCCCACGCCTTCATTCGAGATCCTGATGAAGGCCGCATCGTCCCGCAAGGTCTCATGGTACAGATCCCTCATCCCGGCCTTGGCTTCATAGGCGGCCTGCACCGCGACATTGCCTTCCTGCAGATGGCATTCGATGCAGGCAAACTGTTTATGCCCGGATTGCCGCCAAACGTCCTGCATGCTGTGACAGGACAAGCAGAACACTGGGCTTCCGGCCGCATGATAGCTCCCCATGACAAACACGCAGAACAGCACGCCGATGAGAGCCCCTGCAGCAATGATCTTGAATACCGTCTTGAGCTGCTCGGGATTACCCATGGTAATATCCCCATGGCTTTGAGTATGTAACACGAAACCCAGCTGCTTATACAGTAAGCGTCAAAACCGGCAAGTCAACGGTGGGATGAGCGAGCAGCCCATGACTGCTTTCGGCTGCTCCATGACATGGCCGGAAAGGGATCATCGATACGCCATAGCGTGGGCATAACTTATAGGCATGATATCAACAGGTGTATGCACTAATTGAACGATAGCCCTTGCCAATCATCCGAACTTCTTTATTCTTGAAAAGGAGCGACAGGCAGGACACCCACGAAGGACAGCGCAGGAGCAAAGGAGGTATTATGGCACAACAGAAGGATGGATGCGTCAAGCCGGCCCGCGGTCCGATCACGGCCCCGGCCGGCGCGGCCGAACCGCAGGCCGCATCCCTCAAGGAGGTGGCGATGGTCATGGCGCGGGTGGGCAAAGAGGCAATCGATTTCGAGGCCAATGCCTATGTGGAGAGCGAGGGCTTCAAAACCATCCAACTCTCGGTCTACCGGGGCAAATGGATTGTCTTGTGCTTCTATCCCGGAGACTTCACCTTTGTCTGACCGACGGAGTTGGCGGCGGTCGCCGCCCTGTACTCTCAATTCCAGGCCCTGGGTGTAGAGGTCCTGTCCATGAGCACGGACAGCCGCTTCGTGCACAAAATCTGGCAGGCCGAGGAGCTCTCCAAGATGGTCCCCGGCGGGGTGCCCTTCCCCATGCTATCGGATGCCGGCGGCCAAATCGGCAGGCTCTACGGTGTCTACGACGAGGCGGCGGGCGTGGATATCCGCGGCCGCTTCATCATCGACCCGGATTTCGTGATCCGGGCCATGGAGGTGCTCACTCCGGAGGTGGGCCGCAATCCCGAGGAACTGCTGCGTCAGATCAAGGCCTTCCAGCACGTGAAAGCCACGGGCGAGGTCACACCCTCGGGCTGGCAGCCGGGGCAGAAAACGCTTAAGCCCGGTCCGGCTCTGGTGGGCAAGGTCTGGGAGGTCTGGAAGCCCTGAATGGTCGAACCTCTTCCGAGAGGCCATTTTTGACGAATGTGTACACGTGTGGAGGGGATGGAACAAATTAAGTTCCATTCCGCAGCAAAGATTACGGGACACCGAGCTTGAGTATAACGGGGTCTTCTTGGCCTACCGTATCGAGCTCGGGTTCCCGTACTCGCTCATCAACCACTGATGTACCGCTCGGGGTCCGTGCTCATCGTCGGATTACAAAACACTTTCGACGATCGTCTGCTCCTCCTTGGCGGCCGCCCCCATCACCTTGGCGATGTTGCCGCCGAACATCTTGCTCATCAAGGCGATATTCATGCTCGCGACAAAAACATCGCCGTTGCCGTCCTCATACACACCCACCCGGCATGGCATGATCGCCGCGACTTTCTTATCGATGTCATTCGTGAGGATTTTATAGGCATGCTCGGGCTGGCAGATGGACAATATTTGAATCTTTCGCATGTTCTTAAAGCCCGCGTTGCTTAGGGTCTCCTGAATATTGTATATTTTCGGTACGTTCCAGCCAATCTTCTTGGCCGATGCTTCTATCCTGGCCACGGTTTCATCCACCTTGAATCTGCTTTTATGGATAGTGAGCATGAATTTAGGCATTGCCTTCCAGAAGATGATCCCGGTTAATACGGCGCCAGTCGCCATTCCTTTTAAGAAAGACATGGTTATCACCTCCCAGGTTATTTTTCCCGCGCAAAGGGCCAGGCCATGATTCCGCCTTCCATGACCCGCACGTTCTTCCAGTCATGGGCCTCCAGCACCAGAGCAGCCTCGTAACCGCGCAGCGAGATTTTGCAGTAGCAGATGATCTCGCGCTCCTTGTCCTGGGGCAGCTCGGGTAAGCGGCGGCGCAAGGCGCCTAAGGGGATAAGCGTCTCGCCGATGCCCAGGCGCATCTGCTCGAACTCGTCCGGTCCGCGCACGTCCAGGATGAAGGGGGTCTGACCGGCGTCGAGCTTGGCCTTGACCTCGCGCGGCGTGATGCCCTTCAGACGCCCTTTGAGCTTGTTCTGCATCAGATGCGCGGCGGCGATGCCGTGGTCGATGGCCAGGGAGAACGGGGGCGCATAGGGCAAATCGGCGTTGACCATGTCCTCGACCGTCAGCCCGCCCATGACGGCCAAGGCCCACTGGGCGATCTGGCGGTTGACGTTGCCAGGGCCCACGCACTGCGCGCCCAGGATCTTGCCGGTCTTGGCGTCGGCCACCAGCTTGGTGACCAAGAGCGCCCCTTGCATGAAGCCCGGCTTGTCCGGGCTGGCGTTGATGACCGTGACGATATCTTCAAATCCCAGCTTGCGTGCCGCGGTCTCGGACAAGCCCGTGGAACCGGCGGCGTAGTCGAAGACCTTGCAGATCCCGGTCTGGATGGTGCCGGGGAAGGTGACCGTATTGCCCAGCACGGCATTCTCGCCCGCCACGCGGCCTTCGAGGTTGGCCAGGTCGCCGTAGGGCGCCAGGACCTTGCGGCCCGTGAGGCGGTGCGTAATCTCAATACAGTCGCCTACGGCATAGATGTCGGCATCCGAGGTCTGGAGGTATTCATTGACCGCGATGCCGCCCGTCTCTCCAATGGCTATCCCGGCCTCGCGCGCCAGCTTCACGTTGGGGGTCACGCCGATGGCGATGACCGCCAGCTCGCAGGGAAGCTCCGTGCCGTTGGCCAGCTTGACGCCGGTGAGCTGGCCGTTTTCGCCCAGAAAGGCGGCAATGCCGTTGCCGGTGATGACATTGGCGAACTTGGCGCGCACATGGTTCTCCACCAGCTTGGCCAGGTCCCAGTCCAGGAAGGTAAGCAGCTGGGGTAGAAGCTCGATGACCGTGATCTCCATGCCGGCCAGCTGCAAGGCCTCGCAGGTCTCGATGCCGATCAGTCCCCCGCCTACAATCACGGCCTTGGTGATGGAGTGATCGTCGCGGATGCGGCGCAGAAAATCGGCATCCCGCATGGACTGCAGCGTGGTGATGCCCTTCAGATCGACGCCGGGTACGGGCGGCAGCTTGGGGGTTGCGCCCGTGGCGATAATCAGCTTGTCATAGCTCAGGCTCCCGGTCTCTTCAGTCAGCGTGTTGCGGAAACTGAGAGCATGCGCCGAGCGATCGATGGCGAGGACTTCGGTATTTGTGCGTGCATCGATGGCCTTGGCGTTCAAATAAAACTGCGGGTTGCGGGTCACGCCGGTGGGCGTGCATAAGAGCATGTTGCGGTCGTCGAAATACCCTCCCACATAGTAGGGATAGCCGCAGGAGGCCATGGACAGGTCCGGGTCCTTCTGCAGGACGATCACCTCTGCCTGTTCGTCGATGCGTCTGGCCTTGGCCGCGGCCTTGGGTCCGGCCGCCGAGCCACCGATGACGACAATACGTTTGTTGGGGATACCCACAGCCGCCTACTTGACGAATTCTTCGATGAACTGCTTGAGCTGTGCCTTGGGAAGCGCCCCCATGCGCGTGCCCAGCACCTGACCGTCCCGGATCATGATCAAGGTGGGGATGCTGCGTATCCCGTATTGCGTGGCCGTGGCGCGGCTGTCATCGACATTGACCTTGACCACGTCGAGCTTGTCCGCGTAATCCTGCGCGAGCTCTTCCAGCACCGGGCCGATCGCCCGGCAGGGTCCGCACCAGGTAGCCCAGAAGTCCACCAGCACCGGGCGGGGCGAAGCTAAAACCAGGTTTGCGAAGTTCGTGTCGTCGGCATGCTTAAGAACGTCGGTCGCCATTGTCTTCCTCCTTGAGTTTGAATATAGACCTTTTATAATGCCGGCAGACGGCCCGGTCATTGATCCACGTCAACGGCCGGGCGCCCCGGCACGAACCTCAATGCGCGCACCCAGAGCCCGGGCCATGTCCGCCGCAGCATTGCTGTAAAGTGTACTCCGGCAGATTCTTTCCGGCGAACAGATCGACGTTGGCCTGCACGGTTGCGGCCCGGGCCTGAAACACCCGGATGCCGGAGGCATTCAATTTGTTCAAGGCGCCGGCGCCGATGCCGCCCACCACGATGGCGTCCACATGCTGGTTGTCCAGGGCCAGGATGGGATTGCACATGCCATGCGCATGGTGCTGATTGTTGTTGGTAATCTTGCCTACGGTTCCGGCATCGGTGTCCACGACGATGAACAGCGGCGCGGACCCGAAATGGCCGTAGACCTCGCTCTCCAGACCTTTATCTTGGGCCACGGGGAAACATATCTTCATATTTCATCTCCTTTTTTATTGTCGCTATAGGCGCGGACCGCCACCATCCATTGAGTTACGCGGCGGCAAAGGTAATTCTCGTCCCCGCCATGTTGAGGATGAAGCCCGGCAACGCCTGCTCCATGGCCAGTATGGCCGTGCGACCGGTGCAGTGGCAGGGGATGATATACTCCGGCTTGATCTCCTGCAAGGCCTCCAGGGTCGGCGGGATGGATGCCTGGCCCGCCGGACCGCCCAGGTGGAAGCCGCCCATGACGGCGTGTACCTTTTCGATGCCGGTGAGCTTGCGGGCATGGCGGATGGTGTTGATCACCCCGGCATGCGCGCAGCCGGTCAGGATGACCAGACCTTTGTCCTTGAGCGCAAAAACCAGCGATGAGTCGTCCGCGATCGTATCTGCATGCTCACCGCTGGCGTCCGTATAGTGTGCCAGGGGCATGCCCGGCTCATAGTCCGTCTCGCGTGGCACACCGCCCAGGAACATGACCAAGCCGCCCAAGAGAGTGCGCGGTCCGGCTGACTCCACGATGTTGATCCCGGCCTGTTCCAGCTCGTCACGCTTGAGCAGGGGAAAGCGGATCTTGAAGTCTTCGCTCAACTTCAGATAGCGATCGGTATCCAGGGCCCGCGGGTGCAGCACCAATTCAATGGGGGTGCGCAAACGCTTGGCGACCTCGAGCATCCCGCCGGTATGGTCCATATGGCCGTGCGACAAGGCCAGGACTTCGATCGTCTCCGCATCCACGCCCAGGGCCTCCATGTTGTGCACCACGCCCCAGGGCGAGAAGCCGAAATCGAAGAGCACGCTGTGTACTTCCGTCCCGTCCGTCACCGTGACCAGGGCCGAAAACCCGTGCTCGGCCACCACGGAATTCTTGATGTACCCGTCCTTGACCGGCATGGCGCGCGTCACCATGGCATTGGCCGGGGCCTCGACCAGATCGATGTAGTTGTCCTGCAGGGTCAGGATCTCGACCTTGTCCGCATGTTTGAGCTGCATGCATGACCTCCTTTTATTCCAAATTGATTTTCAATCCTTGGCGTTATCCCCCAGGTTCAGCAGGGGGATAATGATTTTTTTAAACTCTTTACCGGCCTGGGTCTGGGGGAACTGGAAGACGTAGGGCATGCCGTCGTCGCAGGCCTGGCCGATGGCGGGTTCGATGGGGATGCGACCCAGGAAGGGCACGTTCATCTGCCCGGCCATAAGCTCGCCGCCGCCGGACTTGAAGATCTCGGTACGCTGCCCGCAATGCGGGCAGACAAAACCGCTCATGTTCTCCACCACGCCCAAAACCGGGAGACCCAGCTGGCGGCAGAAGCTGATGGAACGGCGCACGTCGGCCGTGGACACATCCTGCGGGGTGGTCACGATCACCGCGCCGTCGGGGTTCTCGATCAGCTGGATGAGCGATAAGGGTTCGTCGCCGGTGCCGGGTGGCAGGTCGATGACCAGATAGTCCAGCTCGCCCCATTCCACGTCGGATAAGAACTGCCGGATGGCGCTCTGCTTCATGGGTCCGCGCCAGATGACCGCATCGTCGCGGTTGTCAAGGAAGAAGCCGATCGACATGGCCTTTAAGCCGCCCAATTCGGCCGGCAGGATGCCGTCTCGGCCCTGGCGCATCTGAATGCCTTCCAGCTTAAGCATCTTGGGCACACTGGGGCCGTGGATATCGCAGTCCAGGATGCCCACGCGCCGGCCCTCCAGCATGAGCGCCACGGCCAGATTGACCGCCACGGTACTCTTGCCCACCCCGCCCTTGCCGGACAGGACCAGGATCTTGTGTTTGATGTCGCACAGACGCCGGTACAGGGCCTGACGCTGGGCGAGGTCCTGGGGGCTTTCGCCCGGCCGGGCGTGCTGGGCGTCGCAGGAAGAGCTTGTGCAGCCTTCGCAGCTGCTTGGTTTCTGGGCCCCCTGAAGGTTTTGGTGATCAGATGACATGGTTCCTCCTTACTATGTGTGATATCGTGGGTGGCGAAGCTATAGCATATTCCACCGCGGTATGCGCGTTCATTTGTCCTCCGCCCCATGCCGACAGCCGCGACGTCCGCGTTTGCGGGCCTGCTCCGGATCAACGGTCCCGATCCAGCCCTCGCCGGCGCCGTGCGGGGCGTCGAAGCGCGGCACATAGGGCTTGATGTCGATCAGCGGTGTTGCATCCAGGATGTCGACATCCTCGATATAAAGCACCGCGCCAACGCGCCGCACAAGCCTTACCACGGAAAGCCCGATACGATTGGGACGGCAGGGATGACGCGTGGCGAAGACCCCGCGCGGGGTATCGTCCAGGAACGGCCGCACGGTCAGCTGCGGCTCTCCTGCGGCATGCAAGGCGTAGAGGAGGATAAGGTGCGAGAAGGTCTCGATGTGTTCAAGCCCCTCGACGTAAGAGGGATACACCTCCACCCGTCCCCGACATCCGCGCGCGAACTCGGGCTGGATGGGGGTATCTTCAGGCAGGCGGTGATCGCTGTGGATCACGCCGATGGCATGCACGACCATGGTGTCCTTGGCGGATGCGTTCATGAGTCTGTGCGACCTCGCTTTGCATGCTTGGGCTGGTCAAGCTCAAACCCGATCACCCGGGTCGAAAGGCGCGTGCCGATCATACGCCTGGTGAATGACCGCAGTCGGCTTTTCGGCAAAGACAGATCATTCAGGGCCATTCCGGCCAGGATTCCGACCACCATGCCCACGGGCCCCCAAACCAGCGTCAAGCGGCGGCCCTGCCAGCCCAGGACGGCCAGGCCATACCTTCGGCCTGCATGTAGACGCATCATCCTTCCGATCCCGTACGGCATGGCCTCCTCCTTCCTCCCGATCCTCTGACTGCCACGATCTTAGGGCAACATCCCCGGCAGCCTGGCATGCGGTAGTCTGGTTTGTCAAGGTCTCCCGCAAGGAAAGCGGCGATGATCTCCTCGATCTCACCGGCCACGAATGCCACGGTCTTGACGGCATCGGCCGCAAGCGTGGCCCCGTAATGATGCGAGACGGCGCCGCAGACCAATGTCTGTACCCCCCAGGACTTAAGCCGGTCCGCTTTATGCCGGGCGTCGTCGCTCTCGAACATGCCCAGGCACCGGGCGATCTCGCGGTCTTGGTCGATCTCCACGATGATCACCTGGCGCGAGACATCGAACACCGGGGCGATGCGGCCGTTCCACACGGCAAAAGCGACTTTCACGCGTCAATCTCCTTCATACCAAGAAAGAGCAGGAACCATGCCAGGCCGCCTCAAAGGCTTGGGTGGCAGATAAACATCTTTAATTTTATTTTATTGCGTTTATTAAAGCCCTGGTGCGTACCGTTCACGAGGAGCGTGAAGGCGACCCTTGTCGATAGACATGGTCGCATTTTTGCGACTCTTGGTGGATGTCGTCAAAGCCGGCATTGCACACAAACCGCTTACTATGCTTTATCCTCCCATAACGGTTTAAAAAAACAGGGGAAGCGGCGTGGTGAACGACATTGCATATTGTCTTGATGAAGAGGAATGCTCCACGAAAACATGGTCCGGAAATCATGCCACCGGGGACCGGCGCAGACAGAGATCCTCCCCTAAGAGAACGCCATGAAACAACGAAGGGATCTCTCGCCGATCATCCTATCACTGCTCCTGCTGCTGGGGATTCTTTCCCTGTCCTTCCTGAGACATTGTCATGGAATCGGCGCCTGGGCCGGGTCATCCTTCGACTTGGACATGCTGTTTGCCGGACTCTATGCCCTCTGGATAGCGGCTGAGAGCCCGGTCGCCAGGCACGACGCCGATACCGCTGGAAAGCGCACGGTGGATCTGGGGACATGCCTGGTCTATGCAATGGGACAGGCGGGTACGATCTTAAGCGCGCTCTGGTTTCCGTCGTTCTGGCATGCCTCAAGCCCGGCCCACTTCATGGCCATCGCGCTCTTCCTCGGCGGAGTCCTTTTCCGGCTCCGGGCCATCCGCACCCTGGGAAGGTTCTACTCGCACAAGGTTCGCAAACTGGAACACCACCAGATCGTTCAGATCGGACCCTACCATCTCGTCAGGCATCCGGCATATACTGGAATGATCGCCAGCCATGCCGGCGTGACGCTCTATTTCTGCAACTGGGTCACCCTGGGAATTCTCATGCTCGTTTTGGCACCATCCATCATTCTTCGCATCTTTGTCGAAGAAAAGATGTTTTTTGCAATCGAAGGTTATTCTGAATTCGCCCAGAATGGAAAGCGTCTTTTCCCAGCCCTGTGGTGACCGGATCATTGCGCATCCCAAAAGAGGCAAAGAATGCGCTCATCCTGATTGGTTTCCTCCGGAGGTCTTGTGACTGTGCCGCATCTTCCGGTCGCGGGTGAGCGTGGAGGGCGAGGCTGGCAGGCGCCTGACCTTGGGCAGTTTCAGCCCCGTGTACATGGCGATGAACCGCAACGCTATGGTGAAGATGAGGCTCACGGCAAAGGCCTGAAGGTCGCCCAGGCCGCACCAGGCGGCTAGATAGAACACGGCCCCGCCGGCGATGGCCGCGGTGGCGTAGAAATCCTCCTGGATGACATCCGGTATCCGCCGCACCAGGATATCGCGAATGATGCCGCCACCCGTGGCCGTGACCGCCCCGGAAAACATCACGCCCAGGGGACCCAGCCCTAAGGACATGGCCTTCTGCGCACCGATGGCGGAGAAAAGCCCGAGACCTATGGCGTCGGCGATCATGACCATGTTCCACCGGCGCGCGATCCAGGGTGCGACCAGAAAGACCAGGAACCCGGCCAGGAGGCAGACCAGCAGATAGGTCTCATTCTTGAAGGCCATGGGCGGGGTATCGCCGCAGACCAGATCGCGCAGGATTCCGCCGCCCACCCCGGTGGCGGTCGCGAGCACCAGCAGGCCCAGGAGGTCGAGCTCGTGCTTCACGGCGCGAAACGCGCCTGAAAGCGCAAAAACAAAGGTGGCCAGGATATCCATGCAATAGATAATCATAGCGATTAACTGATCCCGAGGGTTTTGAGCTTGCGGAACAGGGTGCTCTTGTGGATGCCCAGCTCGCGCGCCGCGGCCCTGCGGTTGCCGTGGTTGCGCTGGAGGGCCTCGCGGATGGCGTGCGCCTCGACCGAGCGCCGGGTATCCGACATGCCGCCACGCACAGGGGTAAGCGGTGCGTGGGCGATAAAGTCTTCGGGCAAACTTTTCAGCTCGATGCGACCCTTGTCGCACAGCACGAAGGCGTGCTCGATCAGGTTTTCCAGCTCGCGCACGTTGCCGGGCCAGTCATGGGCCATGAGGAAGGCCATGACCTCGCTCCCTACGCCGGTGATGTGCTTGCCCTGGATGAGGTTGAAGCGTTCGATGAAGTGTTCGACCAAAAGCGGGATATCCTCGCGCCGTTTCCTTAACGGCGGCAGTACCAGCTTGACCACATTGATGCGGTAGAAGAGGTCCTCGCGGAAGGTCCCTTTCTTCACCAGCTGGACCAGATCGCGGTTGGAGGCCACGATCACCCGGACATCGGCCTTGATCGGTTTCGTCCCGCCCAGGGGCTCGTACGTGCGCTCCTGGAGCACGCGCAAGAGACGCACCTGCAGGGCCGGACTCACCTCGCCGATCTCATCTAAAAATATGGTGCCGCCCGCGGCCAGTGCAAAACGGCCGGGCTTGTCCCTGCCCGCGCCGGTAAAGGCCCCGGCCTTGTAGCCGAAGAGCTCGGATTCGAGCAGGGTATCGGGCAGGGCCCCACAATTGACGGCAACAAAGGGCCTCTCGGCGCGGGGGCTCATGCCATGGATGGCGCGCGCCAGGAGCTCCTTGCCCGTGCCGGTCTCGCCCTGGAGCAGCACGGTGCTGCCGCTGGAGGCCACCTGGGGCAGGATATCGAAGATACGCCGCATCAAAGGGCTACGGCTTAATAGATCGCCCATCTGGAAGCGGCCGTCGAGCTCGCGTTTGAGCTCCTCCACCACACTCAAGTCCCGGAAGGTCTCGGCCCCGCCTATGACCCGTCCGCTCTCATCCTTAAGCAGGGCGGTGGAGACGCTGACCGGGATACGCTGACCCTGTCCGTCCACGATGAAAGCCGAACGGTTGATGACGGACGCACCCGTTTTCATGGTGCGCCCCAGCGCGCACTCGGTCTCGCACATGCTGGCGCGGAAGACCTCGGAGCACGGCCGGCCGATGGCCTCGCGGCGGGGGATGCCCGTGATCTCCTCGGCCGCGCGGTTGAACGAGGTGATGCGCCAGGCGGCGTCCACGGTGAACACCCCATCCGAGATGCTCTCCAGGATGGCGGCCGTCGGGGCCTCGATCTTCGACATGGTGGCGGGTTTCTTCCTCATGGTTTCAAGTGCACAGTATATACCCCGCCGGGCTGGTCTATGCAAGACGACAGATCCTTAAACGCCTTGAAAACGGAAGATGAAGACCCATCAGGCTTGGGCATTTTCGCCGTGTGCGCCTGTCTTTCGGCCATTGAAAATTTTACAATCCTGTTTTAGAGTAGGTCGAAAAAAAGGACCGGTATGGACCATCAGCAGCGTAAAACCCGCGTGGCACTGCTCTCCGTGTTTTCCAACACAACCTTGGTCGTCATGAAGCTGATCATCGGACTGATGATCGGCTCGGTATCCATCATCTCCGAAGGCATCCATTCCGGGGTCGATCTCCTGGCCGCCGTCATTGCCCTGTTCTCGGTCAAGACCTCCGGCATTCCGCCCGACAAGCGCCACCCCTTCGGACACGGCAAGGTCGAAAACATCTCCGGCACTATCGAGGCGCTCCTGATCTTTATAGCCGCGGGGTGGATCATCTTCGAGGCCATCAATAAGCTCCGGCATCCGGGCATGATCGAGGCCGCGGGCTGGGGCGTGGCCGTGATGCTGGTCTCGGCGCTCGCCAATATCCTGGTTTCCCACATGCTCTTCAAGGTCGGCAAAGAGACCGACTCCGTGGCCCTGATGGCCGACGGCTGGCACCTGCGCACCGATGTCTACACCTCGGCCGGGGTCATGGTGGGCATGGCGGCCATCTGGATCGGACCGCGGCTGCTGCCGGGCATTGACCTGCGCTGGGTGGACCCGGTGGCCGCCATGCTGGTGGCCCTTCTGATCATCAAGGCCGCCTATGATTTGACCCTGGCGTCGGCCAAGGACCTTATGGATGTCGGTCTGCCGCCCGAGGAACAGGCCTGGATCAAGGACATCATCGAGAACCATCGCCCCCTGATCCACGGCTTTCACCAGCTGCGCACCCGCAAGGCCGGTCACTTCCGCTTCATCGAGTTTCACCTCAAGGTCGATCCTCAGATGACTGTGGACACCTCGCATGCCATCACCGAGGACCTTACGGAACACATCGAGGAGCACTTGCCCAACTCCAGCGTCATGATCCATATCGAACCGTGCGACGGCAAGTGCAGCCGGAAATGTCTGGAAGGCTGCTTCTTAAGCGAAAGTCAGCGCCAGGCCTTCAAGACTTGATATGCGCGCCGATTTGACAGGATCTCAGGCTTCGATGACAACGCGGTTCCGACCGGCTGCTTTGCCCTGGTAGAGCAGGGCGTCGGCGCGTTCGATCAGCGCGCTGAAATCTTCATCCTCACGGGCCACCGCGGCCCCCATGGTAATGCTGACGCGGATGAATCTCTGCTCGTGGTGCAGCCCGGAGTTTTGCACCAGCATGCGCAGTTTCTCGGCGATTTTCGCCAGCGCGGACGGCGTGGCCTGCCGGATGATGATCAGGAACTCCTCCCCGCCCCAGCGGCCGGCCAGGTCGGAGGCGCGGATATTGGCGCCCAAGGTCTGTGAAACCATGCGCAGGACCTCGTCGCCGACGACATGCCCATAGGTGTCATTGATGCGCTTGAAGTGGTCGATATCCGCGAAGATGATGCCGAAGGGCAGACCATAGCGTTTGAGCTGTTCGAGACTCTCGGCCAGGCGCATCCCGATGTGCCGCCGGTTGGGTAGCCCGGTGAGCTGGTCGATGAGCGCGGCGCGGGAAAGCTCCGCGATGATCTCCTGTTCGGCCTGGCAGGCGGCGTTGTCGTGAAACACTTCGGCGGCCCCGATGACCTGGCCAAGTTCATCCCTGATGGGCGTGACGCACACCGTCACCGGCACGCGGTGCCCCTGCTTGTGGTGCAGAAACACCTCCGCGCGCCGGGACTCTCCGTCGGACATGGCATGCTTAAGCGGGCAGGCCAGCGTGCACAAGGCCTGACCCTGTTCATCGACATGGATGAGGATGTTTTCCGCGCAGCAAGAACCCGTGACCTCGGCGGCCGTATAGCCGGAGATGCGCTCGGCCTCGCGGTTCCAGAACACGATGCGGCGATCGCTGTCGGTGATGTATACGCCGTCGCAATGGTTCTCCAGGAAGGACCACATGAAGGCTTCATTCAGCCGCATATGACATCCTCACGGTCGAGCTCGGCGCGGATGGCGATCCCGAGCTTGTCGATAAGATAGGGTTTTTTGACATACGGGCCGGCGCCCAGTTGCTGGGCCTGCCTGACCCGTTCGGTTTCGGCGTACCCGCTCACGATCACGGCCTTCTGGTAGGGATGGCCCTTAAGGATGCGGATGTAGGTTTCGAGGCCGTCGATGCCGGGGTCCATGATCATGTCCAAGAGGACCAGATCGACGTGACGGGTCTTGAGATAGGCCACGGCATCTTCCCCGCTGGCCACGGCCATGACGATATAGCCCAGCTTCAACAGCATGTGGGTGGCCAGCTCGCGCTGCTCGGGCACGTCGTCGACGACCAGGATGGATTCGCCGCGGCCCTGAAAATCCGAGCGGCTGGCCGTGGTTTTGCGCTCCGTCACCGCCTCGCGCGTGGCCGGAAAATACAGGCTGAAGCACGTGCCCCTGCCATGGTCGGTTTCGATATCGATGTAGCCCTGGTGGTCCTTGACCGTGCCCCAGACCACTGCCAGTCCCAGACCGGTGCCGCTGCGGCCCATGACCTTCTTGGTGTAGAAGGGTTCGAAGATACGCTGCAGATCATCCCGGGAGATCCCCTTCCCGGTGTCCGTTACCTTAAGCACGACATAATCGCCCGGCCGCAGGTCTTCATAGGCCTTGAGCGGGCGGTCGAGGTACTGGTTCTGGGTGGAGATGGTGATGGTCCCGTCGCCCGTTATGGCCTCGGCGGCATTGGAGGTCAGGTTCATGATGGTCTTGCTCAAGTGGACCTCCGAGCCCATCAGCGGCAGGAGATCGGGATCCAGGTGCGCTTCCACGCCTACCCGCGGATGGAAATCCATCAGGCGGGCATGCTCGGGTGTAGCCAGGTAATCCTCAATGATCCGGTTGAGGTCGACGACCTCGGTGGCGGACACCCCACGGCGCGCCAGGGTCAAGAGGTCCTGCACGATCGCGGCGGCCTTTTCCCCGGAACGCCGGATGGTCTCAAGGGGTTTGGCAAAGGGGTTTTCGGCCGGGATATTCATGAGCATCAAGTCCGGGTAGCTCATTATGCCCGACAGGATATTGTTCAGGTCATGTGCCACGCCGCCGGCCAAAAGCCCCAAGGCTTCCATCTTCTGGGCCCGCTGGAGCCGTTCCTCCAGGGCGCGGCGATCCGAGATGTCGCGGGCGATCACAAAGATGTAGGATTGGCCGCCGAACTCACGGTAATTCATCATGATCTCGACCGGGATGCTCTTGCCGCTCTTGGACACATGCCGAGCTTCCAGGGAAAACGTGATCCGCGTCATGGTCTCTTCCCACTGCCGCGGCCACAGCTCCGGATCGAGGCACTGATCGATATCGTGGATACGCATGGCAAGCAGCTCTTCACGGCTGTAGCCCCACATCTTGCAGCACCCTTCATTGACGTACACAAAACGCGCCGAAGCGTTGATCCAGTAGATGGCGTCATCGGAATGCTCGATGGAGAACTGCATGAGCTTGAGCTGCTCCTCGGCGCGCAGGCGCGCCGTGATGTCGCGTCCGTTGATCACCACGGCCTTGATGGCCGGGTCATCGAGGTGGTTGGTGGCCGAACAGTCAAGCACCCGCACCGAGCCGTCGGCATGCCGGCAACATACCTTGACTGATCGGTTGTCACCTTGGGTAGGCGTGATCTCGTCCAGGAGCCCGCGCATTCTTTCGCGGTCGTCGGGCTCCAGAAAATCGAGCACCGTTCGGCCGATCATCTGCTCCGGGAGATAGCCCAGCACGGCCTGGATGGACGGCGTTACATAGAGAATGACCCCGTCGGCATCGATGACCGTGATGGTCTCCTGACCCTTTTCGATCAAGGCCCGAAAACGGCTCTCGCTGCGTTTCAGATCCTCGTTCACCCGGCGGCTGGCATCGAGCATGCTGTTGGCCGAGGCCGCGATGCGTTGGAACTCGGAGAAATACATCTCGACCTCAGGGATCTCATCCAAATCCGACGAGGCCTTTTCGAAGAAGCGGGCGAAGGAATCCAGACCGATATGGGTATGATAGGCAATGAAAAGGGCGATGGCATAGATGATGATCACCATGCCGGCCAGAATGGCCAGGATCTTTATGATGTGGAGCCTGACCTTTTGACCGAGTTCGGCGCGGTGTCCGGCGATGATCCCTGCGAGGGGTTCGAGCGAGAAGCTGCCGCCCACCACCCAGCGCCATTCCGGCACCCCCCTGACATAGGTGATCCGGTGTATGGTCCCTTTGCCTGGGCGGGAGGAGGCGCTGGAGGTCACGAACCCGCCTTCCGGGTTCAAGGCCGCCTTGAGCTGCTCCTGAAATTGCTTGAGCCCCCGCGCATCCTGCTCCCCGGTCCCAGAAGTCCCGCCGTACGCAACCTGGCCCTCGGAAAAGAGCGGCGTCCCATCATAGCCGGCGCCGAAGAGAAACGTGCCTTGGGGCAGGCGCATGCGGCACAGGTCCCCGATCACCTCGGCCTGGATATCCCGCTCGATATCGTCGAGATACCCACCGGCCCCAATGAACCAGTTGAAGGGATCGAAGGTACGGATAAAGGCGATCTTGGGAAAATCGCGGCCGGAGAACCCGGGTTTGGTCCAATGGTATAATATGAAACCCTGCCGGTGTTCCCTGGCCAGGGCGATCATGTCCCGTATGACATAGCGTCCGCGGGTATCCTGCTGGTCCAGGATGATCCTGCCCTCAATCTCAGGCCGGTCGGCAATAAGTTCTTCCCGTCCGCTGAAGCTTACGGCGAAATAATAGCCCCGGCCGTTGTTGAAGCGGATGGGCCTGAGCGCGTCCTTGACCATCTTCTGCAGCTCGGACGTGCTTTTGTTGGCGCGGTTCTCCTGGTAGATGTTCATGGCGATGGCATGGGCCTCGTCGGTCCGCGACTCGATTGCCTGTTTGAGGCGCGCCTCGGTCTTGGAGCGTTGGAACTGGACATAGAGCACGGCCTTGTCAACGTTCATCTTGAGTAGGGCCTGCTGCTGCGACAGGTAATTCCGCCTGAGCTTGGCGGTCTCCTCGTGAAAACGGGTATATTCGGAGCTGATCCAGTAATAACCTATCAGTCCGCAGGCCGTGAGCGCGATCATAAGGGTTGAGCGCAGAAACGTGGTGATCAGACTCGGTGGCTTGCTCATCCGACACCCCCCCCCGCCCAGTACCGACAATAGGGACAAGATCGGCACACTGCGATAAATTTATAAGTCCAAGACCCCGCCGGGTGGCTTGCCGGAGATATACCGACCGGGAATTAATTATGCTTATCAATGAATAATCCCTGGACAAGCCCGTGCCGAATCGTCTATGTTGGTGCCATGATCTATCTAGCTTTTTAAAGCATAATCCATGGAGGAGGTGAAGCATGCCGCGCTATTGTTTGGGATTGATTTGTTGTTTGCTCCTCGGTTTCACGACGCTCCAGGGGGCCGAACCGCAACGTTTCGTCTTCATGGCCAGCACCATCGGGCCGATCGATTCCGGGATCGTGACCGTTCTTGAGGACCGGTTCGAAAAAGAGACCGGCATCCGGGTGCGCCATGTGGGCGCCGGGACCGGGGCGACCTTGAAGATCGCCGCCGGATGCAACATCGATCTGGTCATGGTGCACGCCAAGGCCCTGGAGGAAAAGTTCGTCGCCGACGGGTTCGGCACCGAGCGCATCCCGCTGATGTACAACGACTTCGTCATCGTCGGTCCCGAGGCTGACCCGGCCGGCATCAAAGGCATGAAGACCGCGTCCGAGGCGCTGTCAGCCATCTCCACCAAGCAGGCCCTCTTCATCAGCCGCGGCGACAAGTCCGGCACCAACATGGCCGAATTGGATCTGTGGGCCGGGACAGGTATCAAGCCCGCAGGCGCATGGTACCGCGTCTATGAGAAGGGCGCGGAAGGCAATGTCGCCACCCTGCTCTATACCGGAGAGCAGGCCGCCTATACCGTGATCGACCGCGCCTCCTATCTGGGCGTCAAGGACAAGGTCAAGCTCGCTGTCCTGGTAGAGGGCGACGAGGCCCTGCTCAACCATATCTCGCTCATCCCGGTCAATCCGCGGAAATGCGCCCGCGTGAATAACAAGGACGCCATGACCTTCGTGAACTGGCTGACCGCGCCCTGCAAGGGGCAGAAGATCATCGCGACCTACGGCCAGGATACCTACGGCCAGCCGCTCTTCATCCCGGAGTCCACGGCCTGGAAGGCAACCGGAGGCGCCTGTAAAGACGCAAAGGACTGCCCTGCAAAACCGAAATAACCGTTGACGAAAAATTTCAAGGAGGATCTTATGAAGAAATTCAATATGTTAGCAATCTTTTGGGTATTGATCCTGGCAAGTATGCTGAGTTCCCCGGCCCAGGCCGCAGCCGTGCAGAAGAACATCATCCTGGCCACTACCACCAGCACCCAGGACACCGGACTGTTGGACACCCTGATACCGATCTTTGAGAAAAAGACCGGCTATTTTGTCAAGACCATCGCGGTGGGAAGCGGCCAGGCCATGACCATGGGCTCCAAGGGCGAGGCCGACGTGCTGCTGGTCCATTCCCCGGACGCCGAGAAAAAGTTCGTGGCCGACGGATTCGGCGTGAATCGCCGGCTCGTGATGCACAACGACTTCGTCATCGTGGGCCCGGCCGATGACCCGGCCAAGATCAAGGGTGAGAAATCAGCTCTCGAGGCCATGAAGAAGATCGCGGGGGCGGGCGCCATCTTCATGTCGCGCGGCGACAACTCGGGTACGCATGCCTTGGAAAAGAAGGTCTGGAAGGCCGCGGGCATCAATCCCGAGGGTCAGAAGTTCTACCAGCAGACCGGATTAGGCATGGGACAAACCTTAAACGTGGCGGCCGAAAAGAAGGCCTACACCATCGCCGACCGCGGCACCTGGCTGGCCCTGCAGAAAAATCTCGGCTTGCCAATTCTCTGTGAAGGCGACGCCGTGCTCCTGAACATCTACCATGTCATGGAGGTCAACCCGGCCAAGTTCCCCAAGGTCAACGCCGCCGGAGCCAAGGCCTTCGCGGACTTCATGGTGTCCAAGGAGGTCCAGGCGATCGTGGCCAAATTCGGGGTCGACAAATACGGCAGCCCCCTGTTCTTCCCGGACGCCGGCAAACCGGAATAACCGCAACAATATCCAGGGGAAATCTTTCATTAAAAGAAAGATTTCCCCTGTTTGATGCTCTCGTAACGAGACAAAAAACAGGAGATGTCATCCTTAAGCATACATATAAGGATCACATGCGACGAGTGATTCTTTTCTCCCCAACACTCCATGGAATGACAAAAAAGACTTTTTGAGATATCATCAGGCGCGGGAGATGACTGTCTATGGATCTCATCATTGAAGGCTTCATCAAGGCGTTCCAGCTCCTTTTCACCCTTGATGCCGAGGTGCTGGGGATTACGGCCCTGTCCCTGAAGATTTCAGGCTCGGCCACGCTGGTGAGCCTGTTCATCGGGATATCCACCGGTACGATCGTGGCGCTCAATGAATTTCCCGGCAAACGCCTGGTGATCAGCCTGATCAACACCGGCATGGGTTTACCGCCCGTGGTGGTGGGTCTCCTGGTCACGATCTTTCTGTGGCGCAACGGCCCCCTTGGATATTTCGAGATCCTGTACACACCCACGGCCATCATCATCGCCCAGACCGTCATCGCCACGCCCATCATCACCGGCATCAGCCTGGCCGCCATGCAGAACCTGCCCGCCAATCTGCGCTTGCAGATCCTGGCCCTTGGCGCCTCGCGCCTCCAGATGGTCTGGATCCTGATCAAGGAGGCACGTCTTCCCCTCCTGGCCGCCGTCATGGCCGGCTTCGGCGGGGTCATCTCCGAGGTAGGGGCCTCCATCATGGTGGGCGGCAACATCAAGGGGTATACTCGCGTGCTGACCACGGCCACGGTCATGGAGACGGGCAAGGGCAACTTCGACATCGCCATTGCCTTGAGCGTCATTCTCCTCCTGTTGGCCTTCATGATCAATGCCGTGCTCACCCATGTCCAGCAGAGGCAGCGGCCGCGATGAAAACGTTCATCCTGGAGGGCAAGGGCCTGATCGTCAAGCGCGGCGGGGTTGGCGTGCTGGATATCCCGACCTTCTCGCTAACCCAAGGTGCACGGCTGGCCCTGATCGGACCCAACGGCGCCGGCAAATCGACCTTGCTCCTGACCCTGGCCGGATTGATCAAGCCCGCGGCCGGAACGATCTCTTATCAAGGCCAGTCTCTGTCCGACCTGTTCGGTTATCGCAGACGCATCGCCTGTGTGTTCCAGGAGCCGCTGCTCTTCGACACCACGGTGCACGCCAATATCGCCACGGGCCTGAAACTGAGGCATTCCAAGGCGAATGGTATAGACCGACAGGTAAAACTCTACGCCGAGCGCTTCGGAATCCTGCATCTCCTTCAGCGTTCGGCCCGCAAGATCTCCGGCGGCGAGGCGCAGCGCACCAGCCTGGCGCGGGCCTTTGCCCTGGAGCCCGAGATCGTCTTCTTAGACGAGCCCTTTGCCTCGCTCGATCCGCCCACGCGCGAAGGCCTGCTCGAAGACCTGCACCGCATCCTCAATGAGACTTCAGCCACGGCCGTGCTGTCCACCCACGACCAGGAGGAGGCCCTCAGGCTGGCGGACGAGATGGCGGTCATGAACGCCGGCCGCATCGTGCAGACAGGCCGTCCTGAGGAGATTATGAACCACCCGGCCGATGAGTTCGTGGCCGGTTTCGTGGGCACCGAGACCGTGATCCCCGGCACGGTCACTGCTGCCCGGCAGGGGAGCCTGTCCGTGGACATCGGATGCCGGGAGATCGAGGCCGTAGGACAGGCCACTTTAGGCGAAAAGGTGCTTCTATGCATCCGCCCGGAAAACGTAACCCTGGCCACGGACGACGGGCATGCAACCAGCGCCCGCAATGTCTTCCCGGCCACGGTGGCGCACATCATCCCGCGCGGTTTCTACTACAAGGTCGAGCTCGACGCCGGCTGTCCGCTCACCGCCTACGTCACCCGCCAATCGGTTGAGGGATTGGGGCTTCGGGAAGGATTGACCGTTATCGCTGCCTTCAAGGCTACCGCGGTGCATGTGATAAAAAGCCCATAAAGCCGGGGGCTTCGTTTTTCAGGCGCCCTCCTCCAGTCGGTACACGATGGTAAGCGGTACCTGCATGACGCCGGGAGGGGGCGGCGGCAGCGGCAGCTTCCGGATGGTCTCAAGCGCGGCGCGGTCCAACAGGCGGTAGCCCGATGAGGCAACGACCTCGATATTCCTGGCCCGGCCGTCGGCACCCACGATAAAACTCATCTGCACCTGGCCTTCCTCTCCCCGCCGCCTGGCGAGCGTCGGATAGACGAAATACTTCCTGATGATCTGATAAAGCTCTCTGGTGTAGGCTTCGCGGGCATCCGCCAAAGCCCTCTCGGCATTCTGGAAGTTCTCGGTTCCGGCGGTCCCCATTGAGACCGCAATCCCAGGGCCGGGTATGCCGGTGGCTGCGTCCGTACCGGCGCCGACACCCGGCGTTGATCCGGCCGAATCCGTCTGGTCTTGCTGGAGCGGTTGCGGGGCGGTTTGGATCTGGTACATGGGCTCTTCAACCGGCAACGGGGATTTAACCGAGCGGACGGTCCCGGCCGCGGGCGCTGCTGGAAGATACCGGGCCATGGACCGCATAGCGGCCGGGGCCTGAACGATACTGACCCGGAGGAGGCCATCGCAAGGGTATACATCAGCCCTCCGGTGCGGCCATTCCCATAAAGCACCTGCCAGCAGGGCGTGCAGGGAAATGGAGATCATCACATAAAAAGAGAGGCTGTGCATTCTCACCATAGCTTAGGCCTATGACGTTTTTCCTAGCATAGTTTACGCAATTTCAAAAGGCGGCGTACGATATGAACGATGCTTGTATACCTGCCCCCGTTCAGAAACAGGTATTGAGAGGTGAAGATTGCATAGACTTTAAAAAGATATCCATCCCGCCCCTGTGGCACAAGGGGCGGGATGGCCGCAAGCTGCTAATCCTTCAGGAATCCCCGCATGCAACACGCCAAACCGAACAAACCCAGCGCCAGAATGAGTCGGGCGTTGGCGCCTTGCGACGCATCGGCCGTGGAGATAAAACACCGGCTGTCGCTATCATCATCCGACGCGCTCTTCGTGGTCTGGTCTTCGCCATCAATCTCCTCCGGAGACACTCCCGTAAGCACCACGGCGAATGGATCCGTGATAATGCCGTCGGCAACACCATCGGCATCGGTCGCAGCGTCACCATCGGTGAGCTTCACGGTAATCGTCTCATCGCCGTCATTGCTGTTGAAAGCAAGGACCTTCCAACCCGCGGATGTCACCTTGTAGAATTTGGCGTTGGTAGGCACTTCATCCGGAAAAACCACCGTGAGCGTAATGGATTCACCGGCGTTCAGGCCCGTGACTTTGAACTGGGTCACGCCGTAGGGGATGGCATCGCTCGGTTTACCGGTCTGCGAGATCAGGGGATCGTCGTCTCCCAGGCAGGACACGTCGGCGAAAGCTCCCTTCGACGTATGGAGCAGCAGGTTCTCGATGCCCTTGGCATGCCGCGGCTTGGCCGTATCGACATCCTGGTAGTCAGGGGTGCCGTCTGAGTCATAGTCGGCCTCGCCTGTGCCTTCTTCACTGTCATACACGCCGTTCAAGTTGCTGTCAGATGCATCGATATTGCCATAAACCACGATTTTGTTTTGATCTACATACGCCCACCCTGCTTCCATGGTGTTGATGTCGGTCGTGCCCTCGGGCAGGGGCTCTACCTTGATGATAGTGGCGGTGCGGGAGCACGCCCCGGCATTGTGGTCCCAAGTGGCTTCATAGAACCATTCTTCGGGTTGCGTGGCCGACGTGCTCGCTTGGTCGGGATAATTGGGGACCTTCTGCGGCACGACCACCCTGAACGGTCCTTCTCCGTTGAGCTTGTTGTCCGCCCCGAGGACACCGGTGTCAAGCGCCACGCCATCGCGTTTGAGTGCCAGGATAGCCTTCAATCCTCCATCGACGTAGATCGGATCACCATGATTCCTGCCGATGCACGAGGCCGCGCTATAATCGCACCAGCCGGTGGCCAGATTCAGTGCGGTATCGGCGTCCGACTTATAGTAATAGGAGGCGGCTGGATATTGGTAATCCTGGCCCGACCAGTTGCCATAGACATGATAGTTGTATTGCCCTTCGGCATCCGTCACATAATTCAGGGGATGGTAGTACGAAAAGCCGTCCGGTGCATAGACCAGGATGTTCGTAGCCGTGGGGGCAGTGGTCAGGTTGATGCCGGCATCTTCCAGCAGGGCCTTCATCGGAACCCCGGTGTATTGAACGTAGAAGTCCACTTGGCGCGTGGTGTTCATGAGCATGAACTGGGTGTGCTGCGGCATGGCAGCCAGCTGGGCCTTGGTGTAGACCCTGAACGGCGCAGGGACCTTGGTGGGATCGTCGGATGCATCTCCGGGATACCGGCCGGCCTGGAGTTCGGCCAGATTGGAATACGTATCGCCGTCGGAGTCCAAGGCCTCGATGGCCTTTAAGGCCAGGGCGGTCCTGCCCTGATCGAGATAGGCCTTGCCGTAGGCATTCAGCGTCGCAAGGATGTCTCCCGAGGCGTCATACCCATATGTTGCATGGCAATATTGGCAGCTGCCATAGGTCTTCTTGCCTACGGCGCCCCCGGTATGGCATAGGGCGCAGCTGTCCAGCTTCGTGTTTACCAGAGCGGGATAGGCCTCCTGAAAATTCGGGGCATCTTTCTCGCCCGCGTGGTGATAGGCGCTGAAGGCCAGGGGGGGAGCCAGGCACCCGATCAGGAAGAGCATTCCCATTATCATGATGAACCTTTTCATACCATATACCTCCTCATATTGTTCTGTGGTACGTTGTTCACTTGCTATAAATCCAGGCTGAAGCGCGCTGTCGCCACGTTCTCACGATCGATGTGGTCAGCGCTCCCATCCGGATTTACCCTCACGCGCAGGGGATCGGAAAGGATCGTGCGGGTAAAGTCGAGCATGATCCGGTGTTGTGGGATGAGAATCCACGTCAGGGCGACGCTGAGGGCATCCGCCTTTCTCACAGATACCTGATCATCGAACTTGATCAGGTCCTCATCTCCGTGAAAATGGTCGCTGCGCAGAGCCAGACAGACAGCTCCGTAGCCGCCCGCGGCGGGATCGAACGGCCGCCTGGGGAGGATGGGATTGAGCACCCCGCCGGCAAACGAGATGGCCTCACCTGTCGGGCACCAAGCCAGGGATACATACCAGTCCGAGAACTTGGCATCTGAGATGGGTCCCGTGACCGGATGCAGCTCCGTATAGACCAGGGCGAAGTATTCGCCCCATGCGGCTACAGGCCCCCATGACCATCCCGCTTCCGCGCCCCAGCGTTCGCACCGGCCGACATCGTCTATCAATCCGAATTTCGTATTGGGCGTCAGCGTATACACGTTCAGGCTCAAGCCGGTCATGCCCGTGCTCTTCACCTTGATATTGATCAAAGCGGGATCGATCCGCGCCCTGGCGCCGGAGGCGCCGAGTTGAAACGATTCCAGACCCTCGATTCCCGTGACGGCAAAGGGCTTGATGGCCAGACGGCCGGCGATCTCGGGTTCATCATGCTCGCTGCCCCTGTTGGAACCGTCCTCGCCGTTGCCGTTGAAAAGGCCCATGCCGAAGGAAAAGGTCTCCTGCAGAGCACTGCCATGCAGCATGAGACCGACATCGCGTTGCGGACTGAGGCAATTGCCCATGGAGCGTTCGGCAAAGAGCAGGGCCTTGTCAGGGCTGCTCCAATCAAGACCGTAGGGCTCCTTGAACTGGCCGGCTTTCAGGCCGATGGATGCGGGCAGTTGCCAATCGAGATAAGCGTCCACGAGGTTATTGGTGTCCTCGGGCTGGAACTCATATTCCAGTCCGAAACCAAGCCAGCTTACGATGCGCCCGCGCAGCGACAGACGCGCCTTGCGGATATCGAAGCGGTCATCGGCCCGCGCCGTTTCGTTGTATGTCCGGTAATCGGCCTGAAAAGACCCCCCCAGATGCAGTTCCGGTCCGCCTTCACCGGATGTCTTAATATAAAATCCATCCTGTAAACCATAGGTGAGGGCAATATCATCCGCAACTGCCAGGTGCGGAATCATCATGAATACGGACAAGAACACGGATAGCAGAGGCCGGTTCTTGGGCCACACCCCTTCTGATGACATAATAAAATTCCTCCTCGTGACAGGCCAGGCTTTTGATACAGACACTACCAAGTCAGCGCGGTGCCGTGCTCCGGCAAGATCTTTATTTTATGTATACCAATACATATTATTATGCGCAGGCATACCTGTCAATCAAAATTGCTTTATCACTAGCAATTATGACATCTATCATCTTTTTTAGATGTTTTTTACTGACCTGTATATTGTCTATTAATGATGATCGATTTTCTTGACGCACACTGGTTTTTACTGTATTTCTGCTTTGTGTAATATTACACATAATTCGAACCGCACCCAAACCGCGCGGTTACTTCTCATCTGGAGGAATGTTACATGGGAACAGCTTCACTTACCTTGAATGGGCGCTCGATCGAGTTCGAACCTGGTCAAACCATCTTGGAGGTGGCCAAGGCCAATGGGGTCAACATCCCCACCCTCTGCCACCTAAAAGGCTGCCGTCCCACGGGCGCATGCCGGGTATGCCTGGTCGAGGTCGCGGGCGCGCGATCGCTGGTGGCATCCTGTTCCACCCCGGCCGATAACGGCATGAACATCAATACCACCTCGGAGCGGGTCCTGAAAAGCCGCAAGCTCACGGTCGAGCTCCTGATGGCCAGCGGCAAGCACAACTGCATCACCTGCGAAAGGAGCGGGGACTGCACCCTGCAGGACCTGGCCTATGCGCACGGCGTGGATGAGATCCGCTTCCCCGTCACCCCGCAGCCGCACGCCACCGAAGACGTCAACCCCTTCATCATCCGCGATTTCACCCGCTGCATCCTGTGCGGGCGCTGCGTGCAGGCCTGCCAGGACGTGCAGGTCAACCGCGCCATCAGCTTCGGTTATCGCGGCCCCAAGGCCAAGATCATCGCCGGTCCCGATGTGCGCTACGACCAGAGCGACTGCGTCTTTTGCGGCCAGTGCGTCCAGGAATGTCCTGTGGGCGCCCTGGTGGAAAAGAAGGGCAAATTCCTGGGTCGCATTAAAGACGTCCAGAAGGTGCGCACCACCTGCCCGTATTGCGGCGTGGGATGCCAGCTCAACCTGCACGTGAAGGACAAGAAGATCGTGAAGGTAACGGGCGTGCAGGAAGGGTCGCCGAACAAGGGCAGGCTGTGCGTCAAGGGCCGCTTCGGGTATGATTTTATTTATTCGGATGAGCGGCTTAAAGCCCCTTTGATCAAGGAGAACGGCGAGTTCCGCGAGGCCTCATGGGACGAGGCGTTGGATCTGGTGGCCGGTAAGTTCAAGGAGATCATCGCCAAGCACGGGCCAGATGCCGTGGCGGGTGTGAGCTGTGCCCGCAGCATCAACGAGGACTCCTATCAGATGCAGAAACTCTTCCGCGCGGTGTTCAAGACCAACAATATTGATCACTGCGCACGAACGTGACACGCCCCCACGGTCGCCGGTCTGGCGACATCCTTCGGTTCGGGCGCAATGACCAATTCCTTCGGCGAGTTTTCTAAGGCCAAGATGTTCCTCTGCATCGGCACGAACATGACCGAGGCCCATCCCGTGGCCGCTACGTTCCTGAAGAACGCGGTGGCAAACGGCGCCAAACTCATCCTGGTAGATCCGCGTAAACAGCCCCTGGCGGAATTCGCCGAGCTGTTCGTGCAGATCAAGGTGGGCTCGGACATCGCCTTTTTGAATGGCGTGATGAACGTGCTCATCACCGAAGACCTCTACGACAAGGCCTTCGTGGAGGCCAACACCACGGGCTTCGAGGCGCTTCATGCCAAGGTCATGGAGTATACGCCTGAACGCGCGGCCTCGATCTGCGGCGTGAACGCTGATATGATCAGGGACGTGGCCCGCAGGCTCGCTGCGGTCAAACCGCTCATGCTGTGCTACACCTTGGGCATCACCGAACACACCTGCGGCAAGAACAACGTCATGAGCACCGCCAACCTGCAGATGCTCCTGGGCAACATGGGCATGGAGTGCGGCGGGGTCAACCCGCTGCGCGGCCAGAACAACGTGCAGGGCGCCTGCGACATGGGGGCTTTGCCGAACGTCTTCCCTGGCTACCAGCAGGTAACCAACCCGGAGGCGCGCGCCAAGTTCGAGAAAGCCTGGGGCGTTACGGGCCTGCCGGACAAGCCCGGCCTGATGATCCCGCAGATGATGGACGGCCTTCCCACGGGCAAGGTCAAAGCCTTCTGGATCTTCGGCGAGAACCTGGCCAATACCGAGCCGGACATCGCCAAGGTGGAGCACGAGCTTGCTTCGGCCGAGTTCCTAGTCTGCAACGACATCTTCCCCACCGAGACCACGCGCTTCGCGCACGTGGTCTTCCCGGCCGCGGCCTGGAGCGAGGACGACGGCACCTTTGCCAGCAGCGAACGTCGCGTCAGCCGCGTGCGCAAAGTAAGCGATGCCCCGGGTGAAGCCAAGCCCAACTGGTGGATCTTCAGAGAGATCGCCAGGCGTTTCGGTCAGGAATGGACCTCAAACAGCGGTCCTGAGATCTGGGACAACGAGTTATCGGTCCTGGCGCCGTCTATGGCCGGCATCAAGTACCGCCGCATCGAGTATGATGGTCTGCAGTGGCCCTGCCCCAACGAGGAGCATCCCGGCACGACGTTCCTGCACCGGGACGGCAAGTTCACCTGCGGCAAGGGTGTATTCATGGCCGTGGACTGGACCCCGCCGGCCGAGGTGGCGGATGCCGAGTATCCCCTGGTGCTCTCCACCGGGCGGAGGCTCTTTCACTACCATACCCGTACCCAGACCGGGCGCAGCGGCTTGAACTATCTGCTGTCCGAGGAAACGGCCGATATATCCGCCGCCGATGCCGACGCCTTGGGTATTAAACACGGCGAGATCATCCGCGTCAAATCACGGCGCGGTCAGGTCGAGGTCAAGGCCAAGGTGACCGACCAGGTACCGCCGGGCATGGTGTGGATGGCCTTCCACTTCCGTGACGGCAACGCCAACTGGCTAACCAACGCCGTCTTCGATCCCAACACGCTCACGGCCGAGTACAAGGCTTGCGCGGTGAAAATCGAGAAGATCTAAAACCAACATATGCCGACCCCTCTTTATAATCGAGCGGGGTCGGCATATGTTTTTAATGCAGCAACAACTGAACTTTCTTTATGATCCCGGAGTTCAAGCCGATGAAACCGAAGACACGCTTGAACATACCGATCTTGAAAGCCGAATATGGCGGCCAGGTCCAGATCCTCCACAGGGGCCTGGGCAAGGGAATGGCGTCATAGTTCACATGGTAGCCGATGGAAAGATCGCGCAGGGCTTCGTCAGTGTGGATACGCCCGATTCCGCTCTGCTTAACGCCCTGCCAGGGCACCTCGGGCAAGGCATGTGTGATGAGGGCATCATTGATCATGACCGTGCCGGCCTCCAGCTGTTCCGCGATGCGGCGCGCCTTGGCCTGATTACGAGAGTAGACATAGGCGCTGAGACCGTAATGGGTGGTATTGGATCGCCAGATTGCCTCAGCGTCGCTCTCGACCCGCATGATCGGCAGTAGCGGCCCGAAGCTCTCTTCAGCGACTGCATCCATGTCATCCGTCGCATCAAGAATCATGGTGGGTTCGAAAAACATGCTCTCCGAGCTCAGACGTTTGCCGCCGGTAACGATGCGGGCACCCTTGGCTCGGGCATCCGCCACCTGACGCTCCACGATCTGAAGTTGTTCCGCGCTGGTCATACACCCCATGTCCAAGGCGTAGCCGCCTTTACCGGGGTCTCCCTGCCGCAGCGCGCGTATGCTTTTCTCCATTTTTTCCACGAAGGATTCATAGACGTCGCGATGCACATAGACGCGTTCCACCGAAGCGCAGATCTGCCCCGAATTGCAGAAGGCCCCGAAAGTGATGGCCCGCACTGCCTTGTCCAGATCGGCGTCGGCGCAGACAATCGCCGGATCCTTGCCGCCCAACTCCATGGAATTGGGCAGCAGGTACTTGCCGCAGAGCTGAGCCACGGTCTTGCCGACCTCGGTGGACCCGGTGAAGTTGACGTAGCCGATGAGATTGTAGCCGGACTCGATCAATTCGGAGGCCATGCGGCCCGGTCCGGAGATCACTTCGAAGACATGCTCATCGACCCCGGCCTCCAGGAGGAGCTCACGCAGCTTGTAGGCGATGAGCGGGGTGAGTGAGGCAGGCTTGAGGAGTACACTATTGCCGGCCAACAAGGAGCAGATCACCGCACCGCCGGGAATGGTGAAGGGGAAATTCCAGGGTGAAATGATGAAGATTACCCCGCGGGGTTTGTAATGCAGATAGCTGGCAAAGTTCTTAAAATATCCGATCGATATGCGCTTATTCTTGAGGTGTTTTTCGGCATGGCGGGCGTAGTAACCAGCCATGCGGATCACCGGCAGGACCTCACAGAGCTTGGCTTCATAGAGCGGCTTGCCGGTCTCGGCGCTGAGCAGAGCGGCGACCTCATCCATGCGGCGGTAGAGGATCTCGGCAAAACGGCTGATGACGGCGGCGCGCTCCCGGATCGGGAGGGCTCCCCAGGTCTTTTGGGCCTCATGAACCCGTGCAAGGGCATCCATACCTTCGGCGACGTTCAGTGACGGGACTTCGCCGATGACGGCGCCGGTGGCCGGGTTGGTGACGCGCAAGGTTTTGGTCTGAGTCGCGGAAACCCTGGTCTTCTGGCTGGAACTGGATTTGAAGGGCAGATGTTCGGATTCAACTGACATTGGTGACCTCCTTTAAAAAGAATATTTCGATTGCATGTCTTGCTGATTGTCGACAAACGATTTATCACTATCTTATTATGTCTGTCAAGACATAATATAGATCGGCCTGCATTCACCCTTGAGGCCTGATCGCCCGCCAAAGAGCCCTGGAGCTTGATTTTTCAGGCATAATAATGCACGGTAATAGTATCGTATGCGAGGATTTGTTATTGCCGGAAAGGGGCTCTATGACATTTAAACCATCCGCCAACTTGGCTGATCAGATTGCCCGGCACATCAGTGAACGCATCATTCATGCCGAGTTGAAACCAGGGGAACGCATCATCGAGGACAAACTGGCCCGCGAGCTGGGCGTCAGCCGCAGCCCGTTGCGCGAAGCCCTGCGCATGCTGGAAAAAGACGGACTTGTCGAACTTATGCCCCGCCATGGCGTACGCGTAACCTTTTTTACGCGCGCGCACGTGGAGGGATTATACGATATCCTGACCGAGCTTTATACCCTCTTGACGCGCAAGCTCCTGCAATCCTTCAACGACGAGATCATAAGGATGATCGATGAAGCCATCATGGAACTGGAGCGCTGTGCCCACAACCATGATGGGGAAGGATACTACAACGCCATATTCGCCTTCGGCACCGTGGCCCTCCAATACGTCCGCATGCCGCTCCTGGAAAAGATGGTAACCGATCTCTGGCCCATCAAACGACGGGTCGAGTACTATATCACCAAACTCAGGAGCGATGATCTGGTTCAGAACGCACAGCTCTTCCGCCTGGCTTATCAGCATGCCCTGGCAGGCGACGGCGAACAAGCCGTGCGGGCCGTGCGCACCTATACCCAGGGCGAGAAAGAATTCGCTCTGACACACATGCCGCTGGACGAACCATAACGAAACGGCTGGCTTCCATACTGCCTGACAAGTCCGCTCGCTGCATGCGGCGGGTAAATTGAAGGATACGGGTTTTAGGTTGCGCCGGGAAAGGTTTTGCAATATCAACTTTTGCATGGAGATGCTGCTCGACAAATGGGGAGGCGGCAATAGATCTCTTCAGAGGAAGGTGCGCCGGTGATGCGCGTCCTGATCCTCTTCGCCCATCCGCATTTCGAGAAATCGCGTGTTAACCGTGCCTTGCTGAAGAGTCTGCCCGCATCTGATGCCTTCACCATCCACGATCTGTATGAGCTCTATCCCCACTTCGACATCGACGTGGCCGAGGAAAAGGCCTGCCTGGTCGAGCACGATATCATCGTCTGGCATCACCCCATCTACATGTACAGCGCCCCGGCCATCCTGAAGCAATGGATGGACATGGTCCTGGAATTCGGTTGGGCTCACGGGGCGGGCGGCGATTTTCTCAAAGACAAGACCGCGCTCAATGTCGTCACTACGGGCGGTACGCGCGAGTCTTACCTACCCGAGGGCTTCAATCGTTACAGCCTCACCGAGTTTCTGCGCCCCTTTGAGCAAACCGCGCGCCTGTGCAAGATGAACTACCTCCCGCCCTTTGCCGTGCAGGGCTCTTATCGCCTGAGCGATGCGGAGCTAGAGGCCTATGCCGGAGATTATGCAAGGCTCTTGGGCCGCTTGTCACTGGGCGATTACGATGTCCAGACCCTGCAGTCTTATGCCTATCTCAATGACTGGGCAGGTGCCGCATCAGGGAGGGCAACGCCATGATGGCCGGCTTTTTAGGTCAGGCCATCATCTACCTGACCGCGGCCATCGTCTGCGTTCCGATAGCCAAGCGGCTGGGCATGGGCTCGGTGCTGGGCTATCTGCTGGCCGGAATCATCATCGGGCCATTCGGCCTGGGCTTCATCGGCCGCGAAGGGCAGGATATCATGCACTTCGCGGAGTTTGGCGTAGTCATGATGCTCTTTCTGATCGGCCTGGAGCTCGAACCATCGCATTTCTGGAAGATGCGCCGCCTGATCGTGGGCATGGGAACCGTCCAGCTCGGCGCCACGGCCGTGCTGGCCAGCACCGGTCTGATGCTGCTGGGTTTCACCTGGCAGGCGGCCCTGGCGACCGGGTTGGCCCTGGCCATGTCCTCGACGGCCATCGTGCTGCAATCCCTGAAGGAAAAAGGCCTGGGCGGCACCATGGGAGGTAAGAGCGCTTTTGCCGTGCTCCTGTTCCAGGATATCTCCGTGATCCCCATCCTGGCCCTGCTGCCGCTGCTGGCAGCTACCACGGGCCATGCAGGCGCACCGCACGCCCGATCGTTCCTTGTTGATCTGCCGGGATGGCTGCAGACCCTGGCGGTGCTGGGCGCCGGCGCATCGGTGGTCCTGGCCGGACGCTATCTGATAGTGCCCCTCCTGCGCATGATCGCCCGTACCCATCTGCGGGAAATCTTCACGGCCGCGGCTTTGCTCATCGTCCTGGCTACCGCCGGGCTGATGTCCCTGGTAGGCTTGAGCCCGGCTCTGGGCGCTTTTCTGGCAGGCGTAGTGCTTGCCAACAGCGAGTTCCGGCATGAACTGGAAAGCGACATCGAACCGTTCAAGGGGCTCCTCCTGGGCCTGTTCTTCATTGCGGTCGGAGCTTCCATCAACTTCGGGCTCATCGGCCAGACGCCGCTGTTCATTTTTGCTGTTCTGCTGGCCGTGGTTCTCATCAAAATCCTGGTCCTGGCCGTCACGGGCAGATTGTTCAAGCTTATGCCGGATCAGAACCTGATCTTCTCCTTAAGCCTCTCGCAGGTAGGCGAGTTCGCTTTTGTCCTATTTTCCTTTATGCATCAGGCGCATCTCTTATCGGATGAGATAGCCGGTCAAATGATGGCGGTGACGGCCTTGAGCATGGCGCTGACACCTTTGCTGCTGCTGATCGGCGAACGTTTCGCTCTGCCCCGCCTCATAACGCCCCAGGCCGCGGACCAGATCGCGGACAGCATCGATACCCGTCATTCCGTCATCATCGCCGGATTCGGCGAATTCGGCAGCACGATCGGACGTTTCCTACGCGCCAATGGGGTGGAGGCTACCATCCTGGACAACGATTCTTCGCGTGTGGATCTCTTAAGGAAGATGGGGTTCAAGGTATTTTACGGCGATGCCACGCGCCTGGATATCCTCAAATCCGCCGGGGCCGAGGATGCCCGCATCCTCATCATCGCTCTGGCCGACCCGGTCACCCGTCATGACCTGATCGAAAGGATACGGGGACACTACCCCCGGCTTAGACTCATGGTCAAAACCAAAGACCGGGCGGACGCCTATGACCTCATCGATGCGGGCATCCGGGACATCTATCGTGAATCCCTGGATACCTCGATCAGGCTGGGCGTAGACGCGCTCATCAGACTGGGCTTCCGTAAATACAGCGCCGTCCGCGCCGGGCTCAATTTCCTGAAATACGACGAAGCGGCCTTGGAAGAGCTCGCCAAGCACAGGCATGACGAGCAGTCGTACATCACAACGACCAGGGAATACATTCGGCTGCAGGAACAGCTCTTGACCAATGACCGCGAGGCCAATCCGACCATCAATGACCATGCCTGGGAGAGCGACCGGCATACCTATCCTTCGGGAAAAGCATAAAAGGCAGACCCTTCTTAAGAAGCAAGGCCTGGAGAGGCCTTCCGGCTTCCCCAGACCTTGGTTTACTTGGCGTGGTGCTTAAAAATTACGCAACTTGATTCTTGTCGTGATCTTCCAGCCAGCGCGGGCAGTGGGTCTGGCACCAGGCACGCGAGCACTTGCCCGTGAACATGGCCTGCACCGTGCCGGGGTTGCCGATAGTGCCCAGGTAGAGGTGCACCACGAAGAACGAGCCGATCACAAAAGCGCTCATGGCATGCAGCATATAGGCCCAGCGCGCCGCCACCACCGGCAGAGCGGTAGAAAACCACATGCCGAGCCCGGAGAGCACGATCAGAGCGCCGAAGATGACGATGCACCAGAAAAAGGCCTTCTGGCCGGCGTTGTACTTATAGACCGGCGGAAGCTTGTCGGTCGGCCACAGATAACCGCCACCCTGCATAATCCAGCCCATATCATCGGGTTCAAATTCACAGTCTTTCTTCCACATGTAGTAGGCGTAGGCCAGAGACATGCCGAAGATCACCCCGGAAAAGATATGCAGCCACTTAGTGGCGTAATAACCGCCCAGGATGGTGGGTATGATCTCCCAGGCATGGAACATGAGGCCTAAGCCCGAAATGAGGCAGAACAGGCAGCTGCCGGCCAGGATCCAATGCGCGATACGTTCGGTGGCGTCCGTCACCTTGACCATATTGGCATCATGATGAGACATATCACTCACCCCCTTCCTTGTTCTCATGCACTTCATGCGGACCCTTGATCAGGTAATGCAGCGCGGCCGCACCGGCCACGCCGCCCATACCGATCAAAGTGAAGGGCTTGAAGAAGTTCTTCCACCACAGCACGGTGGCGGGCATCTTGGGGTGCTCGGGCAATTCGTCGTAGACCGCGGGGGGTTCCTGCAGAACATACAGCACGTGCGTGCCGCCTACGAACTTGTCACCGTAGACATTGGCATTGCCGCCCAGCTCGGCTACGCGTTTATAGGCCTTTTTGACCATGGTGTCTCGATCGCCCAAGGTCAAGGCCCCGGTGGGACACGACAGCACGCAGGCCGGCTTCTGGTCGCCCAGCAGCCTGGTGTAGCACAGGTCGCACTTGGAAACCTTGTCGGACTTGGCATCGTAGCGTGGGATGTCGAAAGGGCAGGCCGTGACGCAGGCCTTGCAACCGATGCAACGATCGCGGTGCACGCCCACGGTGCCGAACTCGGTGTGGTACAGGGACCCGCTCGGACAGACCTTGACGCAGGCTGCGTCCGTACAATGCATGCAGCCGTCCTTACGGAACAGCCACGAAAATTTCCCATCCTTGTCCACGTATTCCTGGAAGCGGATCAAGGTCCACGTGTTCCACTGCAGGTCGGGCGGGTTCTGATAAGAACCGAAGTTATGCGTCCTGAGAGCCGGCAGCTCGTTCCACTGTTTACAGGCCACCTGGCAACCGCGGCAGGCCGTGCACTTGGTAACGTCGATGAGTTTTACGATATCCATGTTCTTCATAGCTTACGCTCCTAGACCTTAGCCACATTGACCATGAAAGCCTTGTACTCAGGGCAGAAGGTGTTGGCATCACCGACCGTTGGCGTCAGGAAATTGGTGCTGTCGCCGCCGTCTTCCGGGAAGAGCCACCCATAATTGAAGGGCAGGCCCACCTGATGCACGGTCTTGCCCTCCACCGTGAAGGGGGTAAAACGCTTGGTAACCATCGCCACGCACTTGACCTCGCCGCGCGCTGACATTACCTTGATCTTCTCGCCATTGCGGATGCCCTTTTCCTTGGCCAGGGCCTCGCCGATCTCGCAGTAGAGCTCGGGTTGCATCTCCAGGAGCCACAATTGCCAGCGTGTCAGCGCGCCGGTGCACCAGTGCTCGGTGCAGGAATAGGTGGTGCATACGTATGGGAACTTTTCACTCGCATTCGCCACATGATCGAGGTCGCTGTTGAAGAGCTCAATGGCCGGGTTGATCAATTGACCGGAGAGGGGGTTCTTCTTGAGCGGACCTTCCAGCGGTTCGTAATGTTCCGGGAAGGGGCCTTCCACCATGCCGGGTCCGAACAGTGACCCTACACCGTCGGCCTTCATGATAAAGGGATACTTACCCTTTGACCGGTCCGCCATGGGCGGCCATGGTCCGTCGGGCACATCGCCTACCCACTTGTCGCCTGCCCATTCCAGGAGCTTGCGCTTGGGGTTGTAGGGCTTGCCGTTTATATCGCACGAGGCGCGGTTGTAGATGATACGGCGATTCACCGGCCAGGCGAACGACCAGTTGGGGTACAGACCCAACCCGGTGGGATCATCCTTACCACGTTTGGCCATCTTGTTCTCACCGTCGGCCCCGAAGCTGCCTGACATGATCCAGTTGCCGCACGCGGTTGTACCGTCGGCCTTGAGCATGCCGAAAGTGGGCACCAGGTCGCCTCTTTTGAACTCCTTCTTCACCCCTTTCTCGTCGATTTCCACATCGGCGGTCCAGTGTCCGTTGATCTGCTTGGACACTTTGAGCACATCGATGTTGCCGCCGCGATCCTTGTAGTCCCATTTGAGGTTCAGGATGGACTCGGCATTGGGCCCGCCTTCTTTCGCATACAGGGCCTTGATGGCATCCATCAAACGGATCTGGATCTCACCACATGAAATGGCGTCTCCCGGGGGAGTGGCGGCTTTATACTTCCACTGTACCCAACGCCCACTGTTGCTCTGGCTGCCTTCCTTTTCCATGGTGGCTGATGCGGGCAGGAGGAACACTTCGGTCTTGACGGTCTTGGGATCGACGCCCGGTCCGAACCAGAAGGATGCCGTCTCGTTGTCGAAGATGTTGGCGCAGACGAGGAAGTCTAGTTTCTCGAGCGCCTTCCTGGTTTTGTTCGTATTGGGAGAACTCACCGCGGGATCGGTTCCATAGGCGAAGAGCCCTTTTATCTTGCCATCATACATGCGATCGAAGAGGTGCAGTTGCGAATAATGTTTGCCGTCATCCAGCTTCGGCAACCATGCATACCCAAAACCGTTCTCAGGCATGGCCGCATCTCCGTAGAGGGACTTGAGCCAGCTCACAAAGAAGTTGGGGTAATTCTGGTAGTAATTAGCCGATTGGGGATCGCTCGACTTCGGGGTATACTTCTCCAGATACTTTTCCAGGGTATCCAGGGAGGCTGACGGCATCTTGAGATAACCGGGCAGATTGCCGTACAGGATGCAGTGGTCCGTGGATCCTTGGACGTTTGGCTCGCCTCTCAATGCGTTTATGCCGCCGCCGGCAATGCCCATGTTGCCTAAGAGCAGCTGGATAATGGCCATGGTACGGATATTCTGGCTTCCCGAGGTGTGGTGCGTCCATCCGAGCGCATAACATTCCGTGCCGGCCTTGTCCGGTACGCCCGTGGCGCTGTATTCCACGTATACCTTGATGAGATTCTCCTTGGTGACGCCCGTTATGCTGGAGACCTTGTCCAGGGTATAGCGCGAGTAGTGATGCTTCATAAGCTGGAATACGCAACGCTGGTCCGTCAGCGTCGGGTCCTTCAAGGGAACGCCGTTGGCATCTTTCTGAAATGTCCAGGTATCCTTGTTGTATTTGCGCTTTTGGGCGTCATACCCCGAGAACAGGCCGTCATTGAACGAGAAGTCCGGGCTCACGAGGAATGAGGCATTGGTATAGTTGACTACGTAGTCGCGGAAGTACTTTTCATTGTTGATGATATAGTTGATCATGCCACCCAGGAAGGCGATGTCCGTGCCGGATCGCAAGGGGACGTGGTAATCGCAACGGGCCGAAGTACGGGTGAAGCGGGGGTCTACATGGATAATGCGTGCCCCGTTGAGCTCTTTGGCCCTCAGTATCCATTTGAACGCGATGGGATGATGCTCGGCCGCGTTGCTGCCCATAATGAGGATAACATCACTATTTTTTATATCAATGTAGTGGTTCGTCATCGAACCCCTACCGAACGACTCTCCCAGAGCCGCTACGGATGGACTGTGTCAGACCCTTGCCTGGTGATCGATATACACCAGGCCCATGGCCCTCACAGACATACTGATAAGCCAGCATTCTTCATTATCGATATTGGAGCTGCCGAGATGCGCGATACTCTCGGTCCTGTTGACGAGTTCACCCTTGTTGTTGGTGGTTACAAAATCCTTATCGCGGGCGTCCTTGGTCAGGCGAGCAATGCGATTCATGGCCCAGGTCCAATCCTTTTCCTCCCACTTGTCGCTGTAGGGTGCCCGGTACTGAACCTTCTTAAGGCGGTACTTGTTGGCCTCGGTCAGGTCGAAGAAGCCGGCGCCCTTGGCGCACAGCGAGCCCTCGTTGATGGGGTGCTCGGGGTCGCCCTCGATGTTGAAGACCTTGCCGGTCTTGCCATCCACACTGCAGATCAGACCGCAGCCCACGGAGCAATAGGCGCAGACCGTGGTGTACTGCTTGGCGAGTTTGATCCGGTTCATCTTGTCGAGCTCGGCCGCGTAAGCCCTGGTCGGCGCCAGGTTTAAGCCCAGCGTTGCGCCGGCGCCCAAGGCCCCGCTCAACACTAGAAAACCTCTTCGGGTAACTTCCATCCCTTCCTCCTCTTTATTATGCATTTATTTATATATGTATTTTTGTGAATAATATGCCTTCAGTCGGAACCCGTCAATATGATATTTCGCGCAACAGATTAAAATTACTGTTATTTATGTTATTGCTAACATAATATGGCTTTTTTAAGTTGGCGGTTAAATAGACTCCGGGCGATTTAACGGATCGATTCCCGGCAGGCCCGGAAAGGGGCTGGTACTGTTTTTAAAGGATCTCAGTCCAGGTTGTTCCAGACGGACACCGCCATAGAATGATAACCCTTTTCCTGCATAAGCACGTCCAGGTGTATGAGGCTCAGGGCGCTCACTTCGGCGTCGAACTCGGACAGATCACCCACCTTGCCCAGCGTAACGAGGTAGTGCTTGCAGTTCTCGCAGGTAAAAGTGGATTCCTGGGCCGTATCCGTGACAAAATAGTAGGTCATGGAGCGCTGGTTATCATTGGCGCATGCCGGACAAATGACTCGGCTGAACTGCCAGGCTTGACCACAGCAGGAACAGTTCAGCCAGCGCCGCGGGATGCCTTCCTCGATGCAGGCTATTATGGGGGCGCTGCCGCAGATCGGGCAATAACCCCTGTCCCAGGCAAAGCCTTCCAGCAGATCCTTCCAGGCCCTCGCTCGGCGGGTAAGTATCACGCGCATGGCGTTGCGCGTCGCAAACACCAGGGCTTGTGGGCCGATGCCGATCTCCAAGGCCCAGCTTTCCAGGCGCTCCCCTGGGCCGGCGAGCTCAGCCAGCATATTCTCGGAGAGTGCCCGAGGGTGAGCGTGCAGATAATCGGCCAAACGTTCAAGATCATCCTTGAATATGGGTATTCCCTGGATGATCCGCGGAATCAGAGCCAGAACGATCTCTTCCCAGAACGCACCCGCAAAGAGGTCGTGTTGTTGAATGAGCGGGGCTCCAGCCTTGTAGCGCTCCTCATCGAAATCCACGCGATCGCATTCATCGGTCAGCGGCTCATATATCAAACGTCGGCACTCAAGCATGATCGGCCGAAAGGCCTCTATGATTTCTCGGTTGTGCGGATTTTTGTTACACGCCGCATCGATGATATGCGCTAAGCGCTCCACTGCCTTGACATCCTCTTCCATACAATCCTTCCATCACAACTCTATTATGTTGATAACAACATAATCTACGTGAACCAGACCGCTCTGTCAAGGTCTCCTAGACCAAACAAAGGGTTGCCGCATCTTTTCTATTATGATATTTTTAACATAATTTATGATGGAGGAGACACCATGTCGCATGTACGTATACTTTTCATGTTCTTATTGTCGGTTATCGGGTCAATGCCGGCCATGGCGGAAGATACGCTCAAGGTCGCGGTGGCGGCCAATTTCATCGCCCCGTTTGAAGAATTGGCGCAGCAGTACGAGACAAAAACCGGCGTGAAGGTCGAGGCGACCTTCAGCTCCAGCGGCAAGCTCTATGCGCAGATCGCAAACGGCGCGCCTTATGATCTCTTCCTTTCGGCCGACGAGGATCGCCCGCGCAAGCTCGCGGCTCAGGGACTTTCTCAAACGCCCTTTGTCTATGCCAGAGGTCAGGTCGTGCTCTGGACGTCCCGCAAGGACCTTTTTTCGGCCAAGGAATGGCAGTCGATCGTGAAGCGTGCGGACGTGGCCAAGATTGCAGTGGCCAATCCCGAGACCGCGCCCTATGGCGCGGCGGCCAAACAGGCCCTTGAGCAGGCCCGATTATGGGAGGCGGTGCAGCCGCGGCTGGTATTCCCGCAAGATATCGCCCAGGCCTTCCAATATGCCATTACAGGGGCTGTGGATGCAGGCTTCTGCTCCCTCTCATCAGCCTTTACAACCGAGGGCCGCATGGGGTATTATCTCAGGGTTCCGCAGGCCCCGGCCATTATTCAGGCAGCATGCGTCTTGACCAGTTCTCCACGGAAGGATACAGCCGCGGCCTTTGCAGATTATCTGCGTTCTAAGGAGGCCATGGCCGTGATCATGCGTTACGGATACCTTAAATGATCGACCTCTTACCACTCTATCTTTCCGCCAAGCTCGCCCTGGTCACGACCGCCATCCTGCTCGTGATCGGGGCCGCGCTGGCTTATCCGCTGGCCTTCCGCCGTTTCAACGGCAAATCCCTGTGTGAGGCCTTCATCAACCTGCCGCTGGTGCTGCCGCCCACGGTGCTGGGCTTCTTCCTGCTCGTGCTCATGGGCCCGCGCGCCGCGATGGGTAGGGCCTGGCAGGCGCTCTTCGGCTCGGGCCTGCTCTTCACCTTCACGGCTCTGGTCATCGCCTCGATTATCTACAGCCTGCCCTTTGCGGTACAGCCCATGAAGACCGCCTTTACGCGTATCGATAAACGCCTGATCGAGAATGCCTATGTCCTGGGCCTCTCACCCATAAGTACCTTCTTCCGCGTGATCCTACCCAACTCCTTAGGAGGCATCGCCGCCGGCGCCATCCTGGTCTTCCTGCACACCCTGGGCGAGTTCGGGGTCATCCTCATGGTGGGCGGCAGCGTCCCGGGCCAGACCAAGGTCGCGTCCATCGCCATCTACGAGGCGGTGGAAGCCCTGCGCTACCATGACGCGTGGGTCCTCTCGGCCCTGCTCATCCCGACGAGCTACGTATTCCTGCTCGTCTCGAACAAGGTCTTCAGGAGCGAGTAAGATGGGCTTAGCGGCCAGACTCGTCCTCCCCCGCGGCGGATTCACCATCGATCTGGAGTTGACCTGCGCCCCGGGCAAGCTGCTTTCACTCATCGGTCCTTCCGGCGCGGGCAAGACCAGCATCCTCAGGGTTCTGGCCGGGCTGGAACGGCCCGAGGCCGGTCATATCACCTCGGGCGGCCTGACCTGGGTTGATACGGCCCGACGCATCTGCCTGCCGCCTCAAAAACGCCATTTAGGCTATGTCTTTCAGGAATTCACCCTCTTTCCGCATCTGACCATACGGGAAAACGCGGCCTTCGCGGCCCCCGACCGGCATTCGGCGGACGAATTGCTCAAGCGCCTCAAGATCTGGCATCTCAAGGATGCCCGTCCACACAAGATCTCGGGCGGCGAGCGCCAGCGGGCGGCCATCTGCCAGGCCCTGGCGCGCGCTCCCCGCGTGCTGCTCCTGGACGAACCCTTTTCGGCCCTGGACGCGCTCACCCGCCGCAACCTGCGCGAGGAACTCAAGACCTTGAAGACCGAACTCGGTATCCCCATCATTCACGTCACGCACGACATCCGCGAGGCGCTCTACCTGGGCGATGAGGTCCTGCCCATCGTACAGGGCAAGGTGGCGCACAAGTGGATGCTCCAGTTCCTCATGCGCCAACGGCTCAGTTCATCGTGCAGCGAGCGCATCGACTGGGAGAAGGAAGAAGATTTCAATCAGGAGGAAACCGCATGAACATCGGACCCTATACCAGGGAAGATTATCTTAACCTGGTGAAGTCCTTCCATGGCTATCTTGCCCCGGGCTTGATCGTGGGCGGCTTCATGGTAGACTTCGCTACACGGAACCTGCCGGAGGGTATCCTTTTCGACGCCATCAGCGAAACTCCTTCCTGCCTACCGGATGCCATCCAGCTGCTCACGCCCTGCACCATCGGTAACGGCTGGCTCAGGATTCTGCCCTTCGGACGCTATGCGCTCTCACTGTATGACAAGTATACCGGGGCCGGGGTACGCGTGCATCTCGATGCCCATAAGATCGAAGACTGGCCCAACATCAAAGACTGGTATCTCAAGCTCAAACCAAAGAAAGCGCAGGACTCACAGCGCCTTCAGGAAGAAATCCTGGAAGCCGGCGTCTCGATCCTGGCACTTGAGACGGTCAATGTGCGCGAAGACCAGCTTCAAAAACGCAGCAAAGGCGCCATCGCCCTATGCCCGACCTGCCAGGAGGCCTACCCATCCAAGGACGGCGGCATTTGCTTGGCATGCCAGGGACAAAGCCCCTATGTGCGCAAAGGAGTCAAGAGCCGTCCGCCGCTTAAGCTGGTGCCGGTCGAGCAGGGCGTGGGCAATCTGGCCGTGCATGACATGACCCGCATCATCCCGGGACAGGAGAAGGGCCCGGCATTTCTACGCGGGCAAGAGATCACGGCCGGGGATGTCTGCCGGCTGCAGAAGATGGGGCGCATGCACCTCTATGCCCTGGATGATGAGCTCGATGCCGAGTGGGTGCATGAGGATGAGGCCGCGCTTAAGTTCGCCAAGGTCATGGCCGGGGATGGCATCGGCTTTGCCACGCCGCCGCGCGAGGGCAAGATCAATTTCACGGCCGAGTGTGACGGTCTCTTTGTGGTGAATACGGACATGTTAAACGCCTTCAACCGCATCCCCGGGGTAGCCTGCGCCAGCCGGCAGGGGTATACCTTGGTCAAACAGGGCGAGAAGCTCGGCGGCGAACGCGCCATCCCGCTCTACCTCCACCGGGAGGATTGCATGCGCGCCCTGGATGCCCTGGACGATGGGCCTTTATTTACGATCAAGCCCTTGCGCAAGGCCAGGGTCGGCATTCTGATCACCGGGACCGAGGTCTTTCAGGGCCTGATCCAGGACGGCTTCGGCCCGATCGTACGCGCCAAGGTGCAAGCCTACGGCTGCACGGTAGCTCATCAGATCATTGTCCCGGACGACCGTCAGGCCATTGCCTCTGGCATCGCCGAACTCATCGCGGCCGGCGCCGACCTCATCATCACCACGGCCGGACTCTCGGTGGACCCGGATGATGTCACGCGCCTGGGGCTGGAGGATGCCGGAGCCACGGATATGCTCTACGGCGCGCCCATCATCCCCGGTGCCATGACCTTGCTGGCGCGCATCGGCGATATCCAGGTCATCGGCGTGCCGGCCTGCGCCCTGTTTCACAAGACTACGGGCTTCGACCTCCTGCTGCCGCGGGTTCTGGCGGGCGTCACGATCACGCGCGAGCACCTGGCCCGCATGGGGCACGGCGCCTTCTGCCTGGACTGCCCCCGCTGCACCTTCCCCCGTTGTTCCTTCTTGCGTTGAAAAAACCGGGGAAACCACCGATGTCCGGAATGGATTCCCCGATTTTTTTTGATTAATCCCTGGAGATAATGGTCCCGACCGCCTCGCCGTTTAAGGCCTTGGTGATGTTGCCTTCCTCCAGGCCGTTGACGATCTGGATCTTGGTGAGCACCTCGCTGTTCTTGAGGATCTCCAGGCAGGGCCGTTCGATGATCAGGTCGTCGAGGTCGCGTTCGATCAGATCGCTTACGCTGATGGCGGGGATGAATTCTGCTTTGGGATTCTTCTTGGGGTCGTCATCGTAGAGCCCCTTTTCGTCCTTGACCAAGATGCAGGACTTGGCGCCGATCAGGTCGGCCAGGATAACCGTGCCTACGTCGGTGCGGTGCATGGGCAGCCTCCCCTTGGCCGGGTGGATGGCGAAGTAGTCATAGGGCGGCATGCCGTGCATGACCGGGATGCAGTTTTCCACGAAATAGTTAGGCAGCTTGACGATATCGTCATGCCCGATCTTGACCCCACCCCAGGCCGAAAGCAGCATGGCCAGGAGCAATGCGTTCTGCTCAGAGATGGAGGCCCCGAACTTGGCCACGATGCCGGTGGGCATGCCCAGCTCCAGGGCGATGGAGTAGATATGGCGGCTGCGGGTGCCGCCGCCCGTGGTCAGAAGCATCTTGTGCGTGGCCTTGTTGGCGACGATCTCGCGGATGATGGCGGGCAGCGCCTTGACACCGCGGTCGCAGATGGACTGGCCGCCGATCTTGAGCACATCGACATCCGGAAAGAGCCGCACCTGGGGCTCGATCATGAGCTCATCGATCAACGTGCGGCTGACCAGGCTTTCGCCCATCAGCTTACTTTTTACATGCAGCCTGCGGCCGTCGCGATCACGAACCAGTGCCATACATCGCCTCCATAAGGCTATACGCCGGGATCTCCCCTCCCTGTGGGGGTATGTTCCTTATCCATGGAAATCGATCGGGAGAGCGCTGTACTCAGTCCTCCGCGTCGTCATCCTCCTTGCCGCATTCGAGCTCAACGAGCTCGGCCTCGAGGCTCTGCGCGATCTGTTCGAGCTCGCCCTTCTTCAGGTGCTCGGCGAAGATCTTCAGATCCAAACCCGCAACCGCAACTACCCGGAAGCGGGGTTTCTTTTCACCCTCTCCGACCTTGATGCGCTCCCGATAAAAGATCTTACCTGCCATGGTGCCCCTCCTTTGCCGATGATTTGGTCTTCTTATCGACACATTCCCAAATCGCACTGCCCTGATGCACCACGGGCAGCACGGCCGAGCCACCGCGCAGACGCGGTCTGAGCCACCCCGAGCTGACCACGATATCCTTAGGCCCCGGCACTGGCCCGTCGTCCTCGACCGATACCGGGATGATGCCGCACTGCATAAGAGCGGCGACTTCCATTTCGGGCGGGATCTCGCGCAGGCCGTGATATTCGATGAAGCGGCCGTTCCAGCCGCCAGCGGTCAAACCCACCGCCGCCACGGCGCCGATGATGCCGTCCTCGGTCCCGCCATGACCGGAAAGGTGCACGCCGATGGCGGCCTGCCGGGCATCTTCCTGGGTGACGACACGCTTTGTGCAGGCCTTGCCGAAGTCGATGATCCGCCCCAGTTCCGGCTGCTTTTCCGTGGCCACGCACAGTCCCGGATCGCTGCCGGGGATAAAGTGCCGTTCGATATGGCCTGCGGCCATGGCGATCAATTCCTCCAGCACGCCTTCGTGCGGGATGTTCACCACCACGCAAGCCGAACTGTTATGCGAGGTATAGGGGATGGACGGGTGCACCAGGAGCTGCTGCCTAACCACGCCCCACAAGACGCATCCCGGCGGCAACGCCTGCCCGAACCAGCGCGCCAGCTTGCCCGTGCCCCTCTCGGCATCAATGGTGTCCGTATCGTCGAATCCGATATAAGCCTGCATGCTTTTTTCCCCTTACTGCCTGCTCATGGTTATGAAACAACGTCCGTCATGATCGCCATCCCCACCGCCTGCGTCCGATGCCGCGGCGGAACCGGAGCGCTCTTCAGTTGCCGCTGTCTGCGCGTAGGCTATGATGGTATCTTTCACGGCCGCTGGCATGGCGAAAACCAGCTCCACGTCGCGGTCCGTGGACAACCCCGCGGCGCTCGCTTCGTTCTCGGCCGCGGAGACGGCGCGGATATTTTCTCCCGGTTCATAGACCGGGGCGAGATAGGCGCATGCCACCGGGTCCCAGATCCGGTAGATCTCACGGGTCAGGATCTCCGGGTTATAGGTGTGCATGCGGCAAGTGAGCACGCCCGTGCCGTCGCCGTTGTCCTTCACTGTGATGCGCCGCCATTCCTGGGGCCAGTCCGCCACCCCGCAGGTAGTGATATCCCAGAACCCCTGACCGTCATCATCGGTAACGGCTGCGATACGGTTGACATGCGTATGACCGTCCACCATGGCGATCACGTTGTCGAAGGTCTTGAGGCTCTCCTTGAGCTTGCCCGCGCTGACATATTTCGTGTTCATATCCGTTACCAGGGGCGCGAACTCATCCGGCCCATGGTGGGCAAAGATGACGCAGAGCTGACCGGCATGCGTGCGGATCTCCTCTTCCATCCAGGCGAACTGGGCTTCCGAAAGCATGCCCAGCGAAAGGGTCTCCAACGGTAATTTGTCCTCCGGGTTGAAGGCCGAGGTATTGAGCACGATACAGTGGACATACGGCGTGGGATCGAAGCTGTAGTAGCCCGTGTTCATCCCTGAGAACCCGTGCCCGCTCTGGATGCGCATCACATCTTCCAGGTAGCTCAAGTTCTCGATGTAGTAGTCTCGCTCTGGGGCATAGAACAACCCCTGCACCAGGATGCCGATGATGCCTAAGGAATTGAACGTGCCCTGGTATTCCACGTCATGATTGCCCACCGCCGCGTACCAGGGCATGATCAGGGGCTCGCGCGCGAGCGGGGTTTTGGTGCTTAAGCCCGCCCGGTTGGTATGGGCCTTGAGGGCAGGCAGGGGCAGGCCGTCGGCCAGGGCCACGAACCAGCTCAGCTCGTCCTTCAGCCCGGTATCGGTATGATCGCCGGTGGAGATCAGGAAATCCAGCGCGTCCTCAAGGTGCGCGTCATTGAGCGAGGCGATGGTGGCCTGCCAGATCAGGGCCGTATAGGCGCCGATATCTCGGTGCGTCGGCGGGATCAGATTGTACAGCAGCCAGCCAATATCCGGGTAGAGCGCGGGATCATAGCCCCAGATCAGTTTCAGTTCCTCGGCCCGGATGGGGTTGCCTTCGTCCGTGATATGCACGTCCGTGGCATGCGCGAAGTCGACCAGGGTGACGGCGTAACCGCTGGCGTTGGTCCCATCGGGCTTGACGTCCTTGATGAGCGCGGCTTCACAATACGCCGGATATGCCAGGAGTGCGATTACTCCCATAATAGTCAGCAGCTTTAGTCGTCCTGGAATGGATGTACCTCCGTGTTGTTTCTGCATGCCCTTCTCCCCTGCCGCACATCATCCGCTACAGACCTTTATCTGTCAAAGTTCTTTATTTATAGCGTATACAATCATCCTGTAACATACGCCCTATTGGTAAGCCAAGGTTTTTTCTTAGCCGCGACCGATGAGGGGCAAGCGAACAGATAAGCCATGCGCGATGGGCGTTTGGCCCGGAAGGCATGCAGTCTGCCGGGAGACGGTCAAGGAATGCGGGACGTTTCGGACCGATCACCGGCCGCTCGAGATCTCGCCGGCAAGACGGTGCGCCGAGCGCCATCAGACCCTTTGCCTCCCGGACCGGGCTTACGTGATGCTGATCAATGTGTTGACGCGGTTCACGAACTCTTCCACGGCCTCGTGCACATTGTCGCACTGAGCCCGCATGGCGTCCTGTTCACAGACATTCACGCAGTAGCCGCAGCCCTTACAGCGCTCGTTGTCAATCTGCATGCCGCCCTCCGGCGCCGGGCTGATGGCCTCCATGAAGCACCCCTCAAGGCAGCTCCGACAGCCCGTGCAGGCTTGGGCGTCATTGACGATCTTAAGCCCCTTGAGGCGGTGCAGGGAGCCGGCGGCCTCAGGGGGCCAGTACTTGCAGGAGTTCATGATGGTGCAGCAGCAGCGGCAGCACAAGCAGACCGCCATCATGCGGCCTTCGTTCCTGACGCCCCAGAGCAAATCGTCGATGCGCACCCGTCCCACCATGGGAGTGAGCCCGTTGGCCACGGCCTTATCGAGGTAGTCGAGACACTCCTGAACGCTGACGTGCCGGGCGATGCGCGGATCGATCTGCTTGGTGCCCTCGCCCAGCTGGATGCAACCGAAATCGATGGGGTGGTTTTCGCAGCGCTTGGCGTCGCGGCAGGTACAGGTGCCGATGATCACCCGATGGGATGAGCGCCTGATCAGCTCGGCCACGATCTCCTTGGTTAGAACCGAATTGTCACCGGTGCTGGTCACGACTTCACCGATGGGGATATAACTGACGTTCAGATTTTTGCCGGTGAACATGGGCAGGGAGAGCTTTTCGGCCAGTTTTCCCAGGATCGGGACGGGTTTCAACCGCGCCACGAGGCGCGCCCCATTCCAGGTCATGGGCCAGAGCTTGGCCAGGATCGGCAACCATACCGCGGGTCTCTTTGACATCGAAGCCTCCCTTAGTTCTTGGGGATGTCCGGCATCCTGATCCTTCCTGATGCCTGCGCAACCTTGTTGTTTAGCATTTTTAGTTGCATACTGCAACATACCATTCTAGATTAAGCATCGCCCGGCCTGCGGCGCGATACCGACGGCCGCCCATGAGGGCTTAAGGGCAAGAACCTGAGGAGGTACTGTAATGATCAAGAGCAAAAGTTTCTGGTACGCCCAGATGTTGTGTTCGCTCATCGGCTGGGCCTTTGTCATCACCGGCTTCTTCATACCTTTCGACAAGGGTTTCCACAAGATCTGGCTCCTGATGTCCGCCATCTGGCTGAGCCACCCTCTGGAAGTGCCGGCGGCCGCGCTGAAGATCGGCCGCAGCCGGGGCCTGAGCCTGATTGAGATCTTCGTGAAAACGACGGCGTTCGGATTCACCTGGTGGCTGCCGCTGAAAAAGGGCGTAATCACGCGCTAAAACCGGGGCGTGGCGAAGATGGATATGAGCCGTTTCACCGCGCCGATTCCTATTTTCATTACTACTTGGCCTCAAGACCGACCGCGCTCATCCCGTATGCCGGATAAAGACAAAGGTTTCCCCAAGTATCACGCCAGGCATTCATATTGCCGACAAAACATCTAACTCCTATAGAACAACTATACCACCGGCAAAGATTGAGGCCGTATGGAAGGTACACATGAGCACCAGCACCTGCATGGTAATGAGCACAAGCATACCCATGCCCACGAACATGCGCAAGCCGATGTGACCCATCTGCACGAACACGAACATATCCATGCCCATGAGCATCTGCATGAGCACACGCACTAGCAAGACACGCCCACAGACGTAGCACAAACATTATTTTATTATTTTCAACTTGCCACGTTTTTCATTTTTGTGTTACTTTAACCTCATCCCATGGCTAGGGTTGTGCGAAAGGATGGGGTGGTTTACCGCGCCCGGGATTGGTCAGAATTCCGTATGATGCATTCCGGTCGCCCCTAAGCGACCTGTCCCCGATCACCCCCAAGCTCCCCATACCCCTCTTTGGGGATCTTGGGGGTGATCTCTGAACGGTGAACGATCACGTCAGGGAAAAATCTCATTAGTGATTTTGGAGGTGTGTGCATGTGTGTGAGGAAATTCGGTTTGATGGTAATGCTCGTATTCTGCATGTCTTGCCAGCTTTGGGCTCAAGATAATGCTCAACCTGCAAACAATGCCGGTCCCGTTGAAAACAGGGCCTCAGTGATTATCATTACCGAATCAAAAATCGCGCAGCCTCAGGCCAACGCGACCCAAAAGGTTGATGTCGTCTACCAGGACGATCTTGCCCGGCAGACGAACCCCAACCGGAATCTTTCCGAATTGCTCAAGAACACCTCCGGCCAGTTCGTGAACCCGCTTTCACGTAACGACGCCAACTGGGGTTCCTTCGGCGGACTGGGTCCGAAATACAATGTCTACCTGCTGGACGGCCTGCCGATCGACGCCTTCGCCGACGCCATGGCGCTCGATCCCTGGGCCTTCGAGCGGGTCGAACTGTACAAAGGACCGGCCGCGGTCATGTACTCCAATTACCTGACCATGGACTTCGCCGGCAACGAGGCCCCCCTGGCCGGCATCACCAATTTCATCATCAAAGACAAGATCGACGCCCCCGCCACCAGGGTCAGAATTGGACAAGGGTCCTACAAAACGACCAACGCCGGTTTCTACCACCAGGACCGCAAGGGAAACCTCAATTTCCTCTTCGGCGGCGGCTACGAAAGGTCGGATTATACCGATTATGGGACGGAAGACTCCTGGCTCCACTTCATCGATGATCCCGCATACCAGAAAACCAAGCTCTATCTGAAGGGCACCTATTTCATCGGCCGCGACGATCACAAGCTGTCGCTCTTCGCCCACCACACTCAGCATACCGGCGATGCCGGCCGTCCCAACCGCGACTTCGATCACAATTACGATACCGTGAACCTCGTCTACGGCAATCAGATAAACCCGCACGTGAACATCCAGGTGAAAACCGGTTACCGTGGCTATGACCGGCGCTGGGCGGAAGACAATTACCCGGACCTGAGCCTGAAGGAACATGACGGGGTCGTGCAAAAGATCTATCCATCAGACCTCACGATCAACCTCAAGCACGCTGAGAACAGCGTGCTCACTTGCGGGGTCGATACCCAGTACGCAACCTACAAGACCTATGCCGAGGTAGACGGCACACGCACCACCGGCAACGACGTAACCGCCCGTATGGCCGGCCTCTACCTGCAGGAAAAATATATCCTCGACCAGTGGGTGCTGCGGGCGGGCGCACGGCGGCAATACACCAAACATGATTATGATCTGATCAGCGGCGCAACACCGGGCCGAGATGCACAGTCCTGGAACAAGACCATCTTAAGCGGCGGCGTTAGGTTCAATGCCGCCCGGTGGATCGCGCTCTACGGCAATGCCGGCAACAGCTATATCGTGCCCTCGGCCAAGGCGGTGGGCGGCACCTTGAACGCCGCGGACTTCGGCGTGGCGGGCAAGAACGGCCAGCTTCCCAATCCCGACCTGAAGCCCGAAAAGGGTCTCGGCTCCGACGTAGGTCTTGATCTGATGCCCTTGGATACGCTCAAGATAGGGGTGCGCGGGTTCTTCAACCAGGTGGATGACGTGCTCGTGGACAACCGGGTCAGCGATGATCCATCCCAGACCAAATCCATCAATGCCGGCAAGGCCCGTTCGCAGGGTGTCGAGGTGGCCGTCGAGCACGCCCCCCTGGATAAGCTTCAGTGGTTCGCTAATTTCACCTACACGGACACCGAGGTCAAAAATAATCTCGATCCCGACCAGGACGGCGCCGACATATCGTTCGTGCCGAACTCGATCGCCAATGTGGGCTTCACGGCCAAGCTGCCCTTCGATATCACGGTCTCACCTTACCTGAACCGGGTCGGGCGCTACTATGACAGCACGTCCCTCAGCGGCCGCCAGAAGTTCGGACCGTATGAGACAGTCAACATCAAGATCGAAAAGCTTCTGGTCAAGACTGCGGACTATGCGCTGAACGCATCGCTCGACCTCAATAACGTGGGAGACCGCAAGTACATCATGCCCTGGCAGTTCCAGGACCCCGGCTTCAACATGTATGCGGCGCTTGATCTGCGGTTTTGATGACAACCAAACAGTGCGTGCCCCTTAGCCCCTCTTTGCCCGGCAGTCCGGCGCTCACCGTTTGGCGGGTGAGCGCCGCGTTCTGTCTGATCATTTCAGCCACGGCGCTTTTCTCCCCCGCCCCTCTGCCAGCGGCTTTTCGGCCGCCCGCGGTGAGCGTGGTCGATTTCCGCGGCAAAACCTTGACCTTTCAACAGCCGATCAGGCGCATCGTGTGCCTGATCGAGTCCGCCTTGAGCGGCTTATATATGCTGGACGCCGGACAACAGGTGGTCGGGGTCTCGGCCAATATCTACCAGCCCCCGGTGTTCGACTGGTATGCAGCCTTGGATACGCGCATCAAGCGCAAGCAGTTGCCGGCCCCCGGCAACTGGGATTTCATCAGCATCGAGGGTGTGATCGCGCTCAAACCGGATGTTGTTATCATCTGGTCGGCGCAGAGCGAAGCAATCGCGGCCCTGGAGGAACGCGGGATCAAGGTCTTCGGGGTTTTTCTGCAAAGCAGGCAGGACGTCTACCGGGAGATGCTCGCGCTCGGCACCTTGAGCGGCAGGCAGGCTCGTGCACGCGCGCTGGTGACCTACACGCAGGGCGAGCTTGAGCGCATCAGGCGCCGGACGGCCCTGATACCCCCAGCCAGCCGACCCGTCATATATTACCTGTGGGCGCAAGGACTCCTGGAAACCTCGTGCGGCGGCAGCACCGTGGACGACCTCATCACCCTGGCAGGCGGCCGCAACGCCTGCGGGGCTTTTTCCCGCGAACACATGCTGGTCAACCTGGAGCAGGTGCTCGCCTGGAATCCAGCGCTCATCGTCATGTGGGGCAATGATCGCCTGGATCCGGCGGATATCATCGCCGACCCGCAATGGCGCATGATACGGGCCGTCAAAGAGCACCGGGTTCATGAGCTGCCGGAGGTCTTCCTCTGCGATCTCTGGACGCTGAAATTCGCCTATGCCGTCAAGCTGCTGGCCACCTGGTGCCATCCGCGGGTCTTCGCCGCTCTTGACCTGGAAGCAGAGCGGCGCGCCATGCTCATGAAGCTCTATGGACCGAAATTGGGGGCCTTTTAAATAATGCGCGTCTCACGCTTCTTTTTATTGCTAATCTTGCCGATTCCGGTTCTGCTCTTCTCGCTGCTGGTAGGGCCACGGGGCAGTGTCCCTCCAGCGGCGATCATCGCATGGCTGAAGGCGCTTTTGACGCAGGGAATAAGTTTACCCGATCCGACCCTGCAGATGGTGGGGGAAGTGGTCCTCAATGTGCGCCTGCCCCGCATCATCCTGGCCTTTCTCGTCGGCGGGGCCTTGACGGCTTCCGGCGCCAGCCTACAGGCCCTGGTACGCAATCCGCTGGTGGCCCCGGATGTGGTGGGGCTTTCGGCCGGAGCGGCCTTCGGCGCGGCGCTGGCGCTTACGGTGCCCTGGCTGCCCCTGCAACCCTGCGCTTTCGTCTTCGGCCTGCTGGCGGCAGGTTTGACCTATTTTCTGGCGCTCAATCGGCGCGGGGTTTCGATTGTTTCCCTGATCCTCGCCGGCGTTATCGTCAGCGGCATCTTCTCCGCGCTCTTGACCATCGTGCAGGTGCTGGGCGACCCCTTCAAACTCCAAACCATCGTCCACTGGACCATGGGCAACCTGCACAACGCCACCTGGAGCAAGGTGCGCTCGGCGGCCCTACCGATCGCCGTCGGCGCTTTTGTATTGTTGGCCATGCGTTGGCGCATGAACGTTTTGGCCTTGGGCGACGAGGAAACCAGGGCCGTGGGCCTCAACCCGGAAAAGGAAAAGTTATCGGTGCTTATCCCGGCTACATTGGCGGCCAGCGCCAGCGTGGCCGTGGCGGGTATCATCGGCCTGGTGGGTCTGGCAGTGCCCCACATGGTACGCATGCTGGTCGGCCCGGACAATACCAGAACCGTGCCGGTCTCCCTGGCCTTCGGCGGAGTATTCCTGGTACTGGTGGATGATTTTTCACGTGCCATCACTTCCTTCGAAATCCCGATCGGCATTTTCACCACCCTGATAGGAGGCCCTTTCTTCATCTACCTGCTCAAGCGCACCCGTCTGGGCTTCGGAGAGTGATGCCATGGCCGTACGTGTCAAGGACCTGAGCTTCTCCTATGGAACCCAGCCGGTGCTTGCGCATGTATCGCTTCACGTGCCGGCAGGCAAATTGTGCATGCTCTTAGGGCCCAACGGCAGCGGCAAATCTACGTTGTTCAAGGTGATGGCCGGGTCCGTGCGCGGGGCACGGGGCCACATCGAGTTACATGGCCGCAATGAGGCGCTCCTCAAGGGCGCTGCACGGGCGCGCATGATCGGCTATCTGCCGCAGTTTCACCAGGCGGTGTTTCCTTTTGCGGTTGAACAGGTCGTCCTGACCGGACGCGCCGCCTATGTAAACGCCATGCCCAAATCCAGCGACCAAAAGGCGGCCCTCAAAGCCATGCAGACGGTCGGCATCGAACATCTGCGCACGCGCCCCTATACGGAGCTCTCGGGCGGCGAGCGCCAACTGGTCATGATCGCCCGGGTCCTGGCCCAGGAGCCGCAAATCATCCTGCTGGACGAGCCGGTCTCGCACTTGGATGTCGCCAATCAGATCCGACTGCTGGGTCTGCTCAAAATGCTGGCACGCTCCGGGATTACCGTACTGTCCGTGCTGCACGATCCGAACATCGCCATGCTCTACGGTGATGTGTTCTTTTTCCTCAAGCAAGGGTCTATGGCAACGCCGGTCAACGAAGCGGCGCCCTGGGAAGGTGAGTTTCTTTCGGATGTCTATGGCGCCCGGTTGGAATCTATTCCACACCGAGGCATGGCTTTGTTGGTTCCGGACCTGAGTCGTGGCAATGACGCCCATGGAACCAGGTGAGAACACAGCGATGGATAAAATCGGCCTGAAGGTCGTGCTGGAGGTCTTTTTTATGACCATGACGGGAACAGCCTGCTTTCGCTACGCCGTGCGCAGGCTGGACATTACCGCCTGCGGAGGCGATCCCGATGAGAGGGTACGGCATCTGATCATGGACATCGGGGATGAGGGTGTCGCGGTCAAGCGAGACCTCTGTTTCATTCACTCGACCAGTTGGCGCTATGAGCATGGCCAAACGATCGTGCTGACCTATCTGGCATACTCGGACCGCATGACATTTTCTGAGGGCATCGCAACGGTTTTCAGTCTGACGGACGCCCCCCTTGCCACCAGTGCCGACCCTGGCAGACCCAGGCCGACCGAGATCAGGGAAGAACAGGTTGCGGCACATGCGATCAGGCATCTGAGCTTCCTGATAAAGAATCTTCAAAGTGCCGTTTACGACATCTTGGAGCCGGACACCCTACGCTTTCTCCAGACCGTCAATGACCTGCCGGCCGGGAAGTTCGTGGATATGCCGACCCCCGGCGGTACTCCAAGAACAGCCGCTCAAGCATTGCACCCAACAAAGGCAATGAACAGCACATCCGAAGAGGACACCTTCGGTATGAATCCACAGTAGATAAAAAAGATTGAAATGGAGGATGCATATGGTTTTAGAATCAGATACCAGGGTGGTGCATATCGGTGTCAACTGCAACTGCTGCACGGAACCTGAAACGCCGCATACTCACGCACACAATATCGAACACATTGAATGTCTGATAAAAAAAACAACCGAGAGGGAGGCCTCCCAGGAAGAGAGGCTCACGGAATAATGATTTTTCAGAGCTTCCGGAACACGAATGCTATCGCCTTGATTTAGAACAGACATATTTTATTGTAGCACGTTTTTTATATTTGTGCTACCTTGTCCATATCCTGCAATGGTTAGATTACGCAAGAGGAGGTGGGGTCATTGGAACAGATACAGATTAGAAGAACCTTTCAATCAGGCGAGGTCCCTGGCGTCATCGCCATTGATGCGCACCGCTGCAAAGGCTGCGATACCTGTAAACGCTACTGCGCCACCAAGGCTATAACCGGCATGTTCGGGTCCGTGCACGCTATCGATACCGACAAGTGCATCAATTGCGGGCAGTGCCTGGTAAATTGCCCTTTCGGCGCCCCATATGAGACCGTGGACGCCGTGGAGGCTGTGCTGTCCAAGCTCAAGGACTCCAACACAACCGTGGTCGGCATCATCGCCCCGGCCGTACGCGTAGCCATCGGCGAGGAATTCGGCATGCCCGCCGGTTCGCTGGCGACGCTGCGCATGTACGGGGCCATGCACAAGGCCGGGTTCAAGATCTTCGACAACAACTATGCCGCCGACCTAACCATCATGGAGGAGGGCACAGAGTTCATCACACGCGTCCACGCCGCAGTCTTCGGCGAAGAAAGCCCGGAACGCAAGGCCGGACCTTTACCTCAGTTCACCTCCTGTTGCCCGGCCTGGGTGCGCTATATCGAGCTCAATTACCCGACCCTGATCCCCCACCTCTCATCCTCCAAATCGCCGCAGCAGATGGCCGGCACCGTAGCGAAAACCTACGGCGCGGCCAAGGTCTGGAATGTCAAACCCGAGAGCGTATACACGGTCGGCATCATGCCCTGCACGGCCAAGAAATTCGAGGCCAGCCGGCCCGAATTCCGCAGCGCATCTGCCTACCAAAGCAAAGAGCACGCCGCCGGATCAGGTATGGCCTACCCCGATGTCGACGCCGTCCTGACCACGCGCGACCTGGCCAGGCTCCTGAAGAAGATGGGCATCGACCTGGCCAAGGCGCCTGAAACATCCGACGATGGTATCCTGGCCCAGTACACCGGCGCGGGCACGATCTTCGGCAACACCGGCGGCGTGATGGAAGCGGCCGTGCGCACCGTGCACGCCGTGCTGACTGGCAAGGAGCTTGAGCCGCTTGAATTTAAACCGGTGCGCGGCTTGAAAGGCATGAAGACCGCCTCGGTCACCCTGATGGATACGAGGTTCAATAAGGAGGCCACCGTGAATGTGGCGGTCGTGCACGGCCTGCGCGAGAATATCGCGCCCGTGCTGGATGAGATCCTGGCCGGACGCTCACCCTACCATTTCATCGAGGTCATGAACTGCCCGGGCGGGTGCATCAACGGCGGCGGCCAGCCGATACCGGCCGGCGGCACGGGATGGATGGGTGCTATGTCGCCCCTGCTGGCCTGGAAATAGCGAGCGTTATCGTAAATGAAGAGGAGCAAACTATGAGCACCGAACCCTATCAATACATTGAAGACCCTTTGAACGTATCGCGCCGCGAATTCCTGACCATCAGCGGGGCGCTCATTGCCTTGACCGCCCTGCCGGCAGCCGTAGTCAGGCGCATGGCGGTCAAACGCAACGATTATATCCGCGCCCGCGCGACCGGGTTATACCAGGACGATACCAACGCCAAAATCCGCGTCAGCCATGCCAACCAGGGCGTCATGAGACTGTACCAGGACTTCCTCGGCGCCCCGCTGGGCGCGGTCTCGGAGGAGTTGCTGCACACCCGCTACATCGATCGCAACCGGGCTTTGGCCTGATGATAACGGATAAGGAGAGAAATCCATGTCAGAGCATGCCTCTATTTTGAAACACCCCTTGCGGATCAGGATGTTCCATTACTTCCTGGTTTTAAGCTTCATCCCCCTGGCGGCCACCGGGGTCGCGCTGTTTCTGAAACCCTTCGACGAGCACGACATGAACCTGCTGATGCGCGTGCATGTCGCGGCCGGTGCCATCCTGACGCTGGACGCCGTGGCGTTCTTTGTCTTGGCCTTGGACCGCGTGGTGCTCTTTACCAAACGCGCCTTTACCTTCGGGATGAACGATGTCAAATGGTTCGCGGTCCTGGGCGGGTACCCGCAGAAGTTCCTGCTGCGCAAGAAGGTGCCGGTCCCGCCCATGGGCAAGTACAATTCCGGTCAGAAGCTCTTCGGCGCCTGCATCCTGGTCGGCGGCATCCTGTTGATCGGAACCGGCTTGAGCCTGTGGCTGTTCCCGCATGTCCTGCCGCATGTGCTGGCCAGGACCTTCGGTGACATCCACTTGATCGTGGGCCTCTTCCTGACCCTGTTCCTGTTGGTGCACATCTTCCTGGGCATCTATATGTTCGATGACTTCAAGGCCATGTTCCTGCATGGACGCATCCCCTACGATGAGGCGGCCGAAGTTGCGCCCTTATGGGTCCAGGGTGAGATTGTCTCAATAACGGAACGGACTTGATTTACATAAGAACACGAGGCGCTCATGCATCGCTCCCTGGATTTCTTGAGAACACTGGCGGAATATCGGCGGCTGCACATCGTGGTGCTCCTGACCCGTCACCACGAGCTCTCCGTTTCGGAAATAACCGATATGCTCCACCGGCGACAAACCGATGTTTCTCATGCCCTGGCGGATCTCAGGCAGGCCCGTATCGTGGCCGGACGGAGGGTAAGGCACAAGATCTATTATTCCCTGTCACCCGATAAGCGTGAAGTGGTTGAACAGATCATCGGCGCACTGCTACGCCAATTTCCGCTTTTTCTTCCTCGGTCCGAAACCGGCCGCGCGTCAGACACGCCTTCAAGGCAAGGGTTGCATGTCTACTCACCCGCAAGCGATCCTGAAGCGGCGGACTTTCTGGACAAGGTCGCGTTCGCGTCGTTTTGAACGCCCTGCATGCGCAAGGGTTTCTCCAGGTTGTTTTCCAGAAGCAGCTTTTCATCAGCGAAGATCTCGAGGGTTTTACCGTCGGCCGCAACCTTGCCTTGATGAAGGATAATGGTGCGTTCGCACAAGTCGAGCACCAGGTCCAGGTCGTGTGTGGCGATGATCTTGGTGTGCTCGAAAGTTTTCAGGAGCGCGATCAACTGGCGCCGGGCGCGCGGGTCGAGGCCGGTACTGGGCTCGTCCATGATCAGGATATCAGGGCTCATAGCCAGCACCGTGGCGATGGCCACCCTGCGTTTCTCGCCGCCCGAGAGCTTGTAGGGCGGCCGACCTTTAAGGTGCAGGGCGCCTACGGTTTCCAGGGCGCGTTCAACTATTGCCTCGATTTCTTCGGCCGGTACGCCCTGGTTCAGCGGCCCAAAGGCCACGTCGTCATATACCGTGGGCATAAAGAGCTGGTCGTCAGGGTCCTGGAAGATCATACCAATGCGCCCCCTCGCCTGTTTCAGGTTCCGCCGGGTCAGGGCATGGTCGCCGATCCGGACGCTGCCCGATCGGGCAAAGAGGCAACCAGTGAGGTGCATGAGCAGGGTCGACTTGCCGGCGCCGTTGGCGCCCACGATGCCGACCGCTTCGCCGTGCGTGATGCGGAAGGTGACCCCGTCCAGTGCCGGCGTGGCATCCGGGTAGCGGTAGACCAGGTCTTTGACCTCCACGATATGATGGCTCACAGTAGGCCTTCCACCATGGCGCCCATGAAGACCGGCAGATTATACAGGCGCACCAGAAGAAAAAAGAGGCCCCAAGCCAGGACAAAGACGGCGTCCTTTGCGGCGAATGAAAACGATCGCGCCAGACGGATGCGGCCGTCGAATCCGCGGCAGAGCATGGCCTGATGGATGCGCTGGGCGCGGCTCAACGTGCGCAGCAACAGTTGTCCCAAAAGGCTGCCGTACACCCGCATGTCCACACCCCGCGCGTGACCGGATCGCAATGCGTACGCGCGTCTGATGCTCAAGCCCTCTTCCAGCAGGACAAAGAGGTACCGGTACAGGAGCAGCAGCTGGACCACGAAGGCGCGCGGGACCTTCAAACGTTCCAGGGCCAGACATACCGCCTCGAAACCGGTAACTGCGATCAGGATCAGAGCGGCGCTCACGGTCAGGGCAAAGCGCAGCAGGATGGAGGTCAATGAAACGACTCCGCCCGAAACGGGCAAGCCGACGATATGCATGAGGATCTGCCGGTCGAAGAACGGGTTGAAGATGCCGATCATAACCGCGAAGGGCGAGACGATCAGAACTTTCCGGATTATGGCGCCCACCGGGATATTGCCCAAGGCGGTTGTGGCCACGGGAAAGAGGATCAGCGGCAGGAGCGCGGAAACGGCATACTTGTCAAAGGAAACCACCGTAACGATGAACAGCACGGTAGTTATGAGCTTGGCACGGGCATCCAGCCGGTGGATGCTCGTGTCGAGGCTGGCGAGTTCACCCAGCCCCCCGATGCTGTAGAGCGCGGTATCAATGCCGGGCATGACTCAAGTCTTATAAGCCATGAGCACTCTTGTCAATCCCGGACTCCTGCTCTAGGCGGCTTTGCCAAGCTTGCGCAGAACGAAACCGATACAACCGGCCAGGATCAAGGTCATCGCCCCGCCGATGATACCGGAAACCGATGTGCCGGCGCTGACGCTGGGCCATGTCTCTTCACCCTCGGGCGAGGCGGCTTGAGCCGTGCCCTCTGTTTCAACCGGAGCCTTGAAGCCATAATCGGGCAGGAAAGCCGTTTGCTCCTGGATCCGCGCCAGGCTGCCATGGACGGCATCGCCTGGAGCGCTCAGCTCCTCCGTGCCGGCGGTATGGAACATGGCCCATTCCAGGCCGTCGGGATGCGCCGAGGCGAACCAGGCCAGGATACCGCCCGTGAGTACCGCCACGGCGGCCAAGCCTATGAGGACCGGCCGCAGAGAGAAGGCCCCGGACTTCTTGCCGGAAGCGGCCATCTCAAGCACCTCGGGCCGCGCCCGCCAGACATAGGTGACCACGGCGCTGGTAACGAGTGCTTCCACGATGCCGATGGCCAGGTGGATAGGCTGCATGAGCAGCACGAAGGTGCCGAAGGGCAGCTCGCTAATACCGGAGGCGAGTGTTTCCAGCACTACGCTGAAGGCCCCCATCTGAAGGCCCACGATAGCGCCCAGCGACGCCCCCAGGAAGATCCTGCGCGGCGTGGGGTTTGCCCCCGCGATCGGTTTGTAGATAAAAGGATAGGCCAGGAAACACGGCCAGAAACCGAGGTTGAAGATATTGCACCCCAGGGCAAGGAGACCACCGTCCCCGAAGAATAAAGCCTGCACCGTGAGCACCGAAGCCATGGTGAGGAAGGCGGCCCACGGTCCGAGCAGGATCGCCAGGATCATGCCCCCTCCCAGGTGGCCGCTGGAGCCGGTGGCCGGGATGGTGAAGTTGATCATCTGGGCCGTAAAGATGAAGGCCCCCAATACCCCCATGAGCGGCACGTGGTTGTCCTCGGCCTCATTCTTTATCTTGCTTGCGCAATACACGGTCAGCCCGGCGGTTGCGGCCCACATGACGCCTCCCACGGCGGGTGAGATCAAGGCATCGGCCATATGCATGAGAACACCTCCTCGAATTCGTGGTCCCTGCGGACATATCCTGCGCGTGCTCGTGAGCGGATCAGACGCTGCATACCCGGCGGAGACCCTGCATAAATAGCACATTTATTATTTTCGTAGCAACATTAAAATAACGATCATTTACTCGTGCCACGCAATCGGACGAGCATGGAACGTGGATGATGAAAAAGCGTTTATTCGATGGCCTTGCCCGTGCTGGTCATGCTCAAGGTCCCGTGGCGTACGCCTTTGATGGAACGCAAGGCAAAGGCCAGGTCCTGCACTGCCTTGGCCATGCCCTTGACCGCCACGATCTCCAGGCAGTTGTCGTGATCGAGGTGGATGTGCTGGGTGGACAGGATGATCGTTTGATGATCGTGTTGCAGCCTGGTCAGCTTGTTCAAGAGGTCGCGCTGGTGGTGATCATAGACATAGGTGATGGCCCCGGCCACGGTCTGGCCCTGTTCCCATTCCTCCTTGACCAGCTCCTGGCGGATGAGATCGCGCAAGGCCTCGGAGCGGTTGGTGTAGCTGCGTTTCTCTATCAGCCGGTCGAACTTGTCCAGCAGGCGATTATCGAGCGAAACCCCAAAGCGTACGATCTCCGACATACCCCACCCCATTGTTATGAATTGACCAGTTGCTTATCTGCATGTGCCATAGCCTTCCGGTGGTGTCAATTTTTTATCTTGGCGGGGAACGGACGGAACTTTATATTGCGCTCATGCATCAAAATCATTATAGTATATATGTGGGGTCCAGCCTCAATGCTACGCAAACTCATGAGGAAGGAGCGAATTGCTATGATATACCTGAAAATTATGGAGCTGATCAAGACGGATGCGGATGAGCTGTCAAAACGCGTGGTCAAAGACCTTCTCAAAAGGGGCGAGACCGAGTACCACAAAAAGTTCAGTGAAGAATTCCTGAACGAACGCGTCTTGGATGTGTATCGCGGCTTGAGCCACTGGCTCGATCGGGCCACCCCCAAGGATGAGACGGCCAAATTCTACACCGACCTCGGCCGCCGGCGTTTCCATGACGAGATCCCGCTGCACGAGGTGATCATGTTCCTGATGCTGATCAAGCGGCACCTCTGGCTCTACCTGCTCGAGAAGCATTTCCTAGATTCTTCTTATGAGCTCTCGAAAAGTCTGGAGCTGAACAACCGCATCGTGCTGTTCTTCGATCGGGCCATCATGGCCGCCACGGTGGGGTATGAGGAAGAGCTCGCCAAGGATATCAAATCCCGCGGCGAAGAAGGGATCTTCTCCAAGCTCCTCAAGAAAAAATAGCTAGTCGTCAGCCAGGCTGAATCGTACCCCGATCTTGAACACCCGGGTAGCCGGGAGTTCAAGGACGGGCAAATCCAGGGCGGATCGGATCGCACAGATGATCTCATCCGCCCGCGCCTTATCGGGCGCAATAATGGTAAACCAGCCGTTGGGAACGCCCGAGCGCACATAGTTGTGAGTCACTTCCGTGAAGGCGTTCACGATCCGCGCATACTCCTCAAGGCGCCCTTGCGGCACATTTAGGGCGCACAGCGTCGAGTACCACGCCAGGGCCCGCGGGTCGATAGTGGCCCCGATACGGCGGATCGTCCCGCCGCTCTTCAGGGCCCGCACCCGCGCGATCACCTCGTTTTCGCTCAAGCCCAGCTCACCGGCAAGGAGCGCGTACGGCCTGCGATCAAGCGGGAAGGCCGCGCTTAAGCGTGTCAGGATGGCCTTATCGAGCTTGTCCATCGCCATACCAGCAGATCGGGTCGGTCGCCATGCTGTCCCCCAGGATCTCATAGGCCCGCGCCCGGCAGCCGCCGCACACGGCTTGATAGGCGCACCGGCCGCACTTGCCGCTCAAGTCCCGGGTCTGCCGCAACCGTATCAGCTCCGGCGAACGGCTCCAGATCTCCTCGAAGGGTTTCTCCTTCACGTTCCCGCAGGCAAGCGCCAGGAAACCGCAGGGTTGAACCTCGCCGATAGAGGAGACGAACCCGAAGCCGTCGCCCGCCAGGCACCCCTTGGTCCTGACCGGCTGCCCGGCCTCGGAGAGCATGCGGTAGAACTGGGGGGCACAGGTGGCCTTGCATTCGATACCGCCCTGGTCATAGAGCGTATGGAAACCCTCCAGCATGGCACGGTATTCCCGGATCGTAGCCGGCGCCAGGTCATGTCCCCGGCCGGTGGGCACCAGGAAGAACACATGCCACGCCATGGCCTTGAGCGACTTGATGAAGGCCGGGAAGGCCTCCATCTGATGAACATTCATGGCCGCCACGGTCGTATTGACCTGCACATCCACCCCGGCCCGGATGAGTTTCTCGATGCCGGAGATTGCCAGCTCGAACGCGCCGGGCCGTCCGCGCAGCTTATCATGCACCGCCGGCGTTACCCCGTCGAGGCTGACCGACACCCGCACGATACCGGAGGCTTGAATCGCACGCGCGACCTCGGACGTCACCAAAGCGCCGTTGGTGGCCAACGTCATGCGCAGACCCGTCCGCGCGCCATGGCGCGCCAGCTCCAGGGCGTCGGGCCGCATCAGGGCCTCGCCGCCGGAGAGTATCACCATCTTGGTGCCCAAAGCGGCCAGGTCGTCCAGGAGTTTGCGCCCCTGGTCCGTGGTCAGCTCGGCCGGATCGCGCTCAGGCGTAGCCGCGGCGCGGCAGTGCAGGCACTCCAGGTTGCAGGCCTTGGTCAGCTCCCAGGCCAGGATGAAGGGGGCCTTCATTTCAAGAGCTCGACGATGCGTGGGGCAAAGTAGCTGATGATCATGTCCGCGCCGGCGCGTTTGACGGCCGTGATGCTCTCCAGGACGGCGCGGTCTTCGTCCAGCCATCCGGCGGCCGCGGCGGCCTTGATCATGGCGTATTCGCCCGAGACCTGATAGGCGCACAGGGGCGCGTCGAATTCATCGGCCAGGGTGCGGATGACATCCAGGTACGGCAATGCCGGCTTGACCATGATGATGTCCGCGCCCTCCTCGATATCGAGCGCGGCCTCGCGCAGGGCCTCGCGCACGTTGGCCGGGTCCATCTGGTAGGCCTTGCGGTCGCCGAAGGCGGGGGTCGAGCCGGCCGCTTCGCGGAAAGGGCCGTAAAAGGCCGAGGCATACTTCACGGCATAGCTCAGGATGGGAGTCTGTTCGTAGCCGCCCTCGTCCAGGACCTCGCGGATCGCCCCTACCCGGCCGTCCATCATATCCGAGGGCGCCACCATGTCCGCGCCGGACTTGGCGTGCGAGAGGGCCACCTTGGCGAGCACCTCCAGGGTATCGTCGTTGGACACCCGCCCCGCCTCGTCCAGGATGCCGCAGTGGCCGTGGTCGGTATATTCGCACAGGCACACATCCGTGATTACGACCAGGTCCGGACAGGCGCGCTTGATCTCCTGCACGGCGCGCTGCACCACGCCGTCACGGCGGTGCGCCTGGGCGCCGAAGGCATCCTTCTTCTCCGGTATGCCGAAGAGCAGCACGGCCGGAATGCCCAACGCCGCGATCTGGCTGGCGGCCGCCGCGACCGTATCGGGCGAGTACCGCATCTGTCCCGGCATGGCGGCAAGCGGCTCCTTGATGGAACGGCCTTCTCTGATAAAGAGCGGGTAGATCAGGTCATCCGGCGCCACCGCCGTTTCGCGCACCATGCGGCGTATGGTTTCGGTACGCCTGAGCCTTCTGGGCCTGTTTTCAGGGAACATGTCTCCTCCCCCTTTAAGGTTTTCTCCCCTATAGCGCGGGCGCTCCGTGCATGCAAGCGCTGTTCGAAATCAACCGCCCGGCTGTTTTCAGGTGATCGTCCTGAGCCGCTCATAGGCGGCCGGGTCTTCGAGCTCGACGCGCGTTGATTCCAGGAAGCGGCTCAAGAAGTTGAAATAGCTGACGCACAGGATGAGCTCGGCGGCCTGGCGCACCCCGTAGCGCTTAAGCACAAGCCCAAGCGCCTCGTCACTCAATTTTACGTCCCGGCTGATCTCATCGGCCACGCGGCACAGGAGGTTGCCCTCTTCGCCCAGCGACGTCACCGGTTCCTCGAACTGGATGCACTCGATCTCCTGGGCCGTGAGCCCCATGTGCGTGGCCAGCTCGACATGGTGCGTCCATTCGTAGAGCGCATGCGTCACGTGGGCCACGCGCAGCACGGCGATCTCACGCTTTTGGGGATCGAACTCGCTCTCGAAGAGGATCGATCTGGCCAGCTCCGCCAGGCCTTTGATGCTCGCCGGGGCATTGGCCGCCATGAGAAATACGTTGAGCGGGAAGGCCTTGACCGTGTCCTTGACCTCGGGGGCCAGGCTCTCTATCTCCGGCAATGGTATCTTTACACCCATACAGGCTCCTTTCATGACATCGAATGAGGGGGCCTATGCATGCCCGTCTCCATTAGTACCATTCCCCGCTTCCAGCGGCGAGACCAGGATCTTGTCGATGCGGTTGCCGTCCATATCCATGATCTCGAATCGCATCCCGTCACTCTCGAACCAATTCCCAGCCACGGGTATCCGTCCCATTTTCGTGAGCACGAAGCCGCTCAAGGTGAGGTATCTCACCGTTTCCTCTTCCGCGAGCCGGCTAAGACCGAGCAGCTCCTTGAACTCATCCATGGGCAGCATGCCGTCGAGCAGCCAGGAACCGTCCTCGCGCCGCACCGAATACGTTTCGTCGGACTCGTCCAGGGAGGGGAGCGCCCCCACGATGGCCTCCAGGATATCATTGAGCGTCACGAGGCCTTTGACGGTGCCGTACTCATCGACCACGATGACGATGTGCGTGCGCTCCTCCTTGAGCTTTTCCAAGAGCTTCAAGGCCGGCAGGCTTTCGGGCACGAACACGGGTTCCAGCATCAGACTTTCGATATCCGGTTCCACGCAGGCCAGGTGCTGTCGCAGCAGGTCCTTGGCCCTCAGGATCCCGGCCACGTTGTCCAGATCCCCCCGGCACACCGGCACACGCGAGTAGGCGCTCAGAGAGAGCTTCTTCAGGTTGCCCGCCAAGGGATCGTCCAGATCGAGCCACATGATATCCTGCCTGAGGGTCATGAGCGAGCCCACGGTGCGGTCACCCAGGCGGAACACGCGCTTGACCATGGTATGCTCGGCCGGGGCGAAGATGCCGGCCAGGGCGCCCTGCTCGATCATGCCCGTGATCTCCTGCTCGGTTATCAGCGGCGCCTTCGAGGTTCGCAGGCCGATGAGACTAAGCACCGCATCGGTCGAGTAGCTGAGAACGGACACGATGGGAGCGGCCAGCCGTGAAAGCCACTGCATGGGCGAAGCGATGAGAGAGGCGATGCGTTCCGGGTTGTGCAGGGCGATGCGTTTGGGCACCAGCTCGCCGATGACCAAAGACAGATAGGTGATGGCGAACACCACGAAACCTAAGCTGATGGAATCGGCATGGGCGGTCAGGACAGGAACCCTGCGCACATATACGGCGATCTCCTCGGACAGGGTCGCGCCGCCGAAGGCCCCGGCCAGGACCCCGATCAAGGTAATCCCGATCTGCACGGTCGACAGGAAACGATTGGGCGACTCGGCCAGCTCAAGGGCGGCCTTGGCCATGGAGTCGCCTTCCTCGGCCAGCTGCTTGAGGCGGGTCTTGCGCGAGGCCACCACCGCCACCTCGGCCAACGCAAAGATGCCGTTGACCAGGATCAGCAGGAGGATGATGATGGTCTGCCTGGATATAGTGTTCATCAGCTGACTTCCACCCTAGCATACCATCTTGAAAAAATACACCACGCCCGCGCGTGGAACATATTGCGATCAGGGCTGACTGATGGTAATGTTTTCCCGATGGGCTTTCATGCCCATGATTTTTATGGCGACGAAGGCATATTGTTATTGTTCCAGCACACGCCTGACAAGGGAGCACACATGATCGACTCGACGGCTTTCGACAACGAATGTTACATCCGGGAACAGACCAGCGCCATCCTGGAGCGGGTGGAGCGCTTCAACCACAAGCTCTATCTCGAATTCGGCGGCAAGCTGCTCTACGACTACCACGCCGCGCGGGTGCTGCCGGGCTATGACCCCAACGTCAAGATGCGCCTGCTGCAGCAGCTCAAAGATAAGGCCGATATCCTCCTGTGCATCTATGCCGGCGATATCGAGCGCAAGAAGATCCGCGCGGATTTCGGCATCACCTATGACGCCGATGCCATGAAGCTGATCGACGACCTCAAGAGCTGGGGCATCGACGTGCTGGGCGTGGTCATCACCCGCTTCGACAACCAGCCCGCGGCCATGCTCTTCAAGAACAAGCTGGAGCGCCGCGGCATCAAGGTCTATACCCACCGCTTCACCAAGGGCTATCCCACGGACGTGGACACGATCGTCAGCGACGAGGGCTACGGGGCCAACGAGAACATCGTCACGGATAAGCCCCTGGTGATCGTGACCGGCCCAGGCCCGGGCAGCGGCAAGCTGGCGACCTGCCTTTCCCAGCTCTACCACGACTACCGCCGGGGCCGCAAATCGGGCTATGCCAAGTTCGAGACCTTCCCGATCTGGAACATCGCCTTGAACCACCCCGTCAACATCGCGTACGAGGCCGCCACGGCCGACATCCGGGACTTCAACCTGCTCGACCCCTTCCACCAAGAGGCCTATGGACAGACCACGGTCAACTACAACCGCGATGTCGAGGTCTTTCCGGTCCTGCGCCGCATCCTGGAAAAGATCACGGGCGGCGAATCGTTCTACAAGTCGCCCACCGACATGGGCGTGAACCGGGCCGGGTTCGCCATCGTGAACGACGCGGCCGTGCAGGAGGCGGCCAGGCAGGAGGTCCTCAGGCGCTATTTCCGCTACCAGTGCGAGTATGCCATGGGCTTTGCCGACAAGGAGACCGTGCAGCGCGCCGAGCTCTTTGTCCGCAACATGGGCCTCGATCCGACCTGCCGGGCGGTAGTCACCCCGGCGCGCCAGGCCGCGGTCGAAGCCCAGGGCCATGAGGGCAAGGGCCATGACGGCATCTACTGCGGGGCCGCGATCCAGCTCAAAAACGGCACCATGGTGACGGGCTCGAACTCGCCCTTGATGCACGCGGCCTCCAGCCTGATCCTGCACGCGGCCAAGCAGCTGGCCGAGATCCCGGCCAAGATCAAGCTCCTGCCGCCCAGCATCACGCAATCCATCAGCCACTTCAAGGAAGAGGTCCTGGGCGAGAAGGCCGTGAGCCTGGATCTGCAGGAAACCTTGGTGGCCCTCTCCATCAGCGCCATCACCAACCCGGCCGCGCAGCTGGCCGTGGAGCACCTCAAGGAGCTCAAGGGCTGCGAGGTGCACATCTCGCACATCCCCACCCCGGGCGACGAGGCGGGCCTAAGGCGCCTAGGGCTCAACGTCACCAGCGACCCCAACTTCGCCACCAAGAATCTCTTCATCAGCTGATGAATAAGACAACTGGCGGTAAAGGGGGACCCTGTGAGATTCACAGGAACACACTTGACATAGATGCATCCAGGATGCATCTATATGCATATGCGAACCACACTGAATATCGACGATGAAACCTTGAAAAAAGCAACCCGGCTGACAGGGATCAAAGAAAAAACCGCGCTGGTGCAGCGCGGTCTAGAAGCCATCATTGCCATTGAGAGCAGCAAGAGACTCGCAAAGCTCGGGGGCACGGAAAAAGATCTCAAGCCGGTTCCACGCCGCAGGTCGTCCGGATCGTCCTGATGGTCCTGGTCGATACATCCATATGGATTGATCACCTGCGGAAAAGCAACGCCCATCTCGAACAATTGCTCCTCGATCTTGAGGTGGCATGCCATCCTTTTATCATTGGCGAGCTGGCGTGCGGCAACCTCAAGAACAGAACCGAGATCCTCACATTGCTGCATGCACTCCCACCGGCGCTCGCGATTGAGCACGACGAGATATTGCATTTCATTGAACACAACAAACTCATGGGAATCGGTCTTGGGCTTATTGATATACATTTGCTCGCATCAGCACGCCTAGCGCACCTTCCCCTCTGGACAAGTGATAAAAAATTATTCAAGGCTGCTGAAGCGCTCCACATTGCATACACCTTTTGAATTTTGAAATTGACAACCAGCACAACCATCTTCGCGACCGCGAATCTCTTCATCAGCTGACACCAAGCTATTGTTCTTGCATGTCATGATCCACGGGTTAAAGTCGTGGATCATGCCCATCGCAACCCACACCACTCCACTATGGGAGCAGCAAGTCGGTAGGCACTGAAGCGCCACCATCTTTTTGTTCCTTGACTCCACCGCCACGGAGTGAATAATGGAAGCATACGGCATGCCCATCGCTTACAATGGTGCATGTCCGTAAGCATGTTATGTTTTGAAAGGTTATTAATGACTTCGAAAAGCAATGTTATTACTGAAGCTTTCAAAGCACTAAGAACGGGGGCACTTCCTGAAGCAAAAAGCATAATTACTGATAATTATTTTTTCAAACCACTGGAGAATGATGGAAGAACTTATAGTGAACACCAAAAGATCAAAATATTTATACGTGATGGCTTTGTTGATCGATACTCTGGGGAAAGGCTAATCTTCCCTCCCGTGCTCAGAATTATCTCTCTGGCAATGCCAGAGGAATTTCCTTTTCACAAGAATTGGAAAATGTCTGATTGCCATTTAGCATACTGGCAGCTCCTTCCAACTATAGACCACATTGTACCGGTATCTCGTGGCGGCCATGATGAAGAGTCAAATTGGGTCTGTACTTCCCAACTCCGCAATAGTGCAAAATCAAACTGGCTTCTTGAAGAACTTGGTTGGCATCTTCATCAAGTAGGCAATTTGAAAGATTGGGATGGTTTGCTTGGCCTATTCATGGAATATCTAACGGAAAATAGAGCGATATTAGCAAATAGATATATCAATTCCTGGTATCAGGCGACGAAAAAAGCAAATGCGACATAACCATACAATCCACTGGACAAGCTGGCTAGCGATCTCTTCGTTAGGATTGATATGGAGCATAGGGAATCTGATGGCTGTAGTTGAATTATCAACTTTGCTTTGAGATGAGGTCGAGATTGATGAATGATAAACCTTCTCTGGGCAATAAGATGCGTCATGGTTGTTTCTGCATCCTATTGGCGACAGTCATAAGCATGGCAAGCCCGCAAGCCCAGGCCCAGCCGCTGCCTCTTCAAACGCCAACAGCCTCTCCGGGTGTTCGGGAGTACCTGCGTCAGGGCAGCCAGTTTTACCTGATGCATGACTACGCAAAGGCCATTGGGCCATACCGCAAGGCGCTCGAGCTTGAGAAACGGCAGGCGACCCTGGACAAGAATTCGTGGCGCGTGCTGGTGGACAACCTGGGCATGGCCTACGGCATCACAGGCGATCTGAAGAACGCCATTGCAACCTTGGAATACGGGATCTCCCAGGACAAGACCTACCCGATGTTCTATTACAACCTGGCCTGCGCCTATGCCGAGATGAACGACCTGGACAAGACCATAGCAAACCTGAAGACCGCGTATCGCTACCGGCAGAATATGATAGAGGGCGAGGATTTTCCGGACCCGGCCCAGGACGAGTCCTTCCAGCGCTTCATGCACGACGAGCGCTTCCTCGAAATCTTAAGGCAGATGCGGTAGAAGTGCCGATAACATTGCTCGGGGGGCGTCCGGAAATAATAAAAAAACAAGACCGTCTCTGCGGGGGAATGAAGATGGAAAAATGGATCTCGCACAGCCAACCCGGCAAGCAGATTGCTTCCGCTCTTGCGTGCGTGGTGGCGGGCCTGGCCCTGGCGGTGGGGTTTCACGATTTCACGGGCACGGGCCCGGGCCTAACCAACAGCCTGGCCGGGTTTCTCTTAGGTCTCCTGCTGCTGGTCTTCGGCGTGCTCGGGGTCGTATTGCAGGGCCGGCAGACCGTGACCGTTGACCCTGGAACCCGGCGCATCACCATTACGGACAAAACCCTGTTCGGGACCAAGCGACATATCATCGCTTTTGGTGATATCATGCAGGTGAGCGTCGGGTATCTGGGGAAGAAGTCCAACTACACCAACTTCTATTCCCTGGTTTTAGAGCTCAGAAACGGGAAAGAATATCCGCTATTCGCGCCGGGGCGTTTCTATCCCGGGGCATCCAACCGCGCGACCGTGGATGGCTGGCGAGCGCGACTCGCGCAGTATATCCAGCCCTCAGCTTGAAGCGCTCCACGGAAGGCCTGTTTGAGAAAATGAATCAGGCCTGCGCTTTGCCTTGCCCGTGCGCAGCGCCCGGCATGCGGAAGTGCGACCCGAAGTACAGCGCGCCTAAGCCGCAGTTGATGCCGCTGATCGTCAGGGTCAGGGGTGGGCCGATATGCGTGGCCAGGATGCCGCTGAAGAGGCTGCCGAAGGGCGCCATGCCGGCAATGGCGGTGGCATAGAGGCTCATGACCCGGCCGCGTTTGTCTTCCTGTACGATGGTCTGCAAAATGGTGTTTGAGGCGGCCATCTGCACGATCAGGCCGAAGCCGGTAAAGAGGAGCATGGCCATGGAAAAGATCATATTGTGCGAAAAGGCAAAGGCGATCACGCCCGCGCCGAAGGCCAGCGAGGCGAAAACGATCAGCTTATCCAGGCCGCGGATGCTCTTACGCGAGGCCAGGTAGATCGTGCCGGCCAAGGCGCCGGTGCCCGAGGCGGCCATGAGGAAGCCCAAGGTATGCGGCCCGCCCAAGAGGACATCGCGCGCGAAGTACGGCATCAGCACGCCGTAGGGCATGCCCATGAAGCTGATCAAGGCCAGGTGCATGAGGATGGAACGGATGGGCGGGGTGTGAAAGGCGTAGCGGTAGCCTTCCAGCAGCCCCCTAAGGAACGATTCGCGCGCGGGATCGCCTGCCTTGGGCGGGATGCGCATGGCCAGTAAGGCCGCAATGATGGCCGCGAAACTGATGGAGTTGATGAGAAAGCACGCGCCTTCTCCGGCCAGGCCGATCAGCACGCCGGCTATGGATGGCCCGATCAGCCGCGCGCCGTTGAAGATGAAGGAGTTCAAGGCAATGGCATTGCCCAGGTCGCGCTTGTCGTCCACGATATCGATGATGAAAGACTGACGCGCGGGCATGTCGAAGGCGTTGATGAGGCCCAGCATGATGCTCAAGACGATGATGTGCCAGACATGCACGATGCCGCTGAACGTCAGCAGCGCCATGAGACAGGCCTGCAGCAGGGCAAGGACCTGGGTGACGACCAGGATACGGTGGCGGTTGTGGCGGTCGGCGTAGACGCCTGCCAGCGAGGCGAACAGGAAGATCGGGATCTGGGATGAAAACCCGACCACACCCAAGAGCATGGTCGAATTCGTCAGGCGGTACACCAGCCAGCTCATGGCCGCCTGCTGCATCCAGGTGCCGATCAGGGATACGGCCTGGCCCCCGAAGAAGAGCCGGTAATTGGGATGGTTGAGCGCCCGCATGAGCGTTATGAACCCGGGTTGTTGTGCCATACCGTCACAATCCTAGCGCGGACGAAAAGAGACAACAATATAAAAAGATCCTGCTTGGGGTGGTTCTTTTGAGCATGCCATGCTTCTGGTAGGCTTTCACGCTATTTTCTGTTAGATCATACTATATCCCATCATCAAGGAGTTCGGCGATGACGCTAGAAGGCACAGGCCCGCAAGTTCTGGTTCAGGATATCGGCGAGGTGGAGCTGCCCTATCTCCAGTATGACGGGGTGGGCGCGCCTATCGTGCTCCTGCATGCCACGGGCTTCCTGCCTTGGCTGTGGCATCCCATCGCGCGCGATCTGGCAGCCACGCACCGGGTGATCGCCCCCTATTTCTGCGACCACCGCCTGAACGAGCCGGACAAGGGCGGTGTTAACTGGATGATCCTGGCCCAGGACCTGAAAAGCTTCTGCGAGCGGCTCGGCCTTCAAGCGCCGCTCATGGTCGGTCATTCCATGGGCGCCACGGTCATCACCCTGGCGGCCGGCGCGTTCGGCCTGAAACCGCGCGGCATGATCCTGATCGAACCCATCTTCCTGCCCGAGGATTTCTACGGCGCCCAGATCAGCGTGGAGCAGCATCCCCTAGCCTCCAAGTCGATCAAACGGCGCAACCACTGGGCTGACGCCGAGGAGGCCCTGGCCTATCTGAAAAACAGGTCGCTCTTCAAACAGTGGGATAATGAAATGCTGGATCTCTATGTGCGCTTTGGTCTGAGGGAAGTGCAGACCGGCGGGCTCAACCTGACCTGTTCGCCCGAGCGCGAGGCGGCCCTCTTCATGGGCGGCATGCAGTATGACCCCTGGCCGATCCTTGCGAATGTCCAGTGCCCGGTGCTGGTCGTGGAAGGCGGGGCCAGCGATAACCGGCACTATATCGATCTCAAGAAGGCCGCCAGCCTGTTCCCAAAAGGGAGTCATACCGTGGTGGAAGGCGCCGGACACCTCATACCCATGGAACAGCCGCGGTCGGTTGCCGCGCTCATCGATGGGTTTCTGGAGCGCATAAGCCCGGCGGCCGATTAAGAACCGGCGCTTAAAAAAAGCGCACTAGGAGGTTCTATGTGGGATGCATCGCGTTGTGATTGGTGCGGTATCTGCTTGGAGCGTTGTCTCTACTGCGACTATGACCGGGCCGAGGGAGGCCGGCAGATCAAGCTCTTAAGCCAGGGCCTAGAAGCCGGGATCCTGCAAAAATGCGTTACCTGCTGCGCCTGCACGGAATTCTGCCCCCAGGGAGCCGACCCCTTCGACCTGATCCTGGGCATGATGGAGCAGCACCGTTCGTTCCCGGTCAACCCGGATATGGTCACGATCTTCGACCACCTGCGCGACATCCCTTCCGCAATCACCTTTGGCGACCCGGATAAGCCGGCGCTGTCGCTATGCGTCATGGAGGCTTCCCTGCCGCAGGGGATGCTTGAAAGCAAGCTCTTTGAGGGCCTGACGATCGCCAAGGACGGCGACTACTTCTGCTTGATCGGGTATGTCCACCTGGGCCTGCGCACTCCCCTTGAAAAGCATGCGGCCGCCTTCCTGGAGGCCTTGACGGCCTTGAACCGCGACATCGTGTTTATCCACGACGATTGCTATGCCATGGTGCATGCCAAGCTCAAGGATTTCGGCCTGAGCGTGCCCTTTGCCTATCAGCATATCTTCGAATATCTCAGAGACTATTTGAGGGACAACCGGAGCCTGATCACCCCCCTGGAAACGGCCGTGGCGTACCAGCGGCCGTGCGCCTCGCGCTATACCCCGCACAAGGATGCCTCCTTGGACGAGATCTTCAAGCTGATCGGCGTGCGCCGGGTCGAGCGGCGCTATGATAAGGAAAACGCGCTGTGCTGCTCAGCCGCCTTTCTGCGCGTCTACCCCGAGCGGGGCCGCGCGTTCCAGGCCATGAACGTTGAAGACGCGTCAAAGTCCGGGGCGCAGGCCCTGATCACGTTGTGCCCCATGTGCGACCGGGCGCTCAAGCGGCCCTGTGACGCCGCGGCCCTGACAAAGATCAACATCATCGACCTGTGCCGCATGGCGATCGGGGAAATCCCGGCGTCCTTCTGATCAGGTTTTTTTAAGCTTTTCGATAATGGAGGTCGTGGATTGGCCGTCCGTGAAGGGCAGGCTCAATACGCGTCCGCCCCCGGCCTCAACGATATCGGCTCCCACAATGTCTTCCACCCGCCAGTCGCCGCCCTTGACCAGGATATCCGGCCGCACATGCGCGATGAGGTTGTAGGGGGTGTCTTCCTCGAATATGCTGATGTAATCGATGCTCTCAAGTCCGGCCAGGACGGCGGCGCGGGAGGCCTGGTCATTGACCGGCCGTTCGGGCCCTTTGAGGCGCGCCACCGAAGCATCGGCGTTGAGGCCCAGGACCAAGCAGTCGCCCAGCGACCGGGCCTGGGCGAGATAGGCCACGTGGCCGGCATGCAGGATGTCGAAGCAGCCGTTGGTAAAGACGATCTTCATACCGCGCCGTTTCATGGCCGCTACCGTGCGGCCGAGCTCATCCCAGCCTAGGAGCTTCGGGCCACCCCCCAGATCGGCCGGCCAGGTCTGGGCGGCCAGGTTGGCGGTATACCGTCCCAGGGCCAGGTAGGTTGGCAGGATATCGGGAAAGGCGGCTTCCAGGGCATTGAGATGCCTGGCCACCGTGGACCAGTCCGCCCTGCTGATCGGGCCGGTCAGGGCTGCTTGCCCATGGGACGCGATATTGGCGAGCGTCCCCTTCACCAGGGGCAGGATATGGCGGCGCTCAAGGCCGATGGACCGCATCAGGGTCTCGGATTGGGTCAAGAGGCTGACGAGGTAGTTCGAGGCGATCGCGGCCGCGGTGTGATAGACCACCTTATCCTGCCTTCCGATGCTCAGCAGTTCGCCTCCCAGAGCATCCACGATTACCCGCGCCTGCTCCACGGCGCGCGGATCGCCTTCCACGGTGAAGATGCTGCTTTTCAAGGCCGACCGGGCCTTGCGGGGATCGAGAATGGACTGCAGGGGGTGCAGGCTGGCCACGGCGGCCCCTTTTTCGGCCAGGTCCCCCAAGACCTCGGAGGTCAACAGGCCGCTCATGTGGTAGACGGTTAGCCCCCTGGCCTTCTCGCCCCAGAGCCCGGCCATTTCCCGGGCGGTGGGTTCTATGCGGCCGTCCGGAACGGCGACGAAGATGATGCGGGCATGCTCCGGTTGCGCGGGAATAGCGGTATGCACCTGATAGTTGGCGCCGCGCAATGCCTTGGAGCTTACCACCCAGGCGGGCGCGAAACCTTTGCTTGAAAGGATCGACAGCAGGGCGCCGCCGACCTTCCCATGGCCGATGACAGCGAACTCAGGCATCATCCGGGATACCCTGCTCCAGCATGCCCTGATACTTGTCCCAGTCGATGGCGTACTTGGCCTTGGCGGCCGTACGTTCCACGACGGCCCGGTACTCGGGCGATTCGAAATAGGCGTGCAGACGCTTGGTGACCGGATAGATCTGCTCCGAGGGACGCCAGGTTTCATGGAGGCCGGTGATGGTATTCATGAGGCATCCCAGCCCGATGGCCTGCGAAACCTGCGCCAGCGGCCGGCCATCCAGATCCCGGGTCAAGGCCTTGAAAAGACCGGCGTCCACGGGCGAGAAAAACGAGTACATGCGCGCATAGATATCAGTATAGAGTCGGGAATAGATGACGGCGGCATGGTAGTGTTGCGGCACGTCCACAATGGCATCCTTGCGGCATTTTTGACCCAAGGTATAGAGCATCTCCTGCATGTTGCGCAGCCCCCCCAGCCCCGGATGGGACTGGCCCGGCAGCTTCGGCCGTTCGGGGGTAAAGGCGCCTTTGGGATCCTGCAAAGCCAGCCATTCGACCAGGATCATGGTCAGGCCTTCCTGAAAATCATAGTGCTCGATAAAGGTCTTCTTGGGTCTGAAGATCCCTTCTCTTAAGATAAGCTCGATCAGGCGCGTCTCCTTGCCCGGCCTTTCATAGTTCACATACAGCCGCGAGGTGAAATCCTGCCGGGTGAGGGTGAAGATGAGGTCGTCATAGCCTTTGCGGCGGATCAGGTCCATGAGGCCGACCCGCTCCATGAGATCCCGGAGGTCATTTTCCACGAAGCGGCCGAGAAACAGACCGGTGTCGGATATGGTTTCCCTGCTCTGCTCCCAGGGCATGGCATCATCGCTGATGCGAATCTCCTCGAGATATTGCAAATCCTTTTTACGACGGTTCGGCATCAGAGCACTCTCCCCAACCCCACGAAAGACACCGCCAACGCACCGGCCTTTTTGCAGGCCTGCGCCACCTCGTAGGCCGTGGAGGCGGTAGTGATGACATCATCGACAATCATGACGGACTTGTCCCGCATCCCGGTGGCCGTAAAAGCGCCTGCCACATTCATTTGTCTCCCTTTGCGCGCCAGTCCTGCCTGCGCGGCGGTCATACGCGTCTTACGGAGTACATCGCCGGCCAGGGGCAACCCCCGGCGTTCACAGACCTCTTTGGCCAACAACGCCGATTGGTTATAACCTCTCTCGACCACCTTTGTCCAGTGCATCGGGACAAAGGTAATAATATCCGCGTGTATTCCCCACTGCCCCACCGCCTCGGCCAGCGTCCACCCCAGAAACCGTTTCAGGGTGGTTGCCCTCCCATACTTGAAGGCATGAATCATGTCAACCAGGAGACCTTCGAAACGGTAGACACCCCTGAGCATATCATAGGGCGGCCTCTTACGTGAGCAGGCAAGGCAGGTCCCCGGCGTGCCGAGCTCTACCCCGCAGATATCGCAGATGGGTCCGTCTATCCTGGCGAGACTCGCCGCGCAGGGGGCGCATACCCCCATGACTAAACGGCCGGACGATCCGCACGCCAGACAGCGGGGCGGTAGAAAGGTGTCAATCAAGGCATTAAACATAGTTTTAAGTGTTACGTGTTAAGTAAAATCAGATATTGGTTTCACTCGCCCGAGCGCAAATACTGTAAGCCCCGTGAGGAAACCGTATACGGACACAGCGCCGTCACAGATCCCGCTTGAACTGAAAAACTTAACACTGAAACCTGTAAACGGTCTTTTAATAATACTTATGATAGCTGTACTTGCGATACTTGAACTTCTGCGCCGGCATGACATCCACGGCATTCAGCACGATCCCTATGATCTTCTCGCGCGGCAACGTATTGAGCGACATCTTGAAATCGCTGGCGCGGGTGTAGCGGTAGCGGGCAACGAAGATTATGCCCTCAACATGGTCGGCGATGATTTTGGGGTCAACAGTGGCCTGCACGGGCGGGGTGTCGATGACGACGAAGCGGTCCGGGTAACGCTGGGCCACCTCGTCGATAAGGGCGCCCAGATTCTTCGATTCCAGGAGCTCGGAGGGATTGGCAGGGGCCTCTTTGGCCGCTGACAGGATCGTGAGCTTGTCGATAGGGGTCTTGATCAGGCAATCCGCGATGCTGCGCTTGCCCTGGATGATCTCGCTCAAACCCGGCGTGGGCGGGTAATGGAAGAGTTCGTGTAATGCGGGGCGCCGCAGGTCGCATTCCACCAAGAGCACATGCTGATCTTCGCCCTTGGCGATGGCGATGGCCAGGTTGGAGGCGATCAAAGATTTGCCCTCGGATGGCAGGGAACTCGTGACCATGATGATACGTTTGCGTGCGCCGTCGGGCATGTGGAAGATATGGGTACGGATCTTGCGGATCTGCTCGGCGGTATAGGAGTAGGGCATGTGGTACATGTACAGATGATCGTCCAGGACTCCGGTAATACCTGCCTCGGTGGGTTCAACATTCTCTTTTTCAAAATGTTCTTTCTCGAACGCCTTGGATATTTCGACCATCTAACTCCCCATGCTTATCTTTATTGTTTTGGCGTACATGAATCCCTTACCGCTGAGATCCTGAGCATGCTTGCCGGCCTCCTCGCGCGTGGCGAAGCGTCCAAGGGCGACCATGAACCACAGGCGTTTCTGAGGATCCATCAGCGGATATACGGCCGGTTCATAGCCGGCCGCCTTCAGATCGCCTGACACGGCCAGGGCCTCCTGCTCGGAATGATACCAGGCTATACCGACGCTGTAGATCTCACCCTTGGAGATATCAGGCAGGAAAATCCTCTGTCCCTTGGTAAGTCTTTCCAGATTGCCCACATCGGCATTCGCTTCCCGTACGGATTTGAGAATGTCGCCGTCGATGCGTCCGTAATAGCGGATGGCCAGCGATGCCAGGGAATCACCTTCCCTGGCTTTCACGTATCCGCCAAGCTGTCTGGTCTGAGAGAGCGTCGGTGGAAGAGAGGCGGCCAGCGGGGGCTCCGTATCCATCGTGGCGGCGGGGACATTTCTCGCTGCCGCCGTCTGGGGCGGCGGGACCTCCAGACCGGTCTGAAACGGTGGCGACGACGCTGTCGCCGGCATATCCATCGCCGGGGGTGGTGCTACGGGGGTTATTTTCTCGGGCGCATTTTGAGTTGAGCGCTCAATCACGGGAGGCGGCTGAGGTTTGTCCGTATCGCGAGTCAGCCCATACCAGAGCGCCGCGCCCGCCGCCACGGCGATGACGGTCGCGGTGATTAACCAGGTTTTGGGCATGGGGATACGCGTACCCTGGGCATAGGTGCCCTCGATCTCACTGGCCACCTGTTTGATGATGCGGGGCGTCACCTCTCGGGTATCTTCGGTATAAGCGGCCAGCATGGCATTGTCGCACAGGATGTTGATGACTCTGGGGTAGCCCCTGGTCCGCTGATAGATCACCTGCATGGCGGCCGGAGAGAATATCGGCCTCTCCATGGGCTCGTAACCCGCCACCCTGAGGCGGTGTTTGATATACTCAATGGTCTCGGCCTGGGAAAGCGGTGAAATGGTGAATTTCACGCTGATGCGCTGCTTGAGCTGGCGCAGGTTCGGGCTGCGCAGTGTGGCATTGAGTTCCGGCTGACCGAGCAGGATGATATGTACCAGTTTCTCGTTGGGGGTCTCAAGGTTCGAAAGCAGCCTGATCTCCTCCAGCATCTCGATCGACAAGCCCTGGGCCTCGTCAACGATCAGGGCCGCGCCGCCGATCTCCTTGAGCCGGCTCTCATACAGATTGAGATAATCACGCGCGCGATTCTCGTCCGGCAGGCCGATGGCCTCGCCCAACAAGAAATAGATGTTTTCCTGTTTGACATTGGGGTTCTTGATCACCACCTTGGGCATGCCGGGAGGGAGTTTCTGCAGCAGGGCGTTGAGCAGCGTGGTCTTGCCGGTGCCGACATCGCCCGTAATGACCACGAAGCCGCTCTTCTCGCGCACGCCGTATACCAGATGCGCCAGGGCCTCTTTGTGCACCTGGCTCATATAGAGAAAGCGCGGGTCCGGGGTTATGGTAAAAGGTTTAATCTTGAGTCCGAAAAACTCAGTATACATCACGTTCCCCTAAAACGGCAGATTGAAAGGCAGTTCGACCGTCATATGCGCGAGCTTGGATGCCACCAGGATCACCGAACCTAGAATCACGACCAGGATATTGGCCGCGATAAGGGTCATGGTCTTTCTGCGGCTGCGGTCTTTATCCGCCTCGGTCATGGCCAATGGGACGGCGGAGATGCAGGGGATATTGCCGGAAAGCTCTTCCACCTGCTGTATCCCTTTGACCGTATTGTCCATAAGTTCCATCAACAGCAGCAGGCCGCCGCCGGACCCGAGCCCCAGCACCAGGAAGAACAGTCCCAGGCGCAGAAAATTGGGCTTAACCGGTGTATTGGGAGCCTGAGCCAGATCGAGGATGCGGAACTGCTCGCCCTGTTGGCGCTTCTCCAGACTCTCGGCGCGCCTGGCTTCATAAAGGCGATCCAGGAGTCTCTGGTAGTTCTCCTGGGTGATCTTGTAATCGCGCTGCATGATTGCCATTTCCTGCTCTGTCTTGGGTGTGTTTTCCACCCTTTGCTGATACTCGCCGATGCGTCCCCTGATCCGCGCGGCCTCTCTTTCCAGACTGGCGATCTCGACATTTATCGCATGAAGCTGCGGATCGCTCGTCTCCTGGACGGCCTCACGGGGTTGGCTCTCGAGCTCCTTGATCTGATCCATCAACCGCCGGATCTCAGGGTGCTCGGGTGTATAGTTGGCTTTCATATCCTGCAGGCGTTGTTTTAATTCCGCCAGGCGCTGATATCGTGAGGAACTGATTGAAGCCTGGCCTGTGCCCGGCGCACGGGTCTGTTGGCCCTGCATGATGAGCTTGCGGTTCCTCGCATCGGTCAGGCTGCGTTGTACGGTTTCAAGACTGTTCTGGAGGTTGGTCAGGGTAGCGTTGTTGCTCTGGAGCTGCTCCGGCAATTGGCCCATATGGGTATTTCGGAACTCCTGCAATTTCCTCTCATAATCTTCAAGCAAGGTCTTGAGATCGGCCAGCTGCTTTTCGAGGAACTCGGTCGTCTCCGTGGCTTGCTTCGCCCTGGCCGTCAGATTGTTCTCGATGAAGAGCGAGGCCAGACGGTTGGTTACATCGGCCACCATCTGGGGTTCTCGACCGCTGAAGGAAAGGGTAAATGAACTTACGCCAGAGCTTCTGGCCGTTGTATCCACTTTGATATGATTGCGCATATTGGCCACAAGAATGTCCATAGGCATGCCCTGCGACCGTTCTTGCTTGAATAGACCCATCTCGGTGATGATCTTCTCGAGATTGGTGCGGCTCATTACCTCCTGCGCCAAGGTCCTGACCCGCTCTTCAAGCCCGGAGCTGACGGTTGCCTGAACGTACGCGGACGGAATTTCCTGGGGCTGAACCAAAATGAGTGTTGATGCCTCGTATTCCCTCGGCAGAACGACATACAGCCACGCTCCCAGAAGCATGAAAAAGAAAAACGGTATGGTTATCCAATACCATTTTTTCTGAACGACATCGAGCAGGTCTTCCAGGTTGATCGTTTTTGGTTCACTCAATACCGCACCTCGATTGTAATACTATATCGGTTTTCTCTTGTTGTATCTGAAATATCGTATTCATGCTGGAGATGTTCGTAGAGGGCACGGACCTCGAACATCCCCTGCGGCCAATGGGTTATCAACGGTCCACCAGCCCTCGATACATAGCGCGAGAGTTGGAAGGCAGCCCCAGCGGGGGCTGTTTTCTCGCGCGTTGTCTGGGAGGAATCCGTCGTGTCGGAGCCCCCGGAATCTTCCGGCGAAAGCAGGTCTGATATGCCGCCGAAGCCCCTGCCGCCGGATGACCGATAGGTGAGACCCACCCGATAGGTAATATCCCTTGTATCCTGCTCGTCATCTGTTGCGATTCCTGTTTGAGCGGTCGTTTTCCAGGTAACATCACAACCCAAGGTGCTCAGAACGGTCGGGGTAAAGAAATGATCCCACGACGCATCGATTATCGTGGCCTTGTAAATATTGTAGTCGTGCTGGGAATCATATTCGTACGCATACCCATAAAAGCAACCCGCCAGCAAATTATTATCCTGCGTATTATGACTCAAATCACAGCGCCCGCTTGTCAGGTATTGGCTCTCCTCATCCTCGGGTTCCAGCCAGCTTCCTCCGGCCGAGGCGGTAATGACGGTATAGGGCGAGAAGAAGTAATCCATGAAAAGCATCGCCGTATAGATATCCGCATCCGTCTCAGCCGATGCCTCCGCCGAAGGATCCGACGGCTCATCGTAGGTATGGCGTTCAAAGCTGAGTCGCGGCCCCATCCTCAACTGCGGGGAGATCGCATACAACCACCGCATTGAACCGAGCGCCACCTGGGCATTTGGACTGTACTCATAGTGATACACGCTGTATGCTCCCGTAATATCGAGCAGGGTCCTAGGGGTTACTTGTTGCCTCACGCCTATTGTTCCGCCATCTGATATGACGTCTTCATCCGGGGCTGGGGCATATTCCATACTCCGGTTGTATCCCAGGGATAAAGATACGGCAGGTGTCAGAATCCGGTTATAGGTCAAAGCACCGCTATGGATGCGACGCACCCCCAGAGACTGGTCCAGGGTTTCGCGTTCTTGTGTTTCACGGTAATTATAAGAGAGGTCCAGCGTTTGATTCCGCCCGTTGACCAACGCATGTGTCTCTACATCGCCCTCGGTCGTGTCGTCTTCATCATTGTATCGATGAAAGTCTCTGGCTACATGCCCGACCAAGCTCCACTGGAAGGATTGGGTGGTGCAGGATAGCGCCAGGCTTGGGCCTACGGCATAGATGTATTCGGACTCCTTTTCCGCGACCGCTCCTTCATAATTATCGGTGATAAGATAGGAGGCATAGATACCGGGATGAAGTTCCCATGAGGCACCATAGACCTCGCCGGCGCAACTCAGGATCGCCAGCAGAACACAGCATCCATAGGCAGCGAAATGTCTCACGGGATTATGATGGTATCACCCGCTTGAACCGCGATGTTCTTGTCTTTACCCTTGACGATCCTGCCGTAATCGGCCCTGACGCGCATCTGTATGCCGGACACGGTGCGGAGAATAACGATATTGCTCCTGTCGGCCCACTGAGTAAAGCCTCCGGCCAGCGAGATGGCCTGCGTAAGGTTCATGTCCTGGTCGAGGAGGAAAAATCCCGGACGGGTGACCTGACCCTCCACATAGAATCGCTTGCTGCGCGGTTCAACCACGATGACCGCGCAGCGAGGGTCCTTGATGTATTTCATGAGCGAGATCTCGATGTTCTTTTGCAGCTGAGCCGGTGATTTTCCCACCGCGGCGATATCACCCACCAGCGGCAGTGAAATGAAACCGTCGGTTCTTACGGTAACCTGCCGGGAAAGTGCGGCTTCGCCCCAGACCGAAATTTCCAGCAGGTCCGAATACCCGATAAGGTAAGGGGTTCCCTCGACCCCCGCGGAAGGCCTAGGCGTGGCGACGGCCGGCGCCGCCTTGGTATCGGCGGTTTTCTTCGCATCTCCTATCGGCCCTTCCGGGGCGGCACAGGTTGCCGATGCCAGGGTAAGCACGAGGATACTCAGGATCAAGGATATCTTTTTCATTTTTCTATCCCACACTCCTTAATTTTATAAAGAAGGGCCTTATAACTGATCTGCAGCATGTCGGCGGCCTTCTTCTTGTTCCAGTTCGTACCCTTAAGCGCCCGCAGGATCATATCCCGCTCGGCCTTGATGGAGGCCTCTTTGGCGACATCCTTCAAGGGCATGATCGGGAGATCTCCAGCCGGCGCGCCACCATCTCTGCCCCTGAGCCCATAATCCTTGCTCTCGTGCCTGTCCACGGCGACCGAGGCGCCTTCGGACAGATACCGGATGAGATCATCCACATTGCCGAGGATCACCATGCGTTTCACGGTGTTCTTGAGCTCGCGCACATTGCCCGGCCAGGGATACTTAAGCAGGAGGGGATAGACCTCCTCCTTGTCGAGATTAATATGCTTGGCGTACTTTTCATTGTACGTTTCAAGAAAATATTCAAACAGGTAAGGAATATCCTCAACCCGTTCTCCCAAAGAGGGGATATGGATGTTGACGACATTGAGCCGGTAATAGATGTCCTCGCGGAAACGCCCTTCATCGATGGCCTTCCTGAGATCGCGGTTGGTGGCGGCGATCACGCGTACGTTCACCCGCACATCCTGTTTGCCTCCCAGGCGGGAGAAACTTCCCTCCTGCAGTACTTGCAGCAGCTTGGATTGGATGGCCATATCGATCTCGCCGATCTCATCCAAAAAGATCGTGCCGTTGTTGGCCAGCTCGAATTTACCCGCCTTGGACTTGTAGGCGCCGGTGAAGGCCCCGCGTTCATACCCGAAGAGCTCCGACTCCAGGAGCTCATGCGGCAGGGCCGCGCAATTGACCTTGATGAAGGGCTTCTCCTTGAGATTGGAGCGAAAATGCAGCGAGCGCGCCACGAGCTCCTTGCCGGTGCCGCTCTCCCCTTCGATCAGCACGCTTACATCCGTGTCGGCCACCTGTTCGATGATATCCTTGACCTTCTGCATCTTGGGCGAGGCGAAGATGAATTCGCCCTTGAGCTCATCGACCCTGAGCTTCTTTTTCAGGCTCGAGATCTCGGCCAGGAGGCGTTTTTTCTCGATGGATTTGGCGATGGCCAGCTCCAGTTCCTCTTCCTCGAACGGCTTGACCAGATAATCGCTGGCGCCAGACTTCATGGCCTTGACGATGATATTGGTCTGGCCGAGAGCGCTGAGCATGATCACCGGCATATCCTTGGCCGTTTTCTTGATCTCGGTCAGGGCCTCAAGACCGTCCATTTCGGGCATCAGGATATCGAGCAGGACCAGCGATATGTCCGGATGGGTTTTGATCTGGTTGAGGGCGTCCCTGCCGTTCGCGGAAGTCACGGCGTCGAAGCCGCTCATTGACAGGAGTCGGGCGACATATCCCCGGATACTGTCGTCGTCGTCAACCACCAAGATTTTGAGCTTTTCGGTCCCCATGTAAGTTCCCATTATAATAACATTTTGGAATACATCAATCAGGGTGGCTATTCAAGGGAATTGTTATCTGGAAGAGTCCACCGGTGTCGGCAGGGATCGCCTCGATACGGCCGCCATGCGCGTGGATGATCTCCTTGGTGATAGCCAGGCCAAGGCCGATGCCGCGCTTGGACTTGCCGCTCATGCCCACGAAGAATTCGTTGAAAAGGTCCTTGGCCTCTTCCGGTTTGACGCCCGGTCCCTGATCGCACACGGAAATCTGCGCGTACTCCTGGTTCAGGATCTTGTGAATGCCCTCCGGACCCTGGGATCCCATGGCGAGTCTGACCGTCACCACGCCTTGCTCGGGTGAATGCTTGAGGGCGTTGTCGATGATGTTGTTGAGGGCCTGCTCGATCCTCAAGGGATCGATATAGGCCTGGGGTCGATAGTCCTCGGAGTCGATGCGGATCGCCACCCCCTTCTCGTCGGCCTTGATCTGCATGTCCTGCGCCACATGGCGGATGAGATCAAGCAGGTCTACCTTTTGCCGTGTCAACGTCAAGCGTCCTGAATTGATGCGCGCGAAGTCGAGCAGGGCGTTGGAGAAATTCAGGAGCTTCTCGCAGTGCTTCTCGATCTCCTGCACGCAGTCCTGCTGGCCCTCGTTCAAACACGCCTTGGCATCCTTGGCCAGCATGCGCGCGTACCCCCGGATCACGGTCAGGGGGACCCTGATCTCGTGTGATGCCACATGCAGGAAGCGTGTTTTGAGGGCCAGGAGCTCCTTCTTGCTGGTAATATCCCTGACCACCCCGACATAGCACTGGTCCTGGCCGATCGTGACCCGGCCGATCGAGATCTCGATAGTGATGATCTGGCCGTCTTTGCGCTTGGCCAGGATCTCCAGATTGGGGATAAAGACATGCTCCTGCGAAGGCCTGAGCGCAGAGGCCAGGATGCCCATGGATTCCCGCACCAGAAAATGCCGAATATGCCGGTCGATCAGATCCTCGGCCTCATAGCCCAGGATATCCTGCAGCTTCTTGTTGATGAGCATGAATCGGCCGTCGCGCAGGATGTACATGGCGTCGATGGCGTTCTCGATCAGATCGCGGTATTGATCCTGGACCCGCATGAGATCGCGTTCCTTGAACCGCTCCAGGGTCACGTCCCGTACGCAGACAAGCACCTGCAGGCTGGGCTTGACCGGCAGCACCGATAGCTCCAGATTGAGCACGCGCTTGCCCAGCTGCCTGTCCATGACGATCTCGGGCATATCGATGGCAAAACGCTTGATGACCTCCGGGCCGATGATCCCGCCGATATTATCGCCCGTGCCCAGGCCGAGCAACTCGACCGCCTTGCGGTTCATGGTGGTGACGAACCCGCCGGGGTCGGTGGTGAGCACGCCGATGGACATGTAGTTGAAGACCTTGATGGCATGCTTGCCGAACTCTTCCAGTGCCCGGTCCGTCATGCAGAGCTCTTCCTTGAGCGTACGGTTCATGTCCTCGACGTCGCGCATGAGCCTGACATTGCGCAAGGCCAGGGCCGCGGGGGCCAGGAGCATATTCATGAGGGCCAGATCCTCGCGCGTGAAAGCCCCGCGCTTGGAATGACTCAAGTGCAGCACCCCCACGAGTTCCCCCCTGCCATAGGCCAGGGGCAGGCTCATCATGGAGCCGATCTTCACCTTCATGTCCCTGAGCTGCACCATGGGTTCGTTCATGGCGTCCTTGATGATGATGGGCTCCAGGGTCTGGGCCACCAGGCCCGCGATGCCTTCGCCGATGGGGAAGGTCTGGCCGAGCGATTTTTCGGAATAGCTCGATATCTCATCACCGATGCCTTTGGCGGCCCGGATTTCCAAACTTTTGCCGTCTGAAGAGGGCATCATCAAAGAGGCGTTTTCGGCCACGGTCTCGTCGATGACGATGTCCAGAATGGCGCCGGCCACGGCCTCTACATCCGGGGCATAGGAGAGTGCCAGATTGACCTTGCGAAGAATGGCCAATTCTTTCATGAGCACGTCGTCCATTGCCTCCTCCTTCAAGCAGCCCCCTACCGATTGCGTTTCTTGGCCTTCTTGGCCAGCTTGCGTTTGTCCTTCTTCTTTTTCAGATCCACGAGGCTGCGCTTGGGTTGCTGCGGCACGGCCTCGGAAACCATATCGGCCATCTCGCCCAGACCCATGCGGGACAGCGCCTTTTTATTACCCTTGCCCAAATTGCGCATCAGGCCCCGCATGGTCTTGAACCGGCCGATCAGACCCGTCACCTGGGAAACGGGCTGGCCGCTGCCCTTGGCGATACGGGCGATACGGCCATCGTTCAGCTCATCCGGATGAGAGCGCTCGTAGCGGGTCATGGAGTTCACGATCGCTTCAACCCGCACCAGCTCCTTTTCATCTATCTTCATGCCCTGCGGCACGCCCAGGGCGCCCAAGGGTAGCTTATCCAGGATATCGGCCAACGGCCCCATTTTCTTCAATACTTTGAGCTGTTTCAAGAAATCGTCAAAGGTGAAGTCGCCCTGCAACATCTTCAGGGCGTCCTCCTCCGCCTTCTTCTCGTCCACCACCTGCTCGAAGTCCTTGACCAGGCCGACGATATCGCCGAAGCCCAGGATACGCGAGGCCAGGCCATCGGGACGGAACTCCTCCAGGCGGTCCAGGGCCTCGCCCATGCCGAGGAACTTGATCGGCTTGCGCGTGACTTCCTTGATCGAGAGCGCCGCACCCCCGCGCGCGTCACCGTCGAGCTTGGTGAGGATGAATCCGGACAGGTCGAGCCGGCGGTCGAACTCGCGCGCTACATTGACCGCGTCCTGGCCGATCATGGCGTCCACGACCAGGAGGATATTCTGCGGCTTGGCCAGTGCCTTGATCTCATCCAACTCGGCCATAAGCGATTCGTCCACGATGGTGCGGCCGGCCGTATCGAAGAGCACCACGTCGCAGCCCTTGAACTGCGCCGCTTCCACGGCGTCCTTGCAGATCTGGGGCGGGGTCTTGCCGGGCGCGAAGAAGACCGGCATCTCCAGGCGCTTTCCCAAAACTTTGAGCTGCTCGATGGCCGCTGGACGATAGATGTCGGCCGCCACCAGCATGGGCTTGCGACCCTGCTTTTCGAGGTGGCGCGCCACCTTGGCCGTGGTGGTGGTCTTACCGCTGCCCTGCAGGCCCACCATCATGATGGAGGCCACGGGGCGGGCCTTGAGATCCAGCGAGGTATCCACCGGACCCATCAGAGCGACCAGCTCATCATAGCAGATCTTGATGAAATGCTGGTCCGGGCTGACCTTCATCTTGCGGCCGCCGTGCGTTACCTTGGTCTGGACGATCTCGCCCAGGGCCTTTTCCTTGACATTTTCCAGGAAGTTCTTGACCACGTGGAATTCCACGTCGGCTTCGAGCAATGAAACGCGGATCTCGCGGATGGCGTCCTCGATATGTTTTTCCTGGATGGCGGTTTTACCCTGCAGCAGATCCTGGGCTTTCTTGAATCCGCTGGATATCATCTCAAGCATGCTGCAATCTCCTACTGAAATTTCAGGATTTCAATCGTATATACCATCCAGATGATAAGTCAATACACCATTCCCAGTCTATGCGCGACCCCGCTGCAAGCGGGTTCAAGGGTGGATCGAGCGAGCTTCCCCTTGACATTTCCTCAACCATTGATCACAAGAGAAGGGATTGAATCATCTGTTATGCCATACCATGGCAAGCGAGGTTTTCACAGTGGCTACGCACGAGCAACCGCCGATCGATGACCTGTTCGAGGCCGAACGCGTAAGCGGCGAGATCCTGATCAGCCGCCTCAGGCTGGTGATCCTGCTGGGTTATGTGCCGGTATTGTACATCATCCGTTTTTTTACCGGCTACATCAGCTTCATGTACATCCCCCTGGTCATCGGCAAATGGATCATCATGTGCGGCCTGGCCTACCTGATCTACCGGTTGCTGCAGCGCGGCTTTTACCGGCATTTCATCGGCTACTGCACGATCTCGCTCGATCTGGCCTGCATTACCATCAGCGTCATCACCCTATCATTCTACAAGAATATGCCCACCGGCGCCATGAACGACCCGGTCTTCATCCTGTACTATCTGGTCGGGATTTCGAGCGTCATGCGCTACAGCTACGGCTATGTGGTCTTCTGCATCACCACCGGCATCGCCATCATCGCTTCGCTGGCCGCCTTCGACCTGCGTTACTTCCATATCCCGCTGGATTCCGCTTTCGTCATCGACCGTATCGCCGCCTTTGTCTTCTTTACGCTCATGAGCATCTCGTTCACCAAGCTCATCAAGGAATCGATCGTGCGCGGCTACAATATCATGGAGCGACACTTGAGGGTCATCGACGCCATCCTGGACATCGGCCGCAAAATCGCCTCGCACAGCGAGCTCAACCGCTCGCTCAAGAACATCACCATCAAGGCCAAGGAACTCCTGCAGTTCGATGTCTGCTGGATCCTTCTGTACGACGGGTCGTCGTGGCAGGTCCGCGCCGTATCGGATGATGCGCTTCCCCAGGCCTTCATGGATCCCGAACTGATCCGCGCCGCCGATGCCAGGGCTCTGCAGGCCTTTGCGAAAAAATCCGGCCTGGAGATGCACGGCCGGGCGGTTCTGGAGCTGATCGGCACCACCATCACCATCGGCGAAGGCATCACCGGCGCGCTGCTGGCGGCGCGTACACATGTCTGGCCGGATTCAACCACCGATCATACCCTGCTCGACATGTTCGCGGAGCATGCCGCAATGGGCATCGAAAACTCGCGCCTGCTGCAGCAGATCAAGAAGGAAACCGTGTATCTGTACAAGCAGCTTGATGATCTTTCCTGTTTCGAGGAGATCATCGGGACGAGTGAGCGCATGCGCGAGGTCTTCTCATTCATCGGCAAGGTGGCGGCCACGAGCATGCCCGTGCTCATCCTGGGCGAGAGCGGCACGGGCAAGGAGCTGGTGGCGCGAGCCCTGCACAGGCTTTCGCAGCGCAGGGACGGCCCCTTCATCAAGATCAACTGCGCCGCGATTCCCCGTGAACTCCTTGAAAGTGAGATGTTCGGCTATGAAAAAGGGGCCTTCACGGGGGCGCATAAACCCAAAAAAGGTCGTTTCGAGCTGGCCGACGGCGGCACCATCTTTTTGGACGAGATCGGAGATATGGATTACGGCCTGCAAGGCAAACTGCTGCGCGTCCTGCAGGAGCAGGAGTTCGAACGCGTAGGCGGCGAGATGACGCGCAGGGTGGACGTGCGTCTGATCACCGCCACCAACCAAAGGCTGGAAGACATGCTCGCCAAGGGGACGTTCCGCGAAGACCTCTACTACCGCATCAATACCCTGCCGATCCATATCCCCCCTCTAAGGGAACGCAGGGAGGACATACCGCTCCTGGTACGACACTTCATGAGCCGGCACTCCGGCGCCAGGCAGATCGAGTTCACCCGCGCGGCCATGGACTATCTGACGCAGAAAGAATGGAAGGGCAATGTGCGCGAGCTCGAAAATCTCCTGAAACGCATCATTATCATCACCGACAAGGATATCGTCTCCGAAGACGATATCCGCGCCATCGACATCCATGACAGCGCGCTGGTGGGCCAGGATTACGCCACGGTCATGAAGGAGCGGATCAGCACCATGGTCAGGGGCTCCTGCACGATCTCCACCGAAATGGAACGCATCGAACGCGAGTTCATCAGCCAGGCCATGAGCCTCTCGGGCGGCAATGTGCGCAAGGCGGCCGCCTGCCTGGGCATGCCCAAATCGACCCTCTTCAATAAATTGAGCAAGTACGAAATGAAGTCCTAGATCCTTACCCTGTTCATCAAGGTTTTTGATAAGAACCCCGATCTTTGTCCGCCCGCCTTTCGTGCCGCAGGGATGAAGGTTGTCCCATATCCGGGACAAACCATCCGGCATCCGGGACAACCGCCCCTGGTCCAGCTCCCCTTGTCAACCTGAGCGCGCACAGGGTCATAACTATTTTATTATCCCCCCGACCAAGGTCACACCACCTTCAGCCGGTCTTCGCCCGGCCGGGGAAAACGCACAATATCCGCCTGCGCGACGAGACGGGCATGCATCATGCAAACTCCTCGCTATTGACGACGCCTTTGAGGTAAGCCGCCAAGGTTTATCGGACCTGAGGGCCGCTTGCGTATAACAGTGAGGAGGTCTACCATGAAACGCATAGGTATCTTAACCCTGATGCTGCTGGGTGCCACGCTGATCCATGCGTCTCCCGCAAGCGAATGGTCACTGACCAATCATCTGCACGGTATCAAGACCTATCAGCGCTCAACGCCCGGCAGCAGCCTGCTCGATTTAAAAGGCATTACGGTGATCAATGCCCGCATGGAGAACTTCGGCCAGGTCCTGCGCGACCTCGATGCCTTTCCCCAGTGGATGGACATGTGCAAGCAGGCCGATCTGGTCAGCAGGATCGATGAGAACAACATGACCCTGCATATCGTCTTCGATTTTCCCGTGGTCTCGAACCGGGACCTGGTGGTCAAGGCCGATACGGTGTATGACCTCTCGAAGGCCCGCGGCATCGTCACCCTCAACCTGGTGAAGAATTCCGCGGTGCCGGTGCCCAAGGGCGTCCTGCGCATGCCGGAATTCACCGGCACCTATGTCTTCGAGTATATCACCCGCGAAAAGACCGGGGTCATCTATACCTATCATGCCGACCCCGGAGGGTACCTGCCGGCATTTGCCGTCAATATCGTCGGCAAATATATGCTCTATCGAACCCTGAAGAATCTGGGCGTCATGGTCAAGAAGCCCCCGTATGTCCAGGGGGGCTTGAGATCCAAAGACCGCGCGCTGTTCGAGAATATCCTGAGCGACGAGAAGCGCGTCAAGGCCATCTTGAAGGCCCGCCTGCTGGAATACTGCCGCGATCAGGACATGATCGAGCGGGTGGTGGCGGATAAGAATATCGTGGATCTGCTCGTCAAGGGCGACGGCACGCTGATCGAACAGCTCTTCCTGTCCTGGGGTTCGCGCGACAACCTGGAGCAGGCCGTGCATACGATCTTGTTGACCCATGCCCCGCGCTATACCAGCGACGCAAAGCTCATCGAGCGCATCGCCCAGAACAAGGCGCTGATCGACACCATCATCGACGGCAGCCGGCCGGGGCAGCCGACATCCCAGGAAATCATCCAAACCCTTTTGGTTTCATAAAACATAAAATATCGAGGAGGATTCAATGGTACAAGTCGATGTCGTTTGGGCCTATGCGTTTGGGGCGGGGTTCGCCGCATGCGCGGCGCGTCAGCTCGAAAAGCTGGATAAGCCGTTCAACAACAAATGGTATACCTTCACCCTGCTGTTCCTTTCGATTCTCTTCGCGCCCTCGGGATTATACCTGCTCTGGCAGTTCGTGCAATGGGAGACCATGCAGGTGGCGCACACCTTCACTGACTTGCCGGCCTGGCTGGTCTGCGGTTTCGCGGTCACCAACATCACCCAGGGCATCCTCGGATTCTGGATCACCTACCTCTTGATCAAGAAAAAGAACTACTACGCCGCGCACGCCAACTGGATGTGGGCCTGGATCCTGTTCTGGTTCATCCTGGTGTGCGGCTGGGACTGCACCGGGTATCAGCGCTTCCTCTATGACGCCTCGGTGCATGGCGGCGTACTCTGGGAACCGGGCAAGCACATGGGCATCATGTTCTTCTGGAAGAGCCATGTGTGGTGGACCTTGGTCGGCATGGCCGTGTTCTTCGCGCCCATGCTGATCTATGCCGTCGTCAAGTTCATTCCCGAGGGAGCCAGGCAGGATCAGACGCTGGCGGCCGACCAGATCCCCGGCCCTTTCATGCTGGTAATCGCTTCCTTTGGGGCGCAGTGGGTCGCATGCCTGGGCCTGGCCATCGTGGCGGCCCTCATGGTCATGGGCTTGCGCAACGCCACCGGCAGCATCCTGCTCGGATACCTGATCGGGGTGCCGCTCTTTATCGTGCTGGCGCAGCTGCTGCTCTTCAGGCGCGGCATGCCCATGCAGAGAATCGCCAAGCTGCTCTATATCAAAGAACCGGCAGAATCCTTGTCCCCGGTCCCGAGCGCTACGACCGTGGCCCCGAAAACAGCCTAGGCCGCCAAAGGGCACAGAAGAATGAAGCGCTGCTGAAGCTCTCTCATGGAACAGGTGCGAGGGGTGGGTGGTCCTCATGCCTCGCACCTGTTGCTCCTCTGCCATGCGACAGATCTCCAGAGCTGAGGGCCACATTCAAGGAGCATGACCTATGCGGGTATTTGCCGGTAAAACAGCGCTCGTAACCGGGGCGTCATCGGGGATAGGCGCCGCGTGCGCCGGGGCCCTTGCAACGGCGGGATGCCACCTGGTGCTTGCCGCCAGGCGAGAGGAGCGCCTGGCGGCTTTGAAAGAAGCGCTCGAAGGGACGCATGCGATCCGGGTGGAGGTGATCCGGGCGGATTTGTCCACCAGGCAAGGCTGTGAAGATTTGATCCGCGCCACCGATGAAAAAGGCCTTGCCATAGACATCCTGATCAACAATGCCGGATTCGGTTACGAGGGCGATTTCATTTCCCAGAGCGATGAGCGGCTGGGCGAGATGATCGGCCTCAACATCACCACTCTGACCTTCCTCACCCAACATTTCGGCACCTTGATGGCCCGGAGACATTCAGGCTATATCCTCCTGACATCCTCCGTGGGCGGATTCACGCCCTGCCCCCGCATCGCGGTATATGACGCCACCAAGGCCTATGTGCTGCTCCTGGGAGAGGCCTTGCACCATGAGCTCAGGATTCACGGAGTGACGGTCACGACCCTCTGCCCCGGCGCCACGGCTACGGAATTCTTTTCGGTCTCCGGCCAGAGGCTCAATGCCCTGGTACGGATGACCTTGATGAGCCCTCAGGCCGTGGCGGTCAAAGCTCTCAAGGGTCTTGCGCATGGCAGGAGCCTGGTGGTCCCCGGAGTGATGAATAAACTCACGGTCTGGAGCTTGCGGCTCCTGCCAAGGTCCCTCATGGCACCGGTATCAGCCCGGGTCATGTTTTAAGCAAGTCCGATTGAACCCATGCTTCCTTAGGAAAGGTGAACTCATGAAGGTTGATAGACAGTACGTCCGGCGACCCGATGGCACGCGCCGCACCGCGCTCATTACCGGCGCCGGCTCCGGCATCGGACGCGAACTATGCCGCCGCTATCATGCCGCCGGGTTCGATCTCGTGGCGGCGAGCCTGCTGGGCAGCGAGCTCGCCTGCCTGAAAGAGGAGCTCGATGCCAAATCGAGCGGTCAGCACGTACGGGTATTCCAGGTTGATCTCGCACAAGCCGACGCGGCCCAGGCCGTGCTCGATTTCTGCGATGAAAACGGCATCCGCGTGGACGTACTGGTGAACAATGCCGGATTCGGCCTGGCGGGCCGGTTCGTCGATCAACCCATGAGCCGCCTGAGAGAGATGCTGGCGCTCAATGTCGTGACCACCACCGCGTTATCGCATGCCTTCGGGGGCAGGATGCGCCAGCGCGGATCAGGCATGATCCTCAACGTGGCATCCACCATCGCATTCCAGCCTCTGCCGTTCTGGGCGGTATACGCCGGATCAAAGGCCTATGTTTCCAGCTTCACCCAGGCCCTGGCCGGTGAGCTGCGCCCCTTCGGCGTGCACGTCGCCTGCCTCTATCCCGGCACAACGGCCACGCGGTTCCTGGATACGGCCGGCATCCACAAGTCCGTGCGCCCCTGGTCGGTGGGCTCCCTGATCCATGGCGCGGCCATGGACCCTGAGCTCGTAGCCCACTGCGGCTTTGGCGGCCTCTTGCGCGGGGGGCGCCGCATCATCCCGGGGCTTATCAACAAGCTGCACTTTATTTTGATCAAACTGATCCCCAACTCGGTCATCCTGGCCGTCGTGCACGGCTTCATGAAGCGTTACCGCCAACCCAATGAAGAAAGGAGATAACCATGTACAGAACCGTCCTGATCGCCGTTGTCGTCGCCATCTTGTATCCCGCCGCCCTCTCGGCCGATGCTCCCTGGGTCAAGATCCGGGAAAAGAATGGGATCGTGCTCTCGAAACGCAGCGTGCCCAACTCGCCCATCAGTGAATTCAAGGGCGAGACAAACATCAACGCCCGCGTCGAGGTGATCGAGGCCGTGCTGCGCGATATCCCGGCTTATGCCGAGTTCATGTTCAATTGCCGGGAAGGTCGGCTCATCAAGGCCTACGGGAAGGACGACCTGATCATCCTCAACGTCACCGACATGCCCTGGCCGCTTGCCGATCGGGATGTCGTCGTGCGCAGTATCGTGAGCAAGGACTTCCAGCGCGGGGTGTTCTCGGTCGTGCTGCAAGGCCTACAAGAACCGGAAAGCTCCCGCTATTGCCCGGTGCGCAAGGATCGTGTGCGCATGCACGACCTTCAGGGTATCTTCATCATCGAGATCGTCGATCGCGAGCATACCCGCATAAGCTATATCGTGCACGCCGACCCGGTCGGCATTCCTTCCACCCTGACTAACTTTTTCAGCGACGACAACCCCTATGGAACCTTAACCGGCATCAAACGCATGGTGCAGATGGAAAAATACATCCTGGAAGGCAAGAGGTCTCAAGAGATCCCCATGGTGGAGCAGTTTTTGAAAAAGAAAGGGGAGACTGCCGCAGCGAAATAAAACCTCAACGCACCGGATAGACGCATCCGGCTTCCAGGCGGGGCATGGCCCACCCTGATTACCCCGCCCGGGGAAAGGCACTGGTCCTGTCTGCATTGACACCCACGATGGCCAGCCCTATACAAGGTATATGAACCGCCTGCGGCACGAAAAGAGCCCCTACCTGCTGCAGCACGCCGACAATCCGGTGGACTGGTATGCCTGGGGAGAGGAGGCCTTTGCCAGGGCCAGGCAGGAAGACAAGCCCGTATTCCTGTCGATCGGGTACTCCACCTGTCATTGGTGCCATGTCATGGCGCACGAGTCGTTCGAGAATACGGGAATCGCGGCGCTCATGAATGCCGCTTTCGTGAACATCAAGGTGGACCGCGAGGAGCGGCCGGATATCGACAGCATGTACATGGGCGTCTGTCAGGCCCTTACCGGATCGGGGGGCTGGCCGCTTACCGTCGTGATGACCCCGGAAAAAAAACCTTTTTTCGCCGGCACCTATTTCCCGAAGGACTCATTCCCGGGCCGGATCGGCATGCGCGAGCTCATCGCCCGGCTGAGCGGGCTCTGGGACAACGAGCGTGAGCGGGTCGTGGCTTCGGCCGAAGATATCATCGCCTGGCTCAAGCGCGAATCATCCCTGGAAGAAGGTGCGGCTCCAGGCATTCCCGCCCAACGGGAGGCCTACGCCGAGCTTAAGTCCCGCTTCGATAGCGTCCATGGCGGGTTCGGGGATGCGCCCAAGTTCCCCTCTCCCCATATCTTGAGTTTTCTCCTGCGCTACTACCGGCGCTTCCAGGATGAAACGGCCCTGAAGATGGTAACGCTAACGCTTGAGGCCATGCGCGCCGGGGGCATCTACGACCATCTGGGGTTCGGTTTCCACCGCTACGCCACGGACCGACGCTGGTTTTTGCCCCACTTCGAAAAGATGCTCTATGACCAGGCCCTCCTGGCGTATGTCTATACCGAGGCCTTTCAGGTTACCGGTACGAACGCGTATGGGGTAACCGCGCAGGAGATCCTTAAATATGTCCTGCGCGACCTGCGGTCACCCGCAGGAGGATTCTTCTCGGCCGAGGACGCCGACAGCGAAGGCCGCGAAGGCGCCTACTACCTCTGGACCGTGGATGAGATCCACGCGGTCCTGGACGAGCCCAGGGCAGAGCGGTGGATGCTGGCCTACGGCATAAAGATCCAAGGCAACCTCACGGGTGACGCCGGGCAGGCGGACACCGGAGCCAATGTGCTGGCACGCATGTATGCCGCCTCGCAGGAGAGCGCCGAGCATGCCTTGGCCGGTTTTGAGGACCTTGAGCCTTCCCGCGCCGCACTCCTGGCGGCCCGTGAACGGCGCATCCGGCCGGGAAGGGACGAAAAGATCCTCTGCGACTGGAACGGCCTCATGATCGCCGCTTTGGCCAAGGCGGCCCAGGTTTTCGAGGACCCCACTTTAGCCGAGGCCGCCAGAGGTGCCGCGGATTTCTGTCTGGAGCACCTGCGCGCACCCGACGGGGCGCTCAAGCACCGCTGGCATGACGGCCAAGCCGCCATCGAAGGATTCCTGGACGATTATGCCTTTCTGGTCTGGGGCCTGATCGAGCTCTACGAGGCTCTCTTCGAGGTGCGTTATCTCGAAGCGGCCCTTGACTTAACCGGCTTCATGATCACGCATTTCCGGGATAAGGCATCAGGCGGTTTCTTTCTCACCACCGAGCGGCACGAGGAGCTCTTTGTGCGCAAAAAGGATCTCGTGGACGGCGCGCTGCCGTCCGGCAACTCGGTGGCGGCCTTGAACCTCGCGCGCTTAGGCCGGCTGGCCGGCAACCAAGCCTGGGAGGAGCACGCCCGGCGTATCGGAGAAGCCTTCAGCCGCCAGATCGCGCGCTCCCCTTGGGCCTTCACCCAGTACTTGAGCGCCCTGGACTACCTGCTCGGACCAACCCAAGAGATCGTTATCGTGGGAAGAGCGGAGCAACCCGACGCGCAGGACATGCTCCACGCGGCCAGAGCAACCTTCTCTCCCAACAAGACGCTGGCCTTCATTTCGAGCGACGCGGATGCGCATGCCCTGAAGCACCTTATCCCCCATACCGCAACCATGAAGAGCCTGCAAGATGCCGCCACGGCCTATGTCTGTTCGGGATATGCCTGCCATGAACCGATTACCGATCCGGCCGACCTTGTAAACATCATCCGGTAGAGCCGACTCGTCTTTGCTCCTCAAACACCCATACCCAGTGGCAATGACGGGTATACATGTAACTATTGTGTAATAAATGTTATTGCCATTTCCGATAACCCTTAGTACATGAAATAATTATCCTTTAAAAAGGGGGTTCTATGTTGGGCAGGGTATCGAATCTTTTGTTATGTACCTGTATTTTTGTGGTAACGCTTCCTTGTTTCGCCGCGCAGGCCGCGTTTGAAATCAATGCCGGTCTCGGCCACCTCTGGGGCACGACTACCATGGAGAGCGGCAACATTCCATGGGGCCACGGATCGACCTTCTATGTAGTTTCCGATGAAGACCCGACACATGTCATGGTATTTCCCCGCACAAGTATCGACTTTCCCCTGGATGTATTTCTGGCCTCCATCGATGCCAGTTATACCGCCGGCAACTGGGGCCTGAAGGCCGCCATCAGAACCAATCTCCATGATCCCAATACCAAGGCCGTCGATAACGAGATGGCGGTAGTATATTGGGATGAGGAGGAAAACGGATGGTTTTATCGCGTCTACTCTGGCGGCGGCCAGACCTATTCCGCCGATGTCGAGCAGCACCTCGAGACCGAGCTTGAGGCCATGATCTATGAGGTCAAATGCCGGTATGCCTTCTATGCATCCCAACCCGCGGCGGCAGCTCAACCCAATGCATTGTGGGCCTATATCGGTCTCGGGCTCGATAAAAGAGACTATGAATTCGAAGGCGAGGTGCGACGCGTCAGCACCGCGGATTTCATCGGCTCCAGAGAATGGTTCTATCCCCAGGATGGCACGCCATGGATCGATTATGAAGTCCATTATACGATCCCCTACCTTGAGCTTGCGTGCAAGGGTATACGCGATAATCTGTCGGTCGATGCCAGTCTGGGATTTTCGCCGCTGGCGATGGTCGAGGATAAGCAAGACAACCATCTGGGCCGCATCGCCGGACCGTACACGGCGGAAGGCGACTGCAAGGGGGTGGCTTACAAGGCCAGTGTCCAGGCTAGCTACGGTTTTACGGCGCAGTGGTCATTGGGCCTGGCCTTTGATTACCTCAAGGTAAGGACCGATGGCGACCAGGAAACCACGTGTCAGGCGGGCAGCACCGCTATCGGTGGCGGCATCGATGAAAGGACCTGGCCCGAGGATTCCTGGGAGAACGACGAGAAGATCTACAGCGAGCAGTACCAGCTCATGCTGAATCTCGGGTATCACTTTTAGCGTTACCGGACAGGCACGGGAATGCGGGCGTGGGCGGCACTCCCGTGCAGTTTGAACGCCACCGATCTGATCAAACAGTACTACTTCAGGTCCGACGATAAGGATCAGACCGCGGACCATGCCGATCGCGGCGCTGATGAAACCTCAGAACGAATACCCCAACGTAACCTGGACCAGCATCTGTTCACTGAAGGCCTTCCACTCGAGTTCACCCAAATACGCATCGTTGATCCATTGGTCCTGAGAGCCGTCGGTATCGATCTTGGTGTAATCGAACTGACAGCCAAGAGTCCAGCTATCAATGAGTTCATAGCCGGCCTTTACGCCGAACAAATAGGCTCGTCCTTCATCAGACTCACCCCGGCACACCTTATTCCTCAGGAGGTGATGGTCAACATCCTCAGCGCTCGCAAAAGGCGACCAACCCAGGTGAAAATAACCGGTAAACCGCCCGTACTTTGAAAACGTGGCCAACTCCACGTAGGGCACCTCGTAGGTTATATCATAGGTAATAGCCCTGGCTTGGACATCGTTGGGTGGAGTTGACGGACTGGAAGGATATTCTTCAAGAACCGAATATCCATGATAACCGAATTTCTGATGCCAATAGCCGGCGCCCAGCATCAGATCGATTTCTTGGTCTTCTTTTTCCGAATGGTAGAAGATGTAATCCGCATGTGCATTCCATAATAAGGCTTCGCCCCTGGTCCGGCTCTCCGAATAAACATCAAAACTGTTGGGAGCCGCGATCCAATCCGAATCTTTCATCCAGCCCGCAGCCCTTGACATGTTCTTGATCACATCGGCCCCGACAAAAACCTGATCATGGAAGGTGAGATCGGCATGTGCGGATGCGATATAGAAATCGAGCGGCCACTCGAGTTCGCTGATCGGGAACCAGTATTCGTCAGCACTTCCATCCGCATACGTGATGAGCCCGCCGATCTGATAAACGGTTTTGCCGGCCATTTGGCCCGCTCCGACATTCATATTGAGGTCAAGACCCTGGCACCATGCGGGTATGCCGCAGAGAAGAAAAAAACAAACGCCCATGGTTAAACAGATAATCTGTCTCTGCATATAAACGGCTCCTTGTATGAGATTTGTATTCCTTCTCCCCTCAAGAACCTTACTGATAGAATCAATACTAGTACAAGCCGACCGGTAAGATCAATCTTAGGTTTTTCTTTTTCATGCGTAAAGGGATTTATTTAAGATTAAGTTTGAAGACCAGGCACGGCGGCCATGACATTAAAAACGATAGCCGATGGTTGAACCAATATACTGCTGATCGCTTTCGATATGCTGGTCGACCGTGGCGGAAAAATCCTGGGCGCTTTGATGCTGGCTGCCGGTAGCGGCGATGACGATACGCCGGTAGTTCAAGCCCAGCAGAATGTTATCGGTCACGCAAAAGTCGGTATTGAGCGTAAAGAGAACGGCATTCCCGTCGCAGCTGCCCTTGCTCACCTTGCCGCGTAGGAGGTGATGATCCGTGTCCCTGGCTTTGACCCAGAAGGAGTACCCCAGTGAAGCCTCGAGCCGGAACCTCTCATTAAACCCCAGCAACACGCCGCCCTCCAGGAAGGGGATCTCATATTCGACCCGGTAGGTCAACACATCGCCGGAATTGTATACATGCCCCTTGACCGCCTGTTTTAACGAGGGAGAAATATTTGGGTCATCCTCGATCTCGGTCTCATAGAGGGGATATGACGGATACCATTGATCCAGATTATCCACCGCGTCATAATCGAAGACCTGGATCATGTAGCCGGCACCGATCCTGATCTGCGCGTCCTTCATATTCACAGGTCGCGTCGTATCATTGAGGCTTATGCACCAACGCACGTTTGCGTCACCCATCCAGGCATCCACGCTTCCAAGGCTGGTCGAGTAGATGTCAAGGGTTCCGGCGTGCGCCCAGGGACGGCCGGCCAAGCTCCAATACCCCCAGTCCCAGTCCTCGACCGTGCCGGTATCCCGGATGATGCTCTTCTTGAATCCCAGGTTTACCTGGAGCGCATCTTCGACACTCAGGCCGACCCCGGTCGCCACCAACCAACCCGTGAGCGGGAACTCCAGCTTGCTGAACGGGAAATTCGCGTTGCGGTTCCCCAGTCCCGATACCGCGATCAGGCCTCCGATCTCATAGGACGTATGCCCTTTCAGCTTTTCAAGCCCGAGCTCGGCATATCCCTTCAATTCCATGGCTGATAGCGGGGCGAATGCCAGCACTAGGATGATCGCGCACAATCCGGTTATCTTCGGGCGACACCCCCTCATGCCCAAACTATCCCAATGCCATGCCATATCGGTTACCTTTTCATTTTCAAGTATCGTGCTTAAGGCGGCCTCATAACGAGGCTCCGGCTTTTCTTACCCAGGCAAAGGTTAAAAAAAGTCTGCCGCGCCGCAGACACGCATGACCGCGTGATTACGTTGACATAGATAGCTCTCCCTGACAACGGTTTTTCGAAAAATACGTCTCTTAAAACTCATGCCCGGGCTGATAGACTTAAAGCCTTGCATGGCATGTGACTGTTGTTCTATAGATAGGCCATGAAGATCGGCAAGCGTTTTCAGGCCCTCGCGGCGCTCTTGACCGTCGCCGCCGTGTTGTGCTGCGCGCCCGCCGCCCGGGCAACCGCGGCACAGGGCACGGTCAGCGTGCTCGTATACCACTCTTTCCTGGGAGACAAACCGTTCCCGAGTGATATCTCGATGCAGGAATTAAAGGCGCAGCTCGACTTTTTAAAAGACCATGGTTATCGTTTCGTCTCCTTGTCCGACATCCTCGCCGGCGCCGTGCAGGGGCCCAGGAATATCCTGGTTTCGATCGACGACGGCAACCAGAGCGTTTACCAGACATATCAAACGGTCTTCAAACCCAGGGGCATCAAACCCCTGCTCTGTATCTACCCGAACATCATCGGCAAGAAGGCCTATGCCATGACCTGGGAACAGCTGGACGAGCTTGCCCGCGCGGGTTGCGACATCGCCGCGCATGGATTCTACCACTTTCCGCTTAACCAGAAAGCCTTTGAAACCGACCCGGAGGCCTTCCGCAAGGAAATACTCCATTCCAAGGAAACCCTCGAGAAACGGTTGAACACCCGGGTGAAGGCCTTTGCCTACCCGAACGGGGTGAACGCGCCGATTACCAAGCAGACCCTGCAAGCGGTTGGATACGCCTGCGCCTTCACCGTCGTGTGGGGGCCGGTGCGCTGCCCTGTAGGACGTAACCCCGACCGTTTCGCCCTGCCGCGTTATATGATCTACAAGGGCAACTGGGATATGATCAGGAACACCATCATGAAAGTACAATAGCGCCCGGCACGGCTTCTTTTCTTAAGAGCTACCGTTTTTCCCTCTTGTTCCATTCGCGCGCCAGGCGCTGGGCCTCGGCGATTTGGGCCGGGGTCATCATGGTGGCCAGTTCGTTGCGACTCTGGGCGGCATTGGGATTACCCTGCGAGGCCGAGAGATTATACCACAGGTGGGCCATGACGAAATCCTGAGGTACGCCGCGTCCGTCATGGTACAGGGACGCCAGGCTGTATTGCGCCTCGGCCAGGCCCTTGTCGGCGGCCTTGAAATACCATTTGGCGGCCTCGGTATAATTCTGGCTCACGCCCAGTCCGTTCTCGTACATGATCCCGAGATTGTACTGCGCCTCGTTCAAGCCTTTTTCGGCGGCCTTGCGGTACCATGTGACCGCCGCGGCATAGTCCTGCGCGATACCCAGCCCTTCCTCATACATCACCCCGAGGTTGTACTGCGCCTCTGAAAGCCCCTGTTCCGCCGCCATGCGGTACCACTGCATGGCCTTGGCATAATCCTGCTCTACCCCGCGTCCGTTGCTGTACATGCTGCCGAGGTTGTTCTGCGCATAGGTATCGCCCCGTTCAGCCGCCTTGCGATACCATTTCAACGCTTCTTCATAATTCTGCGCTATACCTTCGCCATTCTCGTACCGCACGGCCAGAAAATACTGCGCCTCGGTGAATCCACCTTCGGCCGCCTTGCGGTACCAACCCACCGCTTCGTTGATGTTCTTGGCCACACCTAGGCCGTCCTCGTGAATAAGACCCATATTGAACTGGGCTTCGGCCAAACCCTGGTCGGCGGCCTTGCGGTACCAGTGCGCGGCTTCCTTGTAGTCCTTGGGCACCCCGCGGCCGTTGCTGTACAGATTGCCGAGATTGTTCTGGGCATAGACATCGCCCTGTTCGGCCGCCTTGCGATACCATTTGGCCGCCTCGCTCTGATTGCGGGGCACGCCCTCGCCGTTTTCATATCTTACCGCCAGGGCATACTGGGCCTCGGCCAGCCCCTGCAGTGCGGCCTTGCGGTACCATGCGCCGGCTTCGCCGGAATCCTTGGGCACCCCGCGGCCTTCTTCACACATGATGCCCAGATTGTATTGCGCCTCCGCCAGTCCCTGCTCCGCGGCCTTGCGATACCACGCGGCGGTTTCGACATAATCCTTGGCCACGCCGCGGCCTTCCTCGTGCAACAGACCGAGGTTATACTGGGCCTCGGGCAGCCCCTTTTCCGCGGCCTTGCGGTACCACAGGGCCGCCTCGGCATAGTCCTGCGCCACCCCGCGGCCGTATTCATACATGACACCCAATTGGAACTGTGCGCCGACATCGCCTTTCTGTGCCAAAGGCAGAAGTTCCTTCAAGGCCGTTCCGTAATCTCCCTCGGCGAAGGCCTCCCGGTAATTACCCCAGGCCGGCGCAGGCATACCCATCCCAGAAACGATGATGAGGACGATTGCGAAGCACACATACATCGGGTGGTACGTGACGGTCAAACAATGGACTGGTCGTGCATGTTCTTTCATAGCATCCTTCGCGCTCTCCCTGCTCCGGCCGGATACATCACACCCTCGCCAGCTGAAGGAAACACCCCCCCCGTAATTTCAAAAAGGGGGAAAGTATCGGCCAGAGAGCTGTGTTCCTGCCAGAGGTAAACCTGCTGTATATCAAACACAAACCCATGCCATCGTCAATATGAAGATAGAAAAAAGATTAAAGAACGGCTCAAGGCTCATGGAGATCTTGAAAATCATGCACATTCGATTATTATGAATCGCGGAGGTGCGCATGCGCGGATTACTGTCTTGTACCTTGGTGTGCCTGGCGGCCATGCTTTTCTTAAGCCCAAAAGGAGGATATGCCATGGACCTGAAGAGTACCGCATTCAGCCCAGGCGGGATGATCCCCGCCAAGTACAGCTGTGACGGGAAGGATGTTTCACCGCCGCTGTCCTGGGACAATGCCCCATCCGGGACAAAAAGCTTTGCGCTTATCTGCGATGATCCCGACGCCCCCATGGGCACGTGGGTCCACTGGGTCTTCTACGATATCCCGCTGACGGTTACGTCCCTTTCCGAGCACATTGAAACAACCGGGACCCCATCAAGCGGCGGCAGGCAAGGTTTGAACGATTTCCGCAAGATCGGCTACGGCGGACCCTGTCCGCCCTCAGGGGTTCACCGCTACTACTTCAAGCTCTATGCCTTGGACACCATACTCAATTTGCCTGCCGGTACCACCACGAAAGCCCAGCTCTTGAAGGCCATGACGGGCCATATCCTCACCCAGGCGCAACTCTTGGGGAAGTATAAGAGATAGTTTTAAGTTTTAAGATGCGGGGGAGAGGCCGGGATGCCGCCCATACTTCTCGCGTGATACACGGCATTCAACAATGCCTGGCTCGCGGCTTTGGCGGCCATGACGCCCAGATGCAGGGGATGGGCTTTTCGATCGCCGAGAGAGAAGCACAAGACCATGTCGCCGTCAAAGGGCGTGTTAAAGGGCGCGATATGCCGGGCGAGCCCCTGACCTGCCATGCGGGCCACTTGCATGGCCGTGATTTTATCCAGGAGCGCATCGGTGACAATCACGCACAGGGTCGTATTGGAAGGCGCGCCCATGCGGGTACGCACCTCACCAGAGGCAATGGCGCGGCTGGAGTCGAGAAACCCTTGCCCCTCGCGGGCGCCGGCGATGATCACCCCCTTTTCGTCAAGGATATCGCCGAAGGGATTGGCGACCACCAGAGTGCCGACCTTGACGCCCCCCGTACCCTCCATCAGACTGGAGCCGAGACCGGTCTTGGTGGCGCTTTGCACCCCCCTGAGCTTTCCGCAGGTAACACCCGTCCCGGCGCCTAAGCATCCCTGAAGTACCGGGGCCGTCGAGGCGTCCCGGCAGGCGGCATAGGCCATCGCCGGCGTGGGGCGCGCATGGGCGTCCAGGAAGGAAAGATCGAACAACGCGGCGGTCGGCACCACCGGGAGGCGGGCCACGAAGAGATCCAGACCGAGGCCTTGCTCTTCCAGAAAGCTCACGACGCCGGCAGCGGCATCCAGCCCGAAGGCGCTGCCTCCGGTGAGACAGACGGCATGCACGCTGGTGCCGGGATGCAGCAGCGTAAGCGAGTCAATCTGACGCGTGGAGGTGGCCATGCCGGAAAGATCGGCCGCACCGAGCGCCGGTTGATCGAAGAGGATGACGCTTAAACCCGTTCCGCCTTCCAAGTCCGTGGCATGGCCGACCCTTACACCCGCCACGCCGGTCAGGGTATTATTCTTCCTTGGGCCTGACATCCTTGACCTGTCCGTTGAACTCGGTGATGAGTTCCTTGACCAGCGGCGACTTCAGGGCCTGCGCGCGGAGCTCCGAGGGCTTGATGGCGGGGCCGGCGGTGTCGGCCACAACCTCGACCCCCAGGGAGACCTCGCGCTGCAGAAAAGCCGCGGCCTTCTTTTCGATCTCCTTGCGCCCCTGTTGCACCTGCTCGGCCAGAAACGCGCTCGGGACCTCGAGTATGATCCGGTTGCCGTCTTCGCACACGCGGCCGGCCTTGGATATGATGGCATGCAGCATCTGGTCGTGATCCCTTAAGTAGGTGATGAATCCATCCCATGACCGGGGGATGGTGGAGGGTGGACGCTGGTACGCCGCCAAGTCGTTCTCCGCATGCTTGGGCGCCAAGGTTTGCGGCGCTCCCCGCGCCGCCGTGCCCTGGATGAGCTGTTGGATGTCCACCAGGTCGGGGGCCGCGATGATGCGCAACAGGATGACTTCCAGGGTGATCTTGGGCAGGCCGGCGTATTTGAAATCCTCTTCGGATCTGATCAGGACGCTCACATAGCGATGGATGTCATGCAGCGTCACCCCTTTGCCGACCTCCTTGAGGAAGGCCTTTTCCTCCTGGGGCACGGGCAGGTCCTCATAGCCGGACTTCAAGACCAGGACATTGCGGAACTCTTCGATCAGGGCGCGGTAGAGCTGGCTCAGGTCATAGCCGTAGCGGTAGACCTCGTCGATGATAGCCAGCATGCTCGGGGCATCTTTGTTCAAAAGCGCCATCAGCAGGTCATGCAGGGTGGAACGTCCGACCAGGCCCAACGTGGCCTCGACCGTTTCGGGCGTGATACGGCCGGGGCCGGCCGCGGCGACGCGCTCGAGCATGCCCTGCGCGTCGCGCATGCTGCCGTCGGCCTGCAGGGCGATGATCATCAGTGCGTCGTTTTCGATAACCACCCCTTCCGCGGTGGCCACGCCGTCAAGCTGCCGGACGATCTCGGGTACGCCGATACGCCGGAAATCATAACGCTGGCAGCGGGAGACCACGGTGAGCGGGATCTTGCCGAGCTCGGTGGTGGCCAGGATGAAAATAACGTGCTCCGGCGGTTCCTCCAGGGTCTTGAGCAGGGCGTTGAAGGCGCTGCGCGAGAGCATGTGCGCCTCGTCGATGATGAAGGTCTTATAGCGCGCGATACTCGGAGCATAGCGCGAATTTTCGATCAGGTCGCGTATGTTGTCCACGCCGGTATGGCTGGCGGCATCGATCTCGAAGACGTCCACGGCACGCGAGGCGGTGATCTCCTGGCAGATGCCGCAGACATTGCAGGGAGAGCTGGACAATCCCTGGCCACAGTTCAGCGCCTTGGCCAGAATACGGGCCACCGTGGTCTTACCCACGCCCCGCGGCCCCGAGAAAACGAAGGCATGTGGTATCTTGCCCTGGTCGATAGCGTTCTTGATGACCGTGGTGACATGCCCTTGCCCGATGACATCCTCAAAGCATTGCGGCCGGAATTTGCGTGCGATGACCTGATACATGGTCCCGTCATATCCCAATTTTCATTCAGCGGCAATGGTTTGTCTGCCGTTGAACGGTGGACATACGAAAGGCCCGGTAAGGGGCCGGGCCTTACCACACACATACGGTGTACCGCTTACCGCTGCTCCCTTCCGGGCCTGACGGGGTTCGCAGCACCGTATTGCATGAGACCCGGCCTCTTACCAGGCCTTGGGTGGCGGAGAGAGAGGGATTCGAACCCTCGATACCGCTATTAACGGTACACACGATTTCCAATCGTGCCCCTTCAGCCTCTCGGGCATCTCTCCCAACAAACATCGGTATGGCGGAGAGGGCGGGATTCGAACCCGCGGTCCCCCTTTTGGGAGGACAGCCGATTTCGAGTCGGCCCCGTTACAGCCTCTTCGGTACCTCTCCTAACGCCGTGCCTGAAAGAAGTCTTTCAGCACGGCGCTACATCGTTCTTTCAGCACCCCACCCATAACCTCGGGGGTGTGATTCAGTCCCAGCGCACAGGCATCCAGGAGCGAGCCCAAGGCGCCATAGCGTTCATCCCGGGCACCGAATACGACCCTGCCTATGCGGGCCTGTACGATTGCCCCGGCGCACATCAGGCAGGGTTCCAGGGTCACGACGAGCCGGCTGCCTAAAAGCCGGAAATTTCCCACGGCCCTGGCCGCCTCGCGTATCACGACCATCTCGGCATGCGCGCTCGGATCAGAATCTGTGATCACCCGGTTGTGTCCCCGGAACATCCGACCCTGTACGACAAGCACCGCCCCTACCGGGACTTCCTCATGTTGCCTCGCCTTCTCTGCCTCTTCCAAGGCGATTTCCATCAAAGAGCTATCGGCAGTATCTGGATGTATCATCATGTCCTGGTTTAGTCAAGACTTCGGGAGATATACATGAATGGTCCGGAAGACCTTGTCTGATCGCAACCCCGCCTTATCCCAGCGCGTCTTGAATCTCCCGCCTTCATCCGTATCGATATCAACGGCGATGCAGGGATGCGGCCCATGCGCATGGATGCTCTTCAAGGGGACCGAAACGCCTTTGGCATAAAACACCAGGCGCATGCGGTTGCTCATGATCTCCTTGCCCGGGCCGATGCGCGCCAGAATCCATTGACCGGCCTGCCTGCGCGCCAGCTTGTCCGGATCCGGCGGAATCTGGGCCTGATAACCCCACAGGGCCACGCAGGAGACCACGCCCACAACCGCGCAGGTCTTCCAGATCGTACGTCGGGATTGCCAGGCGTCAAGGACGGAATAAGCCGCCAGGGGATACACCCAGACGATCGGAGCCAACAGATACCTGCCCGAGAAGACATGGCCCCACATCGCCATAATCAGGAGATAGATGAGCAGGACCAGCATCACATGGCGGGCATATACGCCGGCGCGCATCCGATACAAACCGGCAAAGGCGAAGAGGATGATGACAGGGTTGCCGGTAGCCAGAAACTCATTGATCGTCTTGCCGGCCGCGGTCAGGAGGAAAAGCGGGGTATGCTCCGGTTTGAAGATCAGCCCCAGGTTGTAGCTGCGGATGAAGATGGGCAGCGTCGGATCGATGAACCACAACACCAGAACCGCCACCACGGGCGAGGCAATGAGACCCACCCTGAGCGCCATGCCCCGGCGCTGGTGAAAGGCCCACAGGATCAGCCAGGCGCCGATGAAAAACAGGGCCGTGCTGCGCAGCAGACCACCTAAGAGCAGTAAAAGAATCCCGGGCAAGAGATGCCGCCAGCGGTGCTCCTCGACCCAGCGCAGGATATACACGTTGCCCCAGACGATGAAGGCCAGGAGCAGGGATTCCTTGAGGCAATCGACCGAGTCCTCGACCAGCTCGCGGTTGGTGATCAGAAACAGAACGGCCAGGAGAGCCACCCAGCGCTGCCTGGTGGTGAGCATACCGAGCTTATAGAGCCCGAGGGCGGCGATGATGAAGGCGATGGCCGCGACCGTGCGGCCGGACAGCTCGGGATCCATCCCGGTCAGCGCGCTTACTCCGGCGATGGCAAGCGGGAAGAGGGGAAGCTGGGGGGTGAGGAAGGCCTCCCGGAACCGGCCCTGCAGGAAGAGCTCGGCCACGGGGATATACTGGAAGGCGCCGTCATTGGCGATGATGTCATAGTGCAACCAGGACGGCAGCAGGGCGGCGCCGGCGGCCAGGGCGACGAGGATGGCGATCGAAGATGCGCGCCGCTCTTCGTTCATCATGCCCTTTAGTACGCCCCCTGTCTTTTAAAAACAGCCCCGAAGGTGCGGATGATGATCTCTATATCGAGCCACAGTGACCAGTTCTTGGCGTAATACTCGTCCAGCAGCACGCGCTCGTCATAGGTAAGATCGTTGCGGCCCGAGACCTGCCATAGACCGGTGATGCCGGGCGTGACCTTGAAGAAGTAGCGCGCCTTTTCGCCGTATTTCTGGACCTCGTCACTGATGATAGGCCGTGGGCCCACCAGGCTCATCTCGCCCTTGAGCACATTGAAGAGCTGCGGCAGCTCGTCCAGACTGGTGCGCCTGAGGAAGTTTCCGATACGGGTGATGCGCGGGTCATGCTTGAGCTTGAAGTCCTTGTCCCATTCGGCGCGGGCTTTCTCGTCATGAGCCAGCAGCTCCTCCAGCACGGCCTGGGCATTGACCACCATGGTGCGGAACTTGAAGCACTTGAATTGCCTGCCGCCCCTGCCGATGCGGGTATGACCGAAAAAGGCCGGCCCCTGGGAATCGATCATGATCAGGGCTATGACGATCAGAAAAATGGGGGCGAGCAGGGTCAGCGCCGTCACGGAGACCAGAGCGTCGAAAACGCGTTTCATGGCCCGGTTGCGTTTGCGCGCCAGCCGGTCCTCCATCTCAAGCAGCAACAGCCCGTCCAGGTCATGGGTCTGGACGCCTAAGGAGATCAGGCCGTACAGATCCGGCATCACGTGCACGATCGGGGCAATGCGCGTGGCCTGCTCAACGATCTCGACCAGGGCCGCGCCCGTCAGCTCGGGCATGGCCACGATGACCTCGTCGGAACGCACCGGGGACGGCAGCTCCTGAATCGCGCCCAGGACCCTGACGCCGCCGATCTCGCTCACCCCCTCGGGTTTGTCCAGGAATATTCCGGCCGGGGTGAGCCCGAAATCCGGGTGCTTCTTGAGGTTGCAGATGACCTGCTTCACCGGCTTCTCCGATCCGATCAGCACAACCTCCTTCGACCATAGGCCGGCAGAGCGCAACAGGGAGCGCATGACGGCGCGCACCACCGGCAGGGCCAGGATGGAGAGCAGAAAGGCAATCGCGATCACGGGTCTGGAGTATTGCACGGAGGTGCGTGTGACAAAGCTTATGAGGATCACGATGATGAAGGCGATCAGGTTGGCCTTCAGTATCCCGGATGTCTCCTCCCAAAAGCTCATGCCGATGGAGGGGTACAGGCCTTCATAGGCAAAGAGCAGCAGCCACAGCGTCAGGACCGGCCACATGGCGGCATAGAGTTCGAAGGTGTGCCGCATGGGTGAAAAGAGCGGGAGCATATCCACCAGGACCACGGCCCTGAGGAAATAACTCACCCAGAAACAGAGCATGATGGCCGCGATATCGGCCAACGCCAGCAGCACGGTGGCGCTCAGACGTTTGAGGAAGGTGTAGGTTGCCCGGATCATGACGCCCTTTTCGTGAAGTTTTCCAGGGTGCCGCGCATGTCCTGCATGAAGCGCTCACGCGACCAGGAGGCGGCATGCCGGCGGATCCGTTCCGGATCGAAACGACCCCTCTGCGCCTCGAAGAGCTGCACCGCGCGTATCAGGTCATCGCGGGTCTGAGCGGCAAAGAACACCCCGGTCGGGTCGTCTTGTTCATCGCCCCGTACGGTTTCCAGGGCGCCGCCCCGGCCGAAGGCGATAACCGGTCGTCCGGAGGCCATAGCCTCTAAGGGGGTGATCCCGAAGTCTTCCTCGCCGGGGAAGATGAAGGCCTTGCAGCGCGCGTACAGCCCTGGCAGGGCTTCGTCCGGCTGCCAGCCCAGGAATTCGATATTGGGCTTGGCCATACGCCGTAAGCGCGCATCTTCCTGGCCTGTTCCGACGATCTTGAGCGGGTATCCGAGCTCGCCGAAGGCCTCGACGGCCAGATCGACGCGCTTGTAGGGGGCGAAGGCCGAGACCATCAGGTAGTAGTCCCCGACATCCGGCACGGGATTGAAGCGGCTTAAGTCCACCGGGGGATGAATCACCTTCGCCGGGCGGCGGTAGAACTTCTCGATGCGCTTGGCGACGTGGCCCGAATTGGCGATGAAATGGTCGACGCGCGCCGAGGAGGCGACGTCCCAGGTTCTGAGATAGGTGGCGAAGAAAGGCACGATCATGCCGACCGGCGCGCTCACCTTGTCGGGTCCGAAATAGTCGTCATACATGTCCCACACATAGCGCATGGGCGAGTGCACGTAGGAGACATGCACGGAGTTCGGTCCCGGAATGATGCCCTTGGCCACGCAGTGGCTCGAGCTCAAGATCAGGTCGTAATCCTTCAGAATGAAGCGTTCGATGGCCACGGGGAAAAGGGGCAGCATATGGCGGTAGTAGCGGTCTTTGCCGGGCAGCCGGTCCACAAAGGAGCACGTGATGCGCATGGACTCGATTGTCTGCGAACATGATCCGCGGGTATGGATGAGCGTATACAAATCGGCCTGGGGGAAGAGCTCGCAGAAACACTCGAGACATTTCTCCCCGCCGCGCATGCCGGTAAGCCAATCATGTATGATAGCGACTTTCATGGCGATAACCTTACAATAGATTAGTCCCGGATTCCAGAGTCTTTCTTGATCGAGAAAGGGCCGCTTCTTTCAGGGGCGCCCTTAAAGTCCCTGAACAATGGCCATCATCTTCTCCAGACGCTTGGCATAGGTGTGTTCCCGCGCCGCTTCGAGGCGCGAGAGGATCTGCCGTCCATCTTCGGCCAGGGCCTGCTCGATTTTCGCTATGAAATCAGTGGGCGAGATCCCGATATGGACCAGCTCCCGATAATCCTGCAAGGCCGGCAGGTCGGTCGCCACCACCGGTTTGCCGGAGGCCAGGTACTCGAAGAACTTCATGGGAAACATCCCGGCCGTATACTGGTTGATCATATTGGGCAGCAGGGCCACGTCGATGCCCTTGAGGTACTGCGGGAGCAGGGCATAGTCTCTGGGTCCCAGTACGGTCAGGTTCTTGAGACCCTCAAGCAAGGTCGGATCGGTCCAGGGATCGCCCTCCCCGATCTTGCCGATCAGCACGATCGACCAGTCCGGGCGGGCGAGCGCCAGGTACCGCAGGAGGTTGAAGTCCACCTTGTAGGCGCTCAAAGCGCCGATAAAGCCGATGCGCGGCCGTGGGATGGCGGCTAGGTCTTCAGGGATGACGGTATCCTCCGCCAAGGCCTTGGAGAAGTGGTCGTAATCGGCCACGTTGGGGAAGAAATAGGTATGGACGTTGAAGCCCCGGCAGTACTCAGCAAGCTTCGGGGCGCTGCAGAAAACGCAGGCAGCTGCTGCTATGAGCCGCGGCTCGGCTTTGGCAATCGTTTCCACCGGCATGCCCGGCTGGGCCTTGATGTCGTCCACGCAGTGATACACCAGGCGTTTGAAGGCGCGCACATCCAGGAGATCCAGCGTCATCGGATTATAGGTCCAGAGCAGCTCGGGCTGCATGCGTAGATAGGCAAGACATATTTTAAGGGAAAATGTCAGCCAGATCCTGTTGATGACACGGAACACGGCCTTGTCTTGCAGGGGAATGGCCAGGGGCGAGAGCACCCACACATTCTCGCGGACCTGGCGGGGGAGCCTCAATCCGCGCAGCAATCTTTGGACTATACGGGACGTGTCCTGCGCCTGCAGGCTGGGCCGCCTTAGCCCCAGCGAATCGACATACAGCACTCGATGCCCAAGGGCTGCCAGGTTGACGGCCATGTGCTGCTTGTTGGTCCAGAAGGGATTGTCCCAGTCCGCGGTGGAGAGTAAAACAATGTCATGCATGCTTAAGGCACCTCATTTCCTCTTTTGCCCAGGAAGTCCCCCGTAAACGCAAGGAACGATCTCATGACGATGGCTCTCGGGTAGTGCCGAATCCCAGGCGTCTTAAGGGACCGGAGGCATAGCGTTTGGCAAGCTCATGGGCCCAGCGGCCTTCATCGCCGAAGATCCCACGGCAACCGAACCACAGGCCCAAAAACACTAGGCCGGCCGCGACAAGCGCGGCGGCGAGGATCACCGCCGGATGCACGCCAAGGGACGTGAGCGCCGTCTTGACCGCAAAGGCCGCCGCGCTCACCGCGCACGCCACCACCAGGTGGCGCAGGTGAATGATGCCCAGCTCGCTCCAGGAGATCTTCACGATGCTGGCGGTCAGGTGGAACATGAGCAGGAAGTTCAAGAGAATCGCCAGGGCCACCCCGGTTGCGACGGCGCTCAAGCCCCAAAACTGCCCGATCCAGGCGCCGGAAAAGACCGCCGCGGCATACACCCACTGGCGCCAGGCACGGCGGTACACCGCGCCGGTGGCGCGCGCCAGGGAATCGCTCATCTTATAGCTGGTCCGAAAGACCAGGGCCAGGGCAAGCAGCTGGAAGGGCGGCGCCACGGCCATCCACGCCTTGCCGAGCAGCACGTAAATGATCTCGGGCGCCAGCACGATCAGGACACCGCTCAAGGGCATGGTCATCATGGCGATCAAGGCCACTCCGGTGATATAGGCGCGCGCCAGCCGCTCCTTGTCCTGCTGCACCGCCGCCATGACCGGGAACAGCACCTTGTCCGCCACCGTCCCCAATTGGGTGGCCGGCATCATCAGGAACTGATAGGCGCGGCCGTAGATCCCCAATGCGGCGGGCCCCATCCAGCGGCCGACTACCAGGTTGTCCGCCTGGGTCGCCGCATAGTTGGCGATGCGCGCTAGGGAAAATCCCAAGCCATAGTTCAATAAATCACCCATCTCGGAAGCCTTGAATCTGAAACCGAGCTCCTTATGGTGCATGCCGAACATGATCAGCGCGGTACACGCGGCCTGGCCGATCTGCGCAAACACCAGCGCCCACACCCCCCACCCTCTCACCGCCAGGATGATGCCCAGGCCGCCGTAAAACAGCGCGTAGCTGATGATATCGATCAGGGCCAGCTGCTTGAACTGCATGGAGCGCTGCAGCAGCGACTGGCCGGTCACGGACAGGCCGGTGATCGGAAAGATCAAGGCCAGCACCTTGATCACGGGCGCAAGGTCCTCCATGCGGAAGAACACCGCCAGGGCATACGCCAGCAAATAGAACAACACCCCGACCAGACAACCCAGGATGAATGAAACCGTAAATCCCACGCGGATATGCCCGGCGCTGAGATCACGGCGCTGCACGATGGCCGGGCCGATGCCCAGCTGGCTGAAGATCTGGGAGAAGCCGATGACGATCATGGCCGCCCCTACGATGCCGAATTCGGTGGGCGTCAGGAAGCGGGCCTGCACCATCATGATGATGGTGCTGAGCACGGCATGCGCCGCGCCGCCGGAGCTCACCCATAATAGTCCGCCCAGCGTGCGGGAAGTCAGCGTTTTCTTAGCCATGATGATAGAACTTCACGTTCAGACGGCATGTCGCCCGGTCTCTGCTGAGCGGCCGCAGCCGTGATCTGGTCCGATTGCCTGAGAGCCCGCTCATACGCCCCGCAGCCTTTCCACAATCCCGGCCGCGATTGTCCCCGGCATCTCGTGCTCACGACTCGGCACGGTGATGACCGTTACCGTTCTTCGCGATTGCAGCGCCCGCATGAAGGTATCGAACACACTTTTCAGCTCATGCATCAAGGTCTGGGCCGAACCTATGTCCATGCGATCCAGACGGCTGGCGGCGCTTGGTCTCTCAAAGACCCTGCGGGAAGCCAGCGCACTGTCCACATCAAGGTAAACGACTATATCCGGCCAAAGGATGTCGTCGAAGATTTCTACGGGCGGACTGACATTGCCGAGGTCCAGGCCGAGCATGGCTTGCAGCACGCCCTGGTCAAGCAGGATATAATCCGCGGACACGGGGATGAATCTGGTGTAGATTTTGATCCAGGTCAGGAAGGCCAGGTACCAGAAAAACTGCTTCAACCGTGTAAAAGCGAGTCTCAAGGGTTGGCGGCTTGAGCAAACGGCATAGGCGGTTACGGTTCGGCAGAGACGGGGATGGGTCAGCACCCATAGAGAAGCGAGCATGATTTTCATCGCCGTGAGCAGACGGCTCTTGAGCCATTGCTCGCCGGACCCCCAACCGTTGGGACTGCAGGTGAATCGGATGGATCGACCATGCGCCTCCATCTTATCCCACTCGGCGCCGCCGGCGCATAAGAGGTTCACGATGGTCGTCTTGCCCGCCCCGGGCAGGCCCACGAACTCGACGATGCGCGGCCTCTTAGGCCTTACAGGGCTTCCCATACCACCCGCTTCGCTTCCAGCAGCACATCCTGAAGAGGCCTGTTCGCATCGACGGCGGCGATTCGAGCGCCCGCGAACGTGAGACCTTCGACCACGGCCACCTTGCGTTCGATCTCAGCTGGCTGGTGGTCAGGCTTTCTAGCCAGGGCGACCGCCGCTGGGATGATCAACTTGACCACGAGATCGGGGGGCATCTGCGCGATCCTTTGATAGATCGCCAACTCCCTGCGGGAAAAATAGCGGCGGATCCAGGAATCGCGCTCATCGATCCCGATCTTCGGGCCGTCGTTGATATGGTGCACCTCGTTTTGAGGATAGCGATCGGCGATGACCACGGACCCTAAAGCCGTCAGCCTGCGCGCGCTTTTCAGATTGGCAAGCTTGTCCCGGGCCAGGGACAGCAAGGTGACGCCGTCGAACAGATCTTTTAAGCGCGAGGTGCGTCTCGGCTTGAATTCGCCCTCTTTCGGCGAACCTTCCTTGAGCACCCCGATCGATACCAAGATCCGCTTCAGACGCTTGCGCATTCTGAAGATCAGATTGACCGAACCGTCACCGCTCCCGAAATAGAGCCGGTGTGTATCGATCTTCCAGGAAAGCCAATCCTCGAGGTGGGCGGTCACGGTCGATTTTCCCGATCCGTCCGGGCCGATGAACGCCACCAGCGCGCCGCCATGGGCCGCGCGTTTGGACATGCCGATGGGCAGGCCCAGGACCGACGCCCCCAGCCGGTAGGCCGTCTTCTGCAGAAATTTCCCGTATGCGCGCGCGACCAAGCCGGCGGCGCCGTAGATGCGCCACTGATCGGCTACGCCTCTTAGGCCCAGCCTGAAGCACACGAGACCCGGCAAGTCCGCGCCGTTCTTGCGGGCCAAGATCGGCCAGAGGCGTGATGCGGCTTTGGCCCCCAGCAGATCCGCCATGAGAGCGCGCATGCGATCGGGCGCGACCCTGTCTTCGAGATACCGGAATTCGAGCCGCACGGCTTTGTCGATTGCAAGGCCGTGCTTCAGGGCCTTGAGCAGGTCCTTAAGCCTGAGCTTCAATGCCGATCTGATCCAGAGCAGAAGCAATTCGATGTGCGGGTCGATGATCTTCACTCCGGCGCCCTCATAAGAGACCGTCGTGTCCAGAATGAGTTTCTCCCAGGGGATATGATGGGCCTTGATATACTGCCGGCCGACCATGAGCGCATAGTGGACGTGGAGATGGAACAGCGCGCCTGTTTCGTGATCGAAGCCCAGGTAGTCTTCAATCTCCGGATAGGTTTTCCAAGGCGGCGAGATGAACCTTTTGAAGCCCAGAGAACCTATGATGTTCATGAACAGGGCGGCGTCCTCGCGCGCCACCAGGATGTCGATATCGGTACGTCCCGCCAGGGCGGCGTCCAGATGCTGGTTGCTCTTCCAATGGCAATAGCGCACCCGCTGAGCTTCAAGTTCGGAAAAGAGCCCTACCGCGATCGCCAGCATGGGGGGGGGTATGTCATGGGGGCTATGGTTCACCATTCTTCATATCACCTCAAATTCTTTAGTCCCATGCATGACCCGTAGCGCATCACGGCCGATTTAACAACCCCAGATACAATTCTTCCAAGCGCCGGTTCTGTTTTCTGATATTGAAGCGCTCTTCGATCTCCCGGCGCCCGGCCAAGCCCATGGAGCGGCAGCGTCCGGGATCCTTCAGGAGCTGCACCAGCCGTTCGGCCAGGGCCACCGGATCTTTCTCCGGCACGAGATACCCGTTCACGCCGTCAAAGATCAGCTCCGGGTTCCCGCTGTGCCGGGTGGCGACGACGGGAATTCCCGCCGCGCCGGCCTCCTGGTGCGAGGTGGGCAGCCCTTCCGCGTCGCCGGAATGCGCCGTCACGCTGGGCAGGCAGAAGATACGGGCCGTGTGCATCCACCGCATGACGACCGGATTGGGCTGCGTTCCCAGGAATGTGACGCTGCCGGCGATCCCCAGGCGAAAAGCCATGCTTTCAAGCTCGTGGCGCAGCGGTCCGTCGCCGATGATCACCAGCTGTGCATCAGGGACGGCCTGTCTCACCCGGGCAAAGGCCTGGAGTAGATAGCGGGTGCCCTTCTTTTCGACCAGCCGGGCGACATGGAGGATCACTGACGAGTCTCTCTCATAACGCGGTTCGATCGCCTCCACGTCAATGCCGGTATAATGCGTGACGGACCTGTCCGCGGGGAATCCCCGCTCAATGATCTTGGCGCGCAGGAACTCCGACACGCACAGAAACAAGTCCCCGCGCCGAGCCAGCTCGGAGCGATAAAGGACATAATTGATCCAGGAAACCTTGCCGGCCGTCAGGAGCGAGGCGGTCGTGTAGGTGGCATCGAATCCGCGAAAGGTGGTAATGAGCGGAACCTTGAGGGCCTTCGCCATGGGCAGGGCATAGACGCCTTCCACCCCGAACTGGGCATGGATCAGGACCGGATTGAAGGGCCGCAGCTTCTCGATCAGGGTCTTCTGATTCCGGAAGAGCGCCTGAGCGGCGTATACCCAGGGCCGGGACCTGGGAAGCGTCAGGACCTGCCGTCCGGTGGGCGGCTCGCCGTGGCAAGTACGGCCGCAGTACACGGGGGTGAAGGACTTGAGCGCACCGGACTGCCTGGTTATGAAGACCTCGGAGGGCTGGAACAACTGATGGCGATAGATGACGATATGAGGCATCATTGTACCCTTGAGGCTACGGGGCGTACAACCGCGTATGCAATGCCGATCAGCATGGCCACGATCGGCATGATATGCCTTTCATTCACCAAGCCCCAGTTATCGACCTGCTGGTGGATAAAATACCAGGCAAGGGCCAGGGTCGCGCATATCATGAATTCCCGCCACTTGGGCGTGTTTCTCGAGCCCCAGGCGAGGATCAATGTCCACGCGATGAAGAGTATGCCGAGGATGGCGGCAACCAGACCGCTTTGCGACCAGAGTCCGATAATGGTATTATGCGGCGCATAGGCTTTACGCAAAGCCACCTCTTTTGCGTACTCCGCAATCGCAACCTCCCATCCGCCGAATCCAAGACCTCTGACGGGGTGCTCGATAAAGCTCAGCAGGCCGAAGTTCCAGATCTTCACGCGCACCGTCCACGACCTGCCTATGGTCTGTGCGATCATATCAAGATTCCAGACCGCAAGCGCACCAAAGATGGCGATGGCCACAATCAGGGCGTACCTTCCCTTCCGGTTCACTTTCGGCCAAGCGAGCATGATACACCCTGCGGTATATACCGAACCAAGCAGGAGCATACCGGCCTTTGACCCGGTGAAAAAAATTCCAAGCGCCAGGAAAGCGCCGATCAGGGCCGGCCACCACCTTTGGTAACGCAAGGCGACGGCGTAGGCCAAGAGCGAGCAGATGCCCAGATACCCGGCGGCTGTATTGGAATTGAGCAGGAAGGCGCTCCAGCGTTTGACATCCGAGTGACCGGGCGTCAAGGCGTTGGGATTGATGAATATGGGTGCGATGGATGATGAAATGAACCATTTTTCCCAAGCGGGCTGAAGATGGAAGGCGATCACCAAGGCCGCCTCTACAGCGGCGCTAGCCAGGACGCCGTATACCAGCATCCGCACCAAGTCCTCCCGGCGTCCAATCACCTCGATCGTGGCGGCCAGGATGAAAACAAAGGGGAGCATCAACATGATCAGCCGCACCCCCCTGCCGATGTCCGGCGACCATGCCAGACTGATGATCTGGACGGCCATCAACAGGAAGTAGCATTGGGTTATTCTCCAGCGTAGGAGTTCCTGGCCGTGTTTGACTAACTCCGGCCAGAGTCCGATCGAGCAGAGAAAGGCCAGGGAAGGATAAAAGTCATGCACGGGATACGTGTATATCTGGAAGGCCGCCAGCCAGACGGCCGCTGTCAAACGCCATGCGGCAGGCACCGTGACGGGCATGATGACGACCGTCAGCAGAATGATGCCCACCATCAGGATCTCCCCGTACGCCATTTGGGCTACCGTGTTTAATGAATCCGGTTTACATCGCGGCGGACGCGGCGATCATGCTCATCAGATACTGCCCATAGCTGTTCTTTTCCAGCGGCTTGGCCAGCCGGGCGACCTGTTCGGCGTCGATCCAGCCGTTGGAGAAGGCGATCTCTTCGGGGCAAGCCACCATCAGGCCCTGACGTTCCTGTATGGTGCCGATGAACTCGGAGGCCTGGAGCAGCGACTCGTAGGTCCCGGTATCCAGCCAGGCAAACCCTCGTCCCAGAGTCACCACCTTGAGCCGTCCGCGCTGAAGATACGCGCGGTTCACGTCCGTGATTTCCAGCTCGCCGCGCGCCGAGGGCTTAAGATTTTCCGTGATCTCGACCACGCTGTCGTCATAGAAATACAGGCCGGTGACGGCGTAATGAGACCTGGGCTTGGCCGGTTTCTCCTCGATCGATAAGGCCCTACCCTGGGCGTCGAACTCCACCACGCCGTAGCGTTCGGGGTCCTTGACCCGGTAGGCGAAGACCGTTGCCCCCACCTCCTGTTCTGAGGCGGCTTTCAAGCCCGGCACCAGGTCATGCCCATGGAAGATGTTATCGCCGAGAATAAGCGCGCACCCCTCGCCGCCGATAAATGGTTTGCCGATCAAGAACGCCTGGGCGATCCCCTCCGGCTTCGGCTGCGCGGCATAAGACAAGTTGATGCCCCACTGGCTGCCGTCACCCAGGAGGCCCTGGAAAAGGTGCTGCTCATGCGGGGTGTTGATAATGAGGATATCCCGCAGCCCTGCGAGCATCAACACGCTCAAGGGGTAATAGATCATGGGTTTGTCATAAATGGGGAGCAGTTGTTTACTCACGGCCTTGGTGATGGGATACAATCGCGTCCCAGACCCGCCTGCCAGAATAATCCCTTTTTTTATCATATGTGCACCTTTAAAAAATTTTTTTGGATCAATCAAGGCCTATATCCTTCAATCCCGGATGCAGCTTATCCTTGGCCGAGAGCACCGGGGCTCTCAGCGGCCATTCAATCCCGATATCCGGATCGTTCCAGATGATGCCTCCCTCGTCATGGGGTGAATATTCCCGCGTGCACTTGTACTGGATCTCGGCCATATCGCTTAAGACCAAGAAACCATGGGCGAAACCGGGTGGCACATAGAGCATCTGCCGGTTCCCGGCACTCAGTTCCACGCTGATCCAGCGGCTGAAGGTTGTTGAATCTTGACGGATATCCACGGCCACATCAAAGATCGCGCCCTGGATGCAACGGATCAATTTGCCCTGAGCCATGGGGGCCTTCTGATAATGCAGACCCCTGAGGACCCCTTGCGCGGATGAGGAATGATTATCCTGAACAAAGTTCTCCCGGATACCGAAGGCACAAAAATCGGAGTGTTTATAGGTCTCCATGAAAAACCCCCGACCGTCGGGGAAGATCACGGGTTCAATCAGTATTACATCCGGAATTTCTAGGCGATTGAATCGAAACGGCATATTTTTCTCCACCCCCTACGCTCACATCTTCACAACCTGATGCCGGTCCTGGACAGTGAAAAGGATTTCTCCTGCCATAGCAAGAGAAATCCTTTTCTGTCCGACATCCCATGATACCGGTGGATCGATGGACATCCTAAGGCTTTTCAGACCTCGATGTCCTTTCCAAACTTTTTCGCTCGGTCTGCTCCCGACACCTCGTGCGCTTTGGTTGCCGGACGGGCGGTGACATCCCCAACCTGCCTGGTATAGGCCGGCACGAGCCTTTCAAGCAGCCTGACCGCCACCGCGCTGTCGCCTGAATCCCGTACAATAAGATTGAGTTTTTCGATCCCGTCATAGAGCACCTGCTCATCGATGTTCTTGGCATGCTTGCAGATCTTGATCTTCTCATAGGCGGTGTCGATCACGTCTTCACCGGCGATGAGCAGTTCCTCGTAGAGCTTTTCACCCGGTCTCAGGCCGATGTACTCGATCTTGACATCCTTGTCCGGCACCAGCCCCGCCAGGCGGATCATGTTGCGGGCCAGATCCACGATCTTGACCGGTTCGCCCATGTCGAGCAGGAAGACCTCGCCGCCCTTGCCGATAGCGCCCGCCTGCAGCACCAGCATGACAGCCTCGGGAATGGTCATGAAATAGCGGGTAACCTCGGGATGCGTTACCGTCACCGGCCCGCCGGAGGTGATCTGATGTTCGAACAAGGGCACCACGCTGCCGTTGCTGCCCAGGACATTGCCGAACCTCACCACCGCGAAGCGCGTTCCGTTGCCGCCCATTGTCTGGGCCACCATCTCCGCCACGCGCTTGGAGGTTCCCATGATGGACGTCGGGCGCACGGCCTTGTCGGTGGAGATCATGATGAACTTCTCCACATGGTATTTGCAGGCCGTGCCGGCCAAGTTGAAGGTCCCGATAATATTGGTATGAACGGCATCCAGCGGGTGCGCTTCCATCATGGGGACATGCTTGTAGGCCGCTGCGTGATACACGACATGGGGCCGGTGCTGCCGGAAGATGCGATCCAGTCCCTTTATCAGACGCACATCGCCGATACAGGGGATCACTTTGGTGCCCTGCGCGTGGCGGCTCAATTCGAGCTCGATCTGATACAGCGGCGTTTCCGCGTTATCGACCAGGACCAGGCAGGCCGGTTTGAAGATCATGATCTGCCTGGCCAGTTCGGAACCGATCGATCCGCCGGCACCGGTGATCAGGATGGTCTTGCCGGCGATCTCGTCCTGCACCATCTGCATATCGATACTCACGGGCGCCCGTTCCAGCAGATCCTCGATCCTGATGTCGCGCAAGTGCTGGGCGACACTGCCCTGGATCCGCTCCATGATCGACGGGATCACCTTGAAACGCACTCCTTTGCCGGCATGTTCCTCGATCAGATCTTTGATCCGGTGCGCCTTGAGTCCGGGATCGGCGATGAAGATGTCATCGACCATATGGGAGCGCACCAGATACGGGATGTCTTCCAGATTCCCGACCACCGGCACGCCGTGGATCTTCATCCCCTTATGCAGGGACTTCTCATCGATGAAGCCCAGCACCTGATAGGGCTGCTTACTGATGCCGTACAACTCTCGCAGGAGCCTCTCGGCCAGGGGACCGGTGCCGATGATCAGCACCTTGCTGACATCGTGGCGGCTTTTGTTCCAGAAGGGCAGGTCACCCATGAGATCCTGGCCGCGCTGGTAGAACATGCGTATGCACAGCCTGATACTACCGATGGCCATGACCGTGAAAACGGCGTCGGCGATCAGGACGGCGCGCGAGAACCCCTTGAAATGGTAGCGAACGGAAAGATAGCCGATAAAGAGCAGCGATCCGGAAAAAGAGGCCTTGATGACATTGACCAGATCCCGGATGCTCGTATAACGCCACATCCCCCGATAAAGATCGAACAGATAGAAACAGAACAGCTTGCAGATCACCAGGGGGACGAGTGATTCGACGAAGAGCCGGCTGGTGGACTCGTTGATGTGCCCTTCATAACGCAGCCAGTAAGCCGCACCATAGCTCAAGAGGATAAGGATGACATCCAGAGGAATGATGACTAAGAGATTTTTTCTCTTAAGCCAACGCATGGAGCCCCCCTTTCAAGCATGGTGCCTTGTGAACAAGCCCAGATGCATACCACGTCATCATGATACTGAGTTCCACTCGAATAGTCAATGCCCTTCACGTTTACGCCCCCCCGGCTTCAGGGTTTGGGGCGCAATCCGTGGGCGGTCTGCTTGAAGGTTTTGCCGCAATGGGAACAGGTCAGCGCGTCATCCAGACGATTGCCGCAGGCGCACATCCAGCCGATCTGGCGGGCGGGATTGCCCACCATGAGGGCATGGTCCGGGGCCCCGCGTGTAACCACGGCGCCGGCGCCGATGAAGGCATATGATCCGATCGTATACCCGCATACGATGGTGGCGTTGGCCCCGATGGTGGCGCCCTGTTTCACCAAGGTCGGCCTGAGTTCGTCCATGCGCGGGATATGGGCGCGCGGATTGAAGACATTGGTGAAGACCATGGAAGGTCCGCAGAAAACATTATCCTCAAGGGTGACGCCTTTGTATAGCGAGACGTTGTTCTGGATCTTGCATCCATTGCCGACCGTGACGTCCGGGCCGATCACCACGTTCTGGCCGATGCTGCAGCTCTTCCCGATCCGGGAGCCTTTGATGATATGGCTGAAATGCCAGATTTTGGTTCCGGAGCCGATCTGAACCCCGTCATCGACAAAGCTGGAGGCATGTGCGGAAAACGGCGCCACGCTTTCGCCTTCCCTGATCTGGATCTTCTTGCCGTTATTCAGGAGGGAATCCTGGCCGGCCTTCAAGATCTTCAGGACCTCGATGCCCTCGGCGGCATCCGTGATCGGACGCTTGCGCGAGCCGATGCAGTCCAGGAAATGCCGGCACTCTGCCTTGAGCGGCTCCTGGTCTTCGACCGCGATGCTGCGGGCCTCCTGCTTGTCCGGCACCGGCATGCCGTCATGCCAGGTGATATGGTGGGGGTAGAGCTGAAGCTTGTCGCCCTTGGCGGCCGTATCGTTGAATACGGCCATGCCCTTATCGCCCACCACGATGAGCTTCTGCTCCTTGAAGGGATGGAGCCAGGACACGAACACGTGCGCCCGCAGGCCGCTGGGAAATTCCAGGTGGGTGGTGGTCACATCCGCTATTCTTTTGTGCAGATAATTGCCGCCCGTGGCTATAACCGCCTCCGCGGGTTCGTTGACCAGGCTTAAGATCATGGATATGTCATGCGGGGCGAAGCTCCACAGGATATCCTCCTCGCGTCTGATCTTGCCGAAATTGAGCCGATTGGAGTAGATGTAATGGATGCGGCCCAGGTCGCCTTCCCTGATCATCTCCTTGAGCTTGATGAAGGCCGGGTGATACTGGAGCAGGTGTCCGACCATGAGAATGCTCTTTTTGGCCTGCGCGATGTCCCTCAGCTCGCAGGCCTCGGCGACATCGAGGGCCAGAGGTTTTTCCACATAGACATCCTTGCCCCATAGCAGGGCCTCACGCGCCAGGGTGAAGTGTAAGGCCGCCGGGGCAGCGATGACCATGCCCTGGATATCCCTATCCTCCAGCAGCGCCTGATAGCTCGTGGTGTAGGTGCCGACGGGGTATTGGGCCTTGAGTGCATCCAAAGCCTGAATGTTGGTATCGCACACCCCGCCCAAAGCCCCCAGCTCGGCATAATTACGGACCAGATTCTTGCCCCAATAACCGCTGCCGATGACCGCAATTTTGATCTGCTTGGCCTTCTTCATTGCCTCCCCTCTTCACCTACAACGTATTCAGGATCGCATCCGCGATCGTGCGCTGGTCTTCTTCCGTCAGGTAGGGGTGCATGGGCACGCTGAAGATGGCCGACGCGACTCTTTCCGCGACCGGGAAGGCGCCCTTGGCATACCCCAGGTAGCGATACGCACCCTGGAGGTGCAGCGGGATAGGATAATAGACGGCGGTGGGGACACCTTTGTCCTTCAGCGCCGCCATGATCTTGTCCCGATGCATGCACAGCAGGGAGTACTGGGCCCACACGCTCTTGGACCCTTGGACCACCACGGGACATTTCACGACGCCGCTTGCGTCCAGCAGCTCCGCGTAACGCCCGGCGACCTGCTGTCTGAGTTCCACCTCTTCGGGAAAGATCTCGAACTTGGCCAGCAGGATGGCGGCCTGCAGGGTGTCAAGCCGGCCGTTGATGCCCAGCCTGACATTGTCATACTTGTCGGAGCCGGATCCATGCACCCGGATAGAGACGAGCTTTGAGGCAAGCTCATCATCATCGGTGAAGACCATGCCGCCATCGCCGTAGCAGCCCAGCGGCTTGGCTGGGAAAAACGAGGTGGCGGCCGCGTGGGCCAGGGAACAGGCCTTCCGGCCGCGATACTCGGCTCCGAAGGATTGACAGGCATCCTCGATGACGAAGAGCCCCTTTTCCTTAGCCAGGGCATTGATGCGCTCATAATCAGCCGCCTGTCCGAAGAGGTCCACGCTGATGATGCCCCTCGGCATCAGCTTCTTATACCCTTCAGGCAGGGGGTGGCGTTTGGGCCGGCGCTGCTCGAGGGCGCAGACTGCCTCCTCCAGAGAGGCCGGGTCGATGTTGAAGGTCTCGGGGTCGATGTCCACGAAGACCGGGGTGGCGCCTAAAAGCGAGATCACCTCGGCCGTGGCCACGAAGGTGAATGGCGTGGTGAACACGGCATCGCCGGGTCCTATTCCGTACGCCATGAGCGCCATGAGCAGGGCGTCCGTGCCCGAGGCGCAGCTCACGGCATGCTTGGCGCCCACATACGCGCCCAGGCGCTTTTCGAGCTCCTTGATCTCCGGCCCCATGATGTACTGGCCATGCGTGAGGACGGCTTGGATATTGGTCGTCAGATGCGATAGAATCCTTTGCTGTTGCTGCTTCAGATCGATAAACTGCATCATGTTTCACTCCTAGAATTAAAATATTGATCCACTTTCCCTGCCGGGTCACCCGTTCGCAACGCCACGAGCCGACGGCAGGCTTCATCCAGGACATCGTCTTCCTTGGCGAAGCAGAAACGCGCCAGGTCCTCCCCGGCGCCGTCATGGTAAAAGGCCTTGCCCGGGACGCAGGCCACCCCGGTTTTCTCGAGCAGGTACATGGCCTTGTCCTTGCTTCCGGCTCCCGGCAGGGACGCGATATCGGCCAGCGTATAATAGGCCCCGGCGGGCACGTACGGGGTGAGTCCCGCCTGGGACAGGGCGGTGCAGATCTTCTCCCGCTTCACCTCGTACTGGATCTGAAGCGTGCGGTAATAATCGTCGGAGAGCTCCTTGAGTCCCCGGGCCACCCCGATCTGGAGCGGTGCCGGAGCGCATACATACACCAGGTCGTTGAAGTAACCGATGGCCTGGCTGTAGCGTGCGTCGCAGATGCAGTATCCGATGCGCCAGCCCGTGACACTGAAGGTCTTCGAGACGCCGGAGATGGTGATGGTGCGTTCGCGCATGCCCGGCAAGGACATGGGCGGGATATGCGCCTGTCCGTCGTAGAGGAAGTGTTCGTAGATCTCGTCCGTGAAGACGAAAAGGTCATGGCGGGCGGCGAAACCGGCCAGGGACTCCAGCTCGGCGCGGGAGAAGACCTTGCCCGACGGGTTGGCCGGTGAGTTGATCATGATGCCTCTGGTACGCGGGGTGACGACCTTTTCGAGCTCTTCCAGGGCGAACGTCCACTGCGGCGGCTGCATGCGCACATAGACCGGCACCGCGCCTGTGGCGACCAAGGTCTGCACGTGGTAACCGTAATAGGGTTCGAAGAGGATCACCTCGTCGCCGGGGTTCAAAAGCGCCAGGCAGGCGCAGTAAAATACCCCGGTGGACCCGGCGCTGGCGATGATCTCGACCTCAGGATCGACATCGATGCCGTAGAAGCGCCGCTGTTTTTCGGCAATGGCCCGGCGGAGTTCCATCAGCCCGGCATAATGCGTGTAGGTGTTGAAACCTTCATCCATGGCCTGGCGGACGCCGGCGCGCACGACGGCCGGCACCTCCGTGTCACAGACGCCCTGGGCTAGGTTGATGCCTCCCAGATGCTCGCAGGCAATGGACATGCTGCGGATCTCGGACTGCAAAACCCAGTGGTGCCTATCGCTCAGTGCTCTTGACATAGCGTTCCTTATCGATCAATGGCTGACGTTCTCCGAACGGATAACCTTCATGAGCGTCAGGCATAAAATTTTCAGATCGAACAGAATCGATCGATGCTGCAAGTAATACTCATCAAACTCCACCTTCAAGGGAATCGGGATCTCATCGCGGCCGTTGATCTGCGCCCATCCCGTGATGCCCGGGATCAGCCGATGAATGCCTTTCCCGGTTCTCAGGGCAATCAAATCATCCTGATTGAACAAAGCCGGCCGCGGCCCCACAAAGCTCATATCACCCTTCAACACGCTCCACAACTGCGGCAATTCATCCAGACTCATTTTTCTTAACGTTGATCCCAGCGGCGTCAGATAGACATCGGGGTCGGACATCAGGTGCGTAGCGAGAGCCGGCGTATCGATGCGCATGGTCCGGAATTTCGGCATCTTGAAAATCTTGTTGTCCGCCCCCACCCTGTCGGACCAATATAAGACCGGCCCTTCCGATGACAGCCTGACCAGGATCGCTATTACCAGCGCGGGCACCAGTACGATAGGCATCAAGAGCAAACACAGGGCGAGGTCAATAATCCTTTTCATGTGCGCATCTCCAGAATCGTTTCTTTCCAACCGGCCTGTAGATCATAGCGCGGGACAAAACCGAGCTCCTGCCGAATGAGTATGCCGTCAACGGCGATATCCTCGGTATATTTGTCGATCATTTCCTTTAACCCCGGTTCCTTGAACCCAAAGGCGCGGCTGAGGGCCTCCATAAGATGGATCGCCATCCGCGTGGGAACAATGGGCAGGGATAACAACGGCGGCCTACGACCCAGGGCGGAACACATGCACGCTATGATCTCGTTGAGGGTATGGTAGGCGCCGTCCGTCACATTATAGATCCGACCCGCCGCCCCAGGATGAGCAACCGCCGTCGCCGCCGCACGGCCGACATCCTTGACATGCACCAGCGACCTTCGATTGAGACCCCTGCCGACAGAAAGAAAGCGGCGCCGCTGAAGGGCATGCAGCAACCGCGCATAATTCCCCTTGATGCGGGGACCGTACACCGCGCCTAAGCGCAGGACCGTTCCCAACGGCCGACCATCGCGGGCTTTCGCGTTCAAGACGATCCGTTCCGCGGACAGCTTGGTCCGTGCGTATGGGGTATCGGGATGCGGCTCGGACATCTCATCCAGCACGCAGCCACCGGAAGGTCCATACACGGCGATGGTGCTGAAAAAGACGATGCGCCTTAGCCCGGCCTGGACGGCGGCATCCACCACCGTCTGCGTGCCGCCCACGTTGATGCGCTCGTAGGCTGCATGCATTGCAGGCGGAGGATTGACGATGTGCAGCAGGGCCGCCATATGGACCACCGCCTCCATACCCTGCATGGCGGCTTGGACCGCCCGCTGGTCGGTGATATCCCCCACGATGGCTTCAACTCCGTGAGGGAACAGCCCGGTCTCAGGGGCTTCAAGAGAAAAGGCGCGCACCCGATGCCCTGCCTCAAGCAAGGCGTTCAGCACGCTTGGGCCGATGGCCCCGGTGGCGCCTGTAACCAGGATGTTCATGAATTCAACAGCGAGGCATACACTGCCATCGTATCCGCCACGACCCTCTGCTCGGAGAACTCATTAACGACAAGCTCCCTCCCCTTCATCCCCATTGTGCGGCGCACTCCGGGATGCTCCACCAGTCTCTGGACGGCATGCGCCAGTTCCGCCACGGTACGCACCGGGACAAGCAGGCCGTTCACCCCATCCTTTACGATCTCCCGGCAGCCCGGCGCGTCGGTGGTTACGATAGGACGACCGCAGGCAGCCGCCTCGATCAATACCTTGGGCACGCCTTCGCCATAGAAGGAAGGCAGGCAAACGATATGAGACTCCGCAAAAACGGCGGACATATCCTTCCGATACCCCCACCACTCGACAGCGCCTTCGGTATGCCAGGCCTTGAGCTGCTCCTGGGGGATTGCGCAGGGGTTGTGCCGATCGGTATCCCCTACCAGGATAAAACGCGCCTCGACGCCGCGCGTCTTGAGAAGCCTGGCGGCATCTACGAATTCCTTGACACCCTTGTCCCATAACATGCGGGATGCCAGCATGACGACCGGCGTCCCCGGCGGTTCGGGCGTTGGGGAGAAAACCGTCGTATCAACCCCGGAGCCCTTGATGAGGGCGATCCGTTCTGTCTGGATAAAGCGCTTCCGGATGAACAGGGCCTGATCATCCTGGTTTTGCAGGATAAGGCGTGAACCCCGGCCGCCCAGGATCATCCTGAACGCACCCCCGATGACAGGACGCAGGATGCGGGCCTTGAGCTGGCCGGAGGTAAAGACGTAGCCAAGGCCGGCCAGCGCATTCACCACATGCGGCACGCCGGTCAATCGGGCGGCAAGAGAGCCATACAGCACCGGCTTCATCGCCACATGATGCACGAGGTCCGGCTTCTCCGTGCGGTAAAGGGCGACAAGGCGGGCCAGCATGGCCGACTCGGATATCAGATTCACGCCGCGGCGCGAGAGATCGAAGGGGATCAGCCTGATGCCGGAGCGTCGAATAGCCTCGCCGTGCCTGTTCACATGGGTCACCAGCGCCACGTCGCACCCGGCCTCACGCGCGGCCAAGGCCAGGGGCAGTCGGTGCGAATAGAAGTACCAATCCTCGGTGATGAAGTAGAGGATCTTGGCAGGCGGAAGATCATGCTTGTCCGCGTATGTCATGCTCTATGCTTCTCCGGAAAGGCACTGCCAGGCGATCGACTTCAAGTTCCTCAGCACGCTGTCATAATCACGATTCGCATCCACGAGAAAGAACTTTTGTGCGCTGAATTCAAGCCCCTGGTTGTCCATATGGCGCAAGACGATTTCTTCATCGCTTTCCTTGTCCTTTTTCACCCGCGCCCTGTTGCGCCTGATGGCCTCCTCCCGGGAGACATCCAGAAAGACCAAGGCGTCGGCCTTCGGAATCCGTTCATAGAGCCTCAACTCGCAGGCCCTCATCATTGCGACCAGGATCGATCCGCCCGGTCCGATCCTGGGTGAGTCCATCTTCCCCGCTGAAGTGCTCGGGTAACGGTCGCAAACGACGATCTTGCCTCGGGCGGCCAGGTCACGCGCACGACGGGCAAGCCTATAGCGCTCATAGGCCAAGGCCAGGTAGCGTACGCCCCAGATGAACCCGTTATCCTTTTTCACGCCGCTGAAGTCGCCGGAATCGTCGCCCTTTGCTCTTGGCCTGGCCTTGATGCCGCGGTAGAGAGACAAGAGCGGCCTCATAAAAAGCGTGACCGCGCTGGGCGAGGGTTTGCCCAGATGTTTTACCTCGACGTCGAAGTATCTGCCGAACCAGCCATGCAGTTCTTCGACCATGCTGGACTTCCCTGAGCCGTCCACCCCGGAAACCGCGAAGACAAGGCCCTTATCCAGGCGTTTCCTCACGCGGAAAACCTTGTTGAAGATTCTGACCAAGAGATTCTTAAGGCTCATCCAGGCCGCCTGACGGGCATCGTATCTGCGTAATCCGGCAATACGCGCAACCCTTTCCTTGGCGTGGCGATACCCTAGAAGGCTCACACCCATATCCAGGCGATCGAACGCGAACTCCGAGCGCATCTCATGCCCCGCGGGATTCAGAGCAGATCCCACGGTTAAGATCAAACCTTGGCCGATGTAAGCATATTCATCCAGGTAATCCCTTCTTTCGTATGCCCAGAACAGAAAACCTATCACGCTCGCCCTTTTCATGTAGTGGCGCAGGGCATAGATCAGGGCTTGATCGCGGTAATCCGCCTCGAAAACACCCAGCGCATTGAGAAACCTGTGGCCGATGATCTCTTTCTCCAACGGCAGGCGGTAGGACTTTAAATGACTTTCTCCGGTCACCATCTCATAGTAAACGTGCAGATGACAGATCTTGGCTGTCTGCTCGTCATACCCGTAAAAGTGCTCGACCGCGGGGAATCTGAGCGAGGTAAACTCGGCGTGCACGAAGCCGAACGCGCGGGCCAGATGCCGGAATTGTTGCCGATATCCGGAATCAACCAGCATATCCATGTCGCCTTCGCCATCCAAGGATCTGCTCAGTTCATGACAGGCCTTCCAGACGACATACGGTATCTCCTGGTTGAGGCATTTGAAAAACGGGGTATAAAGACTCAACAAGGGATCACCTCTTGGAAGGTAACATCAAGACCGGCCGCAAGTAGCGCCTGCTTGTATTGTACGGCGATCGTGCGGTTTCTCTCGACAAAGGCCTCGGCGTGATACACCCCTCGCAGCCGTTTATGTCCACGCGTCGTTAATCGCTCTATCAAGATTTCCATGGGCGGCGTCTCGATGAAGATGATGTGCTTCTCGCTCAGGTGTGGATGGAAGAGATCCACAAAGGTCTCGATCTCCGCCTTTTCCAGGCCGAGGATGAACGGAATATGGCTGATGCTTTCATCGATGACCCATGTCTCCTGTGTCCGGGCCGTGAATACCCCATGACCGAACTTGGTCAGGCTGTTGCGCAGGGCATTCATCCTGTTGAACAGCGTTTCATCATACGCCGCGGATCTCTTCATGAGCCACCATAGTTGCCTTAAGCCCACTTTACCCGTGGCGACTGCATAGCCCGACAGGAGAATCGAACACAGGATTCTTTTCGCCGTGCCGTACGACTGCGGCATTCCGCCCGACAAGATGATCCCAACCGGGAAGACGGCCTTGACAAAGGTGGTCTTGCCGCTGCCGGGGGCACCGGTGACCTCAATGATTTTATGACAGAACTCCATAATTCACAAGCTCATGGTGTTATTGATCTTTTGCCTTAATGCATAAAAAGAGAACATCATGTGCGGGGATTTCGGCTTCAAATATCAGATTATCCGCTGTGCCATTTTCCACGGCTTGCATCTGCCCGTGCTCGTAAATACGCATAACATCATAAGCGCTCGCATCAGTAATGGGGTACTCTTCGGGGGTAAGACCAAATTTAACGGCTACCTTTCCATCGGAAATATTTACCATGAAAACGCCAATACTCCCGTCGTTAGCTTTGAAAACCCCGGTCTGCACCGCTTTGACTGTAATGAAACCGCCCTTGTATCTTCGCCTTTTTTCATTATAGGACACTGACCGATCCGGTTCGATTCGCATTAACCTCAAAGGCCTGAGAAGCTGCCCGTACACCAGATAAGCCGCTCCGAGCTCGCAGTGCCGGTAGAAGGAGATTTTCCTGAGAAATTCCATCTTGGCCGTGTAAGGGGATCCCTTGTCAATATCTTTGAGAAAATCATCCCCATGCAGTGACAAGCGTCCCATAATGGCGCCTTCCGTAAACAAAGCGGCACTCTGGATATAAAATCCATCCGATGCCGGATCAAGATCCATACCATAACGAGGAATTGAATCCCCGTAAACACTTGCAAACAAAGGTATCATATCAGGCCATGTATTCCATTGATACAGGAACCCGTCAAGCAGATCTATGGCTGTTTCAGCCGGATTTTCACCGGTCATGATAGTATCATGATCAAGATTCTTCATGGATTCTCTTACCGTTCGTGATAGTTTTCTTGCCCCCAGGTAGGAATCTCTGCCCCCTCCATGTGAATGGCCATGTTTTGTGTCGAAGCACTGAATGTTTCCCCCATAAAAGGTGTCAAAATATATGCCGCGCGCATTCTCGCGCTTTATCAATTCCATAACGGTTTCCTTTAATCGATTTTGCCACCAGGTCGTATGGTAACACATCGTCCACAGCACACCAACAGCATCGTACTTGATATTGCCATGCACATCAGTAACCGTGTTCGGTCTCGCTTCCTTGGCAAACGGGGCATTCTCTTCTACACCCTGATCAAATAATCTCGCGCACACATACGGTAGTACATGACCCCCCGCCTGAGATATCTCCTTACATGCGGTTGAGAACCCGGTCAGGGCAGGGAGAACAGGGTAGTTCCCATCGTGAATGTTCGTTCTCGGATAGGATCGCGCCTGGAGTCCGAGCGACTTTGCATGGGTGCTGTTATAGGCAGTGGTTTCCGGAACTATTTTTTTCCAGGTATACCAATTAATCGGCAGATCTGCGCCAATAAATTTTATACAATCAACAATTCGATTCTTCAAGATATTCAGATCGCCTTCGCCTTTTTTGGACATGACTTTAAGCATGACCGGTGCCTCTTTGAACCAGGTAGGGATGTCTTGACGATCTTTGAGATCACCTTTGCCGCACCACGCTTGCTTTAAAGCCCAGGCCCTGTATATTTGGGCGGCATCATACCAGTCGCCGATGAATGGCCCGAGAACCACGTCATAACTCATATGGTAATCTTCGCCGGGAAACCCCATGTTCGAAGGGTAATGCCCGATTTTATATTCCATGAGATCGTGTTTCGGGTCAGGCAAGAACTGATACTCCTTCATATAGCCATCGCCATCGTATGCCGCCAGGTAAAAGCCATCACCCTTTGAACCATACAGAGCTTGAAATTGCATATTCAGCACACCTGGCCAGCGTAAACCTTTTTGCGCACCGAAACCAAAGGCATTCAGCGGATCTGAATGGAAAGGATCATTGACCAGAACACCACGAGATTTACCTATGGCAAAATAATTTTCACTTGCCTTGCCCCCGATGGGAACCAATTTAATCACCGGGAGGTAAGCACACCACAACCCATATTTTTTACTGCGGTTTGTTACATGCATCCGCCAGAGTGATACAGGCATGTCCGCCTTCAACGTGAGCTCAACCTTCACATCAATGATATTCTCTTCATCCCCGATACCTATTCCATCCCAATTGAGGATCAGGGTCGCATGATCACTGCTTGCGCGAACCAGAGAATATGACGCCATGGCTTTATCAAGACTACAAACCTTGTATCTTCTATCGCTCTTGCCAGTATCTTTACATAAGGCCAATTCCCATAAACACGAACGCATTCTCGGATGAGTTGAGATAAAGTCTTGAGACGCGGCTTTTCCGTAAAAGCTTGCCAGGATCAGCCCACCCCCTTTCTTGACAAACCGAATACGTATATGCCGGTTGGCGAAGATGATATTACCGTCTTGTTGCTGAAAAAAAACGCCATCCTGATCCGCTGGGAGATCACCCTTTTGCTGCGGCATTGAAAAATTCGGGCCCTGTAAACCGGATTCAGCCGTGAAGGAATTCTCAAAAGAGGCCAGCAATACAGCAACACCAATAAGTATTCCTGATATTTTTATCCTCAAAACCGGTCTACCTGTTCACTCATGTTTCATGCGCTGTCGACATACGTGGGATGGTGTATCGCACAGCTTGAATTTGCAAGGACATGCATGCTTCTTTCTTCCTGAACGCAGTGAAAAATCTGCCTTTGATTTTCAAAAATCTTGCCATGAGATCCTTCGTCGCTACCACGCTTCGGGATGACGGGAAAGATGGCGCTCCGGCTAAAACACCTTTTCCATTCTTGCCCAATTCACCCTATCCGGAATACCCGCCTCAGGGTGACATCTCAACAGGCTATTTACCGGGGCCCTTCTGATGATGCAAAGAATCTCGATTTGCATTCTCCGGTTTTTATTGTTTCAACCAACCTACCCCTCAATTCATGACTACAGTGATCTTGCCGTGTTACAGGCTCTCATGACGGTGCCTACAAGGAGAGAGAAAAACAGCAGAACTAGGAGCGTGCTCATGATGTTCATGAGCGAAGTCATGACCATAAGGCCCGTATAATATGTCAGCATGGCGCCTATCGCTAAATAGAAGGGGTCCTTCTTTGTCTTCGTCAAAATCAACGTCTGGCTCATGCCGGCCAATAATCCTATGAAAAGAAAGATCAATCCAACGCCTAAGATCCCAAAATCGACATATGGTTTTGTTATATATGTGCCGGTTGCGAAGGTGGTACTACTGCTTGTGGGATTTAGAATCATGGCGAGCTCATTTGAGAACGGGAGGCCTCCGGACGTACCGGGGAAAACCGCCTGCAAATCCCTCACATGCAGCATACCCATTTTATGCTTGATAACACCCTCCCTCACTAGTTCAATGGCATTTACATCATTTAAGGAATTGGAGATAAGAATTCTCTCTGATATGCTTGAGATCGCCTTCACAATTCTGTCATCCCCACTCAGAATATAATACATTTTATTACTGTACGATCCCAGGAATACTCCCATAGAAACGATTACCACAAGGCTGAGGGCTACAAATCTAATTCTTATTCTCTTCATAAAAGATATGAGAATGATATAAATTATGATGGTGTTCAAAAAAGGCCCGCGCGTTCCATTTCCCGCGATAAAGATAAAAGACAATACAAACAAGACACAGATCAGGCACAACCATTTGATCTTCTTCGTCTTCATGTAAACGACCAAGGCCATGGAAATAAGAAAGGGCCAGCCCACCCTGGAGAGGATCGACATCATTCCCTGGCCGCGATACACTCCGCCAAAGAGCAGGTCTTTCGTGATTTCCCTTCGACTCGTGGAAACGTATTGTGCAATTTCATCTCCCGCCTGCCCTTTCAAAAATCCCAGCAATCCCTTGATGACCGATGGCACGCCCTGATAAGAATGAAGACCAACCAGAAACAGTATGAGCGAACAGAATACGATTGCGGCAAATAACTCCGCCTCCCTTGTTACCGCAATTTCCTTGTTGAGGAAATCCTCGGGCATGGAGGTACGATAACCCATTAATCCCAGAGAACATATAATACCACCGATCAAGGCGACAAACCCCGTGACAAAGACAACCATGGCATAACAATCAGGTGATACACCCGTATATGCGGCATAAATGAAACCTGGGAGGACGCGTACAAGCTCATTCACCATCATGACCAGAAATGGGGTCAGGATGATCAAACAATGGCTCTCTATACGCCATGCCATCAAAAAAAGAGCCGTACAGAGCAACGCTAATGTTGTGCAAGGAATGATGGTTGCGGCACTGACCATTATGGATTAGGAGGGATTGCACCTTTCATATAGGCGTATTGGTTGGCGGTTATATGCTCATAGATCGCGCACAGCCCTGCTGCCAATCCTTTTTGTGACCGTAGTCCAGCGACAGGGGGACTATAATCAACTTTTCCCAAAATCCTGACGCTCTTCCAGGGACTGAATCGCCGACAGATGCTTCATCGCGATTGAAGAAGTACATTCTCCGAGGTATCCCATGTCATGCTCGCAGGGATGCGCGCCACACATTGATCCGCTCACTTGTCAGATTATGAACGGAGAACTTCGCTTCGGCATGTTCCCTTGCCCTTTTCCCCATATCGATTCTTTCCGCATCAGGCAGGTCAAGCAGGTGTTGAATGGCCTCACTGAGGTTTTTCAGGTCATCCCCTCCTGGTTTCACCAGACGCCCGATGCCGACGCTTTCGATAAATCTGTTGTCCGTCACATCCCATGCCACCACCGCCAATCCACAGGCAAGATACTGGGGGATCTTTTGCGAATAGGATGCGTCCACCGATTTCTCACCGATCTTCATGGACACCCGGGTTAAATCAACCGCAACGTCAAAGGTTTTCATGAGATCGGGAACATCCTGATAGGGACGAAAACCGGCGAATACAACCCTGTCTCCCACCCTCAGCTCCTCTGCCAGGTTTTGGAGGAGTTCGCCGTCAGGTCCTTTACCGACGAGCACAAGCCCGAGCTTCTTGTCAGTCTTCAGTTCCTTAAGGGTCTTAATGAGGAGATCAACATGCCGGAGGGTAGCCAGAGCGCCGACATACCCAATGATAAAATCAAAATTTTCCAGTCCCAGCCTGCGTTTATATTCGGTCTTATCGCCGGGCATGAACAGATTGGTATTTGCCCCGTTGGGTATGAGCACGATTCTTTCCCTGGTGATGCCGAAGTTCTTTTCCAGCCATTCGATATACGGGATGCTGACGGTATCCGCGACGCGTGCTTTGCTGATGGACAATTTATACAATGGATAAGCCAGTCGCGTAATATTCCTCTGTTTCTCGCCTGCAAGCCCGGAAAATGTCGTATACCCGGCCAATGTCTTCAGGATGATGGGCACCCTTAAGGTATAGTAAAGCAGCAGCGGCACGAGCGGGATGAGATTCAAGCGGAAGACCAGGGCATCAAACGGGTGCTGTCTGTGGAGCTTGATGACCTTGAAAAAAAGCGCGATGTTATAAATGAGATAATAGAGCGGATTGCGTCTCCTATGGCCTGTCACGTACGCAATCCTGTCATCATGGTATCCGCTTGGCGAGGCGGGGTACGGAAGGACACACACCACTTCGTCAGGATGATTTGTCAGCAGCTCGTGGACGAATTCCCGTTCGTTTATCCCCGGACCATCGTCAATCGAGATATCAACTTCAGCGATATATGCGAAACGTGCGTTCCTATGCATTACTCTGGTTCTCCTTCCCCACCGAATCCCTTCCCTTACCAAGACCTCGCATGCCGGTCAAAGCGAATAAACCCGTTCAATGAATTGCATCGATCAGTTGTTCGTACCACCGCTTTTGCCGGTTTGAAATGAGTTTGCTGTTGTGGCAGAGGAAAACAAAGTCACCGTTAAGCGCCTTGCATCTCTGATGCAGCGAACGAATGCTTTCAGAGGCTGCTTGAAAATCAACCTTCATGTAGGTGAACAAACTGCCTTCCATGACGATCAGCGGTCTCTCCTTGATTTTCAGTCGCTCCCGGCGCACCAGATCGAAAACAGGATATTCGTAGCAAACGCCGCACCGGAAACCCGGCTGCTCAGCAAACGTCAAGGTTGAATCATAGTCCAGTTGCAGACTATCCCATATCCGCCACGTGGTAGGATTTTCCCATTGGAGCCGGTGCTGACGCCCTCCCCATCGATCCTGACGAATTTTCAGTTCATTGCAGATCGACAGCAAATTGCTGAATTCCGCCCGTGTCTTTTCGCTATTATTGTACGTGCCCAAGCTTGGATGCAGGCCTATCTCATGGCCCCGCGCATGGATGCTGGACAACAAATTCCTTATCCATGCGCTATGAATATCATACCGTTCTTTGATAACATCTTCATCCACGCCGCAGATGAAGTTAAAGGCGCTCTGAATACCGAACCGCTCTGAGACATCCATGATATAATCGAACGTATCGAAAGGATCATGGTCATAGCTCCCATACATGCTTTTGAATCGCGAGAAGCTCCGCTTTCCAGCAAGACTAAGCGAACCGCGCTTGATGATATCGCCCCCGCACCCTTTAAGACATTGCATCCAGGTGGACTGCGTGCTTATCAACGGGATATCCACGTCATGGCTGAGGAAAAACCGGTACATGCGCTCCTTGCGCCGTAATCCCGGCCATAAGCCGGCCATAGAGCACCACAATATTTCCAGATATTCATTTACTATCGGCCGCCCGAGAAAACCTTCCTGATAGGCCAGCGCCGCCTTCAGCGGGAACCGTCCGTAAGCATCCCTCTCCGGTTTGACCAATTCCTCATAGCGCGTAAGCATGAAAAAAGCCGACCCCAGGATGTCGATCGGCAGCTCTACATTTCCGGGCTCGTAACCCTGCGGCATGGCTGAGGGCGTTTGGGGGGCGGATCCGTAGATGATAGGAATCTTGGAGGACATTAGTACACAAGACCCGGCCACAGAACCGGCATCCCAGACCGGCAAAGGTTGTACGGGTAACGACTCCGGACTCAGCCAGTTTTCTTCCGGGACCTGGAAGAGCACATCCGGCAAGGTGATACGCTTGACATCATCCAAGGAGATTTCCGTGTTCGAACGATCCTGGATCTCTATGCGATAGTCCAACCCCAGGAACGCACCGAACAGGACATCGATGGTGTAGGCCCGTTCCCTTGGGTAGGAAGGTGGAACCTTGATGGATACTTTCAAGACTGAAGCCCTTTTACGTCCCGGTTTCTATCATGTCTCCATGAAGAGAGCGTTCTCTTCTCGTCCAGCATCGACGTTCAACCTGTGGCGGTCTTCCTGACGATCAACTGCTTCACGGCATAACTCCACATCACATACTTGACCATGTATGAGAATATCATTGCGGCGGAAAAGAGAACGACGGCCCAGAATCCCGGCAGGTCAAGCCATACGGCGGACATGATACCGAGAAAGACAACGACCAGGCGCATCAATGCCCAGAAGAAGGAGAAATCCTGGCGCTCGATGACGGCAAAGTTGATGACCGAGTCCGTGGTAAGCTTGAGCAGAAAAACAAAGGCCATCACCTGGACAAAAACGCCGCTTTGCACCCATTGGGCGCCGAAAACAAATTTAAAGATCCACTGTCCGGCCACGGCCAGTATGAGACAAGGACCGATGCCAAGCATGAACAACTTTACATTGATCTCTCTGAACAATTTCTGGAGTCTGAGCGGCTCGCTGGACAAACGCGCCGCTTCACCCAGAAATACCTTGGACACGGATGATCCGATCAGGGAAATCGGCATGGCAAGGACTTTCTGTGTGAGGTAGAACCACCCGGCCACATCGACGCCGTAATACACGGCGAAGAGCAACGAGGGTACCTGCAAGCCGGCGCTGTTCAATAATGAAGCGCTGCTTTGATACAGGGGAAAATCCTTATATCGGGATGCGGCTGAACGAATGTTCGTGATGGATAAGGAATGGATATTGTCCTTGTTTTTCTTCCAAAATTGCTTCGCCAGCGTCCCGATGCCGGCGCTCTGTCCGATGACCTGCCCGAGCAGCAGTCCGAACGGCCCGGTTTTCAGGAAGCCTAGGCCCATTTGCGTCAATATCCCGGCGATCCCCTGCGAAAGACTTGTACGTGCAATAGTGTGATACAACCTTTCTCTGACGGCCCAGAAATTAAGGACCTGGAAAGCTCCGGCGAATAAAAATCCGACGGGCAGGAACCAGATATATTGCTTGAGCGAGCCGATCTGCCTGATATTGCTCAACTCATCATAAAAAAAGACAAACCCAAGGGTACCCAGAACGCTCGTGAAAAACACGAGCGCCATGCAAAGTGCGAGCAGATCGATTGCCGTCTGATTGTCCTCGGGAATGGGGATGGCGAACTCATACCTGAAAGATGCAATGTTCATCGCCATGGCGAGGATCGAGGAATAAATCGCCAGGAGACCGAAGTCATTAGGGGTATACAGCCGGGTTAATATCGGCGATAGGAGTACGGCAAGCCCCTGCGCCAGTGTAGTGCCTCCGGCGAGGATCATGGCGCTGCGGACGAAACGATCCTTGGGCAGTAATCGGCGGATCCCCCTTGAAAACCTCCTCCATGAGGTCTCCATGGTCATGATCAGCGGCGTCCTTCCTTAACCAAAGCGGTGATATACCAGTTCGCAGGGTCGTATGCCCTCTGATAATCGGGGATGCTTTCGGAAACATAGACAAGGAATGGTTTTTCTTCCGTCTTGGCGGCCTGACGTTTCAGGAAAGACAAGGACTCCAAGCACACGAAACCGCTTTTGCGCAGCACCTCCCGAAGCAGCGTATTGCCTTCCACCGTGGAGCATACCACGGCTCCGACCTTTTCCTTCCGGGCGATCGCAACCAGTTCCCTGAACAAGCGGGTGAACAGGGCGACTTGCTTCTGATCGGCCATGACATCAACCACACGAAAGACATTATTGGAATTCAGGTAAAAGATGACATAGCCGATGGTCTTTTCACCTTCGCAGATCACGAGATACCGGTGATTGAAACAGGGATTTTGGTTTATGCGCCAATCAAGATAGGCGCTGGTTCGATCGATCGTAATTCCATAGAGTCCCTTGTTTCTATTCCAGAACTGCTCAATCTGTTCGAGAGGGACCGTGCGGCTATCAAAGAGTTTAATCTGACCCCTGCCGATGGGAGGGTCGCTTGCCGGTCGGAAATAAGCCGAGATGAGTTTTGCGGACAGATATGAGATACTTTTGAGCAAGCCGGCATAGCTTCCCCATTTTTTGGATAATTTTCGGGTTATTTGCCGGTCGATATAATCGCTGTCCGTCAGATAGAAATATTCCACCCATGCATCAAGACCCTTATACCCGAGTTTGCGTCTTACCGCGCCGGGGGCTCCTTTGGCCCTGTTTCCCGTGGTTGTGAAAAACACCTGGAACTTGCGCTTGGCATCTTCAAAGCCTTCTTTTTCATGGGGGAGGTACACCCCGGCTCCCCGACAATCGGGATGTGACATGCAATTCTCTGTTTTACCGGCAAGATACGGTTCCCCCCAAAAACTGAACGGGGTAGGTATGAGACCGTACTGCATGATGAGTTGATCGCCTTCTTTGCGGTCTTCATCGAAGGCGAGCCAGATATCCCCTTGTCCATCCCAGGTTTCTAGCCATTCCCACCGGTATTCCTCTCTACTCCGATCCATATTGGTGATGAGTTTATAGAGTCTATTGATTTGGATTTCGTCACCGGCGCGATACTGACGCTTTACGATTTTCAATAAACACACCCCTTTCCATGCACAATAGAGACCCCTGACGCAGGGCAGCTGAATACGATGCTATGAACCTTTCTTGACTGCAGGCACGCCGACATATACTCCTGCTTCCGTTATATCCTTACTGACATACGCCTGCGCGCCGATAGTGGTGTGCGGGACGATCTTGACCCCCGGCCCTATGACGGCCGCCGTTCCCACGTGCGTACCTGCGCCGATCACGGTTCCACCGACTTTTTCTCCCGTGTGGCGGGAGTAGACCGTCATGACATTGGGGGATATGAAGACATCATCTTCGACCGTCACCTCACGGGCGATAGTGCTTCCGAAACGCAGCGTCACGTTATTGCCGATCTTGTTATTGCCGGATGAGCGGAAGTAACTGTCCACAAAGACATTGTTGCCGATCCGCGTTCCCTGTTTCAAGAGCACATAGTTCTCGATGGTCACATTATCACCTACCACGACATCCTTTTCAATCTTGACGAACGAGCCGCACTTGAAGTTCTCGCCATGCCGAAAATCATCCGCGATATCGCAATATTTCCCGTATTCCATTTCCGAACCTCCTGTTTTCAATTCCTGATCAATAGGATACCGGTTCGCCGTGCAGGGCGTCCAGGACATTCTGATAGAAGAACCGTTCCCAGACCTCTTCCCGCAGCACCTTCTTCCAGCGCCCGACGGCCATTTCGAAATCCACCAGGGGATAATCCGTCCCGAATATGCACTTGTTCCTCAGATAGGTGTTGGCCGCATACAGGAATTCCGGGGCCATGTAGGCGGGGTTCAGCGCGCTGAACTCCAGGAAGACGTTCGGGTGGCGCTGCGCGACGGCCAGCATGGGAGGGCCGAAGCCGTTGCCGCCGTGGGATACGATCAGTTTCAACTCCGGGAAATCCACCGCGATCTCATCGATGAACTGCGGCTGTCCCTGCCACATATACGCCCCGCGCCAGAAATGGATGGCCCCGTGAACGATCATGGGCATTTTGAGCAGCTCGCACAGGCCGTACAAAGGATACAACAGCCGGTCGTTGAGGTTGAATTGCATGGTAAAGGGCGACAGAAACATGGCCGCCGCGCCTTGATCGTGATATTTCTTGATATCACGCAAAGCAAAGCGGATGCCGTGCTCGATGGTCACCCCGGCCACGGGGATGATCGCCTCGAACCGGCGCGCAAGCTCAAGGATGTGGTCGTTGTCCGCCGCCGTGATGCCGTAGGCCATCATCCGCTCCACGCCGTGCCGCGCGGCTATGGCCAGCAGCTCTTCCACCGGCATGACGCTTAAGCGGGACTTCATCTTGTAGAGCTGGACATAATCCTTGTAGTAGGGTGTCTGCTCGGAGGTCCAGACCTTGAGGAGCTCCTCGGTCCGCAGCCGTACGCGGGCGTCAATGATCTTCATGGGCGCACGCCTTTCCATACCAGTTCGCAGATATCCATAATTTCCAGCTTTGCATACCTATCATCCCCCTTTGAAGCGTCTTCGAGCATGGCCAGGCAGTAGGGACAGCTCGTCACCACATAATCGGCGCTCTTCGCCAATGCCTCGGCCAGCCTGACCTCGGCCAGACGCTGCCCCTTGGCCACGTCCCGCCAGAAGCCGCCTCCACCGCCGCCGCAGCAGAGGCTCTTTTTCCCATGATGTTCCATCTCCACATATTCCAGCCCGGGCAGACGCCCGAGGATTTGCCGCGGCTCCTCCACGAGCCCCTGATGCTTGCTGAAAAAGCAGGGGTCATGGTAGGTGACTCGCGCCCGAGGGGTATCCGCGAGAACGAACGCCCCGTCCGCCATCCATTGGAAGAGGAGCTTCAGGAAAGGAACGACCCGGACAGTCCGGTTTTCTTCCCACTCGTACCGGGTCTGGATGCTCTCGTAGCAATGCGGCGAGAGCGTGTAGATCGTATGTACGCCCTTGGAAAGCATGGCGCGCCTGTTCGTAACTTTGAGCTGTTCGAAGGTGGCCAGGTCGCCCACGCGCCGGACGGAATCGCCGCAGCAGACCTCATCGGCCCCGAGGACCTCAAACGGCACCCCGGCCAGGTTCAACAGCCGCATGGCTGTCTCGGCCGTACGGCGGGCCCTGGGGTCGTACCCGGCCAGGCATCCCAGGAAGAGGTGCACCTTCCGTGCAGGTTCGCAAGCGGCCAAGGGAATGTCCAGACCCTGCAGCCAGGCGACCCTTTGCGCCGCGTCCGCCCTCCAGGGGTTTCCGCCGGACGCGATGGAGGCCAGCGCGCTCCTGATAGAGACGGGCACATGCCCCGCGCCCTGTTCAACCACCAGGTTGCGCAGACTGATCATGACCTCCAGGAAAGGGATCTCGTAGGGGCACATCATCTGACAGTGCCCGCAGTGGGTGCACTTCCAGAGCTCGTCTTCCGATAGATTCAGCAATCCCAGGCGGGCGCGCTGGATGAAGGTGCGGGGTGAAAACGGCTCATCGTCATGTAGCAGGCCCAGCGGGCAGGCGCTGGAACAGATGCCGCACTGCATGCAGCGGTCAAGGACGTAATACTCCATGCTCATCTGCCTGAGCGCCTTTTCCATCTGATGCGCGGACTCGTCCGCCATCAAAGAGCGGTCCGCGCACAGACGCACGGGGCTGCCCTGCAATCTCCAGCCGTAATCAATACCGGATGCGGCCATAGCTTCGCTTCTGTAAGCCCCCTATCCCGTGTGGTGATTGAGATAGGCGGCGACGCGGCCGGCTACCGAAAGGGCCTCGTTCAGACAGTCGTGGATGGGCTTGAGCCCGGTGACGCTGCCGGCCAGGAAGATCCCTTCCCGCCTGGTATCATGGGGGGCGAGGTATTGGTCAACCCCACCGAAGAAACCGTCTTTACCGCGCTCGATACAGAGCTGATCGGCCAGGCGCGCCGCGTCGGCGCAGGGCATCATGCCCACCGACAGGGAGACGAGGTCGAAGACGCCCTGCACGGGCCTTCCAAGCAGGGTGTTCTCGGCCCGGACCTGAATATCGCCCTCAGGCAGGACGCTGCATTCGGATACGCGCCCGCGGATATACTTGACGCCCAGGTCCTGCGCGTATTGATACATCTCCTCGAAACCCCGGCCATAGGTGCGGATGTCCATGTAGAAGCAGGTGACACTGGCGCCGGGGTCTCGCTCCATGATCTCGATGGCCTGTTTGGTGCTATAGGTGCAGCAAATTCTTGAGCAATAAGGATTTCCAAGCCGCTTGCTGCGCGATCCGACGCAGAAGATGATGGCGACGCGCCGTGCCGGTTTCCCGTCAAACGGCCGCAAAAGACGCCCGCCGGACGGCCCGTGCGGGTCCAGATATAATTCGAGCTCAGGTCCGTTGATCACATTGGGGTAGACGCCGTATCCGTATTCCTCCTGGAGGCGGGCATCAAAGACCTCGAACCCGCTTGCCAGCACGATGGCGCTCACCTCGACCCGCTGCTCATTATTCATACTGACGGCATAGCCCGCCTTCGTTTCCGCGAGCCCACTGATGACCGTATCCGTGCGGAAGGTTATGCCAGGGGCGCGCTCCACCCTGGCAATCAATTCATTGACGATATCCCGGCCGCTGACGAAGTTGGGGAAGATCTTGTCATAATCCTTGACCTTGCCTCCCATCGCGGGGGCCTTTTCCAGAATGAGAGTCTCGATGCCGAGCTCGTCCAAGGCCAGGGCTGTCCCTAAGCCGGTGACGCCGCCGCCGACGACCATGACCGTGTGCTTATGTACCGCTGTCGGATTCATGTGACATTACCCCTTATCGCATTTACGGCCTATGGCTCTCGGTGCCAGGATTTCTCCGGGTCATACGGGATACCCATCTTATCCAGCAGGGGTTCGACCGGCACGGTATGAAAGTCGATCCCCACCACCTCGTAGGGGTCCCAGCCCAGCAGGAGTCCGGCCATTTCCTGGTAGGTTATCACGGGGATGAAGTACTTCTCGCCGGTCATCTCATGCACGGCCCACTGCTCTTTATCCAGGAACACCTGACACCCCGGACAGTTGGTCACGATCAAATCGGGCTTGAAGGGCGCCATGCTCTTGAGTTTCTTGTACGTGTTGGCCATGGTCGCGCCGCGATTGGGCGGGATCATGCACTGCCTAAAGCCCATACCGCAGCAATGCCGGCGCTCGGGATAATCGACATTCTCTCCGCCCCAGGTCCTGACCATGCCGGCCAGGACATCGCAATACTCGGACCCGCCCACGGCGTGCCGCTCGGGGAACAACTTGGCGTAGTGACAGCCGATATGATCGACCACCCTTAAGGGACGGCCGGTCGCGGCCTCGATGAGCCGGTATTTGAAGTGCGCCGCCAGGCGTTCGCGGTGATGATAATAGATATCGCTTACATGCGTCAGACGCCTGGGTATCGTGAATTCGCGGCCGCAGGTATCCTTGAGCAGCCGTGCGATCCTGCCGCGCAATTCCGGTTCATGCTCCAGGAGTTCCTGGCACTCGCAGTAGGTCCCGAAGGACGTGACGCACGTAGGGGTGATGACCTTCATGCCCTCCTCCTGGGCTATTGACCAAAGCCGCGCCACGGTCAAGAGCGTGGCCTCGATGGGCATGATGTCACCATGATACCCGATGGCGGTGCAGCACGACCATCCGTTATTGGACGTATGCGTCGTGGCCCACCGCAGGCCCAGCAGGTCATACACCTTGGGCACCATGGTTTCCGAGGCTGGGTAGAAGCTGCCCAGGATACAGCTGAATGTCAGAAAATAGTCGTCGTCGGGGATATCCTTGATATACCGTTGCCACATGGACTGGCGTCCGGACTGATTATAGAGTTCCATCCCCGGATGCCTCTTTTTTTAGCCTTCCGACATGACGCGGTTATGATACTCGTCGATCGTCATGCCGGTCTGTGCGGCCTGCCGCGCCGCAGCTTCCTCGATCAGCGACCAGAAATAGACGGCCCCGCCGGCGGTCCATAACTTCCTTAATTCCTCGAGCGTTTCCGGCGCCACCTTGCGCCCGGAGAGAGGGCCTTCCATATCGGGCTGAGCCCCGATTCTGCTCAAGTATTCTTCTTTCCTGCGGAAATAGGCCGCGAAGCGCGGGCCGAAATCCTTGTGTTTTTCCGGATCGGGATTCCGGAAATACAAGGTGCAGGCCCGGTTCCAGAGATTTCCGCCCCAGAAATGGCGTCCGAAATACTGCTGCCTGCCCCGGACGCTGTGTACATGATACCCCTTGATCTGGCTCAACTGCCGTAGGGATGAGATCATGCCGAAGGGGCTGTTCTGCCGGGGGCACTTGGTCTTGCACGAACCGCACTGGTGGCAAAACCAGATCGTGTCCGACTGGAGGAGCTCGACAATCGCGGCTTCATCCTTTTCCTGGAGGAGCGACATGATGGCGCGCGGGTTGAATTCATAGAACTCGGCCGCAGGGCACAGGGCCGTGCACGCGCCGCAGTTCATGCAGCTGCTCATGGCATGCCGCGCGATGACATGATTTTCCAGCCACCAGACACACGATTTATCCCTGGCTTCCCGGTACCAGCGCGCCACCTCGGATAGGCTGTCCTGTTGCAGCAAAGGCCGCTGCTCGCGTCGGTCCTTCTCCCTCTCAAACGGTGTGGCGTGCAGGTTCTGGATGTTCGGGTACACCAGACCCTGATCCGAGACTTCACAGACGTCGCGCAACCGGTAATACAGGTCCGTCAGCTCCGCATCGGACATGGCATCGAGCCGCCGGCGTAGATCCTGCCAGGCGGCGTCATCGGGATTCCTCTGGGTAATGAGATCCAAAATGGATGGGGTAGCGTATTCGGTCAGCATATGTTCGGTCTGTCTCATGGCTCATTACTCCTTGAGATGGTGGGCGTCAATCCGATCTTCAGCTCATCAGATCCGCTTGACTCAAACCATATGATTGAACCGGAGATGTTTCTTGAGTGTTTCCAATTGTGCCCGCCTGGCCGGATCAGCCAAGAGCTTCTCCTTGTAGTCGAGGAAGAAGGTCGTCAAGATCGCACATAAAAAACCAATAATGGCGCCTACAACCACTATAAGCGCCCGGCGCGGCCTATCCTTCTTCGCCGGCGCTTCGGCCTGCTCGATGACCTGGATCGTAAAAGTGTCCTGAAGCGCCTCGATCTTGGACGACTGATACTGTTCCTGCAAGAGCTCAACCAGCGCCTCATTAAATTTCACTTCCCGCAGCAGGCGTACATATTCCATGCTTTTCAAAGCCGGGGTGCCGGGTGGGATTATGACAGGCAGGCGTGTTCCCTCAGCCTCAAGCCGTTCGGCCTGTGTCAGCGCGTTCTTGAGCTCTTCCTCCATTGCCAGAAACTCCGGGTTCTCGGGATGCATGTAGGTCTGCATGACCTTCAACTGCAGTTCCTTGGCGTCAACCTGCGCCCGCAGGTGCGCAATACTTTTGATCATTTCCAGGACCTGGTCATCGACCAGCACCGCCCCATTCTTTTCCTGGAAATCCTTCATGGCGGCTTGTGCCTCAGCCAGGGATTTTCTGGCCTCTTTGACCTGCTCGGCAAAAAAACGACTGCGCGGCGCCACCCTAGTAAAACCCACCGAATTGTTCATGTTTCGTAATTCTTCGACAAAGGCATTGGCCATGGCAGCGGCCCTCTTCGGAGCGCGGTCTTCGACCCCCAGAGTAATCACATTGCTCTTCGCGCCGTATTGGACCATAACATGTTCTCGAAGGGTTGCTATGGCTTCACTGCGCATCTTATATCCGTAAATCTTCATCAACCCGAAACGATCGGTAATGCGGTCAAGCACGGTCTTGCTCTTGATGAGCTCGGCATAGACATCGTTCAAAGACTTGCCGGAACCGGCAAGAATTACGGCGCTGCCTGTCTGCCCAAGACCCTGCGAGGGCAAGCCAAGATCCGTCGGAAATACAAAAAACTTCGTCCGGGCCAGATAATAGGGCGGCATGCACAGACTGATGCTTGCCGCAAGAACAGCCGCCGCCACGGTCATACCGATGATCAGGCCCTTATGTTTCGCCAGCACGATGAGGAGTTCGATCAGATCGACCTGGTCCCTGTTTCCTTGATAGAGTGGTCTGGTTTCATCATCCATACACTGCTCCAGCTCGTATTTTATGGACACGTCATTGTCCCGGAATGAGTCCGCCCGCCTCATGGACAACCATCGTTCAAGCCATTCGGCGGAACCAATCCAGCCCTCTGAAGGTTAGGGCTATTTCCCGTAGAATTTGCGCACCACCTCGATGACATAGTCCACATCCACGTCATCGATCTCGACATTCATGGGCAGCGAGCACACCTCACGGCTTAAGGCCTCGGTCTCGGGAAAGCCGCGGTCGTGCAGCCCCAGGGCCGCGTGCCGGTAATAGGGCTTGCGGAACTGTGTCAAGATCTCGACCCCGTTGGCCCTGAGGAAATCCGAGAAAGCGCTGCCCTGCCTGGCGCGCACCGTATAATTCTGATAGACGTGATCGCGCCGTTCATCAACGTAATGCGGCAGGAGGATGTCGGGCAGGTCAGAGAGGGCTGCCTGGTATCGCGCCGCGATAACCTTGCGACGATCGATCCACTGCGGTAGGTAGCGGAGTTTTACGTCAAGGAAGGCCGCCTGCATGTTGTCCAGGAGGCACGTGAATCCGTGTCCGTGGTATTCGCCGGTTTCACGATCCTCACCGTTGAAGCGCATGCGGGTAGCGAACAACGCTACCTCCGGGTCGTTGGTCGTGATGGCCCCGCCATCGCCATAACCACCCAGAATCTTGAAAGGGTAAAAACTCCAGCATCCGGTCAAGCCCCAGGCGCCGGCCATCCGTTTCCGCCCGGTCCGCTCATCGAGCATGCCCGATCCCAGGCTCTGACAGGCATCCTCTATGACGACGACGTTATATCTTTCAGCTATAGCTCTTACCCGAACCATGTCAGCCATGTAGCCGCTCAAATGCACGGGGATAATGCCCCGCGTGCGAGAGGTTATGGCTTCCTCTATATTATCGCAATCGATATTGAAATCCTTGCCCACATCGACGAGCACCGGTGTAGCGCCGGCATTGACCACGGCCGAGCATGTCGCTACAAAGGTATGGGCCGGCACAATCACCTCGTCCCCTGGGCCAATGCCGGCGGCCCGCAATGACACATGCAGGGCGTCATAGCCGCTGTTGAGACCCACGGCGTACTTGGTGCCCACAAACTTTGCCAGGTTCTCCTCAAAACTTCTCAACTGCCCGCGGTCGATAAGGTCGCCTTTTTCCATCACCTCGTGGTAGGCCGCATCGAGCTCCGCCTTGATCATCCGGTACAGTTTCGCCGGTTCGACGAACCTTACCTTGCGCGCCATATACTCTTCCTCTCCCGCGTAATTTTTCTTACCGCCTCAACAATGTCCACGGCCGAGGAATAGTATTCTTCTTCCAGAGCCATGCTTGCCGGCGCCGGGCAGTCGGGCAGTGCCACACGCATAATGGGTTCTTTTAAATCATCGAAGGCCTGTTCAGAAACCATGGCGGCAATTTCAGCCGATATTCCGAAAGATTGCCACCCTGCATCCGCGATCACCAACCTCCCCGTCTTCTTGACCGAGCGAATGATCAATTCCTGATCGAGGGGTTTGACCGTTCTTAAATCAATGACTTCCGCCTCAATATCGTTTTCAGCAAGTTGATAGGCCGCCAGCATGGCCTCATGCACCATCAGCGAAACCGCCGCAATCGTCACATCACATCCCTCCCTGCGGATGCACCCTTTACCGATCTCTACCTGGTATATTTCCTCCGGCACAGGTCCCGTCTGACTATAGAGCAAGCGTTCATCCACGAAAACAACCGGATTAGGGTCCTGGATAGCGGCGACCATAAGCCCCTTGGCGTCATACGCCGTGGACGGCATGACCACCTTGAGTCCCGGAATATGGGCGAACACGGCATGTATAGCCTGGGAATGCTGGGCCGCCTGTTCCCCCCGCCGATTGATTATGCCCCAGAAGACGACCGGTGCGTTCGACCGACCGCCGCTCATATAAAACCAATTGGCGGCCTCATTGATGATGGGGTCCATGGCATAGAGCATGAAATCCATCCGGGGATGAACCACCACCGGTCTCATGCCCGCGATGGCCGCCCCGACCGCGGCGGCGGTGATGCCGTTCTCTGATATCGGGGAATCGATCACCCGTTCGTGCCCGAACCTTTCGATAAGGCCCCTGGTTGTGCTGCCTACATACCAGGGGCTCTTCACCCCCTGTCCGATGAGAAAGACGGAAGGGTCGGCTTCCATGGTTTGATGGAACGCTTCGTTGATGGCCTGGCAATACGACAGGTTTCTAGGCGAAGACATACTCGTTGAGCTCCTTTCCGTGCGGTCTTGGACTATTTTCCGCAAATGCCCTGGCCTCCCGCACCTCCTGGGCCACGGTGTCCTTGATCATCTGCACTTCCATCACGCCGACACCGATATGATCAATCAGGTAACGCTCCAGCTTCTGGATGGGGTCCTTATTCAACCATGAAGCCAATTCTTCCTTCGGTCGTATATCCGTGTGAAGTCCCTGGACATTGTCATCCGGCCCCACATGCCCCCGGAACCGGTAGGTCATACACTCCAGAAAGACAGGCCCGGTGCCATTGCGGCAGGCTTCAACGGCTTTAAGGCCGGCATCGTATACGGCCAGCACATCATTGCCCTCCACCGTGTGATTTTCAATGCCGAAAGGTTCCGCGATCCTGCATATGGGGATATCAACACGACATCCCCGGATAGGCATATGCGTGGCATAAAGGTTGTTCTCACAGACGAAAATGATCGGGAGCTTCTTCAAGGCGGCAAAGTTGAGTGATTCGTACAGAACCCCCTCGCCGGTGGCGCCATCGCCGAAAAAGCTGACGGCAACCCGTCCATCCATCCTTAGGGAAGCGGCCAATGCGGCGCCCAGCGCCAGCGGAATCGTCCCGGCTACAATCGGCGCCGACCCCAACATGCCGATATCCGGATCGACCAGGTGCATCGACCCCCCTCGGCCTCGTGAGCACCCATTCGCCTTGCAATATATCTCAGCCGCCAAGGCATTCAAGGAGCCGCCCTTGGCTAGGAAGTGTCCATGAGAACGGTGGCTGCCGAAAACATAATCGTCCTTGGTAAGAGCCGCGCATATACCGACCGCAACCGCTTCCTGCCCACTGCACAGATGACAGGGGGTGCGAATCTCGCGGTTCAGGATAGGTTGCACCAGACTTTCCTCGAAGCAGCGGATGCGTAACATCATGCGGTAGAGACATTGCAACCGCTCCTGATCATTTGTCATCTTTCCCCCCTTGTTCATTTCATGATTATGGTCTTCAAGGTCAAGAGAATAATCTTGATGTCAGTCCAGAAAGTACGTTCCCGCACGTATTTCAATTGCAGGCGGATCTTCTCCGGCCGGATCTTTTCCAGATAATCCTGATCGGGGTCCGCGCTGCCGGCCAGGATGGCGCCTTCATCAGGGTTCCAGATGGAGGCCCAGTCCGTAATACCCGGCCTGACGGTCAGAATCGCCTTTTCCTCTTCCGTATAGAGATCGGTGAATTTTCTTACCTCCGGACGGGGTCCTACCAGGCTCATATCTCCCAGCAGCACATTGATCAATTGCGGCAGTTCGTCCAGCTTGTATTTCCTCAAGAATTTCCCGATTCGAGTTATCCGTGGATCGTCATCGGATGTCGACGACGCACCAAGTTTTTCCGCGTCTATGACCATGGTGCGGAACTTGAAGATACGAAAAGGCTTGCCATTAAGGCCTATTCGTTCACCCCTGTAAAATACGGGGCCACAATCTTCTCGCCAAATACACCAAGCGATCGATAACAAGAATGGACTAAGTGCGATAAGGCCAGCCGCTGCAGCTGAAATATCTAATAATAATTTTAGCACAACGACTGTCTTATCTCACATCGATGATGAAATATGTTAATTGATTGCTAATCCATAAAATCATTAATCTTTTATAAAGATCGCCTTAGTTCTTTCGCGCCGCGCAATATATAACCTTATGTTCTCTATCAGCAATACCTCTCAACACTGCCTGCGGGAGAATGACATCCCGATGACCGGATATGATCTCGGCAGGCATGGGAACAAGTCTACCAAAAACAAAACGTTTTATAATCTTTTTTGCGGCCATCGTGTCTGGAATCAAATTGAGGCGCACTGCAAAGGCCTTGATTGGACGTAGTAATCGCTGTCTGAAAGCAGTGGATGCTACAGGATTGCCACCAAAAAATTCACATTCAAATCCGTTACTGGTCAATATATCACCCAGTTCAACCACCCCATAGTAAACGCAACTGTAGGGACTCGGATTGAAATCAAACAAGTCCTTATTGGCCGTTGCTATTAATAAACAACCTTGTTTTCTAAGAATGCGACGACATTCACCAATGAATCTTTTGATATCCTGAAGGTAATAGATGGCCTCAAAAAGGATTACAACATCGCATGATGAATCTGACAACCCCGTATCCAGTGCATCCATCAATCGTATATCAATTCTTTCTCCATAATATTTACGGGCTTTCGCAACCATAGGGGCCGAGATATCGCCCGCAATCAAGCTATTTGCCAGTTTTGAAATAAAACCGAGGCTCTGGCCTGTGCCACAGGCCAGTTCGACGACATCCTTACCTTTGCAAAAATTGCCAGCCCAATAGTATCGCTGGTAAATACGATCTATTTGTTCTTGGGTGACATGATCTCCAGAAAGCTCGGTAACATCTGTATAGTCCGTTTTAACATACATAAATAAATCTCTTTCTAGTACAATTGATTGCATTTATTTGTTGTTCACAATCATCTCTACTATTTTTCCGACCAGACGACCCTGTTGATATATTGAACATAGCTCATAATTATGCGTAAAACTTTCTCTGACACATTTGGAACATGGTAGTCGCACGGTATTCGCAACATGCGATCATTTCCACGCGCTTGCTTTTCCAAAATAGAGAGGCCTTCCTTTACTAAATTCCAATCCATTCCCACCATAATCACTGCCCCTTCTTCCATTCCTTCGGGGCGTTCATGAGCTTGGCGGATATTCATTGCTGGGAAATTCAGGATGGATGACTCTTCCGTGATCGTTCCACTATCCGAGAGTACGGCCTTCGCATTCATCTGGAGATTCACATAATCGCTAAATCCAAAAGGCTTGTGCAATTCCACTAACGGCGGAAGCTCTACTCCTTCCTGCAAGATGCGTTTTCGCGTCCGAGGATGGGTTGTCATGATGATTCGTTTTCCGTAGACATTACTCAACCCCTTCAATACCTCTGTCAAGTCCTGAAAGTTCTGTTCATCATCGATATTTTCTTCGCGATGACAGCTCAGGACAAAATAATCCAGAGCCTTTAAGTGCAATGTCTGCAAAACTAGGGATTTCTCAATTTTCGGCAGGTAGTGATGTAGCACCTCGAACATGGGGCTGCCTGTTTTGATCACGCGATCCGGTGGTATTCCTTCACGCAGAAGATATTCACGGCCGATTGAGCTGTAGGGCATATTGATATCGCTTATGTGGTCCACGATCTTACGGTTGATCTCCTCAGGCACCCGCTGATCGAAACAGCGGTTTCCAGCCTCCATGTGGAAAATCGGAATCCGGCGCCTTTTCGCAGGGTAGGCAGCCAGACAACTATTAGTATCTCCGAGGATCAGGACGGCGTCGGGATTCTCAGAGGCCAGCACCTCATCCACTCTTGCGATAACAAGGCTGACAGTTTCTGCCGGCGTCTTTCCTGCTGCCTCCAGAAAGTAGTCAGGAGTTCGCATATCAAGGTCATCAAAGAAAATTTGATTCAATTCATAATCGTAATTCTGACCCGTATGCACGAGAATATGCTGAAAATGCTCTTCCATCGCAGCAATCACCCGGCTCAGGCGAATGATCTCCGGCCGGGTGCCGACAATGGTCATGACTTTCATAAAGGCGCCCTCCTCGTCCTTTAGACACGCATTTCAATGGTATCTTTAACATCTGGGTTGAAAATCTCATCCGCCCAAAAAAGCACGATCAGATCATTTCTCCCTACATTTTCAATGGAATGGGTATAGCCAGGTGGAATATCGACCACACGGAACTCGCTCCCGGAAACCGGGTATTCAACGACATCGCCTTCCAGAATATGGCGGAAACGAATCACTGCCTCGCCTTCGAGGACGACAAATTTCTCCACCTTGGTGTCATGATAATGATGCCCCCGCGTAATGCCCGGCCTTGTGCGCGATATAAAAATCTGACCGATGTATGGCGATTTCAGTAATTCGGCCAATTCCCCCCGGGGATCGACCCACTGGGTCAAAGTATACGAGAAAGAATCTATTGGGAGATAAGAAAGATAGGTTGCATAAAGGGCATGTATCAAAGGGGAACTTACATCTGGTACGACGAGGTCGACGCGGCTCTCATGAAAACCATGGATCGTTTCCGCCAAACAGCCGAGTGTTATGCTATACGTTGGTTGAACCAGGAAATACTTGCCGTCTGAGACGGACGGATGACCGTTCATCACGCCGATGAAGGCGTGGACTACGGTATCGATATAGACAAGTTCAATCTCTTTTGACGGATCGGAGATAGCAATGGGCAAATCCCGAGCGATGTTGTGACAGAAGTTTGCAACTACGGAATTGTAATTGGGTCGGCACCATTTGCCGAAAACACCGGGTAATCGAAAGACCGCTACCGAGGCACCTGTATCGGCGCCAAACGTGAGTACTGTATCTTCCGCCTGTCGCTTGGAAATCCCATAGGGATTATTCAAAACAGCTTGGGTTGAAGACGAAAATACGATAGTGGGCATACGTCCTGACTGCCGCAGAATACTACAAATTTTCTGAGTCAAATTGAGATTTCCCTCGATGAACTCCTCAATCCTCTCCGGTCGATTCACGCCGGCAAGATGAAAAACAATATCCGCCTTGACCAGTCCTTTCGCCAAGAGATCGGGCGGTGAATCGATATCATATACAATGACCTCTAAATCCGTTCTCCGTTTGAGGGTGACGACAAGGTTCTTTCCGATGAAACCTTTCGCACCGGTCACAAAAACTGTCTTCATAGCTTAGATTATCCTCTGACTAGGGGGACGTTACTGGCCCAAACCGGAATTGGAACAACCATCAGTCTTCAATTTTATCCCCTTTCAAAGCATGTTGAACGATATCGAGTTTAAGAAGCAAACTCATCATGGCCTCAACATCGAGCCGCAAAGTATTATGGGAATTGTAATCATTCTTTATAGAAATCTCTTCCTGCCCTTCAACAAAATAGCATGCATAGTTCAGGTCGCGCACATCAGCCGGGACGCGGTAATAGTTTCCCATATCCTCGGCCTTGGCCATTTCCTCCCGGTTGAGAAGCGTTTCATAGAGTTTCTCACCGTGACGCGTGCCAATAATCCGGATTCCATTCCTTGCATCAAACAGTTTTAGGAGCGCCTCGGCCAATGTTCCAATAGTCGCCGCTGGGGCCTTCTGCACAAAGATGTCGCCTGGGACACCATTTTGAAAGGCATAAAGGACAAGATCGATGGCATCATCAATTGTCATCATAAAGCGTGTCATATTCGGGTCGGTCAAGGTCAATGGAACGCCTTCTTGGATCTGACGCAGGAAAAGTGGAATCACCGAACCGCGTGAGGCCATTACATTGCCGTAGCGTGTTCCACAAAAGATCGTTTGCTTATTCCCATACATGCGTGCCTTGGCAATCATCAGTTTTTCCATCAAGGCTTTGGTCATGCCCATCGCATTAATGGGATAGACGGCCTTGTCGGTGCTCAATACAATCAGGTTTTTCACCCCACTTGCCATCGCCGCATTCATCACATTTTCAGCACCCAAGTTGTTGGTACGAATAGCTTCGATTGGAAAGAACTCACAGGAAGGAACCTGTTTCAGTGCCGCAGCATGAAAAACATAATCAACATCCTGCATGGCTGGCAGGAGACTATCTGGATTGCGGACATCGCCGATAAAAAATTTCACTTTCGGACTAGCCAATGCGAGTCGTAAATCTTCCTGCTTTTTCTCATCACGACTGAAGATACGAATCTCCTCAATGCCTGTATCGAGAAATCGACGCAAAACAGCATTCCCAAATGTTCCCGTACCACCAGTAATCATGAGCACCTTATTCTCGAACATCCCCCACCCTTTTACCATTAATTGGTTCTTTACTATATGAATGATACACTTTCGATTTGAGTTGCTGACAATAATTTGCCACACTTAATCATGTACATTAGTTATCTCTCGGAATATGCTTTCATATCTCATTACCTGCACCTCTGGTGATAATCTCTTATAGTAGAATTCTCGTCCTCTATCACCCATTAATCTCCTTTCATTAAGAGACATATTATAAATTTTCCTTGTAACATTAGCTAAGTCTCGGGGATCCATAGCTTTTACTCCATATCCGGCCCCTGCTTCTTCAATCAATTTTGCAGTATCGCCATTAACCGAGGCAATAATGGGCTTACCGCTAAGTAAATATGATTGTGTTTTGCCAGGAATAGTGATCTCAAAAAGTGGATCATTCTTGAGATGGATCATGAGCACATCTGCTAAAGCATAGTATGCTGGCATACTATCAATCGGCACTCTTGGTAAGAACTTAATGTTATTTATTTTTCTCACCCTAACCTCATTGATTATTCGAGCATGGTCAATCCCACCACCAATAAAAACAAATTGAAGATCATTTATATCCTGGAGCAAAGCAGCTGTATCCAAAATATTCTCTAGTCCCTGTGCTGGCCCGAGATTCCCAGCATACATCACATTAAAGAAACCATCCAATCCAATCATCCTAGCGAAATCATTATTCCTCTCAGGAAGAATAAAATCGCCCTCATACGCCCAATTATATAGCACAGAAATCTTCTCACCCTCGACACCTTTGCATATCAGGTTTTGTTTGAATCCCGGTGAAATAACAGTGATTGCGGATGCCCATCGGTAAACAAACTTACAAAATATACCAATCAATCCAAGAATCATTTGATTTGATATCATACCTGTAGCCAATAGTGTTTCAGGCCACATGTCCTGTATCTCATAAACGAATGGCAATCTTCTTATAATGCTTATTACTAATGCCGGGATACCAAGCGTTATGGGGGGATGATATACCAACATCACATCTGCACGTCCACAAACCAATGGACCCAATAATGTAGCAATAAATGGGAAGCTTAAATAATTTAATGATCGCCTTATTATTGATTGGCTTTTATCGGGATAAAGCGGAAGTCTAACAAGTGATATGCCATCAATCTTTTCCTTCTGAACAAGGCGCTGCTTATAACCTGGATATATCTTTCCTTCGGGATAGTTTGGAAAACTGGTGATAACTCGAACCTCATGACCAATCTTGACCAGTTCTTTTGCCAAGATATGCATCTTCTGATCAGGTTCCGGATAGTAATTTTGAGAGAGAATTAGGATACGCATTTTTTCACCTACAAACTTGTTACATTTTTTATGACTCTAAAAGCAATTTATCCGAGACATTACAGATCATAAGACTCCATACGGGTCAGTTTAAATATAAGACTGTGTAACTTTTCCCAGTAGTGAACAATCACTTTGAAGAATATCACCGTCACAAGCCCCGAGTTGATCAATATATTCGGGGCTCCGGCTACCCACGTACCAATTATTACTGTAATCCCTGCATGTATTAGTAGATTAAACATGGTCTTCTGTTGTGAAAGAAACTTAATATATACCCCCTTATATAAGAGTCCCATGATGAATGAAGTAAGGACTACTCCTATAGGTCCAAAGTCGTACCATATTTGCCCCCAGATCGAGAGAGGCGCAGTACCACGAGTGCTTCCCGAGAGGATCTGGGATATCTCACTTTCTATCGTAAGCTTACTGCCTTGTCCTGGTAAAATTTCCTTCATATGGGACCACAAATCTGCCCCGTGCTGGAATTGCTTATCATAAATATACCGAAACCCTATGACACCAGCTAGCTGATTTCCTGTGGATATCCTATTTGGCAATTCGAGAACTAGATTGGTTATTAATGTATGTCCAGTTGCTTTGTCATTTGTTACTCGCCCAAGAGAGAATGATATAAAGGCAAAAAGAATAACAGTAATCATAAGAACTGTTATGTTTGTCAGTAATAATCGTTTCCCTGTCATAGCAATATTAATAAAAACAATCAATATCAGAACGATATGTATAAAAGCACCCCTCTGCCCTGTTCCAAATAGGAAGACTATACTTAGAGGCACTAATCCTAGAACGATTATAAAATCATTCACGTTCTTTTGAAGACTATACCGTGCGATCAAATATATTGTTATGAGTGGAAGAAGGATATTCTTGAACTGATTCACATAACCAGGTGCAAAATAGGTTTCACCAGAATAAGACTCCAATCTCTTTGTAACCATGCCAGCTGCTAGAGCAGAAATATCATCCCCCTTGATCAAGGAAACGATTGATCCTAGGAATATATTGTATCCGACAGCATGGAAATATGCCATACTAACGATAATTGATACAGCAATAATGATCCCAAGCAGATAATTAAAGGAAGTGCTTGATTCTATTGTCTGCAAAGGGGATCGAAGCCAAAGCCTTACATTCTTTCGGGGAACCGGATTAGCCATATCAACTATAGATGCCCCAATAATGAAGAATCCAATTGAAACTACCATGATCATACAATTAATCGCATCCGCAGGAATTTTATTATCTAGAAATGGTAGTGATCCCATAAAAAATACAAGTTGAGATAAAACAAAAATTATCGTTGGATCAATAAGCCATTGTTTTATGGCCCGCGTAGCAAATACCATATAAATAATTGTTATAGAGAAATATACTATTGTTGCTAGTATCATCATTTTTTCTCTTCTGATCGCGCCAAGGAGCCCTTACAAAAGAAATACACTCTTTGTCGTTTGTTGCTATCGTCTATGCATATCCAGAATCATCGCCAAACGTTCCGTATTGTGCCTACGACTGAACTGCGACCATCCCGATCCCAAATGTCTTGGCCAGTTTAGCTTCGATATGCTTTCGATAGTTTGTGCGATCTTTATCGGGTCATCGGGAGGTACTATGTATTGATCCCGCCCGGCCTTTGCAAGAACATCTGCACACATACCATTGTGTTCAATACAAGCAAGAATGGGAACGCCTGTCATAAGGTATTCGAATACTTTCCCTGTTACCGAGGAAATATCCCCAGCCCTAATAAATAGGAGACCCGCATCGGCCGCAGCAAGGTAGCTTAAGGCCTCCATATGCGGAACATAACCAAGAAATGTCACGGTGTTTTCTAGGTGGGCCGATGCAACCTGGAGTTGAGCTTTTCCATAATACTGACCGACAAAATAAATCTCAAGCCTTTCTCTGAGTGCCTCTGGGAGGATTTTCAGGGCTCTTAGAAATGTATCAAAATTTCCTTCATGGTGTTCATATAAACTCCCCATATACACGATACGTTTCTTGGTATCGTCGCGTTCCACTGGTTGAATAGCCTTTAAATCTTCCAAATCAAAACCATTTGGCAAAACATAAACATGATCTGCAATCCAAGGATATCTATTTCTAAACTGGTTCGCAAGGTATTCGCCGTACACAGTAACGGCCGTAGCGTTTCCAACGATACTTTTCTCGAGAGCAGTGTGCATTGTTTTATGTGCCCTTGTTGGACAAACCAAATAAGGATCGTCAGTCCAACCATCTGGGAAATCAAGAACGTAAGGCAATCCAGAACTCCTGGATAGAAGATAGGCAACAACCGTGCTGGATAGCCTATTGGCACTCGCGAATATTATATCTATCTTATGCTTTTTGATAAGTTGTATTCCCCTGAGGTATGCATACGGAATCCAACCGAGGTGAATGTCCGGAAAAGCCAGAAAATCTCTAACAATGCTTCTATAGAAGTGCACGAACTTTGAACCTTCAGAAATAAAAGGATTAATCTCTGGGCCTACGTTTCTTTTTCTGAACCTAAATCCAGGCAACAAAAAATAACTCAGCCTAAGTGGATCAAGAGATCCTGTGCGGAAAATTTCAGCTTCAGGTGGTATTTCAGCAAAAGCTGATGTATCATATACATAGTAATTGATCATTTTCACTGTTAATACGTACGGTTTCCAGCCAGCTACGGGTAGATATTTTACATATTTTAGACTCCGCTGCACACCAGATCCCCCTATAGGAGGAAATGCGTATGTTATGAACAGTACTTTATTGTCCGGACAGCCTTCCATTCCTCGTTTATCTCCTACCTTATGCGCAACATATTTTTTCTGGGAGTGATATTATAAAACCATTTTTTAAAAACTTGTATCAATGATCTTCCACGGCTATTCAGATTTGTTGAATCAATTACTTGATTAATTTTTTATATCATAACAAACAATAGGTTAGCATCCCATTACGGGCATTACTATCATTGGCCTTACTTTTCATCATGTTTTCCTTTTTTATTGTCACAACGAGATTATTCTAGCAGATAGAATAAATCCATTTCCCCGCAAGTGTTATGAAAATAATGCACTTACAAAGCCAGCACCATACAATTCAGAAGCATCTTCTTATATGTTCAAAGAACAAAGATATATTCTCATTAAATATCCGGGGGCACTATTTTTTCATTGATAGTCATTTCTTCAGTTTTTATTGTCAAATACATCTGATAGACAAGTTGAAATGGCACGCTTAACAACTTTACAAAAGCCTTTCTTCTGTTCTTTTTGCCTGTGAGCGCAATTAAGATATTGTCTAGACTAATTTCCCAAAAAATCATATTCGGATAAACAATGAATTGCTTATCCACCTTACGTAAATAATGATAATAAATTGATTTCATCCCAATATTAAACAGAACATAAAAATTCTTCCTGTTTTCCAAATAAAAGATCGCATCAAAATCCGCCCCAAGCACACCTCCGCCCATTGCGGGAGAATCATTCCCCTGTGTTACCCCAGAAGCATCATTGTTAGGCACTAGTTTGATCTGAAGGTCTTTTCCTAAGCTGTCCTTAAGGTTGTTCATCAAACTTGTTATCCCCAGAGGGGTTCCGGCAAATATGGCAACTTGGGAATTGCCATTCACGCATGAATGCAATAGCCTTGAAACCTTCTCCCAATTAAGGCTAAAATCAAAAGATCTGATTTCTTTTAATGCAATGGGCATAGATTTAATGACACTATTTACATATTCGGGTTTATTGCGTTTGAGCAAAAACAAATTAATCCATAGTGCCTTATGATCTATGGGCAACCAGCTTACAACATCAAATAGTATAGAGACAAATAATCTCAACGTGTTGAGAATAGTTACCTCTCCATGTCGTTTATAATTTGACAGTTTTGCGATGATATCACCAACTCCATCACCATAATACGCAAACTCAACCAACTCATCGAAGCTAAAGTGCTTTGTTCGCATAATATGATTAATATTACCTATATCAAATTCTTTCCAATCATTATGAGCTACGCGTAAATGGTTGTTCTTTACAGCGTAGTCATATAATTCTGTTCCGGGGAACGGAGTAGCTGGCCCCATTGATACAACTTCACTTTCCAAGTAAAGCATCATTTTCAAAGACATCCTAAAATCATCAATAGTCTCATCTGGTTGTCCAAACATCATAAGCGTTGTCGTATACATTCCGATATCATGAATCTTTTTATGCGCTCGATAGATGTCTTCTAGTGTAATCCCCTTCCGTATTTGCTTAAGAACTTTAGGTGAACCGGACTCAACACCTAAGTCAATCCTTACGCATCCCGATTTCTTCATGGCAGCAAGAGCACGTTCTGTAAGTCCTTGACTATTGCAACGAGAACAGCATGCCCAACTAATAGACAACTCGCTTTTCTCTATAAGATCACAAAGTTCCAAAATAGCAGACTCTTTGAGCGTCAGAACTTCATCCACAATAAAGAACCTGCAGACACCATAATTTCTTGCAAGGTATTGTAATTCCATAAATGTATTATAAGGGGACCTGTTTCTAAATGTTTTCCCGAACACAGATCCGGAAGCACAAAAAGTACACTGGAAAGGACACCCTCGCCCTGAGGAAATCGATAAGCATTCACCCGGGCTTGAAACTCTGTCTCTTTCTGGAATAACCACATTGTATTTATGAATTGGCAATTTATCCCATGCAGGCATTGGAAGCTCATTGAGATCTGGTAATAATGCCCTACGTGGATTAATTTGAATTCTATTTTCTCTGACAAAGGCAATCCCTGGGATATCACCAACATCCTTACCCTGGATAAGTGATTCCATAAGCTCCAAGAGAGTTAGCTCGCCCTCCCCTATTACCAAATAATCAACTTCCGGGCATTTAGTTAGAAAATCATCGGGAACAGTACTAACATGCACTCCCCCTGCAAGCAATATTATACCAGGTTGTATTCGCTTAATTCTTTTAAACAGATCAGCAACATAGTCTGCTTGAGGTGTCATAAATGTAAATCCACAAAAAGAAGGAACGGCTTGAATTATGTTTTGAATCAAATCTTCGTCTCTCAATTCTAGAGCGTTTGCGTCTATTATATCGACAAAGTAACCTTGTTTTTCAATATATGAAGCAAGCCATATAAGGCTGAGGGGTGGATATTTTGAGCCTTCACCACATCGAGGATTGACTAACAATAATGACCTTTCCATATTAAAATCCTTATCGAGCCGCTGATTTGGTCATAATTAGTTTATAGATCTTGCAACCTGCCGCGATGAGCCCTTCGTTGATATAATCCTTTTGATGAGGCAATACAGAATTTATCTCAAACTCCTTCTTTCAATAGGTTATAATACAAACATGTAGCAACAGGGTCCAAAAAATGGTCATTATGCCAGAGTACAACCATGTTGCCTTTAAATAACTTCACAGCTGATACCAACCTCGTTATAACAAAACCAGCTTGTTCTAACGATAAATTCATGTACTGCTCTGAAAGAAGCGACCTTTCCATAATAACCAACGATTTTTCTATCAGTTTGAGCGGCTTGCTATCAGCTAAAGACCATACGGGGTACGCCCTACACGTTCCTGTGCGAAAACCTGCATGCTCAGCAAAACCAACGCTGCTATCTTCCTTTAGCCCAGCGTTCTCCCAATCCGCCCATGTTCGATCAGCACGCCATCGAAGATAGTGCTGTCGGCCACTTTGTACAATTTGGTCTACTCCAGCTTTTTCTAAAGCCTGTCTAAGTTTTTCCACTTCTGTTAACAAAAGGTTTGGTCGATCAAGTGTGTCATAGGAGGGATGCAGACCGATAATATGTCCTCTTTCATGAATCCGACGCAACAGTCGCTGTAAGCGCGAAGCAAATATATCATATCCATCATCATATTCTTTGTTAGTATCTCCCACCATAAAATAAAATTTCGATCGGAGCCCATATCCTTCCGACTGATCCATAATCCAATCGAAATTGTTGTTGGGATCAAGATTGTCACCCGCCTCGCCTGAAATCAACAGCGATCGCATATGCCTTACAGCTAAAGCAGGATCCCTGAGTCTTATTAGATCCCGCCCTAAACGGCGGATAATCCGGCCCCATGTTTGCCCTTTTACCCCAAAGGGATCATCAACATCATGAGTTAACGTAAGGCAGTATTCATGTCTTCTTCGCTCCAGAGTTGGCCACAGCCTCTTCATCACAACCCATAAGAGTTCCACATACTCATCAACAATAGGTCTATCCAAAAAGCTTTCCTGATAAGCCAAAGATGCTAAAGCTGGAAAGCGGTCGTGTTCATCCCGGTCGGGCTTAACCACCTCTTCATAGCGGGATAGCATAAAAAATGCAGAACCTATGACGTCTATACCCAATAAGATAGTGTTATCAGCTGATCTAAAAAACCATGCCCCATCAAGATGAGTCACACCAGCAATAATTGGCAAATCAGGTTTGACCAAAACAAGGTCAGACAAATCGCTTGCCACATTCCAAGTAGGCAGCGGCTGCTTAGGCAGCGATTCCAGTCCTAGCCAATATTCACGAGCCTTGGCGAAAAAGACGTCAGGCATGATCAGACTGCGTTTTTCTTCAGAGTCAGTAAGCCTCCAATGATCATCGTCGTGTCGTATTAGGCAATATTTCAAACCCAGAAATTCCTCAAAAATAACCCGTGCTGCATAATCGCGTTCGGGCATCATAAAATCAGGGCAATAAAGCGTTAACACATTTTTCCTTTCATCATTTATTAATATTTAAAGGTCAGTTCTATCTGAAGCATATTGGATTATACCAAGTATCCTTTTATGTTGTTGAAAAAATCCGGCTGGATCAAAAACCATCGATTTTGGAACATCAAAACATAAACCTGGATCAAAACTAATCCAACGTTAGGCATTCTGTGATGTAAGTCTTTTTGCCACTTTTCATCATTGAGGTTTTTCAACAGCCTCTTTGAGTATTTTTAGGTTCTCGGGCTTCAAAACCCCTACTATGAATAGAATGAATGTATAGACAATAAAACCAAGCATAACGACCCCTGATAATTTCAGCCATGTATTCATGGGCATCCATGACATTATGACACCCATTATTATGGCTGCTAACAATACTTTTAATATCGTCCTCCATGGTATGGTAATCTTAACATACCGTCGACCCCATATCGTCACAATTAATGCCATTATCCCATACGTTATAAATCTTGCAATGGCCGCACCTGTTATCCCTAATTTCAAAACAAATATATAACAAAGGACATAGTTTATGATCGCTGTAGATATGAAAAGCACAGGCAAATAAATTGTTTTTTCAACTAAATGAATGATAAAAATATGATTACTATATATTACATTAGTGAGGCCCGCCAATAACAGAAATGCTACAAGGCTATTGCTGGTTTTGTAATTCTGCCCCGCCAACAAGGTCACCAAATCTTGAGAAACTACGAAAATACCGATGATCGCTGGTAGACTTAACATCAAAGTAAGAGAAAGTGCTTGGGAGAATACTTGGTTTACCTCTTCTCTATTATTTTGATCCCACACTGATACACTTCTGGGAAACAATACAAATGTGATCGGACTCCATATAACGGACAATATCTGAGTCACCTGCAATGCAACACCATAAACACCAACAGCGGCAAGACCTAGTAAATTTACGATGATTAGCCTATCGATGGATCCGGTAAACCATAAAAAGAGTGAATTGAAAATAAGAGGTACCGAATAGGGCAGATATTTACTCACAATACAGATACTCTTAAACAAAGAGGTGACTGGCACAGGGACATCAATTTGAAACAAGATCCACATTAATATAATCGAATCACCTGCGATACAAATTAGGATTAATGCTTGGACATCCAATTTGGTCAAATATACCAAAATCGCAGCTCCAATAAGCCACAACGCTGACAACACTTCCCTTATAGAAAGGGTAACAATTTTCTCTTGAGAGCGAAGTGTCTCTAATCCAATTTGCATGCAAGCATTAATAGTAATCCAGAAGGAAGCTATCATTAATAAGTTGGCAAAGCCTTTTCCCCCAAATATTAATTGAGACACTTCATCTTGAAAAAGGTAAAGCATTGATATAAATAATACCGAAATGACACATGTAACGGTAATCACAGCCTTAATTAACTGCTGCTTATCCTTTTCGCCTGGCAGATAACGAACTAGAGCTGTTTCGAGTCTAAGACTCAACAGATTGATGAGCAGTCCTTTTATCAGGATAATCTGCAACCATGCTCCATAGATATCCTGTGTATATAACCGGGTTAGCAAGGGCAGGACAATGAGCCCAGAAAAACTGACTGGCAAGGTAATAGCTAATCGCAAAAAGATATTTCTAATAAATGAAGGCTTCATAAGCAGGTACCTTTATAACCTGCCTTCAGAAACCAATTCCGTTATATACCAGTTCCGAGGATCAATCGGGTTTTGTTTGACGTCGATTCCAGAAGAAACGTAGACATGAAAAGCATTTAAGTTCTCATGATTATTAATCAGCATCTTTAATTTATAGAAATCAATAAAGCCAATCCGAGAAAACAGGTTGTTTAATAGTGCATTTTTACTTAATGTAGAGAACAATACAGCGTCTGCGCTTACATCCTTAGCATACCAAATCAAACGGGAAACTATTATCTTAAACAAGGACATGTCCCCTTTTTCGACCAAGATGTCTGTAATCAGTATGGCATTGGCCTTATTTAAGGAAAATATCGCATATCCTACAAGTCGATTATCTTTATAATAAAGCAAATACTTATAATCGTGATAGGGATTTTGATTAATTCGCCACTCAAGATAAGAACTACTCCTATCTACGGTGATCATATATGAAGTCTTATTACAGTCCCAAAAACTTTCGATTTCATTCATCGGTACTTCATGTTTGTTGAATATTTTTATATCAGATAATGGCTTTTGTGGCATATTTAGCCTAAAGTATATACAAGCAATTTGGGAGATCGCAGAAAATAAGCATCTTACCATAACAGAATACATTTTGCCTTTTTGCTTAAGTTTTGAATGAACCAGACCCATTATATATTTGGGTTTGAGGCAAAACACATATAGTGTCCAAGCGTCTAAAGAGGTATAGCCGAGTTTTCTTCTTATCGCACCAACCGTCCCCTTGCTTACATCCCCCGCGGTCGTAAAAAATACATCAAACTTTTTCTTAGCCTCTTCGAAGGATTCTTGTTCATGCCGTAAGTATTGCCCTTTTCCACGATAATCAGGATGGCACATGCAGTTTTCCGTTTTCCCAGCAAGATACGGTTTTCCCCAGAAACTTAATGGTGTTGGAATCAAGCTATATTGCATGATGAGTTGGTCGCCTACTGCACGCTCTTCGTCAAAAGCCAACCATATACTGCCCTGTCCATTCCAAGTATCACTCCATTCCCAACGATATTCCTCACAGCTCCTATCTCTATTCGTTATGAGTTTATAGAGCTTGTTGATATTATTTTCGTCGCCAGCGCGATATTGACGTTTAACTATTTTCAATAGAAGAGGCCCCTTATAATTCTCACAGAATTCAAGTTATTGCGATACTACGGAATGTACTATTATGACTTTACCTTCACGACCGGCACATCGGAACAGATCCCGGATTCGGGGATATCTTTGCTGCCTTTAGTAGGTCTATGGGAGATTTACATCAATGATAACAGTGCAGCATATTGTGAACCATACAGCCATTATTCTCCGGTCCGTATGGTTCCTACGGCTTTCCCCGAAATGATGTATATCTGCACAGTATTTTCATCTTCGTGCTATTATTAGTATCCTGTATCACTTTCTCTTTATATTCCAAAAAAAAGGTAAGAAAAAGTGAAATGAAAAATCCTGCAACCACTGAGAGAACCACCATGGACGTTCTTTGAGGTTTTATTTTTTTCTCCGGCGGTTCGGCCTTTTCAATCACCTGTACGACAATGGCATCGCGCGCCTCATCGAGCTTTGCGGTCCGATACTGGCCAATTAAAAGTTCATAGAGCGTCTCGTTGAACTTCAGCTCACGCATAAGGCGCATGTATTCCGTGCCGGTCGATGGCAGATTGCCGGTTGGTACGATCATGCTATCACCCGAGTTCTTGGATTCCATCTGCCGCATCTGAGCGCGCAGGCCCCTGAGCTCTTCTTCGGCGCGCTGAATATCAGGGTTCTGCGGTGTGGAGTAGGTACGCATCACCCTCAGTTGCACCTCCTTGGCCGCGATCTGGGCCCGCATTTGAGCGATGCCTTCGATCACGGCCGTGGCCTGGGTGTCGATCTTGACCGCCCCGGTGGCTTCCTGGAAGGATTGCATGGCATTTTCAGCCTTTACCAGGGAATCCTTGGCGTGTTTCAGCTGTTCTTCAAAAAAGAGGCGGCGCTGCGAAGCCTCGGTCAAGGCCAGAGACTTGTTCAGGTTTCGGAACTCCTCGATAAAGGCATTGGCCATGACTGCCGAACGCTTGGGGTCGGTATCCTCCACCCCGAGGGTGATTACCCCGCTCTTCAAGTCTTGCCTGGCCTTGATATTTCCCAGCAGTCTCCTCTCCGCTTCTTCGCGCGTCTTGCTCTCATAGGCCTTCATCAAATCGAAACGCTCGATGATACGGTCGCGTGCCGGCCGGCTTTTCAGGATCTCTATATACAGGTCGTTGGGCGTCTTGGCAGCGCCCACCAGGCCGGCCACGGGTCCGAGCTGGGAAATCATCTGCGTGGAGATGCTGGGGGACGACTGCGGGATATAGATCTTGGTCTCGGCCAGGTAGATAGGCGTCATCATGAGGCTGATCACGGCCATGATAACGCCCGCGCCCAGGGTGCCGCCGATGATGAGTTTCTTGTGCTTGGCCAGCACGATTAAAAGATCAAGAAGATTGATCTCTTCCTCTTCTCCCCGTTTCTGTTCAAGGTTTTCTTCCAAAGGGTACCTCCGGATAGATCATAGCTCATGGCGAATAACTGTTAGCTCGTTGTTCATGGCTCATGGCTGATGGTTCTTAGCTAATGGCCGACAGGTCATAGCCACGAGCTATAACCTACGATCTAAGAGCTTTGCTCTATGAGCCATGAACAATAACGATGGGATCTCGGCGGTAAAGCTTATTACTTACGTGGTTTACTGGCCCAGAAGGATTCCGTCAGCCCCACCTTCCAGACGCCTTCTTCCTTATACATCTTCAAGATTGCCGGACGCTGCGCCTTGCGGAAGGTCATTTTGATGCTGGCATGGTCGTTCTTAACGGATTCAATCTCCCAGACGCTTTGATCCAGGATCAGGACGGGATCGAAATTTTTCAAGAAGGAGTCCCAGTATGCCTTGGACAACTCGTCTCCGACAATGAATCCCCGTTCGATACGATCCTCAGAGGCATTGCCCTGATTGGCCTTTATGGCCTTGAAGGTATCCTTCACGACCGTCTGACGCGACTTCTGAGTGAGCTTCTGCCAGATCTGGGTATACTGCCGTGCTTGCATGGCCTTGAAAACCGACTCGGCCGACTTCAGCATGACATCCATGTCCGGCGTGACATCCTGCGCGCCCTTGGACGGGGCAGCCAGCATGAGCAGGCACGCGATAGCGATCATAATTTTTCTGTGCATGGCTAATAAAAAAAAGGGGTACCGCTTGATCCGGCTTTTGAATTCTATGGGGCAAGGCCGTCACTCGCGTCAAGTGCACGGCCTTACCGTATGCAACCTCACCCGTTTAAGGGTTTGGGGGGGTCTCAGTGGTTCGTTGTGGTAGTGGTGTCGTTGTCGTTATTATCTATCACGCCGAGCACCCAGCCGGTGGCCAAGGCCACGCCGACGGTTCCGGCAATGATCGTCCCTGCTGATAGGCCTGATAAGAGAGCCTTTCCGCCCTCGGCGCCCGCGGCTTGTGCGCCGACAACTTCGCCGGCCTGGGCGGTCGTTATCGTATCGGCCGCCATAGCCTTGAAACCGGGGAGAAGCACCATGTTCATGGCGAAGAGAATCAATACAACTACGGTCATCTTCCAGTTCATCATCCGTCTCATTGGCCCACTCCTTTAATTTTTCTCACATTAAATGCATAAGATGTTGAATCACGTATCGTTTGCTATACCGTTTTTCTTTACAAGAATCAATACGCATTCTCGGATCCGTAGCCTCTTACGGAAGCATTTCACCGGCCTGCGACCGGAAATCAAGGCGCGTATTGTTGCCGATGAAATCAAAAAGGGTCCGATAGTGGTGGATATCCTGCGCCACGTCCCTGGTCCACGGCGCCAGCGCATAATGATACGAGGTCTTTGAATCCTGCCCCCTGAACAGCCTCAAGGGGATCATTACGGCGATGCCCTTGTCCCGATAGCCCCGGTTATACTCATCATCGAATTTCGAGGTATCGGTCATACCGTACCATGCCGAGATGACCACGCCCTGGATATTCTTCGAGATGGTCAAGCGCGCGCCGAGGTCGCCGGCCAGAAAACGCCCGGATTTCACATCGACGATAAAACCCGCCTCAGGGAAATTGAGCCTGGTATCCAGGAAAGCCGTGGTGTAGACGCGCTTGACATCGTCATCGTTATGTTTGATTGCAAACATTGTATCGGGCTCGCGCTTCTTGACGAGGCTGCCGCTTACGCCTACCATTAGTCTTCCATCCAGAAACGGCTTGGCCACTTCGGCATCCAGCCCCGCATATTCAATCTCCAGCCACCCGGCGGCCAGCCGGCCATATACTTCATGCGAAGCCTTGCCTATCTGATCGAACATCAACCGCCCCACGGCCAAGCGACTTTTTTCATACTGCGCGATATCGCTTCTGACGGGTATGGAGAGGGGCTCGTTGACCGTCGAGATATTATTGAACGGATAGCCCTCCAGACCCAGAACCATCGCGCTCCCGGTCCAGGGGTGATACGCCACCCACCCCTTTACGCCAAGGCGGTATTTGAAGAAGCCCGAAGGGTCATTCAGCAAGGTCTGCAGCGTAGGTTCTATGTTATAGGTGAAAGAGCGCGCACCTTCCCCCCTGGGGCACCGAAGCCGCCGGACATCGGTCTCATAACGGCTTATGCCCAGATATTGGGAGTTGGTCAATCTTTCCGCATACCATTCCAGGAGATCTTCCCGGGTCGTGGTGAAGGTCAAGAGCGGAATGCCGTTCTCCTTCAGGGTGATGCTCGCCTCATGGACCGTTTCCGGGGCAGTGGCGACCAGACTCCGGATAATCACGGCCACCGCCTTGGAGCTATAGTAGTAGCGATCGTTCTGAGCCTCGACCCATACGGCACCATCTACCTGGCCAACCCCGATGTCGCTGAAGCCTTCTTCGGACAAGATGCCGGCCAGGCGGACAGCGAACGGCGATGACTGCATGGCGGGCTTCTCCTTACAGGGGATATCCACGATGGGGATAAGGGGCTTGCCGATATCGAAGGCCAGCGAGCAGTTGACGCCGACCTCGCCGCCTCGCTGGTAACTGAGGTCTACCTCCGCCCAACTGATGGGCTTTACCCGCAGGCCGAAATTATATTTTGATTTGTTCTTTGTGTGTGTGTCCGGATCGAAGCGGTACAATCGTTCGGTTTTGATGGGGCTGTATTCAACCATCAAAGCGAATTTATCCGACGGCGCGAACTGGATGCCGTAAAAGGCTTGCGCATCATCGAGCCAGTCATCGGGTTTGCTGAAGAGCTCGATCGTGAAGTCATCCCCGGAAGCAGGCAGGGGGTTCTTTCCGTACCTCCCGTTTCCGAAGCCGACCGTGAAGTCGAACGGATAGAGCTGCTTGCTGGCCACCAGGTACTGCGCCGCCTGGAACCTGGTGCCGTGCGGGTCCATGACCCCCACGGCAAGGGCGGGCAGGTATTTGCCCTCTTTCAGAATTTGGTACTTAAGATCGATTGCCTTGTCCTTCTGATTGCCGTAGCCTTCGAATTTCCCATACTCGAACTCTGAGCGCGTGTGCAGATACTCGGTTACCCTGCCGCCGAGCTCGAGTCCTGCAAGCGGGCTTAAGCTTCCGTAGTAGGTCCTGATAGGGTCCACCTGGCTGAATCCGGTGCGCCAACTATCCGTCCGCATCACCCGCGCCGTGGGAATCTCCATCAGGCCCGTCCCGCCCCAACTGGCCGGATAGGTAAAGGGCTCATCGCCGGCGTAAGTATTCGGTGCCGAGGGAAAAATGATCATGATGGCTACCAGCACCGATAGGCACACCGAACGAAATCCTCCGGCATGCCGGGCGCACGCGCGTGCCGTGATCACAGCCGTCCTTGCCCGATCCGGCGCATTACAAGACTTCGATCACGACACCGGCGATCACGGCCATCTGCATCAGGATCTGGGTGAGGTCCTTCACTTCACGCAGCCAGGCGATACGGTCAAGCTTCTGCGGCACGATGATCGTATCGCCCGGCTCGATGGCCTTGATCTTTTCGCCGAAGGCCGTCACCTCCCAACGGGACTTGGCGTCGTTCCAGCCGAACACCGAACGCGACAGCTTGCGCGCCGAGCCGTCGACCTTGAGGACATAAATATTGTCGTCATCGGCATAGCGGGAATAACCGCCCGACATACCGATATAATCCTGGTAACGGAACTTCTCCGAATACACGAAGCTGCCCTGTGACATGACCGAGCCCAGGACATTGACGACACTCATCTGAGACGGGATGTGCAGGCGGTCGCCGTCTTCCAGCTCGATATCGTATTCGCTGCCCTTCAGGATCCGCAAGTGCGCCAACTGGATGACCAGCCGGCCCGCGGCTTTCTGTTTCTTCAAGGTCTCGACGAACTTCTGCTTGGATTCCAGCTCCAACCTGCGAGCCTGGATCTCCTCGTTCGAGAGGGCCGTCGAGGTCTGTGCGGATGATTCGGCCAGTAATTCCCGTTCGAGCCTGGCTACCATCTCTTCCAGCCCTTTCTGCTGCAGCTCCTTCACCTGCACCCGGTAAAGGGTCGCGCCTCGCAGGTAGGCCGCGTCCGTATAACCGCCCACCCTTTCCAGGAGCGAAGAAAGCCTCTCGCCACCACGGATGGTATAGGTACCCGGAAATTTGACCTCGCCCGTTACCTCAACCGTGCGGTACAGACGCCATTCGGGAACGCTGCGGATGAACAGGTAGTCATCCGCCCGCAGGAGGATATTGCCGTCGGCATCGCCCTCGAGGGCCTTCTGGAGATCGACCATGATCTTGGTGGTCTTGGGGCCCTGCGGCGTAACGTCCACCCTGGTCAGCTCGGCCTCTTTATCGTAGGCGTAGTAATTCAGACCGCCGGCCATGGAGATGAGATCCTTGACCGTCATCCCGGGGCTGAAGCCGAATTCGCCGCCGCGCTTCACCGCGCCGCTGAGCCTGACCAACTGCTTGTCCTGGACGATCGCGAAGACCTTCACCATATCGCCCGCCTGAACAGCAAGATCGCCGCCGCGGATGGCTTCCAGGTCGGATTCGAAGACCACCTGGGCGCGGTTTTCCACGATCCTTTCAATCTGCACCCGCCCCTTGAACGCCACAGCGCTCAAGCCTCCCGCCATCTCGATCAGTTGCGCGATCTTCTGCTCGTCCTTAAGCTCATAGATGGCCGGCGTGTGCACGCTCCCGGCGATCCCGACCAGCGGCCCCACCGGGGGGATGAAGATCACGTCTTCGGGCATCAAGCGGATATCCTTGCTCTTGTCGCCCTTGAGCAGAAAATCATACATGTCGAAACTCGCCATGGTTTGCCCGCGGCGTTCGACGCGGATATCGCGCATGCTGCCGGTCTTGCTCGGACCGCCCACATCAAAAAGGGCGCTCACGAGGGTGGAAAGCGCGGAGAGGGTATATGCCCCAGGCCTCTCGGCGTTGCCCACGACATACACCCGGATGGTCCGAAGGGACCCCATACTCACATTCATGTCGAAACCGGTATAGTACTTGGATATTTCCTTGCGGAGCGTTTCCTTGAACTCCCTGAAGGAAAGCCCGGCCACCCCCAGCGTCCCCACCTTGGGCATGCTGATGTTGCCATCCCGGTCGACCACGACGGTCCACTGGCCCTCGATGCTCCCCCAGATTGAGATTTTGACCTCGTCGCCGGGACCGATGACATAATCCGGCCCGACAGGCACCCGATCAACGGAGGGGAAGGACGCGACGGACTGGCTAAAAAGCTCATAGCCGAACTGTTTGATGTTGGTGTCCACCATGGTAGGCATGACGCCGGATACATACTGCTCGAATTCCGAGGGCGCGGCAACCGGTGGCATGGGCGAGCGGGCATCCCGCGCTTGAGGTCCGGCCACATCGCGCGCTGCGGGCTGGGCCGCGGGACTGGTCATAGGCATCAGCGGACCGGACGTATGGACAGGAGCGGCAAGTGCCGACGCTGACTGCTGCAGGCCTGATGGGTAAGGAGATGGACTGATCGGTACGACTTGAATCTCCTCGGCCGCCAGACCCTGCGCAAACAAAAGCACCACCACACATCCAAGTATACTATGCCACAATGTTTTTTCTTTTGGGCTGAATATCATCGAGCACCCCTCTCTTGATAAAATCAAGCGTCCCGGTCGCGAACTACCGACCCTGCCGTCCCTGTAAAACGGCTCCTTCTAAGCAACATTCATCATCCGGCATCCTGAACCCTTCTTCACCCAGGACACACTCCGTGAAGGCGCTGCCTTTGGTTTGTTATCCTGAACGCAGCGAAGGATCTGCCTTTAACTTTCAAGAAAATTATAAAAGCTAAGATCCTTCGTCGCTGACGCCCCAGACATGATTCGTTGCCAGCCTGCTAGAAAACGTAGCTCCGCTCATAGAGGTGAACCTAATCCTTCTGATGGGTCACGGCAATCCATCCACTCATTTCATGTACACATAAAACCAGAGCCTCATCTATAACCGATATGATGCCACAAATCAAGGCAGGTTGCTTCATGTAAGCAATTGTTTTACTTTGTTATATTGTTTCCAAGCGAACCTTCGCGCCCCTATCGATCTTTTCAAGCGCCTTTAGCTTGCGCCCCTTGACACATCCCGGCTCGCGATTATCTTTAACATACATACCTTGTCATACAGTATGACCACAAATAAGGGGAGGTGCCGATCATGATGGACTATGCCTTACTACTCAGGACGTTTCTTCTCAGGGCGGCGAAGTTCTATCCCAGGAAAGAGATCGTGTCCGTGTATCCCAACGAGGTCTTCCGCTACACCTACGCCGATTACTACAAGCGTGTCTGTCAGCTGGCGCACGCGCTCAAGTCCTTAGGTATAAAACGGGGGGACCGCGTGGCCAGCTTCGCGCTCAACAACCAGCGCCACCTGGAGCTCTATTTCGGCGTGCCCTGCTACGGGTCCGTGTTGCACACCGTCAATATCCGGCTGTCGCACGAACACATGATCTACATCATCAACCACGCCGAGGACCAGGTCCTGTTCATCGACGAGGACTTCCTGTTCCTGATCGAGCCCATCAAGGACAAGCTTAAGACCGTGAAGCATTTCGTGGTGCTCTCGCAGAGCGGCAACAAGCCCCAGACCAGCCTGTCGCCCGTGTACCTGTACGACGAGTGGATCGCTCAATTCCCGACCGACTATGACTTCCCCAGTGATTTGAGCGAATGGGACCCGGCTCTGATCTGTTATACCTCCGCCACCACCGGCCAGCCCAAAGGCGTGGTCTATTCCCATCGTGGCATCGTGCTGCATTCCTACGGTGTCGGGGTCACCTTGGGGGCCGCCGAGTCCGAAACACTTCTGCACATTGTGCCCATGTTCCACGCCAATGCCTGGGGCGCACCCTTTGTTGGGGTTGGTCTGGGATGCAAGCAGGTTTTGCCCGGACGAGAGGTGCTCAACATGGACAGGCTCTGCCACATTATCGCCGATGAAAAGGTCACCTTCACCTGCGGGGTGCCCACCATCTGGATGATGCTCTACGACTATCTTGAGAAAGGCGGCTGGCATGATTTCTCCTCCTTCAAGGCCATTTTCTCCGGCGGCGCGGCCTGCCCGCTCGCGCTCATGCAGGGATTGAACGAGAAGTACGGTTTCCCCATCCGCCAGGCCTACGGCATGACCGAGACCTCGCCCATGGCCCTGGTAGCCATGCCCAAGAGCTACATGGACGACTGGCCCATGGCCAAAATATACGATATCCGCTCCAGTGCGGGATTGCCTCCCCTGGGGGTAGAGATGAAAATCTTCAACGACCAGGGCCGGGAAGTCAAGATGGACGGCCAGGAATGGGGCGAGATCTGCCTGAAAGGACCCTGGATCGCCAAGGAGTATTACAAGGACCCCGAGACCACCAAGAGCTTCTTCCCGGACGGCTGGCTGCACACCGGCGATATCGGCACTATCGATGCCGAGGGCTATGTAAGGCTGGTGGACCGCAAGAAGGACCTGATCAAGAGCGGCGGGGAATGGATCTCTTCCGTGGACCTCGAAAACACCCTCATGGCCCATCCCAAAATCATGGAGGCGGCCGTCATCGGTATCCCGGACGCCAAGTGGCAGGAACGGCCCATGGCCTGCATCGTGACGTTCCCCGGCCAGAGCATCACCGATGACGAGCTCAAGGATTACCTCAAGGACAAGTTCGCCTCCTGGTGGATCCCGGAAAGGTACATAACCATGGAGCAGATCCCCAAAACCAGCGTGGGCAAGTTCAACAAGCGCGAGCTCAGACAGATGTATGCGGACGGCAAACTGGCTTGATAGCCCGAAAAGTCATCAACGCTCAAGCCGTTATTGATCACTGTTCTCATTGCCAGGAAATATCGGATTTACATTTCGATATTTCCTGGATCAATGTTTGGCCGCTCAGAGATCTTCCGGTCCTGGCAAAGGAGCTGGAACGTAGAATTTCCCCTACACCATAAGCTCAAGGTCAGAAAGCGGATACGTCAGACAAGGGTGGATATAGCCGAACTGGCGGTCCGACTTGCGGAGCTTGACCCCTGCCGGCTGGAAGATGCGGCCACTCAGCAGCTTGGTCCGGCACAGACTGCATTCGCCCGAGCGGCACAGGGCCGGCAGGACGATCCCGACGCGCTCCAGCGAGGCCATGAGCGGTTCGCCGGCGCGCGCATCTACGGCTCCTTTGCCCTTCAGAGTAATCGTGAAGAACGTATCGGCCTTTACACCGGCCGGCCATCCCGCCTGGGCAGTGACGTCCTTGGGGGGCCCAAAGACCTCGGTGCGGATTCGGCGCCGGGCCACACCCAGCCTTTCCAGCTCACCCAGGCAATAGGTATACATAGCCTCGGGTCCACAGATATAGAACATCGCGAGGGAGAAATCCGGGTGTAATTTTTTGAGGAGCTGCGCGTCAATGAAACCGGTCAGTCCCCGGTACCCCGGCGTCGGCTCCGATATGACCAGCGTGTAGGTGAAGTTCGCATGTAGCCGGGCACGCTCCTCAAGCTCGGCGTGGTAAATGACATCATCGGGTGTGCGGCTGCCGTAGATAAGATGGATGCGGCGTGCAAGCCCGCGGTCCGTGACCTCGCGGATCGTGCTCATGAAGGGCGTGATGCCGCTGCCGCCCGCCAGGAAGACCAGATCGTCGCCATGGAAGAGCGGGTTGTGATAGAAGTTACCGGCCGGGCCGGAACTGACAAACTCGTCCCCAACCGTGACTTTCTTGAGGAGATAGTCGGAGACAAAGCCATCTTCCACCGCGCGCACCGCGATATCGTAGTACCCGGTCTGGTTGGGAGGCGAAGCGATGCTGTAGGGCCGGCTGGTGCGCACCCCACCCAATTCCACGCACAGATTGATATACTGTCCGGCCTGAAAAGGCGGCAGGTATCCCTTGCGCGCCACCAGGCGGAACAGCTTGGCACTGGGGGTGGCCTCACTGATCTCGGACACTCTCAACTGAAGCGTCTTGGGGTGCAGGCTGTCGATGATGCGCGCCATCTTGCCTTGCTGGACCGTATAATCCGTGCCGTAGCGCCGGGCTATCTCGATCTCTTTGACGACAGCATCATACCCTTCGATATCGTGCATGACATCCTTGAGTGCCATGATCCCTCCTTAAGCCTTCAATTCGCGGATGATCAGCCGCGCCGCAGACGAACCCGACTCCAGGGTGGGCTGGAAGCCGCCCGAGCCGTTCCAGGCGCCCACGAAATACAACCCCTTGATCAGCGCCTTGGGCTTGGTGAACATGGGTGATTCGCGCACGTACTTCTCCGAACCGTAGATAGAACCGCCCACTTGCCCGAGATAGCGCATGTGGGTAAGCGGCGTAGCCACCTCCAGCTCCTCGATGTGATCCTTGTAGTTGGGCACGACCTTGTCCATGAGGGTAAGCAAGCGCTCGGCATAGGCATACTTCTCTGCATGATATCGCCCGGGCGGGATGGAGAGCCATGGGTCGCCGTAGAGCAAGGTAACGAGCGATCCCTGGCAGCATCCAGGCGGCGAGAAGTCCGGATCGTCGACATCATAGCAGGTCAAGAGTGCGGTCGCCGGCGTGTCCATGCCCTTCTGCCGGGCATAGATCAGATCGTTGTCCGGGGTGGTGGAGATGAAATTGGTGGCCACATCCAGTCCCAATTCAGACGGCTCGCAGTCAAAGCCCATATAGATCGTACAAGCAGAAAGACCGATGGTCCGTTCCTTGAGGGCCTTGAGCTGCTCGGCCGGACAGTGTTCCGGCCCGATCATATCCACCAAAGTCGTGATAGGCCCGGCATTCGAGACCACGAATCCAGTCGTAATCTCGTCGCCATCCTCGGTCACGACCGCCCGGATGCGGCCATCCTTGACCACGATGCGTTTGGCCCCGCAGTTGTAGCGCACCTCGCCGCCGGAAAGCATGTATTCGTCGGCCAGGGCGTTGGACAGCGCCTGTGATCCGCCCTTGAGGTGATAGGGCTTGAATTCGATGTAGGCGAAGAGCACCATGGCAAAATCCATGAAAGACAGCATGGAGGGCGGTAGGCCCATATAGGCCCAATACGGGGTGACGGCCGCCTGCAGCAGGGGATCTTTCAGGTAGGCGTCCAGAATTTCCTGAGAATCCTTCAAGGCATATTTGAAGTAGAGCGGGTATTTCTCCTTGCTGGCCTCGGGGTCGCGCATGAACACGCAGCCGATCATCTGCATGCAGAAATTATAGACAAGCTGGAAGAAGGCATCGATCCCCTGGCTTTCGGCCGGGAAGCGCGCCTTGAGTTCCTGGATGATCGCCTGACGGTCGGACTTCAAGGTTATATCCATCTGCCCGGGAATGACCAGACGGTACATGTTCTTCATCTCCACGAAGCTCAGGCGGTCGAGCACGCCCAGTCGGCCCAGCAACCCTCGCAAAGGCCCGGGCTGCTGCTCGGTGCCCATGCCGCTCAATTGATGCAAAGCCACCTCGAACTCGAAGCGGCCGCGGATGAAGCTCGTGGCGCATCCGCCCGGGATGTTGTGTCTCTCCAGAAGCAGAACCTTGAGACCGGCCTTGGCCAGACTTGCGGCGGCCGTAAGGCCTCCATTGCCGGCGCCGATAACCACCACGTCATAATCGGGCATACTACCTCCCGGGGCATCTAAGAGAATTTCTTAATCCTGTCATGATGAACCATTGGCCAGGGTCTGTCAAGTTCAGAGCCATGTCATCCAAGTCAATGCGCCTTGCAATACCTGCCCCGGTAAGCTATTGCTACGGCATGTATCCGAAATCGATCGGCATCATTGCCGACAGTCACAGCCGCAATGATCATACCCGAAAGGCGATCGATACCTTGCGCGCAAAAGGCGCCGAGTGCATCGTGCACCTGGGCGATATCTGCGATTCGCTCAAACCCGCGTCTTTGAAAGAGGTCCTGGGGCTGATCGCCGGACAGAACGTCATGGGCGTGCTGGGAAACAACGAATACAGCCTGCTCACCGATGGGTATTCAGGCAAGATCGACATGGACAGTCACGCTCATCTCATGCAATTACCGTATACCATCGCGATCTAGGATTGGCTGCCTGGAACGTATACTTCTGAACGTTGCAGCCTATTGTTCACCGGAAGAACCGCCCCTGCAGCGTTATCATTCACGGAGGATCTTTCTAAAATAGAAGGTAATATGCACGACGGAACTTCTCCGGGGGGCATTCATTACGTAGATATTCAAGGAGCGGCAGTGAGATGCCGCTCCTTGAATGAAATGATCACTATAAGTTAACGCGTGCCTATGAATTTCTTGAATATTTTGAGACCCGCAATGGCCAATGCGATCAAGGCAGCCGGTTTTATGGCCTTAATAAGCGGCATTAACCCGGGCGAAGGATTGAATTCGATATTAAGCTGGATCTTCTTTTTGAGCTTATCCTCAAAGATGACTTCCGCGCAATGGTTGGCGGTCCAGATGGCTGCTTCCATGCCACCCGAGCTGACATGCGTCTTGGTCCAGTCTCCCGTGAGATAGAAGTTGCCATAGGGCGATCGCTGATAGGGCCGGTGTTTCTCCATGCCCGGCAGGGGGCGGTACACACCCTGACGCTCACGCACCACCTTATACTTCTTGACCTTGGCGTCACGGGCCTCGGGGAAGAGCCGCTTGAGATCCGCTATGACCTTATTGTAGATGACTTGGTCAGACATGTGCTGGACGGCATCCGCCGGCGCAATGACCATCTCGAACATACTGCCGCCCTTGAAAATATGCGGCAGGACATTGGAGAGGTCCGCATACGTATTGAAGATGCAGTCGTTCGAGAAGAAAGTCACGTCTACATCCGTGAGCTTCTTGTCGAACCAGATCTGGATAGACATCGATGGTGAGTTCTCAAAATAGCACACGTCCTGGAAATAGGAGAACTCCATACTCTCGGCCGGGACAAGCTTGCGCAGGGCATAGGGGCTCATGGCCGAAACATAGATGTCGGCCGTACGCTTTTCCTTACCGTTGATGATCACTTCGCTGATCTTGCCGTTATCGACATGAATGGCGGTCACGGCCTTCTTGGCTTCGAATGTGCCGCCCTTCTTCTTGATGTAGTCCAGGCAGCTGCCGACCCAGATTTCTCCTAAGCCGCCGTTGGCGAAGGCCAGGCGGGCATACTCATAGCCGCCCAAGATCTTGGAAAACCAGTTGCACATGACTTTGGCGGAAAGGGCATAGGGTTCAGTGAAGGTCAGCCCATTAGCGGCCGGTTTCAAGAACTTGAACGCGTCCTTGGGGGCATACCTTGTGCACCATTCCTCCCAGGACCAGTCATCGAGCTTGTCCGCCTGCTCCTTTGTCTTTGTGACGAGGGATGCGAAAGGAATCATGGCCATGAACAACTTCCATTTGGGAATGCCTTGGTATTTCTTCAGCATGCCCAAGGTCGCCACGGCGGCATGCAATGGTGCCGGCAGGTCCTTGAAACCCAGAACCGGCTGATTGCCGTTATCCTGGGCGAAATAGAACTCGGGCTGCTTCCATACCAGATTGTTTTCTATGCCCATCTTCTTGAAGAATGCCATGAGGTTGACATAATAGGGGAAAAAGACGTGCAGGGCATTGTCGATCATGTCCCCGTCTTCATCCAGCCACGAATTGGCGCGTCCACCGAAAATCTCATCGCCCTCGACGATCTCCACATCAATGCCCTGGTCCAGAAGATTGATGGCCGTTGCCAGGCCTGCCATACCTCCACCCATGATTAAAGCTTTCATATCGGAATCTCCTTTTTAAGATTTTTTCTCAGTCATATTAACGAACGTGCGCACCGGAAGCGGTTGGATCTCCGCACCTTCCTCAGTAACAGGCCCCCAAATGCGCGAAACCCGGGATGGCAAACGGGATATGCCGTTGTTCTTTGATATTGGCCGTCAAGAGTTTGGTAACCTTGTCCGGTCCGATCGCTTTGATAACCTTTTCCATCAGGCCGATGCGGGGACGCAGGAAGGGGTACCAGATATAGTTCTTCACATAATACGCATTTTTATAGTATTTCGAGAAGCGTGCGAATTCGGCCTGGGCCTTAGTCGGATCGCTGAGAGCCAGGGCCGCGATCTTCCCGGAAATGAGCGCACCGGTAATCCCGAACCAGCCGAAGGGATCCATGAACCCGGAGATGGTGCCGCAGAAAATCTGGCCCTTCCTGAACAATTGCGGGTTGTTTAGATCAGCCACGGGTACGGCGCCGCCGCCGTAATGCCATTCACGATGTTCCACGCCTTCGCGGCGTTTCATGAAATCCTTGTACTTTTCCAGCGCATCCTTGCCGACCGGCTTGATCGAAAAGAGCAGGTTGAAGTAGTAGTTGTTCACTGAGCTCAAGTAGCCGTATTCGGTGACGCATTCATCCCACCAGAGCCATGAGCGGGCGTCGAAACCGATCTCGCCGCGCGAGATCCATCCGTACCACTTGAGGTAGGGGACTTCGAGCATGTCATAAACCTGAGGCGTCAGGCCGCAGGCGATGATGGTTCCCGGTTCCAGGCCGCGAATATCCGATTGTTTCAGGGCCGAGTCGAACTCGAAACGCACTCCCAGATCTTTGGCCATGGGGTAGAGCAGGGAATCAAGACTGGTGGGCCGGTTGCCACGCTCGACAGTATAGACCCCGCTGATCGGAGGGCAATTATCGACCTTGGTCTCATGGAAGTAGGATGGTAATGCAACCAGGGAATGAAAGCGCCCCGTGATATCGATCCCGATGTAATTCGAGACCTTTTCCGGCAAGATCGGCGTGGTGTGCGCGGAAGGGTTGTACATGGGGTCGCCGCCGTAACTCTTTTCGCGGTCATGTACGGTTACCGCATAGCCCTCACGCGCCAGATTGATGGCCGCCACCAGGCCGGACATGCCGGCGCCATAGATCGTCACATTTTTCTTCTTCGCCATGTGTCTGTCCTTCATTGCCGCAGCGCGGCCTGAGCGGCATCCACGCCGCTGCGGGCCGCCGACTCAACCGAGGGCATGTTGAGATACTCACCGGCCAGATATAGCCCTTTGACATCCCGGAAATGATCGCGCTTGAGCCGTGCCATGGCGCTCAACATCCCGGGTTGACCGATACATACCGCCTCACGCCAGCGGTAAATTTCAGTGAAGAGCGGCTCATCCGGCATTGCGGGCAGGAAACGCTGCACTTCCTTGATCAGGATCTGCTTGACCTCGGCATCCGGACGCGCATTGATTGCATGGGCGTGGTGGTCATAGGTCCAGCAGCTGATTTGCGAGCACCCCGGGGGGGCATAGTATTCCGATTTCACGGAATTATCGGAAAAACCGGCCACGATCGCATTGGTTATCCGCGGTGTTAAAAGTGCGTAGCAGTCCTTGGGGAACAAAGGCGTTGGCAGGGCGAAGACTACATGGCAGCAGGCCGAGTACGACACCGTCTGCAGTGCACTACGCAAGCTGTCCGGCAAATTGGGCGCCATTTTCAGGAGCTTGGTGGCGGTGACGGCCGGGATAACGATGTCGGCTTCCACCAAGGAACCGTTCACCTCCACACCCTTGACCTTGCCGTTCTCGATAACGATCCGATCCACCGGTGTTCCACAATGGATGCTGTCGGCATGCTTTTCCGCCAAGCGCTCCGTGATTGTGCCCAAGCCATGTTCAAAGGTATTGAGGCCGTTGATCATGTTCCACAGGAGGCCCATGCCGTAAAGGGCACTGAGCTCCTCGGGGGGAGCCAGAGTCAAGGCAGAGGCCACTGAGTGAAAGAGGTATTCCAAGATATCCTTACCGCCCATGCGCAGGACAAAATCCGCCAGAGATTCGTGGTCCAAGTCCAACGCCTGTTCAAAGTCAATAAGGTTAAATTCTTTGTAGCGTTTCACCAGTATCGGCAATATACCGATAAATTGCAGCATGGCTTTGTAGGGGATTCCCGCCTGGATCAAGAACCTAATTGTTTCACCCAGGTTTGAAATTGCTTCCGAGGGTTGAATTGAGGCTACGACCGGAAGGAAATTACCATCCTTCGGGAATCCGAGACGGAACGGCCATGATTTGCGCTCATGAGAAAGACCGAGCTCATCCGCCAGGCGGAAACAAGTCTCATACGATCGGAAAAAAAATTGCGCCCCTGGATCCATGATAAAACCGTCACGCCGCGACGAGATAACCCTGCCTCCCGCACTGTCGGCGTTCTCGAAACAGACCACATCGAAGCCCACCTTTTTGAGCGTGTGCACGGCCGTCAGACCAGCCATGCCAGCTCCAACCACAATTGCCTTCATATTCCCCCTCCTTATATATCGGATCTGTTCAACTTGTATATCTACAAGTTGTCAAATTATAGATATACAAGTTAGTTGTCAAGGGCATTATTCGACAGGGCATTATTCGGCAATGGCAATCTTCCGCGGGTATGAATTTATGGAAATTCAGGGGCTAAAAAACATGCCCAATTCTGCAAAAAAACAAGTTAGTGGACATTCTATCGTTCAATGGGGCCTATGCATACCCCCCAATCAATTGCGGTATCAGCCTACTCCCCATATCTATACCCGGAGAAGCATAGCCTTATCGGTTAGGATAACTCGGGTCTCAAGATTTTGAATTTTTTATTGCCCTCAAGGTGACTTCGACGGCACTCAAAGCCTGTTCCTTGGTGAGAAATTTCGGCATTTCCAGTTTTACCCCAATCTGGAGCCCTAGTCCAAGCGATGCAATCATCCACGCCACTACGGTTATGTCGATATCATCCCTAAAATCGCCATGTTCAATACCTCCCCGAATGAGAGCCTCTATCATATCAAACCAACTAGAGAATATCACACGCGATTCATCGACCATATTTTCCTTGGGTGGCGCGCAGAAGAACTCGAACAGTAGGCGGGAGAGCCGAGGTTCGCCGAGTGTCATTTCATAAAACATGCTTGCTGCGTCCATTATGTAATCACCAAAATTGTCATGAAAGGGGGCGCTCAGAGTCTTTTGTATCATTTCAGTCATAATTGATGATAACGTTACTGCCAGAATTTCGCGACGACTGGAAAAATGATGATACAGAGCGGCCTGACTTATGCCAAGGGTCTTTGCTATCCTGAGACTTGAAGCCCAGGCCAAACCATTTTCAAGGATCAGGTCCTTGGTTACCTTAATAATCTGGGCTTTGCGCTCATCGGGTTTAAAACGCCTTCGCTTCTCCTTCACTTGCCCCTCTCTAACACTTTTTGACGATTTAGTAACCAGCGATAGCGCTTTTTATCGATTCTTTGTCAAGCACTTTTCCACAACTTGTCATTGTCTCACGAATTTTTCTTTCAATTTCGTTCATCGCCACAACTAATTTGTAATGATCCACCCAGATATTCCGGGCGCTGATTAAGCATAATGACGATGCATGAGAACTCGTCCATACCCATTCTCTCCGAGAATGAACCGACTTTTTACGGGCCTATGCCATATATCTAGTTCACACAAGCGGCTACGTTCAATGCATATGCATGCGGGAAACGGTACCATACCAGGATCTGCCATGTGTGTGAGTATCCATAAATGGAGAATGTCGCGCAATGGTCGCACCGTGATTGGGCGCGTGTTCAGGCTGGGAGGCAATGGTAAATCGTAGTTCGCACGGCATCGGTCTTACCACGGTGACATTGTTTGACCGGCAGTCGTCGTTATGGGCCTTGTGGAGGTACTTAGTCCTCACCGTGCACCTATCTGGATCAACACTCTCGCCCCGTGGACGTATCATAGGTTTGTTAGTCAGAATCCCGGCAAAAAAACCATCGCCTTGCGTGTAGCTTATGGTTTCAACTCGGACATTGCCGGCGCCGATAACCACCACGTCGTAATCGGGCATACATTCTCCAGGGGTTTTTACGAGAATGTCATAACCCTGTCACGATGAATCATTGCCCAGAGTCTGTCAAGTTCAGAGCCATGTCATCCAAGTCAATGCGCCTTGCAATACCTGCCCCGGTAAGCTATTGCTACGGCATGTATCCGAAATCGATCGGCATCATTGCCGACAGTCACAGCCGCAATGATCATACCCGAAAGGCGATCGATACCTTGCGCGCAAAAGGCGCCGAGTGCATCGTGCACCTGGGCGATATCTGCGATTCGCTCAAACCCGCGTCTTTGAAAGAGGTCCTGGGGCTGATCGCCGGACAGAACGTCATGGGCGTGCTGGGAAACAACGAATACAGCCTGCTCACCGATGGGTATTCAGGCATGCTGGATGCGGACAGCCGCGCCTACCTGAAGCAATTGCCCTTCACCATCACGATTCAGGATTGGTGTTTCACCCACTCGGTCCCATTCCCCTGGCCGGCGGCGACACGCAGGCCTTTGGCCGAGTTTCTGCCCTTCATGCATACCTTGCCTTACCGCATCGTGTTCCGCGGGCATTCGCATACGCCGGCCGTGGTTGAAATAAGTCCGGGAGGGTCTCGGGAGATTACTCCACCCACTCAGGACGAGATAGTTCTTGATCCGCAAAAGGCCTATGTCGTTACGGTAGGTGCCCTGGAGAACGGTGCATACACGTTTTTCGATACGGCCGCCTACGCCATTCGCTTCCTGACGATCTGAGCATTGATCTTCTGAGAATCAGCAAGGAAGTGAGCCGGATGTCATCCTGAGTTCGTTCCTATAGGATAGAACTTGCCGAGGTTATATATCTCAAGATCCTTCGTCGCTGGCGCTCCTCAGGATGACGTGATGCCCTCCTCTCAGGCATAGCAAGAGTGTATGATGACGGTAAGTCCTATGCAGAGAACCAATCCTGAGCAAGATCCTGCCAATCGGGGTTTTGCTCTTCAATCAGTCTGATCTTTTTTATCCTGAGCCAACCTTTAATCTGCTTCTCGCGGGTAATGGCTGCGTTGATATCAAAAGTTTCCTCGTAATATACCAGTTTGGTAATATTGTATTTGGCGGTAAAACCTGGAACCATTTTCTGTTTGTGCTCATAGACACGTCGTTCAAGATTGTTGGTCACGCCGGTATAGAGCGTCTTTGATCTGTTCGACATGATATACACATAGAATTGATCCATAATATCCGCCCATATCTATTTTCAACCACAGCACCAGCCTTTGACTGTCATCCTGAGGAGCGCCAGCGACGAAGGATCTCATGATATTATAAAAACCCAAATCCTTCGCGGAGTTTATCCTGAGGGGATCGAAGGACTCAGGATGACGTCATCCTCTCCTTTGATGGTACAGACTTATCCTGTCTCTGTGGTAGGTCAGCACCCTCAGCCTCCATGGTTTTTCAAGGCCAAGGGTGCCGTAGTGCATTATTGCAGCAGGTTGGCAAAGTCGCCGAAGATCTCGTTGAGCTGACCCAATGGCTTGGCCTTCTCCAGACTCGTGATTTTGGCCCAGTTGTCCTGGATCTCTTCCGGAGTAGGGATCTTCACGCCGTCGGAGAGGATCGCGCCCGGTCCGGTGAGAATCGCCGTACGGCTGTAGTAGCCGATGGCGGCATTGATAATCGTGCCCGAATCCTGGCAGGCTTCCGAGCACAGGTACAGCACCATGGGCGTGATGAAATCGGGCTTGAGCTTCTCGAAAATCTGCGGCGGCATGACGTCTTCGGTCAGGCGCGAGGCGGCGATAGGCGCGATCACGTTGGTCTTGATATTGTGCTTGGCGCCTTCGAGCTTGAGCACGTTGGTCAGACCGACGATGCCCATCTTGGCCGCGGCATAGTTGGCCTGACCGAAGTTACCGAACAGACCGGCGCCCGAGGTGGTCATGACGATGCGGCCGTAGCCCTGGTCTCGCATGAAGTTGAAGGCCGGCTTGGTTACGCAGAAGGCGCCGCGCAGGTGCACGGCCATGACGATGTCCCAGTTCTCCTCCTCCATCTTGCCGAAGCTCTTGTCGCGCAGGATCCCGGCGTTGTTGATGAGGATGTCCACCTTGCCGAAGGCATCGACGGCGGTCTTGACGATGCCTTCGCCGCCCGCCACCGTGGCCACGTTATCGTAGTTGGCCACGGCCTGGCCGTCCAAGGCCTTGATCTCATCCACAACATGGTCGGCGGCCGAATGACTGGCCCCGCCGCCGTCGCGGGCGCCTCCCAGATCATTGACCACCACCTTGCATCCGCGCTTGGCCAGTTCGATCGAATGCATCCTGCCCAGACCGGCACCGGCGCCGGTCACAATCGCCACCCTTCCCGAAAAATCTATCTGCGCCATGCTACCCTCCTCACGTAATTTTTCAGCCTTTCGACGGCAGCTCCGCCTCGAAATGGCCGGTCAGCTTGATATCCCCTGTCTCATCCTGGGCCGTTATCTCGCAGACAACCGTGTTACCGCTGGCTTTTTTATCCACCACCTTGCCCGTTACCGTGATGGTGTTGCCCGGCTTGGTCATGCCGGAGAAACGCACACCGAACTTCTTCAGGTTCTTCTTGGGCACCCAGGCCGTGATGGCCTGGCCTACAAAACCCATGACCAGCATGCCGTGCGTAATGACGCCGTCCTTCATCCCGACCGCCTTGGCAAAGTCATCATCCGTGTGCAGCGGGTTGAAGTCACCCGAGGCCCCGGCGTACATGACGTGCTGGAGCTTGGCCAGCGGACCCTTCACCAGCTTAGGCATCTCAGTCCCGACGGTTACATCTTCAAAATAGAGCTCCATATCAGCCTCCTACTTCCTTTCCACGATCAACGTGCGCGCCTTGGCCACGGTAATGCCCTGCTGATTGGTGTAGAGGATCTCGACGTTGACCATATCCATGGTCCGGCCGGATTTGCTGGTCTTCTCCTCGATACTCATGACCTTGGGTTCGCCGGTGATGACATCGCCGGGATAGATCTCATGGTAGTACTCGTACTCTTCCTCGCCGTGCAGGACCATGGCGAAGTTGATACCCAGGTCCACCACGGCCGTGGCCATGCTCCCGGCGAACATGGCCGGCACGGTCAAAAAGGTAGGCGGTGCCGGACAGTCCTTATACCCCTCTTTGAGCGACGCCTCACGGTCGACATAGATCGGGTTCGGGTCGCCAATGGCCCTCACCAGTTCCCGGATCTTGCCCCGCTCCACCTCCCAGACGATGGGCGGGTAAACCTTCCCAACCTTTGATTTATCAGCCATGGTCTCCCCCTCTTATGCACAATATTTACCGAGAATGGCAATGGAACATACGTTCATGATCGGCAGACCGCCCAGGTTATGGGTGAGCCCCAGCCGGGGGTCCTTGAGCTGACGGTCGCCGGCCCGGCCCAGGAGCTGCAGGTACATCTCGTAGACCATGCGGATGCCCGAGGCGCCTATGGGGTGACCGAAACACTTCAGGCCGCCGTCGATCTGACAGGGCACCTGGCCGTCGGCATCATAGAAGCCGTCCAGGATATCCTTGGGCCCTTTTCCGCGCTCGGAGATATGCAGATCCTCCATGGTTATGAGCTCGGTGATGGAGAAGCAGTCATGCACCTCCATCATGCTGATCTCGCTGCGGGGGTCGGTGACGCCGGCCTCTTTATAGGCCTCAGTGCTGGCCTTGGTGGTGGTGACGAAGTGGGCTCCGTCCCAGTCATAAGCAAGCTCGGTGCCGTTGGAGAGCGCCAGTTGCAGGGCCTTGACCGTTACCAGATCCTTCTTGCCCAGCGACTTGGCGATCTCGGGCGTGGTCACAATGGCGCAGGCCGCGCCGTCGCTGACGCCGCAGCAATCGAAAAGGCCTAGCGGGTAGGCGATCATGGGCGCGTTCATGACCTGGTCGTCGTTGACCGCTTTGCGCAGGTGTGCCTTGGGATTCTTGGCGCCGTTGGCGTGGCTCTTGACCGAGATATGGGTCATGGCGCGCTTGATCTCATCCATAGGGATATTGTACCGGGCCGAATAACTGCTGGCCAGCATGGCAAAGCTGCCCGGGGCGGTGACATTCGGGAACCACAGGTAATTGAGCGTACCCATGGCCGAGCTGAACTCCGGCAGACCTCCATAGCCGATGTCCTTGAGTTTTTCCGCGCCTAAAGCCAGTACGACGTCATAGGCGCCGGAGGCCACGGCATATACCGCGCCCCGGAAGGCCTCGGTGCCGCTGGCGCAAAAGTTCTCCACGCGCGTCACGGCGATATTGGGCAGCCTGAGCGACAAGGACAACGGCAAAGCGCTCTTGCCCACATTAACGTCATCGAAGCAGGAACCGAACCAGGCGGCCTGGATCCGTGAACGCTCGATACCCGCATCGACCAGGGCCTCGTCGAAGGCCTCGACCATCAGGTCCTCGGGGCCTTCGTTCCAGCGTTCGCCGAAACGCGTGCATCCCATACCGAGAATCGCGACTTTATCGCGTATGCCACTCGCCATCTTGCACCTCCTTCCCTTTAAACCTGCGGAACGGCCTTCCAGAAATATCCGGTAAAGCCGCGCATCTGATCGGCATAGCGCCGACGAAAAGACATCTTGACCCGCATACCCACCTTGATTTGGTTGAGATCGCAGTCCGTGAAATCGAGCATGGTCCGGCCCCCACCCTGAAAGGCCACCATGCCGTAGACCGCCGGCGGATCGACCGAGGGAGACAGAAGATCGCCGGTGAACATGAGGATCGAGCCTTGCTTGTCGGCGAACTCGTACTCATCAAACTCCTTGCCCAGGCAGTCCGGCTTGACGCACACGGGCAGCGGCGGGAACTGGGCGGTGCCACATTTACGGCACTTGCACCCGGCCAGGGACAGAATCATCTTCTTACGCCGCCACAGGGCGGTCAAGGAGGTGTTGGGGTTGGCCTCACCCCGGATGCCTAAGTCGGCGGTGATCAGGTCCCGGAACTTGGCGAACTTCTGATAGCTGGGCATCTCCACGCGCTGCGCCAGCGAGCCCTTGATGCCGCGCGGCCCTTTAAAGGCCGCTATCTTGTCCGTGGCCTCGAACCCGAGCACATCGCAGCCCTGACCGAACCCGGCCACCAGTATCTTGTCGCCCGGCTTGGCGTCCTCCAAGGCGGATACCAGCATCACCAGCGGATGGGCCGTGCCGGTATCGCCGCAGACCTCATGCAGATTGCCGTGTACCGTGGCCGGGTCGACGCCGATGGTTTTGGCGATCGCCTTGTGCGTGCCGCTGAAGTAGCAGGGGTAGATCACACGGGCGAAATCCTTGATGGAAAACCCGGTCTTTTTCAAGAACCCGGCAATGGCCTGAGGGATGATCTTGCCGTAGCCCTCATCCCGCACCCACCGTTCTTCCCAGTTATAGTCGTACTCTTTGCCGCAGCCCTTGTAATGATCGATGAAATCGCAGTTGATGGAGTGGCTGCCCAGGTAGGCGGCGATGACATTCTGGGTGCCCAGCAACAAGGCCGCGGCGCCGTCGCCGATGAACATCTCCTGCATGGTGGCCAGCTTGGCGTGCCTGAGGTCCGAGGCCGCCACCAGAATCGATTTTTTCTGTCCTGTGGCCAGGGTCTCCAACGCGGTGATGGCCGCGGTGGTGCCTGCCTTCTGGCATGAGCCGAAATCGGCGTTCACCACGCCCTCTTCCGGGGCATTGAGCGCCGCGGCCAGGATACCCGCATTGAGCCTGTCGGCGAAGGGCAGCGTCGTGGAAGCCAGATACACGGCGTCAAGGCGCTGCCGATCCTGGCCGGTCATGCAGTCCCAGGCCGCGGCAACCGCCATGCTCACCGCGTCCTCGTCCCAGTTGGCCACCGATTTCTCGCCCTGCGAGACCGCCATGATCACGGGAAAGTACCAGGCCATGTTCTGGATAATCACCATCCGGGAAAGCCTCAGGCGGGGAATATACCCCCCATACGATGTAATGCCGATCATATGACCTCCTTTTTAAGGATTCTATGACACCTTTTGGTCTGCGTCCACGATCACGCCCTCGGTCAGCATGGTCGCTATCTGTTCATCAGAGTACGCCAGCGACCGCACGACCTGAAGCGAGTCCCTTCCCAGGGCGCATCCCGCCCATGGGTAGCGGGCTTTATCTTTAGAGAATTTGATCGGGCAGGCTATCTGGCTGACGGTCTTTCCATCCGGGCCGGGGACATCGACCGTGAGTCCCCGCTGGCGCGCATGTTCGCTCTCGGCTGCCTCGGAAAAGCTCAGCACCGGCTCGGCGCAGGCATCCCGATCCTTGAACTTCTCGACCCAAAAGGCCAGGGGTTGGGAAAGGATGACCGCTTGGATGCGCGCGCGGGCCTCTTCGATCCCGGGGAACTGCATGACGCCGCCGGGTATGAGATCTGGCAGGCCTAAAGCTTCAAAGAAGGCCGAAGAGAACTGCTCCTCCAAGCCGCCGAACGAGAGGTATTTTCCGTCCGCGGTGGCATAGAAACCATACAGCGATCCGCCCGCGAGCACGTCCGTTTCGTAATCGGGCTCCGCGTCGCCGGCCAGAACTCTGGTTCCGGCCAGGGCATGGTAGGCGAAGATGCTGTCGGTCATGGCCACATCGACATGCTGCCCGGTTCCGGTGCGCAGACGCTGGATCACGGCCGCCAGGATGCCGGTCACGGTGTTGTGCGCGCCCGCGATATCGGCCACCGGTACGCCCATCAGGGCCGGACCCTTGTCCTTGGTTCCGGAATACCCCATAATGCCGGCCAGGCTCAGGTAATTGATGTCATGACCGGCCCGGTTTTTCAGAGGCCCGGTCTGGCCATAGCCGGTCAGTGAACAATAGATGATGTCGGGTTTGATCCGTGCAAGGCTCTCATACGACAACCCCAGGCGCGCCATAACGCCGGGGCGGAACTGTTCCACGATGATGTCATAGCCCTGGTCATGAACAAGGCGCGTGATGATATCGAGGCTTAAGGGGTGTTTTAGGTCCAGGGCCAGCGAGCGCTTGCCACGGTTCAGGTGGGCATGCACGCACGAGATGCTCCCTTCGGAATCGATGAAGGGAGGGACATACCGCACCAGGTCGACCTTGGTGGGCGACTCCACCTTGAGCACGTCCGCGCCGAGATCAGCCAGGGTCATGGTGGCCAGGGGCCCGGGCAGTAGGTAGGTGAAATCGAGAATCTTCAGACCAGCCAGCAGCATATCACAACCCAAGCTGGCGGCTGATGATGAGCAGCATGATCTCGGAGGTGCCGGCATAGATGGTCTGGACGCGCGCGTCACGGAAGATGCGCGCAATGGGGTATTCCTCCATGTAGCCGTAGCCGCCGTGGAACTGGACACACTGGGCGGCCACGCGGTTGAGCATCTCGCAGATCCAGTACTTGGCCATGGAGGCCTTCATAACCACGTCGCGGTGCTCCAGATGGTCGATCAGGAGGCTTTCCAGGAAGGTGCGTCCGAGCTCGACCTCGGTAGCCATCTTGGCCAGCTCAAAAGAGATGTACTGGAAGCGGCTGATGGGCCGGCCGAAGGCCTCGCGCGTCTTCGTGAAATCAATGGTGAGCCTCAAGGCCTCTTCAGCCCCCACTTGGGCGCCCATGGCGCATACCAGACGCTCCTGCTGGAGCTTCTGCATCAGGTAGTAGAAGCCCTGGCCTTCCTGGCCCAGAAGGTTGGCGGCCGGGACGCGGCAGTCCGTGAATGCCATCTCGACCGTGTCCTGGGAATGCAGGCCTACTTTTTCCAGGCGCCGGCCTTTCTCGAAGCCCTGGGTGCCGTCCTCGACCACGATCAATGAAACACCGTTATAGGGCGGGTTGGCATGCGGGTCGGTCTTGGCGGCCACGATCACCAGATCGCAGTTGATGCCGTTGGAGATGAACGTCTTCTGGCCGTTGATGATGTAGCTTTCGCCGTCCTTAACAGCCGTGGTGCGGATGGAGGCCAGATCCGAGCCCGCGCCCGGCTCGGTCATGGCCACAGCCGTGATGATGTCTCCGCTGGCGCAGCCCGGCAGCCATCGCCTTTTTTGTTCGGCGGTGCCGAAGCTAAAAATATAGGGCACGACGATATCGGAGTGCAGGGGGAAGAAGAAACCGCCGCAATGGGTGCGGGCCATTTCCTGGCACAGGATGAAGGAGTAAAGAAAATCCGCCCCGGTGCCACCGTATTCCTCCGGCAGCCAGGGACACAGGAAACCCTGGGCCGCGAAACTTTTCCAGACCGTCTTGGGCACCAGGCCGTTCTTTTCCCATTCTTCGACATGCGGGGTGATCTGGCGCTCGAAGTAACGTTTGACCGCGTCGCGGAATAGACGATGTTCATCCGTGTAATACGTATCCAGCAAGGACATGAAACCTCCCGACACCCCTTTCACCGAACACTTAAAAAGGCGCTCAAAGGCTGTTTGCTGTCGCTCATGGGTTCAAGCGCTGATTTGTAGTACTGCTCCCAATATCATGCAATTACGACGATTATACCAATACTCATAATTATAAATGATCCGCGCCGGTTGTCAAGCCCTTTGTAAGCTTGTATTACAAATAAGCGCATCCTGAAGCCGGCCGCCGGATGCACCGGGGACATGCGCATCCCTGATGCTTAAAACCGTAAACGTCTTATGACGCCAAGCCGTTTAACCATCTGATTGTATCATAGATGATGCCGATGCCCTTCATGAAGGCCTCGATCTCAATGCGCTCATCATGCCCATGGATGGCATCAAGATCCTCCGGGCGCAGGAGCAGGGGGATTATGCCGTAAGCGGTCACCCCCCTCTGGCGGAAAAATCGCGAGTCGCTGAAGCCCACGGACAGGTTCGGCGTCACCACGGCCTGGGGGTAGGTCCGGTGGATAGCATATTCCAGGGCGGTAAACAGCGCCGTGTCCGCCTGCGAGCGCGACCCGGTCTCAAGCATGGCAATCTGCATTTCATCATCCGTGAGCTTGAGACGCCGTTTGACCCGCTCGAGAAACTGTCGAGGGTCAACCTCCGGCAGGAGCCTGAAATCCACAACGGCCTCGGCCCTCGAGGGCACCACATTCTCCTTCTGCCCGCTAGAGAGCATGTTGATACTCATGCTGTTAGCCAGCATACTGCGCATGGTCTTGATCTTCATGAGGAACGGTTTGATCAGCAACCACACCAAAGGGGAAGCCGAACGCCGCAGCAGCCAACCACCAATGGGGCTATCCATGTGTCGTCCGATCATGATCAGCAGGCTTTTAATTTCCGGAGTTAGGACCGGTGTTTGTTTCCAGGTCACGAGACGCTTTAAGATGCCGGCCAGCCGATGCACGGCATGCACATCGGGCGGCATGGAACCGTGCCCGGCCTCACCCTTGGTGACGATACGCAGCCAGATGGGGCCCTTCTCGGCCGTGCTGACGGGAAAGAGCGGCCGAGAAAGACCCGCGAACTCGGAAATTCCGTAGCTGCCTTCGTTGAGCACGAACTCCGCCTCGACTTCATCCGGGTGGTTTTCGAACATCCATTTGGCACCCAGAGAGCCGTTGGCCTCTTCATCGGCCACGGCCAGAAAAACGATATCCCGGCTGAGCTTGAGGCCCGCACGTTTGGCCCGCAGCATGGCCATGAGCTGCATGATCCCCATGCCCTTCATATCCAGGGCCCCGCGTCCCCAGATGAAACCGTCCTTGATCACACCGCCAAAAGGTTCCACCGACCACTCGCCGCGCTCCACGGCCACCACGTCCATGTGATTGAGCAGCAGCAAGGGGCGCTGAGAGCCGTCGCCCTTGAGCCTGGCCACCAAGCTGGCCCGGCCGGGCCGCGACTCATGGATGGTATAGGGGATGCCTTCCTTTTCAAGGATCGACACCAGAAAACGGGCGGCCGCGATCTCATTGCCGGGCGGATTGGTGGTATCGATGCGGAGGTATTGCCGCAGGATCTCTATGGCCTCAGGCTGATCGGCGAACATTTCCATGGATTGCGGCCCTTATAACACAACAGCCCTTGGCTTGTCGAACAGACATCCATATGCGCCTTGCGAAGCACCCGGATGTTGAGGTATACAGATGCCGTGAAAGTCCTGATAATCACGAATAGTTATCCTGACAATGCCGATTCCTATCGCGGTATCTTCATCCGGAAACTGGGCTTGGAACTCATCCACCAGGGACTTGAAGTGACTGTGCTGACTCCGCGTGTTCTTAACGCCAGTCCGCGCCAAGAGAACGATGGCGGCATCAGGGTATTCCGCTTCTGGTATCCCAGCGGCGGCAAACCATTGGGGCAATCAGGCGCTATTCCCGTCGCTGCGATGATTTGGTACATGGTATCCGGATTTTTCAAGTCCATTGCTGTTATTCGGAAGGAGCGGCCGGACGTCATCCATGGAAACTGGATCGTACCAACCGGCTTGATCGCTGCTTTGGCTGGTCGTCTGATGCGGATCCCGGTGGTAAACAGCGCGCACGGGATGGATGTACGGATCAGCGCGCGGTTTCCGGTCGGACTGCTTTTCGATCTGGCGGTCAGGCTCTCCAGCAGGGTGACGGTGGTATCGGAGGCGATGAAGAGCAGGCCCGGCTTGAGTCAGGCCGACACGATCCCTTGCGGCGTGGACGAGTCATTCTTCGACGTGCAGACGTCATCAGAAGAAAACCGCATCATATCGACACGCAGCCTGGAACCGATCTACAACCTCGAGACCCTGATCCGGGCCGTTCCGCTCGTCCTGGAGCAGGTTCCGGACGCGAAGTTCACGATCATCGGCGACGGATCGCAAGATGCCCTGCTCAAAAACCTGGCCGCCGATCTGGGCGTGACCGAGAGCCTCGAATTTGTCGGCCGGCTCGAGAACACCGCGATCCCCGCGCATATGAGCCGCGCATCGGTATATGTATCGACCTCATTGGCGGACGGGACCTCCATCTCGCTGCTCGAGGCCATGGCGGCCGGGCTTATCCCGGTGGTGAGCGACATCGATGCCAACCGTCCGTGGGTAACGCATGAAAAGGATGGCTATCTATTCAAAACGGGCGATGCTCATGACCTCGCACGCAACTTGATCAAAGGACTTTCAAGAAAGATCGATCACACCCTTCTTACGTGCAAGCGTTCAAACCTGAACGAGAAGGTAAGTTGGCCTTCAATTGCTTGGCGCTATAGGGAGATATTCCGTGGAGCCCTCGCTGATTAAGCGATACCAGATACGTCGGGCTGAAATCCTTTGACTTACATGAGAGGAAGCAGAACAACCTAAATAAATATTGTATCCTCGGGAGGGAATAATTTATACATTCTTCCTGATCATGGAGAAATTTTCTCCTGCGATAACATTATATTTCCGATAGTGATATCACCGGTCATGGCGGAGCTTCATATGCGTACCAGAGATATTTTCAGACACAATCCGGATGGCGGCAATGCCTGGTTTTGATCAGCCATCAATAGATCCTTTTCAGCGGGATTCCTCATCTTGAAGATCTCGTCATTCATACCACCATCGCATAGTTTTTCAGGCAATGTCCTGAAGCTGGTGACTGGGACAACCCTGGCGCAGGCCCTGGGTTTTTTGATAGCACCGATCATAACGCGGCTATTTGCACCGGAGGCCTTTGGCGTTGCCGCTCTTTTCCTATCCATCACAGCCATTGTGAGCGTCATCGCGTGTCTGCGCTATGAACAGGCCATCATGCTGCCACAAACACACGAAGAGGCGATTAACGTTCTGGGAGTCTGCCTCTGTTCAGCCATTTTCATCACATTTCTTTCCGGCATGATTGTGGTTTTTGGTGGGACTGCCATCTCCCGCCAATTAGCTGCACCCGAGTTGATACAGTATCTTTGGCTGATCCCCATTGCCGTTTTTTTCTCCGGTATCTTCTCAGCCCTAAATTACTGGAATTCACGCTCAAGACATTTCGGACGTTTGTCGGTCGCACAAATCATCTCATCAATCACCACCCAGGCGGCCAAGCTGTCCGCCGGGTTCGCCGGATTTGTGAGCAGCGGGGTTCTCATCGGCGCGTCCATCCTGGGCGGTGTTGTATCCGCTGGCGCGCTCGCCATCCAAGTATGGCGGGACGACAAAAGACTGTTCGCGGCGCATGTGCGATGGCGTGAAATCGTCCATATGTTCTTCCGTTTCAGAAAATTCCCCCTAATCGATTCCTGGGGCGGCTTATTAAACAGCATTTCCTGGCAGTTACCGGCCTTAATGCTTTCATCCTTCTTCTCCATAACCGTCGTGGGATTTTACGCCCTGGTCATGACGGTAATCAAATCGCCTTTGAACATGGTATCAGGCGCTATCGCACAGGTGTTCTTTCAACAAGCCTGCGAAGAAAAGATGAAGAAGAGCAGTGGCGCACTGGTGGAAAGGCTCATGGATAAACTGATGCTCATCGGCGTCCTGCCGACGGTGGTATTGGCAATCAGCGGCGAGGAGATCTTCGGCATCCTCTTCGGTCAAAGGTGGTCTGAGGCGGGGCGTTATTCGCAAATCCTGGCGCCATGGTTCCTAATCTGGTTTCTCTCTTCACCTTTGAGCACGTTGTTTTCCGCTTATGAAAGACAAGGTTCCGCATTGACTCTCCATTCTTTCATATTCGTCACGAGGGTCATTGCCTTATACATCGGCGGAATCTATCAAAATATCTATCTTGCCCTGGGGTTGTTTTCCGCCACCGGGATCGTCGCTTACACCTTTGTCGCGATCTGTAATATCAAGTTGGCCAATGCTGACGGCATCAAAATTCTTTCTCATTTTATCAAATACGGGCTGTATTCATTGCCCCCCTTTCTTTACCTGTTCATCATAAAATATATTGCCCATTGCGGACACAACGTCATTGCCTTGTCGGCCATCATCATATTTATTTTGTATTTGTTTATCGTTACAGGCAAATACCATCAGATGATGAGAACCTGACTCTTTGATGCAGAATGAAAGATGTTCCTGGTAAAAATTATAATGTATTTCCATAAGGTGGCCTGACATGAATAATCTCTTGAGTAGTCTCCTCTGTTGTCCGAAATGCAGAAGCAACCTGACTGCTGGAGACCAAAGGATGCACTGCCCCGTATGCCGGGAATATGCCCTGGTGGAGGAACGTTTCATTGATTTCGACAGATTGAACCCAAATCTACCACTCGAGTTGGATGCCAAGATTCACAAGATTACGGAACAGGCCGGAATGGCCATGAAAGATATCGCAGTAGACTGGCGCATTGAGGCAATATTAAAAAATATTCAAAAAAATGTCCGCGGCTCGGTTTGCCTGGAGATAGGCGGCGCTGACGGACCGATGACCCCCTCCTTGGAAAATTTATTCGATACAACTTTATCAATTGATTATTCAAAACATTTTTTAAAGAGAATACAAAACAAAACACAACGAGCCCTCTGTATCTATGCAAATGCGCAATTTCTCCCAGTACAGGATAGCGTTATAGACATGGTGATCTGCTGCGAAGTTCTTGAACATTCCACCATACCGACACAATTACTTACAGAGATCCGACGCTGTGTAAAAAACGATGGATTGATCATCCTGAGTGTTCCGAACGAGCAAGTGTTCTTTCCTACACGACCGAAAATAATCGACGAATGCAGGCAGGCGGGGGACACCCATATAAACTTCTTCACTATCCATGCACTTGAGAAACTCCTATTCAGAACCGGCCTGGAGCCCATCGATATCAAAACGATTTCACCTCCCATACGTTCCTTCCGGATGGTCTATGGCAAAATGAGAAGGTATGTTCAAAAATGTTTTTCAGGGGAATATATTGTTTGCTTAGCAAAACCAATGGATAATCCATGGAGATATTGGGAGGCCTTTAATAGAAACTTGCAAAACAATAAAAAATAATTGAGAAGATAAATGGGAGGCGCCAAGATAGAACGTGCTTTGCTAGAAGGCATTAGAGGGCTGGACATCACCGAGGGTGACACCGTTTTGGTACGGGCAGCCATGAGTGCCGTGGGGCCACTGCCGAAGGGGCCAAAATCATTGATCGATGCCTTTCTTGAGATAATCGGCCAGGATGGGACGCTTGTTTCTCTCTCGTTCACCGACAGCTATTACTTGAAAAAACCTGATCCGAATAAACCATTTAGATCGGATACTCCTACCAATGCGGGAGCATTTCCCGCAACGATGTTGACCTATCCCGAAGCCAAAAGGAGCAAACATCCCACCAGTTCTTACGTTGCCATAGGGAAACATGCAAAGTTCATTACTGAAAACCACGGACCGAAATCGCCGGCCTACGAACCCGTTCGAAAGATTATCGACTTGAACGGCAAAATGGCTCTCGTTGGCTGTGTTCAATCAAGCCCTGGATTTACGACCACGCATCTGGCGGAGTACGACCTAGGCCTATTGAACAGGGTAATCTTCCCCTGGCTCAACACGGTATACTATGAGGCAGAAGATGGCTCGATAAGACTTTTTAGACGCAAGGATCTCGGATTATGTTCACAATCATTCTATAAATTCTACTCATATTATGTAACCGCCGGCATCTTGAAAACAGGACTGATCGGCAACGCATACTCCATCGCCGCTCCGGCTAAAGATACCTATGCCATCGATAAACGGATCTTGAGGAAGAATCCCATCTTTAATGTCTGTGATAATCCCTTATGCAGATTGTGCAACGCCCGCAGATGGGATAGAATTCATAAAATACCGAATTACGTCTTCATGCGCGTTTTACGAAAACTGGAGAGGGTACTTTCCCATTGAACAAGCCATTTCAAACAAATACGCCTGATATTGTCCTGGATTATGGCCGTCTTCTCCAAGGTTATTATGAGGCAGAAAGGTTGCCGATAGACTTTTCTCCTGAGCGTATCGTCCCTGATTTCGCCTTTAATATTCTGAATCCTCTCGGTCTGCTCTATCATCCTGTAGTGGATGCCGATCGTCTAGCCCGGGGCGGCGACAAGCCGGTCTGGCCCGATGCACATCCTTTTGCCGTATGCCTGACTCATGACGTCGATGCGGTTACCGATTACACCTATCGACAATCCGCCAGGATAAGGCGTTCGCAACTTCATGCGGAAATAGCGTGGGCGAAGAAGACCAGGATACTCATGGGACACGGTACTGATCTTTTGAAATCACTGCGACAAATCGGTCGCATCGATCCCTTGCATTGCTATGAGCAGTGGTTGCGTGTGGAAAGCGACATCGGGGCGCATTCAACCTTCTTTTTCTGGCCGGGGCTTTCCAATATCACCCGTCGACATATATCGGACTGTATGTACGAGCTGACGGATAGGGTTATCTTCGATCGGCAATCATGCAGCGTTGCAGAAATGATTCGGGAAATCGAACGACGCGGCTGGGAGATCGGCCTGCATTCATCATGGTACTCTTTTGATGATGCGGATGAGCTGAAAAGGCAAAAAGGCGCCCTCGAAGCGATCCTCGGACACTCGGTCGTGAGCGTCAGGCAACATTGCCTTCACCATGACATACGCATCACACCAAGGGTTCACGCCGAGGCGGGTTTTCTATATGATTCAACCCTTGGATTCAACGATAATATCGGCTTCCGTTTCGGCACATCCTGCCCATGGCCTCTCCATGATTTATCCGCGGAAAAAGAACTTCCCATCACGGAGATTCCCCTGATCATCCAAGATGGCGCCATGCTGAATCCATCTAAAGGGATGCGCCTGGATGAAAACACGGCCTTTGAGTATTGTGTCCTCATAGCGCGGGAGGTGATGTCCGTGGGAGGTGTTCTAACCCTGCTCTGGCATCCCAATCGCATCACGCAGCCGGAATACTGGAACCTCTTCAAGAGGATACTGGCCTATCTCAAGGAGCAAAACGCCCTTTTTTTAAGCATTGCCGAACTGGGCGCATACTGGGGAACAAGATCACGCCCGACATGATGTATCCAAAGTAGGTATGAAGAGAAAAAAGATACTATTCATTACGGCATGGTATCCATCCACTGAACATCCAGTGACCGGCACTTTCGTCAAGGAGCATGCCCAAGCCGTATCATTCTATAACGATGTCGCGGTTATCCATGGGATACCCCAATTGCTCCCGGCCAATCCATTGCATCTGAGCGATACAATCGAAGAAGGCATCCGAACCCTGCAGTTCAGATACACGAGCCCGCCCATTATTTACGGGATATTCCCAACCTACTTCCTTGGGGTGAACGCCGCGTTCAATACATTGTGCAAAGACGGATTTGTGCCGGACATCATCCATGCCCATGTGTTCACCGCCGGATTGCCGGCCGAACGTCTGAGCAGACGTTTTAATATTCCTTTCGTCATTACAGAGCACTGGAGTATTTTTCATAGAACCACCATGAGAATCATCCTGAAAATTCAAGCCCGTTATATTTTCAACCGTGCCAGGATCATCATGCCGGTCAGCACTGCTCTCAAAGAGGCGATCCAGACCCTCGGAACCGCCTCCCGTTTTGAAATCATACCGAACGCGATTGACAGTCGGATATTTTACCCGCCCGCCCGGCGTGATCCTTCTGGAAAGAAAAAGATCCTGCTGGTCGCCCTCCTCAATCCCATCAAAGGTGTTCCATATCTACTGCAAGCCCTCTCCGCACTGAAGCTGGAACGCGATGACTTCTTTCTGGATATCGTAGGCGATGGACCGCAGAAAAATGCCTATAAAACACTCACGCAGCAGCTTGGTCTGCAGGATGTGGTTTGTTTCCATGGGTTAAAGACCAAACTTGAGGTTGGAGATTACATGCGTCGCGCCGACTTATTCGTCTTGCCAAGCGAATGGGAGAACCTCCCTTGTGTCCTGCTGGAAGCGATGACGGCCGGCTTGCCGGTGATTGCTACCACGGTGGGAGGTATCCCTGAAATTATACACGAGCCCCAGGGGGTCCTTTGTCCCCCCAAGAATGTACCGGCACTCCGCGACGCGATCCGGCACATGCTCGATCATTACCCGGAATACTCCTCAGCTGCTATTGCAACCTATGCCAGGAACAACTTCGGCTATGAGATCGTCGGATCACGGTTGAATGACATTTATTCCGCAGTATTAGAAGAGCAAACGCAGTTCAGAGAGCACTAGCGCATCCTCGGTGGAGGTGATGTCCCCCATGGCAAAAGTCCTCATGCTGAACATCTTCGGCATGGAAAAACAGAATGCAGAACTCATTCACTTCTCGAATGTGGCCAATGAGCTTGCCCGAATAGGAAACACCGTCGTCTTATTCCATGTCTCGTTAAAGGGCAGACCAGCCATACGAACTATCATATCACGCAATATTGTTATGCAAGAGGTCTTCATATGGGGCCGATCCTACCTCCTCTTCATCACCGCGCTCATGAAAAGCTTCACATTTATCAAGACCGTGCAACAATTACGTCCCGATATTGTCTATGTGAGGCTCGGCCTCTTTACCGCCCTGTATGTCATAATGCTCCGTCTATTCTTAGGGCATACGGTCAAGATCATGACCGAGCACAACGGCTGGATCGGTCCTGAGCTCAAAATGGCTGGCTATAATTCGGCGCTTATCTCCTTGGGAGAATTTCTGCAACGCAAAAGCGCACTATACTCGGATAGGGTCAGGGCGGTATCGAATGGAATTCGAGAGTATCTTATATCTTTAGGCGTCAACGAAACAATGATCTTTATCGCCGGTAATGGAACCGACATAGACTTCTTTCGCCCCCTCGGCACACCCCCTGCATATGATATCGGTTTCATCGGTAACCTCGCAAAATGGCAAGGCATTGAATGGCTGATTGACTCGCTTGCATTCTTGAAAAAAGAAAATTTCAGCGTAAGCCTCGCAATAGCAGGCACAGGTCAGGAGGCAGACTCTCTCAGAGGTCGTATACACGATTATGCTTTATCGGATCATATCAGCATGCTGGGCAGTATTCCCTATGATAACGTTCCTCAGGTCATCAATCAATGCCGAATCTGCGTATCGTTGAAATTAGACTTTTCCGATAGCAGAAAGTCCTCTGTAGCATACTCATATTCCCCCCTTAAAATCCGGGACTATGCGGCCTGCGGCAAGCCCATCATTGCGAGCAGACTGCCTGGCCTGGAGGAGATCGAGGAAGCACGTTTCGGCATCCTTGTCCAGCCGGGGGATATTGCCGGTCTGGCTTCCGCCATGCGAAACCTCATCGATAATCCTGATCTCTGCGACGAGATGGGCAGGAATGCGCGCGCTTATGCCGAACAGCAGTATTCCTGGGAACATACTGCACACGCAATCTCACGAAATATTGCTGATTTATTATCCAGTCCCTGACGATGAATGACCGTAACCCAGCCACTCAATTAGAATTTGATCTCGGAGGAGATGAATGAAACCGACCATCCTCATGGCGGCGTGTTTCGCCATGGAGAAACCGGATGCCGAGCTCATTCATTTCTCTTCCATCGCCAATGGACTTGCGCGGCAAGGATATGCGGTCAGCATCTTTCACCTCTCCCTCGCGGGCGCCCCGGCCATACGTTCGCTGCTCCGGCCTGAGATTCGTTTCAGTGAACATTCCATTTCGGCTCGCAAACGCTCCCTCATGTTCATCAAGGGGGGACTCACCGTACCGTCATTCCTCCATTATCTCGTGAAAAATCAACCCGATATTTTGTATGTGCGGCTTGGAATTGTCAGCGCCTTATATGTGATCGCGACCCGCATCATGTGGCGAAATCAAGTCAAGATCATCACCGAACACAATGGATGGATAGGCCCGGAGGCATTGGATTCAGGTAAGCCTAGAATCCTGGCATCTATCGGCAAGGAATTGCAGAAATGGTCGGCATGCTGCTCACATAAGGTGCGAGCTGTCTCAGATGGGATCAAATCCTATTTAGTATCGCTCGGTATCCCTGAAGGCAAGATCGCGGTGATCGGCAACGGCACTGACACGGACCACTTCCACCCTCAAGACATTCCTGCCTGTTATGACATCGGTTTTACAGGCAATCTTGCCCACTGGCAGGGGCTCGATTGGCTTATGAAAGCCTGTGCCTTACTGAAAAAAAAGCTCCCTGAAGTTCGGGTAGCTATCGCCGGTTCAGGACCCGAAGAACAAAACCTTCGGGATCTCATTACCAGTACCGGCCTCGAACACAATGCCCGCATGCTGGGGCCTGTTGGATATGAGGAGATCCCACAGGTCATCAATCAATGCCGCATCTGCATGGCGCCTTTCCGTCCCCGTGGCTCTCAACACGACAACAAATCCTTATCCCCCTTGAAAATCCGCGATTACGCCGCCTGCGGCAAGCCTATCATAGCTAGCCGGATTGCCGGGCTGGAAGAGATTGAGACGGGCCAATTCGGCCTCCTGGTCACGCCCGGGGACGTCCAAGGTCTGGCCGATGCCATGGCACAACTGCTCCAGGATCACGCTCTTCAACAATCGATGGCTATCAACGCCCGGACTTATGCTGAATGTCATTACGCCTGGGGGGCCATCACCAAACAAATAGCCCGCCAGATCGAGAAGCTCCTATCCTACTAGCCGATCCCATTCCCGTATCCCACATGACCCTTTACAAGGGTGCCCTGAAAAGCTATTATTAAGGTACCAAGAAGAGGTAGCCTATGCAGAAAATAACCTGTTTATTGACTCTGTTACTTCTGATTACATTGGGTTCCGGCTGCGCCACGGCACCGATAACCGGCCGCACCCAGCTGTTGATCGTGCCCGAAAGCGATGAGATCGCGCTGGGCCTCAAGTCTTATCAGGAGACGCTATCCAAGGCCAAACTCTCGAAGGACCCGCAGGTCAACGTCCAGGTCAAGCGCGTGGGCACGCGCATAGCCAAGGTTGCCAACAAGCCTGACTACAACTGGGAATTCTCGGTCATCGACGATCCCAAGACCGCCAATGCCTTTGCCCTGCCCGGCGGCAAGGTGGCGGTCTATACAGGCCTGTTGCCCTACACCAAAGACGACAACGGCCTGGCCTTTGTCCTGGCCCATGAGGTGGGTCACGCCATCGCCCGCCACGGCGGCGAGCGCATGAGCGAACAGCTCTTCATCCAACTCGGGCAGCAAGGCCTCAATCTGGCCATTGCCAACAAGAGCGCGGCCGCCGTTGAAGCCATCAACCTAGGGTACGGCCTGGGCACCACCGTGGGCTTGACCCTGCCGTTCTCCCGGGCCCAGGAACTGGAGGCCGACCATATCGGCCTGATCCTCATGGCCAAGGCCGGCTATGACCCGCGCGAGGCGCCCAAGTTCTTCGAACGCATGATGGCCGGACAATCCAAGAAAAACCTGGAGTTCCTCTCCACCCACCCGGCGGACGAACGCCGCATCCGGGACCTCAAGAACCTCATCCCCCAGGCCATGCCGTACTATAAACAGTAGCAGACCGGGGACCCTTCTCAGAAGACACACAAGGCCCGGTGCGTGCGCCTTTTTTACCGGCACATGCACCGGGCCTTGGTGCGTTTAGATATCTTCGGAAAGTTCCCCCCCCAAGTTCTTCATAACCTCACGAGCCGCCGCAACCGGGTCTTCGGCTTGCATGAGGCGCTCCATCAGGTAGCTGCCCACGATCACGCCGTCGGCAAACCTAATGATCGCATCGACCTGGGCGGCGCCTGCCACGCCGAAGCCCACGCACACGGGCAGATCGGTCAATGATTTGAGGGCCCTCACATTGTCTTCCAGCTCGGGCGGCATGAGTGTGCGCGCGCCCGTGACCCCCTTGACCGCCACGGCATACACGAACCCTCGGCACTGAGAGACAATCTCGCGTTGGCGTTCGGTCGGGGTGGTGGGCGCCACTAGGCGGATAAGGTCCAGACCAACATCCTGGGTAAGTTGAAAGAGCTCGCCGGCATCGGTGGGCTCGTCCGGGACGATGATACCGCTGACGCCGGAGGACTCGAGCCTTCTCAGAGTGGCGGCCAGGCCGCCACGCATCAGTGGATTGATATAGGACATGATGATGAGCGGGACCCGACATTGAGCCGCCCACCCGGGCAGATGTTCGAAGAGGGCCTCCATCTTGAAGCCTGAGTCGATGGCTTGTTTTGAGGCCTGCTGCAGCACCGGGCCATCGGCCATGGGGTCGGAAAACGGGATGCCGATCTCGATGGCCGCGGCCCCGGCTTCGGCAAGGGATTGGATGATCCTGCCCGTGGTTTCCATATCCGGCAGACCGGCCGTCACGTACGGAATGATTGCTCGCCGGGAACATTTGATGGCCTCGGTAATCATAAGCCCTCCTCCAATACGGTGTGCAGATCCTTGTCGCCCCGGCCGGATACGTTGACGATCACGCAGGCCCCCTGATGGTCCCGGGCATAGGTCTCCAGATAAGAGATGGCGTGCGCCGACTCCAGGGCCGGGGCGATGCCCTCCAGCCGGTTCAGGAGCGCGAATGCCGCCAGGGCCTGCTGATCATCCACCAGGCCATAGCGCGCCCGGCCGCTCACTGCCAGGTAGCTGTGCTCGGGCCCCACCCCGGGATAATCCAGCCCGGCGGCCACGGAATGGGTGGGCAGCACCTGCCCGTCCCCATCCTGCAGAAGGTGCAGGCGCGCGCCGTGCAGGACGCCGGGGATGCCGAAGTTGATGCTGGCCCCGCTGTGCACGCCGTTGCCGTAGGCCTCGACCCCGATCAACTCCACCGGGTCATCCATGAATCCGGCGAAGATCCCGATGGCGTTGCTGCCCCCGCCCACGCAGGCGATCACGGCCTGCGGCAGAGCCCCCTTCTTGGCCATGATCTGCGCGCGCGCCTCGGCGCCGATGATGGACTGGAAGCGTCTGACCATGGTCGGATACGGATGCGGACCGATGGCCGAGCCGATCAGGTAGTAGGTCGTATCCACATTGGTGACCCAGTCGCGGATGGCCTCGCTGGTGGCGTCCTTGAGCGTGGCCGAACCCGTCGTCACCGGGATCACCTCGGTGCCTAAAAGACGCATGCGCTCCACATTCAGACGCTGGCGCTGCATGTCTTGTGACCCCATGTACACCGCGCAGAGCATGCCGAACAGGGCGCAGACCGTGGCCGTGGCAACGCCGTGCTGGCCGGCGCCGGTCTCGGCGATGATGCGTGTTTTGCCCATGCGCCTGGCCAGGAGGATCTGGCCGATGGCGTTGTTGATCTTGTGGCTGCCGGTGTGGTTCAAGTCCTCGCGCTTGAGCCAGACCTCCAGGCCGTAATGCGCTGAGAGACGCCGCGCTAAAGAAAGCGGCGACGGCCGGCCGACATAATCCGCCATCAGAGAATCGAACTCGGTCCAGAATGCCGTGTCGCCAAAAGCGCGTTCCATGGCGTTCTCAAGCTCCACCAGGGCGGGATACAAGGTTTCGGGCACATACTGCCCGCCGAATTCGCCGAAAGACCCTTTCATGTTCGTGCCTCCTTGATAAACCGTTCCATCAAAACCACATCTTTCATCCCCGGACCTGTTTCCACCCCGGAGCTGACGTCCACCCCGGCCGGGTGCGCCTTGGCTATGGCCTCGCGCACATTATCGGGATTAAGCCCGCCTGCCAGGATATAGGGGTGGCCACGCGGCACCCACGTACCCGTCTTCCCGGTCCCCATGCTGGCGTCGATCATGATGCGGCAAGAAAAATCTCCCGCCATGATTCTGTTGGCCGAATGGCGGCCAGCCCCTTGCGTCCTGTTGGTACGGGGAACGACCTTGTTCAGCTGCTCCGGATCGCTGAGGGCATAAATGATCTCGAACCGCTCGGCCAGTACCGCATGGGCGGAGGTCAGCTCGCCGTGCAATTGGATGCTGTTCAGACCCAGGGCCTGACCGAGGTCCAGGATTATCCGTGGGTCTTCATGCGTGAACACCCCGACCTTTTCCACCCAATGGATGCCCTTGATCCAGGTTTTGAGGTCATCAACATCGGCGCGGCGCGGGCTCGGCGTCAGAACGAAACCGATGGCGTCGGCCCCGAGCTGTACGGCCGCCACGGCATCTTCCCGGCGGGTGATCCCGCAGATCTTCACCCACATGCGAAGATATCCTTCCGGAAGGTCTCATCCGCCATGGCGCGACCGATCAGGGCCGCGTCATAGCCCATATCGCGGAGCTCTTTAAGTCTTATTCCCGACGTAATGCCGCTCTCGGCCACCTTGATCACACCTGTCGGGATCAGGCCGATTACATCCTCATGGCGTTCGGGTCGCACCTTGAGCGTGGCTAAGTCGCGCGAATTGACGCCGATGATCCGCGCCCCGATACGCATAGCCTTTTCCAGGCCCTCTGGCCCGTGCACCTCGACCAGGATGTCCAGACCCAGATCTCGCGCACAGCGGTAAAGTGCGGCAAGCTCGTCCAAGCTCAGCATCTCGGTTATGAGCAGGCAGGCATCCGCTCCGGCCGCCCGTCCGGCCACGATCTGGCGTTCGTCCACGATGAAGTCCTTCATGAGCACCGGCAGGCCGCACCGGCTTCTGATTTTGGGAATGAAAGCCAGCTCACCGGAAAAATAGTGCGGTTCGGTCAGGCACGAGATCGCCCGGGCACCCAGGTCGGCATACTGCCTGGCCAATACCCCGGGTTTGGCGGTGATGCCCAGGTTACCCTCGGCCGGGGTGGCGTACTTGACCTCGGCGATGACGGCCATGTCATGGAGCACCGGCGCAAAAGGCCTTAAGGGGTCGTCGTCTTCCTTGACGATCTTGAGCTGAGCAGCCCTTTGTTTGGCGCGCCCGTACATCTCAGCGAGGAAATCCATACCCGGCCTACCCTTGTGAGCTCTGTACACGGTTCAAGGCCGCCAGAGCCGCCCCTTCGTCGATCACTTTCCCCGCCAGAGCCAGACCGTCCTGAATATCGGGCACGGCACCCAAGGCCATGAAGGCGGCCCCGGCATTGATCAGGACACTCTCCCGGCATGGACCCTTCTTTTCTCCCTTGAATACGGCCTCGATCAGACGGGCCGATTCCTGCGGGGCGCCGACACGCAGCTCGTCCAGGGGTTGGGCAGGGATACCCAGTTCCTGCGGCATGATCGTACCGGTCGTGATCCGTCCATCGGACAGCCTGGCATACTCGGTCGGCCGCGCGATGCACACCTCGTCGATACCGCTATGCACCACCATGGCGCCCTTGAGCCCCAGGAGCTTCAAGGTCTCGATCATGGGCATGATCAGATCGTGGCTGAACACGCCGATGAGCTGATAGGCCGCCTTAGCCGGATTGGAAAGCGGCCCCAGGATATTGAACACGGTCTTGATGGCCAGCTGCTTACGGGCCGGCATGGCGAATTTCATGCTCGGATGATAGCTGGGGGCGAAGAGAAAGGCGAAACCCTGGTCCAAGATGGTCTTGGCCGCCTCATCGGGCCCCAGGTTGATGGGCACGCCCAGGGCTTCCAGACAGTCGGCGCTGCCGGACGAGGAGCTGACCGAGCGGTTGCCGTGCTTGGCCACCTTGAACCCGGCTCCGGCCAGAACAAAGGCCGCGGCCGTCGAGATATTGAAGGTCGAGGCGCCGTCGCCCCCGGTTCCGCAGGTATCCACCACGTCGCAGCTCACCTCGATGTGCAAGGCCTTGGCGCGCATGATCCGGGCCGCGGCTGCTATCTCGTCCGGCGTCTCGCCCTTGGCCCGCAAGGCCACCAGAAAGGCCCCGATCTGGACATCCGAGACCTGGCCGGACATGATATTCTCAAAGGCCTGCTCCATTTCGGAAGCGCTTAAATCCTGTCCGGCAATCAACTTTTCAATGCATCCTTTCATGATTCCCCCCTGGTAACGGCGCTGAAAGCGCGCATGATATCGTAACCATACTCCGTGGCGATCGATTCGGGGTGGAACTGCACCCCATAGAGCGGATAACGGGCGTGCTTGAGCCCCATGATCTCGCCATCTTCCGACAAGGCGCAGATCTTCAGCGTTGCCGGGCAGGTATGCCTGTCCACCACCAGCGAATGGTAGCGCACGGCCTTGAAATGCTGCGGCAGACCGGCGAAAAGCCCGCTGGCGTCATGCGCAATGGTCGAGAGTTTGCCGTGCATGACCCGGCCGGCATGGACGATCCGGCCACCGAAGACCTCGCCCAGGCACTGGTGCCCGAGGCAGACCCCCAAGATGGGCATTCTGGTATGGTAATGCCGAATGACCGCAAGCGATATCCCGGCCGATCCGGGTGCTCCTGGACCGGGCGAGATCACGATACCCTGGGGGGCCAGTGCCTCGATCTCAGGTATGGTCACGGCGTTGTTGCGACGCACAGCCACCTCTTCTCCAAAAGAGACCAGGGCCTGGACGATGTTGAAGGTGAACGAGTCGAAGTTATCGATCATGAGAATCATACGATCCCTCCCATGGCCATGCTCAAGGCCCTGAGCTTATTGTCGATCTCCTTGAGCTCGCTGGCCGGCACCGAGTCCCACACGATACCGGCACCGGCCTGGACATGGTAACGACGACCCTTGACGAAGATGGTGCGGATGCCGATGCCCGTATCCATATTGCCGTTATAGGAAAAATACCCGACCGCGCCGGCATACGGCCCCCGGCACTGTCCTTCGAGCTCGTCGATGATCTCCATGGCCCGTACCTTGGGCGCGCCCGAGACCGTGCCGGCCGGGAAACAGGCCTTGAGGACATCGACGGCATGCAGTTCCGGCGGTCGTACGCCCTTTACGCACGAGACGATGTGCATGACATGCGAATAGAATTTTACCTTGTCGCGATAGGCCACCTGCACCGTGCCAGGCAATGCCACGCGGCCGACATCATTGCGCGCCAGGTCCAGGAGCATGAGGTGTTCGGCGCGCTCCTTTTCATCCGCGAGCAGTTCATGCGCCAGGTCCTTGTCGGCCTGGGGCGTGGACCCGCGCGGCCGCGTGCCGGCAATCGGCAGGGTGGTGATGCTGGAGCCCTTGACCTTGACCATGACCTCGGGCGAAGAGCCGATCAAAATGACATCGTCCAGCTTGATATAGAACATGTAGGGCGAGGGGTTGATACGCCGCAGGCGCCTGAAGGTATCGAAGGTATCACAATGCGCGTCGAGCGTCATTCGTCGCGAGAGCACGGTCTGGATGATCTCGCCGTCTAAAATGTACGCCTTGGCCTTGAGCACCGCATTCATAAAGTCCTGCTCGGAGATCGAAACGTCCTGGACCGTGCAGGGTGCCGGGATATCCGGCGGCCGGGCCGCACGGGAATAGAGCCCATCCTCCACCACCGAGAACTCGGCGCGCGAGCGTATCAAGGCCGTCTCGTCGCTGATCCCGGGCTCGGGTATGGTGTGCATGAGCGCGATCTCCTGGCCGCGATGATCGAAGACCAGAAAGGTGTCCACCCGACCCAGGAGCGCGTCCGGAAAGCCTGAGGGCCCCGCCGGCCTGGGGAGCCGTTCGATTCCTCGCACCATGTCGTAGCCGATGTAGCCGATGTAGCCGCCGATGAACGGCGGCAGATCGCCCTGGTTGAACTCCAGGCTGTGGCGCGGCAACCGCGCCCAGGGATCAGGCGCATCGCCGTCCAGGTTTATCAGAGAATCCTGCGCAAACCGCCCCAGGAAGCTGAACGACCCGGGCAGCGACTCGAGCAGGAACCCCGGACGTTCACCGACTAAGGCCAGGTAGGCCCCCACCGGGGTCAGGGTATCGCAAGCCAGCCGCTTGGTGATCACTACCCCCTGATCATCTCTCGCGCGTGTTATGGTCAAACCATTATGCATGATGCATCCCTTCCTTAAGAATAAAAAAAAGGCGGCAGGTTTATGGCCTGCCGCCTTGTCTGCTCTTGCCAAAGCAGGGTTAGGGCAAACCACCGTCCCGACTGTTCACCTGCCAGCACCACCAATTATTCCCTGCGTTCATGTACGTACTCTTCATCATGATACGTTTCTATATAGAGAAACGGCATGCTTGTCAAATACTTTAATGAAAATACTCTCTCTAACTATTTTTCACGCTTGACAGTACGGTGCAATCCTGGATGATGTACAACCCATGCAGGCGAAATATTTCACCTCTCTGGTTCTGTCCGCCGGCCTTCATATCCTTTTTCTCGCGCCCATTTTCCTGCTGGGAGCGCCAACGCCGGAGCCGGAACCGGAGACCATCGATGTCAGTCTGGTGGAGGCCGCGCCGCGTCTTCCCCGTGAGATAACGACCAAGAAACCGACCGAGAGCACAAAAACCAAGCCGCCCAAACAACGCAAACAAGAACCGCTGCCACGCCAACCGGTACAGCCTCAAACCAAGCCCCAACCTCCCGATGCGACCCCGCCGCCTGAGGGCGTCTCCTTTGAAACCGAAGGCAAGGTGAACATAGGCTACATGCAGCGTTTGAAGGCCAAGATATTCCGGGCCTGGCAATACCCAGAGCCGGCGATTACGGCCGGGCATCAGGGCCTGGTGAAGCTGTCCTTTGTCGTTGACGCCGAAGGTCACCTGATCGGCGTGGATCTCCTGGCCAGTTCAGGGCATCGCGAGCTTGACCTGGCCGCCCAGCAGGCCATCAAGGACGCCAGCCCCTTCGGCCGTTTCCCCCCGGATATTCAGGAAAAATCCCTTACGGTCAAAGGCCGTTTCCGCTACGTCCTCGATTGATCATCTTACAAAGGCCGGGACTTTATCGAAGACCATGATCGGCCAGCCGTTCCTGCGGGCCACACGTCTGAGCCGTATATCGGGGTTGGTGGCCACCGGATACCCCACAACCGTAAGGAGCGCCAAGTCGAAACGCGAGTCGGTATAGAAATAGGCCTGGCTCAGGTCGATGCCTCGCGCGGCGGCCCAACTGGCGGCGTAGTCACGTTTGCCTTTGCCGTAGCACAAGGGCTTGATAATCCTCCCGGTGAACCGGCCGTCCAGGATCTCCAAGCGCGTGCTGATGATATCCTGAACCTGCAAGGCCTTGGCCACCGGGGCGATAAAGAAGTCCGGGGCATTGGAGATGATTACCACCTGGTGGCCCTGATCCTGATGGTCCCGCACCAGATCATAGGCCTGTTTGTACACCTTGGGTCTGACCAGCTCTTCGAACCACTGCTCGGCAAAACGCTCCATGTCCTCAGGTCTCAGACCTTTGAGCATGGCGATATTCTGTTCATACCAGGTTTCGATATCCAGAATGGTCAGACGGTAGAGGATGATCTTAAAAAACCCTTTCACCAGATGCCGGGCGCTCACGAAGCCGTGCTGCCTGGCCAGCTTGACCGATGAATGCCCGGAATTCTCCCAGATAATGGTATGGTCCATGTCGAAGAAAGCCACGATCCTGCTCATGCGGACACGTTAGCACGGAAGGATGGAAAAGCTCAATCCCCCCTCTTGATATCAACAGGACGCTGCCAGGCACGTTTCCGTTGAGCGCATGATATTATAGCAATCCTGAGCGGAAAACATCAAAATCCTCTCCGGAAGTGGTTATCACGGTTATACACGGAAAGCCTTCAGACTTTTTTTTGCATGATGCCATCAAACACTATGCGCACGAAATCGTTAATAATATCATTCAGGCTGATACGTTCGCGATCCTCATTTTTTAACAAGAAATAGTAGTAGATGACCCTGAAAAAGGCTCCGGAAATAATATTCGCGGCAAGCTTAACATTCAGCTTCTTTTCGAGATATCCCATATCTTGGGCCTTCTTCAGGTCTTGAATGAGGTAGCCGAGCATTAATTCCTCGAAAGACTGGAGGTATGGTTCAACAAATTCGTTCAGCCCCGGCGCGATGCGCGAATAGAGATTCGAGAGTTCATAGTTTTTGGTAAAGAACTGAAAACTTCTCTGCGCGACGTCATTGACATAGTCAAGATAATAATCTGGCTTGACTTTATCCACGCCAATCAGCGCCGAACTACCCCATTCGGTGAGGAATTGCGTGAGGATGGCGACAAAGATATCTTCCTTGCTCTTAAAATACCGGTAGAAGGTTCCTTTTCCGACCCCAGCCTCCCGGACGATGTCCTCTACCGATGTGCAGTAGAACCCCTTCTGCGAGAAAAGGTGCAAACCGACTTCGAGCATTTTTTCTATGCGTAGTTGCTTATTTCTCAAAGCCATGCACCCTATGCTACGGCGGAGGCGTTGTTTCCGTCAAGCCCTAACTTGTTCGGATGTCGGCTTCAAATTGATTTCCAGGAAATTCAACCTTAGCAATTTTCTCAGAATCCGGCTTTAGCGCGTAGCAATTGTAACGGACCCATCAGCGCCATCATGGACGGCGTGCCATAAACAAGGGGCGTCCGGAGAAATATGCCGAAACCAAAATCCGTTCAGCCGGACCGCTGGAGGACAAAGCCGATAAAGTTCCTCCTGGCATAAAACAACACATCATTTACAGGGAAGCCTTTTTCCCAATTTTCACAACGTAGACGGGATCAAAAAGCTGTTGCCGTTCCCCGGACCCCGATTCAACCGTATCAGTGCGAACCTATCCGAAGTGAGGAGGGAGAACATGGTTGTCAAGGAGCGAGGGAACACCATCGCCTACCTTGGCTCGGTGGGGATGGTATTCAGTAAACAACCCGATCAGCACACGCCGGTTTATCCAGGTGGATCCCCTGCGGTTTTGTTTTCAACCTGCTCACCGAGGACCTGAGCATTGGACCAACAGCAGCCACCGGAAAGGTGGTGAAGAAAAATCAGTTCAAGATCACCAAGACCGTTGTTATCATGATACCATATAAATAAGATATCATCGATCTCCGGTTTTTCCGGCATCCCCCCGGAGTCCCCGGGGGGTGTCCAAGACACTGACAATCTGTGACTTCAGTGAAAAAAGACTATCCATACTCTTCAGCAGCATGCTAAAAAAACCACGGAGGGCAGAATGCATTTTAAACGCACACTCAATAATGGGATAAAAAAAATTATCGCTATAACTCCGTCCAACTGGTGGTTGTTTCGCCCCATATTCAGGCTGATCCCCATATTAGGACCATATGCGGGATATCCCGTGATCGGCCCTGTCTTAAGATGGTTGTTCCTGCTCATACCGGCAAGCAAACGGCACACCCAGAGCTATGTCCTGAATCTCAATAAAGACGTCACGGACCAGGCGCAGAACGTAATCCTGCCGATCGACATGATAAAACAGGCGGTGCGGCAATCCCGGTACCGGGTCATCATGGATACATGCCTCTGCCGCTCGGCCAACGCGTGTCAGGATTTCCCGCACGACCATGCCTGTATCTTTCTCGGCGAGGGGTCGCGCATTGCCGTCCAAAACGGTATCGGGCATGAAGCGAGCGTGGAAGAGGCCCTGGCACATATCGACAAGGCCGCCCAGCTGGGTCTGATCGGTCATGCCTTATGGATCGAGTTTGAACAATATGTCTGGGGTATCAAGGACGAAGATATGCGCCACTGGCTGGAGATATGTTTCTGCTGTCCCTGCTGCTGCAGTGCCTTTAAGCTTTCCCGCGCCACGGGCATCAAGGAGATCACCACCCTCTTTAGGTCTATCGGCTGGAAGGCCGTCCCGGAGAATAAAAGCTGTACCCTCTGTTCAGCCTGTGTTCCGGGGTGTCCGGTCAAGGCCATAACGCTCACGGATGAACGCCTCGTGATCGACGAACAGGCCTGCCTAGGGTGCGGCTTCTGCGCCGCGCATTGCCCTCAGGATGCCATCAAGCTCCACCTGCAAAAGCCTTTGAAGGGGAGCATCCAAGACTACTTCGCTCAAGGGGGTCTTAGGCTAGACGTATGATCCCTCGGATGAGGTTTACTCCAAAATGAGCCCAGAAACAAAACGCGAGCTGGCGGATTGATGGGACAGGGACAAGCTCGAGCCGCTGACTAGCAAGCTCCCTATGGAAAGCAGTCGCCCTCAGAAGGCGGAAATATAATGATACACGGTCCAGAAATGACACAGGCTTCCCAGAATGACCAGCACGTGGAAAACCTCATGAAAACCGAACCATCCCGGCCAGGGATCCGGGCGTTTGAGGGCATAGATGAGCGCCCCGGCGGAATACGATACGCCGCCGGCCAGGAGCCAAGCCAGTGCTCCGAATGGTAGTGTCTTCACCAATGGCAAGACCCCGATGATGGCCACCCAACCCATGCCCACATACATTCCGGCCGCGAGCCCCCGAGGGGCCTCGATCCAGAAGATCTTGAACAGCATGCCGGCCACGGCCAGGAACCATACCGTGCCGAAAATGCTCCAGCCCCAGGGGCCGCGCAGAGGAATCAGACAGAAGGGGGTGTAGGTGGCGGCGATAAGCACGAAGATCATCATGTGGTCCATCTTGCGCAAAAAGCGTGTGCCGTGCTCTGATAAGGGCAGCCAGTGATAGAGGGTGCTCACCGTGTACAGGGCGATCAACCCCGCGCCGAACACGCTGTAGGTGACGAGATGCCAGGGTTTGAAAGGATGAAGCGCCCGTTCGATCAGGACGACCAGGCCGATCATGGCCAGCAGGGCACCGATTCCATGCGTCAGGCCGCTCATCGGATCACGTACGAGTTTGAAGAAGGGCACTTTGGCAGTCATTACATCACTCATGCATGATCTCCTCAACCGGACGTATCATCGTAATGACGCGTATACCACGTTCCAGGGGTGCTTGCGTGTAAAACAACCGTAAAGAGAAAAGGTTGATAAATCCTTATGAAGTGGTATGATAAACGTCGTTCGCACGCGGGCGACAGCATGTATTCGACAGGGGGAGAAGGTAGCATGGATGACAGACTCATGACCATCGATCGGCACATCATCGAACAACAGCGGTCACACGGCGGCAAAGGCGATTTCAGCGCGGTTTTATCGCAGATCGTGTTGGCGGCCAAAGTCGTATCGGCCCAGGTCTCACAGGCCGGACTGGCCGAGAACATCCTGGGCGGCACCGGCGATCAGAACGTCACGGGCGACGATGTCCAGAAGCTGGATGTCTTTGCCAACAAGGTCTTCGTCAACGCCTTGAGCTATATCGGCAAGGTCTGTGTCATGGCATCGGAGGAAGAAGAGGGCATTATCCTGGTCCCGGACAAGTATCCCAAGGGCGAGTACGTAGTCATGTTCGATCCGCTGGATGGTTCGTCCAACATCGACGTCGACATCTCCATCGGCACGATTTTCTCCATCTTCAAACGCCTGACCAAGGACGGCAACGGCACCCTGGATGATTGCCTCCAACCCGGTTATAAACAGTTCGGCGCCGGATATGTCATTTACTCCAGCTCAACGGTCCTGGTCTACTCCACCGGCGAGGGCGTCAACGGCTTCACTCTGGACCCCAGCGTGGGCGAGTTCGTGCTCTCGCACCCGGACATCAAGACGCCCACGCGGGGCAAGATCTACAGCGCCAACGAGGCCTACTACAACTACTGGAAAACGGGCACCAAGGCCTACATCGATCACCTCAAGAGCGACGGCAACGCGCACAAGAAACCCTACTCGCTGCGCTATATCGGCTCGCTCGTGGCCGACTTTCACCGCAACCTTTTAAAGGGCGGCATCTTCCTCTACCCCGAGGATTCGATCGACCCCAAGAAACCCACCGGCAAGCTGCGGCTGCTCTATGAGGCCAACCCCCTGGCCTTCATCGTGGAGCAGGCCGGAGGCTACGCCAGCACCGGCTATGAACGCATCCTGGACATCGCGCCCACCAAGCTGCACCAGCGCGTGCCGCTGGTCATCGGCTCCAAGGACGATGTACTCGAGTACGAAAATTTTGCGCGTAAAAACAAATAATTTCCGCTCAAGGCGGTACTGGGACTTTCCGAACATAGGAGGTGTGCTGCTCTTACATGCCAAGGGGCACATGGATACGTACCACTATAATCGAAAGGAGACGTTCTATGGGCTATGAGACTGATTTCCAACAAGCGCTGAAGGTCGGTCGTCCACCGAATATCCAGAAGATCTTCCCCAACTCGCAGGCCCTAATCGTAAGCGGCAAGGTCATTGACCGGGCCATGCGGGCCAAGGGCAAAACCATGACCATCGCGGCCAACGGCCGCAGCAGCATCGTGATCCGCGGCACCCTGCAGGCCGCGCAGAAAGCCAATGCCCCGGTGATAATCGAGATCGCCAAGTCCGAGGCCAATTACTGCCTGATCAGCATGTGGAACATCGCCCGCTTTGTGGACACGCTCTGCAACGAGCTTAAGCTCACCGTGCCCGTGGCCGTGCATGCCGACCATTTCGGCATCGCCAAGGACAGCGACCTCGAAGCCGCGCGCACCGATATCCCGTCCATGTTCGAGGCCGGCATCACCTCGATCGCCATCGACGCCTCGCACATGCCCGAGGACGAAAACCTGCTGGCCAATATCGCCCTGAATCAATACATCCCGTCCTGGGCAGGGTATGAGACCGAGGTAGGCGAGATCAAGGGCGCGGCCGGCCTGTCCACACCGGAAGAGGCCCTGTTCCTGATCCAGGGCCTCAATGCGCATCGCATCTACCCGGACTGGATTGCGCTCAACAACGGTACCACGCACGGTATCGAGGAAAGTGCCGCCGGTATCCAGGTGGAACTCACGCGCGATATCCACCGGGCAATCGAAAAATACGGCCTGTCCGGAGCCCAGCACGGAACATCCGGCAACAGCGTGGAACGTCTGAAGCGCATCGCCACCGAGACCAACACCACCAAGGCCAATGTGGCCACGGCCCTCCAGATGCTCTCCTGGGGCGTCAAGGTCAACGAGTATGGAAACGCCTTCCTGGACCAGGACAAGAATTTCATCAAGCTGAGTGATGAGGGCATGAGCGATAAGCTCTGGAACGAGATGGTAGCCTATGCCAAGGACAAGGGCCTCAAGGCCGGAGATTACAAGAAGCTCAACCTACCCTTCGAGAACAAGATCCTGGCGCAGCCTGCCCCTATCCGCGATCGTATGGCCAAGGCCGTGGAGGACTTTGTCTATGACCTCCTCGTCAACTGCTTCGGCGCCAAGGACACCGCGCCCCTGGCCGTGGAGGCCATCCTGAAATCCGGCTCCTATGATATGGGCCCCAAGGGTAAGCCCATCGAGGACCCGGCCGACTGGACCGAGGCCAAGATCCGCGCCAAGGGCGCGCCTCAAAAAGAGAGCGGCGAGGCCGGCAAGTACGACGACTGATTGCGATTCAAGGTAAGAACCTGGGGGAATCTCATCTCAAGATGAGACTCCCCCAGACCATTTTCAATACCCATTCCGAGTCTTGTTTTCTCCACTGGCTTTCATATCTTAGTAGATAGTGTGGTTTTCTGCAATTCTATGGATGGAGGTAAGGCATGGCAGGTTTTCCGGAATACGATACCTACGATGCGCTCGGTCTGGCCGAGCTGGTGCGGTCCAAGCAGATCAGTCCCGCTGAACTCGGCCAAGAGGCCATCGCCCGCATTGAGCGCATTAACCCCCGCCTCAATGCCGTGATCCTAAGGCTCTACGATCAAGCTATGCACACGGCCTCCAAGCCGTTGCCGGAGGGCCCTTTTCGCGGGGTGCCCTTCCTGGTCAAGGATCTGCTGAGCGCCTACCGCGGCGTGCCCCTGACCATGGGGTGCAAGGCCTACAAGAACTACATCCCCGACCATGACAGCACGCTCATGCAACGCTACAAGGCCACCGGCCTCATCATCCTGGGCAAGACCAATACCCCGGAGTTCGGGCTCATGGGCATCACCGAACCGGAGCTGCACGGACCCACCCGCAACCCCTGGAATCCTGACCTTACCCCCGGCGGTTCCAGCGGCGGCTCGGCCGCGGCCGTGGCCAGCTGCATGGTGCCCATGGCCTCGGGCGGCGACGGCGGCGGCTCCATCCGCATCCCGGCCGCCTACTGCGGTCTCTTCGGCCTTAAACCCACCCACTTCCGTACCCCGGCCGGGCCCGACTACGGCCAGATCTGGCAGGGCGCGGCCGTGGAACATGTGCTGAGCCGCAGTGTGCGCGACAGCGCCGCCATGCTGGATGCCGTCCAGGGGCCGGATGCCGGGGCTCCATACGTGACTCCGCCGCCGGAACGACCCTATACGGAAGAGCTCAGGCGCGATCCCGGTACACTCCGTATCGCCTTTACCAGTAGGTCCCCGCTGGGATCCGAGGTGCATCCCGAATGCATCCGCGCCGTGGAGGATGCCGCCCAGCTGCTGGAGAGCCTTGGCCATGTCGTAGAGGAGGCCGAACCGGCCATCGACGGCGTGGCCCTGGCCAAGAGCTACTTCACCATGTACATGGGCGAGATGGCCGCGGACATAGCCGAGATCGGCAAGTTTCTGGGAAGAAAGGCGCGGCCCTCGGACGTCGAAGGCACGACCTGGGCCCTGGCCCTGCTCGGCCATGCCTACAATGCCGGCGAGTTTGTCTTAGCCATCCGGCAGTGGAACACATACGCGCGCCGGATGGGGACATTCTTCAGCACGTATGACCTCTACCTCACCCCCACCACGGCCTTCCCGCCGGTTGCCATAGGCGAGCTCAAACCGAGCCCGGCCGAACGGATCCTCATGACCGTCACCAATAACCTTAGGATGGGCCGCCTGATGCGGCTCTCAGGCATCGCCGACAAGCTTGCCGTCGAAAGCCTGGTCAAGACGCCCTTCACCCAGCTCGCCAATGTCACGGGGCTACCCGCCATGTCCGTGCCCTTGTACTGGACACCCGACAACCTGCCGCTCGGGGTGCAGTTCGTGGCGCGCCTGTGCGACGAAGCCACGCTCTTCCGCCTGGCCTCTCAGCTCGAGCAGGCTAGGCCATGGTTCAATCAAAGACCGCCGCAGTAAGAGGCGTCACAGGCAAAGAACCGGCTGACCTTCACGTTGAACCGTGTACCGTCACATACCTTATGGTAAGGGTATGCGGCCGCTGCGTTTCAGACGTTGGTAGTACAGGGATCCGTGCAGATTCTGATAGGCCCAGATGAGCCGGAAAAGGACAGGCAGCCTGGGGATCCAGAATGCGGTGGCATAAGCATGACGTGGGGCCAGGCGTCCGGGAGCGATCTCGGCCGTGATAACGCCCTCGCCGTCCGCCCTGGTCATGCGGGCCAGGATAACGCCCGCACCATCGATGATCTGGGTCTCGCCCAGATAAAAAGAATCGAACGGTACACCCGGCAGCCAAGGTGTGTGCGCCCTGAAATCTCCAGCATGCGCGGCATGCACCACCGGCACCCCTAAGATCCGGGCCATGGTGGCCGGGGTGACGGCCATGAGATGCGCATTCTTACGGTCATGCCAGTCCCAGAACCATTTCGGAACCCAGTTCTGCGGTACGGTCCACCAGCACGACCCGCCTATCACCAGATCGACCTTGCCCAGGAGCCTGCTCGCGGTGCGGTTGCGCACGAACTCCCAGCACAGCACCGCGCCTGCCGGGCCCCAAGGCGTATGCAGGATGCCGTCGTCGTTCCCGCCCACATAGTAGCAGTTCTCCCACATGGTGGGCTGATCCTTGTCGTGTAGTTCCGTGGTCCCATCCGGCATGGCCAGCACAAAGGTGTTGTAGCGTTCGCCCTCGCGCGCGGCGATGAACGAACCACCCACGCAGGCCTGGTGCTTTTGGGCCTTGGACACCAGAAAATCCATAACCGGACCTTTTAAGGGCACCGAGGCATCCAACAGGCTGGGATGAAAACAGGCGGCGCTGGTAAAGAACTCCGGCAGGATAATGAGCCCGGCCCCCTTAACAGCCGCTTCATCCACCAGCCGATCGGCCTTGTCCAGGTTGGCCGCCACATTTCCCATGACGGCCTGCATCTGTATTGCGGCTGCCTTTACCTTTCCAGTCATTGAACACCCCCATAAAATTATATGGGTTTGGAGAAACTTTTTTTACCCATAAATCAAATCATACTACCATGCATGTCCCAGGTACAGAACCTGGGTAACAGGCGCCAGTTTGAATCTGAAATCCAGATGTCTGTCGACGCCGGAGAACACCATGCCGGCAAATTTCTCGGCACAGGAGAATCCGGCGTTTTTAAGGTAATGCCTCAGTTCCTCAGGCCGGATGAACTTGTGCGGGTCATGCGTGCCGTGGGGCATGATCCGTAACAGATCCTCGGCCATATGCACCACGACCAGACGCGCCAGCCAGGTACGGTTGATGGTGTCAAAGAAGAATATTCCACCCGGACGCAGCACCCTTCGAATTTCAGTGATGACGCGCGGCACGTCCTGCACATGCTCCAAGACATCCACGCATACCACGCGATCAACCGCATGGTCTTCCAGGGGAATCGCTTCACCAACGCCTTGGCGATAATCGATGACAAGGCCGTTGGTAAGGGCATGCTGACGGGCGGCTTTAAGCGTAGCATCGCTCGGATCGATGCCGATCACGCGCGCGCCGCGCCCGGCCAGGGCTTCCGCCATGAAGCCGCCCCCGCAACCCAGATCGAGAACCTTCTGTCCCTTCCAATCCGGCGCCACGCGGTCAAAGTATGCCAGACGCGGATGGACTTGATTCCTGAGCATGCGCAGGAAACGCGCGGAGCCGTCCCACCAGGCATGGGCGTAATCCCGGTAAATAGCCTGTTCATCGCGTTTCATAAAACACTCATGCGATCCGTTCCCTTAAGCCTCGCGCCGGACTGACTCCTTGATGCGCTGGATATGGCCGCGGCCCAGGCCCTTGACCTCACAGCCCAGCTCGAAGTAGCGCCGGATGGCGGCATCAGGCAGGATGCCGAAGCAGTCGACGATCGCGGCCCCAGACCCGATCATGGCCACCACGGCATCCGGATCGAGCTTCAGGTATTCGCTGTGCCTAACCGCCAGGACCACGGCGTCCGCGCTTTGAAGCGCCGCGGCAAGATCTTTTTCGATGCGCAGATCCTTGAGCGCCTCCTGGTTGCGGAAGAAGCGGCTTAAGCTCGCACCCACGGCCGGATAGGTATCCTGGCTCTCGAACTCCCACCAGTGTTCGACGTACGGATCATGCACCCGGATGCTGCCGCCCATCTCGGCAATCTTGCGCACGATCAGCTCGGAACCGCTGTAGCGGGTATCGCCCACATCCTCGCGGTAGGAAGCACCCAAAAGGGTCACACGCGAGGCGGCCACGATCTTGCCCATGTTACGCAGTGCATCGCGCACCAGGTGCACGGCGCGCAGCGACCTGGTATCATTGATATCGATGGCCTTCGGCGTGATATGGAAATTTTCATCCTCGAAGCCCATGAGATGGCGATAGGCCCATACCCCTAAGCCGCCGTCCTTGGGAAGGCAGTAGCCGCCGATGCCAGGTCCGGGGAAGATCATGTTGGCGTGCGTGGGCCTAACCTTAATGGCCGAGATGACCTTGATGAGGTCCACGCCGTTCTTCTCGCAGAAGTTGCTCCACTCGTCCAAAAAGGCTAGAATAGTTGCACGGTAGCTGTTCTCCACGATCTTGGCTGTCTCGCTCTCCAACGGGCGGTCCAGCACGGTCAAGGGATACTTGGCCACGTTGAGCACCTGCGAGAGGAAACGCGTGACCCTGGCCTTGCTCTCCGCGTTAATACCGCTGCAGACGCGCCAGAAATCACGGATAGAGCGCACATAGTCCCGGCCGGGCATGACCCGTTCATAGCTGTGGGCTAATAGCGGCTCGGTAGAGATGCCGCGTTTCTCAAAGGCCCGCTTGACGGCCGGGTAGGCGATATATTCGGTCGTGCCGGGAGGCACCGTGGTTTCGATAAGGACCAGGCATTCCGGCTGGATCTTCTCGCCGATGATCCGGATGGAGTCCTCCAGCGCCGCGATCTCGGCCCGACCGGAGGTGCAGTTGCCCAGCTCCTGCTTGAGAAAGTCGCACTGGACGTCGACGATCACCACATCCGCCAAGGTAAGGGCCTCGTAAGTATAGGTGGCGATCAAGTTCTTACGCTCTCTCACACAGCGCCTGATCAGTTCATCCACCTCGGGGTCCTCGGCCTTGACCGGAGAAACCCCGCCGCTTAAGAGCGGTATCTTCCAGAAGCTCCGCGGGCTGGGCCGCTGCATGCCGATGACGAACTTCTTGGCTTGGCCGTTTTCCGTACTGTCGGCCACGACCGCCGCCATCACGGCCCCGACGAAACCGAGGCCCATGACCACCACGATCTCGCGGCCCAGAGCCCTCTGCTCCGTTACCATATCTTGCAGGCGCTCGAACTCGGCCTGATAGTCCGCCTTTTCCGGCAAGGGAAACTTGACCCCCTCGGGACTTACTGAATAATCCATATGCTCCTCCTCTTGATCGGCACCATCAGATGCCTTCAAAGATGCAATAAAGGCATCTATTAATATTATACCCCTGCAGTATGGGGCAGGAAAGAAGCGCTTGTCAACATCGGACAGGCAACCGGTTCAAGCTTTGCAAAGACAATCAAGCCTGCAGTGTATATTTCTCATCCTGAGCGGAATTGCCAGACAAGTCAATTTCGCCTTGACAAATCATTCTTATAATCGGCTATAGTCATTGCATCAATCTGCGGCATAGATCAACCATTGTGAGCAAGACATCAAAGCCATCCATCCCGCCGCAGGGGTAGTTTTCGCCCGCCCATCTTCCGGTGATCCGGTAGAGGCGGATTTATCAGTGTATTATCATGCAAAACGAGAGGAGGGTGGTATTCATGAAACAGTTTCATCTTTATACGCTTGTACTTTGTCTGGTCATTTTGGTAGCCGGTATTATCCCGTCTCAGGCCCTAGGCCAGGAGGATGATTTTTCTTTTCCGCTCTCCTCCTGGTCCAAAGAGCAGGCCCTGACCGAAGCCTTTGTTGCGGCGGCGCGACAGATGGAAAAGACCTGGCCGGTGTACATCAAGGAACAGGAACAGATATTCGGCCGCATCTACGGCAACGGCATCAAGAACAGCTATGATTTATATGTCAGGGAACAGTGCGCCACAGCCAACGGCGCTCCCGTAGCCACTAAGAAGACCCTGAAACGACTGATCGACGTGGCCTGCATTCCCGGGAAATCGCTCACAGCGCTACGCGGGGCCCATCTGTCAAACCTGCGCCTCGTGGCCTTCAAGGAAGGCGCTCTCAGGGTGATCCCGGCCGATTTTCTGGAATTCACCTCCGCCGGCAAGGTGGTGCTGCCTTTTGGCCCCGAGGGCAATCCCAAGGAAGGCGACGGAATCCTAGGCGACAAAGACCGGCTCTTCTTCCTGGCCGCGGATTCCGGCCATCAGGTCAAGAAGGACTATATCGCCGCCTCCTTGAAGGGCGCCGAAGTTATCCAGGAGATCGAGTTGGCTTATACGCCAGACAATGAACGGGGATGGGTCTATATCGTGAGCTTTTCCGGCGCCGCCCCAGAGAAATCACCCATTGATTACATCAGAATAAGCAATGCGGCATCGATCATCTACACCCCCTTCTATCTTGTGCAGGCCAAGCCGCGCATCGATAAAGGGCGTCCCACCCCTACCATTGAGACCGCCACCTGGGCCATTGCGCCCAGCATGGGCGGCAACCCCCAGGATATCCATAATGGATTGACTTTGAATATGAAGCTCAGCTTCCGCCCTATCGGCGCCTCCAATGAAAACCAGGACTCGTTCAATATGCGTATCCGCGCCTGGTATGACGGCTCCGTGATCAATGTCGACCGGGCATCCTGGATGGTCAAAACACCCCTGGGTATCGGCGCACCGACCATTATCGCCGATGTCGTAGCTTCGCCTTTCAGCCTGCTGGACCAGAACTTCCTGTGCACTCCGTTCGACCCCACATTGATCATGCGCTCCTTCAACCTTACCCTGGGCGAATGCTTAAACGGCAAGGCGCTTTCCCACCGGGTGATCACCCCGGAAAACCGCAAGGGCTTCATAGTGGACAACAAGACGGCCGTGGGCGAAGGCGACCAGGAAAACAAGGCCCGCAAACGTGATCTCTGGCACGTCCTGACCGGACCTTATGGGAGTATGTGCGTCTTTGCCGGGCTGAACGATTACCTTGCCCAGCATGCCGCCAAGTTCAACCTCCTGTACGGCGACTCACCTGAAACCATCGGCTGGGCCCGTTACAATTTGGAGGTAACGAATTTTAAAAACCGTCAAGAACATATGTACATGGAATGGAACGTTGTGCCGCAGTTCGATCATAACGGCCAGTACAACTGGAAGAACCTCGATCTGGTTCTGAAACGCCACGAAAAACCACTTGCCTTTAGCGTGGACGGAGAAGCCCGCACCGTTTCCAATGCCTTCTATTATATCCCGGACGTGAAAAACGAAAAGGCCGCCTACCGATACTGAGGCCTGTATAATGACATCGTCCGCCCCCTTCAAAAACATCAAGGGGGGCGGACGAAATCACTCCCGGTCTTCCAACGGCGGGCAGTCTTTTATTCAACCGCCGGCGCGCTCTGAGCCATATAATACTTTTCGCGCAGGAGCTTGCGCAGGGATTTCAAATGCTCGCGATACTGTTCGGCAAAGCCGGCGCGATCAGAGGCCAACATAATCTTTCGGATAAGGTCTTTCTTATAGAGCAGATGCTCTCTGATCATATTTCCGTCGGCGCCGTGCACGAATAGCTCCACCATCTTGCGCCTAATCGGACGGGCGGTATTCGCGAGCAGCATGTACATGACATTGCCGGCGACCTCGGCTACGTAATCCTGGCTGGAGAGCTCAAGATCGATAATCCTTTCTTTATCGCTGATGTCGGCCAACTCCTCGTCAAGGGTATCCATTATGACCTTGGCGTTGCGCGGGGTCATGCGCTCGATGGCGATTTTCAGTATCTCGGGCATCACCCCGCTCCAGAATTGCCAGCACTCTTCCATGAAGTATTCGTCGATGTCGGCTTTGGGGGTGCCGTATCGCAATTGCTCGAACAGGGTGGCGACGAATTCGATCCCGGCATGCTTCAAGTAATCCTTGACATAAATTCCGTCCCCTTGCCGTATATCGAGCACCCCCATCGATTCCAGATGCTTCAGGGCCACCCGCAAGGAGGAACGGTCCACATCCAGGTCCTCGGCCAGCTGACGTTCCGTGGGGAGCTTAAAACCCGGTTTGACATGGCTGAAGAAGATCTGTTGCGCCAGAAGACCCACCACGCGTTCATAAGGTTGCCGATTTTTCAGCGCCACCCTCTCAAGTACGGTCACCGATGATTTTACCTTGGCCATCATGTACCCCTTCCGATCAGCCATGTATTGCCGCAGCCCTGCCTAGACAGTCTGGTTTATCAATACTATCGATTCAACACATCAATATACTAGATCACGGAATGTTCCAAGCCTAAAATAAAGAGCCCTGCAGGGTTTTCATTTCCATGCAATGCCACCTGTCCCCGCACTTATGCGCTTTTCATATTATCATCATATTTTTTATCCTTATTGCCAAAAGTATGTTGACATTTGGTTAATCAATATTTATATTTCTTGCTATTATTAATTGCTATTGATTCCCCATTGGCCTCGGCCGGGAATACTGATCATGACCAACATTCGCTCGGAAGGGAGTATCTCTATGCAGGATGTCTATATCATCGGAGTCGACACCATCAAGTTCGGCAAGTACATTGATAAAAGCATCAAGGATCTGGCTGCCATGACCGCCACCGGGTGTCTCAGGGATGCAGGGCTTACCAAGGATAAGATCCAGGCCCTCTGGTTCTCCAATGCCGGCTGGGGCGAAAAGGGCCAGACCACTATCCGCGGCCAAGTGGCGCTCAAACCCATGGGCATCGACGGCATCCCCATCACCAACGTGGAGAATGCCTGCGCCGGCGGTTCCACGGCCCTGCATCATGCCTGGCTGGGCGTGGCCGGCGGCCTGTACGACATCACCATGGCCATCGGGGCCGAGAAGCTTTATCAGTCCAACAAAATGGCGACCTTCATGGGATTTTTAGGCGGCATCGACGTCGAGAATGTCCTGAATATCATTCGAGGCCTTTCGGTCTTCGAGCTCACCCAGGCCGATAAGGAAGCCATGGAACGTTTCAAGCAGCGCTACCAGGGAACTGCGCCATCGTTCAACGGCAAGAAGAAAAAGGCCAAGGACCACGAATCGCTCTGGAAAAAGTTCCGGGACCGCTTCACGGTGGCTATCATGATGGGGGAAAAGGTCGGTTATGATACCATGTGGCAGCTGGCCCGCTTAAGTTCGGGCGATCACTCGCCCTTCATGGATGTCTACGGTTATGCCGCACGACAGCACATGAAACGCTTCGGCACCACTATCGAGCAGCTGGCCGTGGTGGCCTCCAAGAACCACTTCAACTCTACGCTCAACCCCAATGCCCAGTACCGATTCGAGGTGCCGGTGGAAAAGGTCCTGGCCGACCGCATCGTGACTTGGCCCTTGACGCGCGCCATGTGCGCGCCTATCGGCGACGGCGCGGCATCGGCCATCCTGTGCACCAAAGAGGTGGTCAAGAAGCTGGGCCTCGCCAAACAGGCCGTCAAGATTCGGGCCTCGATCCTGGGTTCCGGCAAAAAGACCTCCTTTGAATCAAACGAGCCCGAGATCGGCGAACGCCTGGCTAGAGAAGCCTATGAGCGCGCCGGGGTTGGGCCGGAGGATATCGGTGTGGCCGAGGTCCATGACGCCACGGCCTTCGGCGAGATCGTTCAGGCCGAGAATCTTGGTTTCTGTCCCAAGGGAGCGGGCGGCCGCTTGGCCGAACAGGGAGCCACGCGCCTGGACGGTATCATCCCCATCAACCCCAGCGGCGGACTGACCTCGCGCGGACACCCCATCGGCGCCTCCGGTCTGGCCCAGATCCATGAGCTGGTCACCCAGTTGAGAGGCAATGCAGGCCAGCGCCAGGTCAAGAAGGCCAAGCTGGCCATGGCCGAGAACGGCGGCGGCGCACTGGGCACGGAAGAGGCGGCCATGGGCATCCATATCCTGGAGGCCCCATCCCGCTAAGTTCATACGGCTGGTCCGTAGATTTATTCGATTGATTGTTTTTGTAATTATTTTTTGTAGCGCGGCAAGGTAGCCTCTGCCAAGGCAGGGACGCTGGGCTGAGGCTTGTATCTTGGCAAGAAAATCTTTTTGCAAGGGAGGGTAGCATGGGCAAAGCAACGGTAATTGATTCATCCCCGATCACCCTGGCCACAAAAATGGAAGAAGGCATGGACATGGAAACGCAGGACCGTGCATTACAAAGCGAAGATTGGAATCTGGTTGAAAAAACCATCTTCGAACGCCGCAGCGTGCGCTGGTACAAATCCGATCAGGTCCCCGAATACCTGGTGCGCCGAATGCTGGAAGCCGGGCGCTATGCCCCGTCGGCCGGCAACTCCCAACCCTGGAAATTCATCGTCATCCGGGATAAAGCCATCCTGGGGGAGATGGAGCGCGATGTTCAGCGTACCTGCAAGCTTTTCCGCTTCTTTCTGGATTTTCGGCGTCCTGGTTTGATGGGCAAAATCGGCTGGTTCTACAGCCAGATCTTTATCCGCATCCTACCCCACGAGCTCCACCCCATCCCTCTGGGAGCCATCTTCCTGATCGCCGAGGGCAAACTGAAGCTCTTCCACGGCGCACCGACCGTGATCATGATCCTGAAAGACAAACGCGGGGTATCGAACCCTGATCTGGATTGCGGCATCTGTGGCCAGAACATGGTGCTGGCCGCCCACAGTCTGGGATTATCCACGTGCTGGATCGGCTTTGTTTCCGCCCTCATGAAGTCCTATGTGCGCTTCAAATGGCTCAGGCGCTTACATATATCCTATCCGTATGAGCTGGTGGAAGGTATCGCGGTCGGCTATGCGCGGGGCAATCCCAACAAAATGGTCGAGCGCGAAACGCACGAGATCGCCTGGTATGAAAACGGCCAGCGTACGATTACCTATTAGGAGGCAAGCATGTCTACCATCAGCCTGATCGAGCGTCTCATTATCCCCACCTATAACAATGAAGCCTATGCCCATACCGGCCGGGTCACGATCGACCCTGTCAAGTGCAACGGATGCGGCATGTGCGCCACTATCTGCCCGGGCAAGGCCATCCGCATCATCGGCCACGGCAAGGCCAAATTGGCCCAGATGGAACCGGACTTCCCCCAGTGCATGTCTTGCAACGATTGCGCCGCCATGTGCGAGCGTGGAGCCATCTCGGTCAGCCTGACCTATGATTTCGGTTACCATTTCAAAATATTGGATCGAAGCACCATGAAGCCGCCACGGAGCTTCAAAGAAAAATCCTAAGGAGTGGATACATGAGTGAATCCAATGTGACAGCCAAGATCCAGACTGCCAAGCTGGCCTTACGCTCCGTTCGATCGATCGGACTTTTGTTGAGCGAGGAATGGCGTAGGGGCACCCTGCTGACGAACCTGAAGGGGCTTACCGAACGGGATCTCGCCCAAGACATGTCATGGGCCGACCTCCTGGAGGAACGCGCCGGTATGGTGCCGGGCAAGACCTTCCTCTTATACAAGGCCGAGCGCTTTACCTATGCCCAGATGGACGCCAATGCCAACCGCATGGCCAATTTCCTTCTGAAGCACGGCGGCGGCAAGGGTTTGGGGCTTGGTCTTTTCATGAAGAATTCCCCGCGCTTCCTGGATCTTTTCTTCGGCGCCCAGAAAATCGGCATGTATATCGTGCCCTTGAATCCGGAGCTCAAAGGTGACAATCTCGCCTATGTCATCGAGCACAGCGATATCAGCTTCCTGGCCCTGGATTCCGAGCAGATAGGCGGATTTACACCTATCGTCTCCGACGTAAAGCTTAAAGGTGTTATCGTCAACGATATCGAGGAAGAGAATCAAGGCTTCTCCCTGCCCGCCTATGCCATCCGGCTCTCAGAGGCATATGCCTCCGGGACATCGACGGTGAAGCCTGCCATGGGATATAACAAGAACGACATGTGCTTGATCATGTATACCTCCGGCACCTCGGGACGGCGCAAGGGGGTGGTGTACCGTTACTACAACACCCAGGTCAAGAAACTGTCCATTATGGGCCGGATTCTCATATCAGCCGATGATATCTGCTATACCCCGCTGTCACTGATCCATGGCAATGCCATGTTCCTGACCGTGACCGTGGCCATGGCGGCCAAGGCCACGGTGGCGCTGTCGCGCAAGTTCTCGGCCAGCCGATTCTGGGACGAGGTCCGCGCTTTTAACGCCACGACCTTCAACACCTTGGGCTCCATGATCCCGATCCTGATGAAACAGCCGCCCAGAGCGAACGACGCTGACAACAAGGTGCGCTTCGTGCTTTCGGCCGCCTGTCCGGCCGAGATGTGGGAGGCCTTTGAAAAACGCTTCGGGGTCAAGATCTATGAAGGCTACGGCGCCGTGGACGGAGGCGGCAAGGCCATCATGAACTTCGGCACCGCGCCGGTAGGTTCTCTGGGCAAACCCATGCCCGGTATCGGGACACTACGCATCGTGGACCCACAGGGCCAAGATTGTCCCACGGGCGTAGCGGGCGAACTGATCTTCAAGGTCAGCGGCAAAGGGGGTGGCAAGGTGGAGTACTACAAGAACACGGATGCCACCAATGAGAAAGTGCATGACGGCTGGCTTTATACCGGCGACCTGGTACGCCGGGATGAAGCGGGTTTCCTGTACTTCGTGGGCCGCAACACCGAATCCATGCGTAAGGGCGGCGAGAATGTGAGCGCCTACGAGGTCGAGCATACCATCATGGAACACCCGGCCGTGGAGGATGTGGCCGTGTATGCCGTGCCCTCGGAACTGGCCGAGGATGAGATCATGGCCTCCATCAAGCTGGTGCAGGGCCAGACCGTAAGGCCGCAGGAACTAATGGCCTTCATGCAAGACAAGCTCGAGCGCTTCGCGGTGCCGCGCTATATCCGCTTCGTGGACGATTTTCCCATGACCAGCACCCACCGTATTATCAAGAAGGAACTCGAAAAGACCGGCGTCACCAAGGACACCTATGACGCCCAGCAGGGCAAGGCGTAAAGCGCAGCACGCATGCATGGCTCCTTTATGGGCCTGCATGATTTTTTACTCAGTGATTCCTAGCATAAGCGCCGGGAGCAGTGTTGATGCTCGGATGTTTTAAAATGAAATGGGTATGTTCGCCCGAAGGGAGGATTGATGATAAAACCAAAGGAAAGTAAATCGTTATTGGACCGTGAGCCGCGCTTCGAGGATAGTTTTATGAGCGTGCAGGCCATACCTAAGCTGCCCAAGATCCAGCTCAAGGAGACCAGGGAACTGATCAGCCATACACGCCGGTTCAACGACGAGGTGGTCAGACCGCTGGCCCTCAAGACGGATCGCAGAAGCTTTGAAGACCCGGAATTTCTGCCCTGGGAGCTGGTAAAAAAGGCCAATGAATGGGGCTTCTATACCTTGTTCATCCCCAAGCTCTTCGGCGGACAGGGGTACAGTTTGCCGTCCCATGCTTATGTGATTGAAGAGCTGTCCTCGGCCTGCGTGGGGATCGCCAATGTGGCCTTTGTACACTACCTCGGTTTTATGACCGTTTTGGCATCATGGAATATGCCATTGATTAACCGGATATGTCGTGAAGTGGTCGAAGGCGAGCGCAGCGGCAACCCCTGCATTATCTCGCTGGCCATCACCGAACCCGGGGCCGGCACGGATGTGGAGGAATGCGCCCTGGTCGATCGCGCCCGGGTAAGCTGTTATGCCGAGAAGGTTGACGGCGGCTATATCGTCAACGGGAGCAAGATCTTCATCTCCATGGGCCATGTCTCCACCTGGCATGCCCTGGTTGCTTACACAGACTTGAAGAAACCATCGGAAAACACCATCGTATTAGCGGTCAAGACCGGCACCAGGGGGTTTTCCTTCGGCAAACACGAAGACAAGATGGGCCAGCGGGCGTGCCCGGCCAGCGAGCTGATCTTCGAGGATTGTTTCATACCGGATGAGTATGTCCTGGCCGATTCACGCTCGTTTCCGCGCTCGCGTAAGCGCTCGACAGCGGAACTGGTCAACCAGATCATCCACTATGTGGTCGAGGTGACCCGCAACTCGGTGGGCGCCTTCGGGACCGGCGTGGCGCGCGGGGCCTATGAGCACGCGCTCAAGTTCGCCGGCGAGACCATGGTGGGCGGCAAGCTGCTCATCAACCATGAATGGGCGCAGGTCATGCTGGCCGAGATGTATAAGAATGTCATCACCGGACGGCTCGCCTATACCGAGGGACAATACGCCAACAGCTTGCGCGGAGGGGTCTACAATTTCCTTCAGATCAAGCCCGTGTATTATTACCTGAAGTTTGCGCCCCAGGCCCTGATTGATACGTTCGTTGTCCCTCTCTTTGAAAACAAGATCTTCCGATGGGTCATCCGCCAGATCTATATCGAAGGTCAATCCATGGAGGCCCAGCACCGTTGCTCAGGTTGGGCGTCGCTGGCCAAATTCGTGGGCTCGGACATGGGCATCAAAAACTGCCAGATGGCATTGGAGATGATGGGCCAGGCAGGCTTGCGGCACGAGCGCGGGGCCGAGAAGTTCCTGCGCGATTCCAAGCTGCTGCAGATCTACGAAGGCACCAACCAGCTCAACCGCCTCAATTTGTTCGAGTGTCTGATCGGACGTTCCGTACCCCAGGCTCGTGTGTTTGAAGAATAGGAGGAAGCCATGCTAGCGACCATTAAATGCGAACTCAAATCGTTTGAGGACCTGGCGCACAGCTTTGCCGCCAAGGAGCTTTCAGCCAATAAAGATGCCAATGACCGCCATCCTTTCGGACCGTTCTTCGAGACCGTAGTGGACAAGGCCTACGAGGTGGGGCTCCTGGGCGCCACCTTGCCGGAGGAGTGCGGCGGCATCGGCCAGGGCATGAGTGCCTTGTGCGTCATCCTGGAGCATATCAGCGCCGTGGACGCCAGCCTGAGCGGCATCATCTTCACCAATGCCTTGGCCCAGGAGATCATGCTCGCCGCCGGAGCCAAAGACTTTCTGTCAGACGTTATGGATGAGGCAACGAATGCCCGTTCGGCCCTGATCGCCTGTCCGTCGTTCATGAACCCTTCCGAGACCCAGACCGCGCTGGAGGCCGTCAAGATCAAGGACACCTTTATCCTGAACGGAACCATCGAATATGTCGTCCTGGCCGGTATGTCCGGCCATGCCCTGATCCCAGCGCGCATCAAGGGTCAGGAAGGCTACAGCTTCTTCCTCATCAACCTGGCGGACAAGGGCCTGACCAAGAGCGCTCCCATATTCAGCTTAGGATTGCATGCCTGCCCGGCCGTGGACCTTACGTTAGTGGGCATCCAGGGCACCCTCGTGGGCCAGGAAGGCCATGGCGAACAATATTTCGACCAGGCCGAGGCCCGCATGCACTCGGCCGTGGCCGCCATGCAGTGCGGCATCATGCAGGGCTCCTTCCAGGAAGCGCTCGCCTATAGTCAGGAGCGTTTCCAGGGCGGCTGGGAGATCATCAACTGGTCAAGCCTGCGCATGCTTTTAGGCGACATGGCCGCGCAGGTCAAAGTCGCCGAGATGGTGGTGTCGGAAGCGGCCCTGGCCGTGGAACAGCAGGACCCAGGGTGGGAGCTCTACAGCCGCGCGGCATCCATCCACCTTTCCGAGCTGGCGACCAAGCTGACCACGGACGGCATCCAGGTCCTGGGCGGCAACGGCTACATGAAAGACTACGGCCAGGAAAAACGCTTCCGCGATGCCAAGCACGTCCAAGCCTTCCTGGGCCTGGCGCCCATGCGCAAGCTCGGGTTGGTGAGCGCGATCGTCAAGGGTTCATAATACCTATGCCCCCCTTGATCACGGGGGGGCAGCTTTTCATCCGCAGAGAGGAGTATACATCATGCACAATGCAGTCATAACCGGAGCGGCATCGGGGCTCGGACGCGAGCTGGCGATAGCCTTGGCCAGGCGCGGCTACCAGATACTCATCGCGGATATCAACCAGGCCGGCATGGAAAAAACCTTGGAACTGGTACGCCAGAGCGGTGGAGAAGGTGAAGTGTATGCATGCGATGTGTCCAAGCCCGAGGAAGTTCAGCGTTTGGCGGATCATGCCTTTTCAAACGGGAAACGCGTGGATCTGCTGATCAATAACGCTGGGGTGGTAACGGTCGGTCATATTGGCGATATCAGGCTTGAGGATTGGCGTTGGTGCGTGGGCATCAACTTCTGGGGCATGCTCCACGGCTGTCACAGCTTCATCCCAGGGCTAAAGGCTCAAGGCGGCGGGCACATCATCAATATCGCGTCGAGCGCCGGATTGTTCTCGCTCATGCAGATGGGCCCTTATAATGTCACCAAGGCCGCCATCATCTCGCTTTCAGAGACGCTGCGCACCGAACTGGCCCCTTATAACATCGGCGTGACTGTGTCCTGCCCCATGTTCTTCCACACCAACCTGCTGGATACCATGCGCTACCGGGACCAGTTCCAGCACGAATTTGCGCATTCAGCCTTTGATCACGGTCGCTTGAACGCCGCAGAGGTCGCGGAACGGACCGTGCGGGCCTTTGAAAAGAACAGGCTGTACGTGATCCCGCAATGGACCGGTAAGATGTACTGGGTCTTGAAACGCCTCGCGCCCAGTCTTTTCTATGAAACCATGGCCTTCGCCATCCGGAAAAGTTACGGTGAGAAAGCAGCCCTCCTGCTGACCCGCGTCGGTCTGATGTAACCACAGGACATCGCATGTAAAGCGCGCGGCCCACAGCCAGGGTGCCTAGGTTCATATCCCCGGCATCCATCCGGCCCAATGCACGTCGCTTTTGAGGACCGCGTCCTTCTTGAAGGCGAGTTCCGTGGGCGAGAAGGCCAGAAATTATGATCCCAGAAAGATTACCGCCGTGGCGACGCCGATGCCGATCAAATTGATGAGCATACACCTATGGCTTTGGTCGAGCGGGGTGTATTCGATCAGGAGGTGCATGACTCCCAGCCGGGCTAGAAATCCGATGGAGCATACGCAAAAGAACTTGGCACAGCTCTTGAGGAGGGGCCGGCGGCGAGCGTCTTTAAACGTCCTTGCCCGGCTGAACAGATAGTTCGTGGTCACCGCGACGCAGAATCCTAATACCACACACAGACATGTATCCAGACCGAACAGGGTCTTCAATGCGATGACCACCCCCATGTCCACAAATACGCCAGAGAAACCCACGACGCAGAACTTGATGAACTCTATAACTCCTGGAATCTTATAGCGATAGATCCGGTAGAGGTGCCGGATGTAGTTCTATTGCTCCGTAGGCGACTTCTTGCTATGGCCGGGTTACCGGTCGTTGAAGGTGATCGGCACTTCGACCAGCCGATCGGTCCTGGACTTGACCACGATTTCCAGGACAATTTTTCACCCGATAGGGTTAAGTTCCAGACCATCGAGCAGGGTTCGCCTGAGGGCCATGAAGCCGCTGGTGGGATCGCTCATATTTGTGACGCCTGTAACCATAAAGGCGGCCGTTCTGGAGATGATCTGCCGGTGTAGAGGCCACTGGCCTATGGAGCCTCCCTTGACATGACGGCTCCCCACGGCGATATCGGCCTTGTTATCCGGGATAGGCCCTCTGCTTGAGAACCTCACCTATCTGAGGGATGATGACCGTTAGGTTTTCGCTCTCGTTATAGGTCGGGATACCAACCGATACATCCAGCATTTTTGTACCATTCTCACAACAAAGGTTCCGTTTACGCGTTTCGAAATCCAAGAACCCAATTATGTATGCCGGGTCAGATGAGTCAAGCGGTGAATATGATCGTCTCCTGAGGATCATGTATCAGAACGAAAATGAAACAGCCCGAGACCCTGAAATACGGGGTTCGGGCTGCGAATGGTCTTGATATCGTACTATTCGCCGACTGACGTATCGGGCTCCGGTTGCCACGTGGTCTGGTTGATCTTCACGTAACGCGGAGTAATGCTGGTTATCGCGCCGTTCTCCCAGGTAACCTCCAGCAGCATGCCTTTCGATACCCCGGGATGCAGAGCCTCGTACTGATCGAAAATGAGGTTGCCTAGGGAATAGGCAACGTATTTCACCCCTCCGCCGGCGGTCCAGACTACCAACGGATGGGTGACATGCGGTCCATGGCCGATCACGACGTCCGCGCCCTGGTTCATGGCATACTGGGCAAACTCCTTCTGGGATTTGCTCGGGGTGGTACTGTATTCCGTACCGAAGTGCATGGATACCACGATAATATTGGCACCGGCCGCCTTGGCCTTCGCGATCCCCTTATCCAGCATGTTGTAATTCAACCAGGCCGCGCCCCAGGAAGCCGGCCACTGGAGGCCCCAGCTGTCGGTGTAGGCCTGAGCCGCCACCTGACTTACCGATGGGTAGGAAGAACGGTACACCTGGTTGGTATAGGCCAAGAACGCCACCTTCTTGCCCTTGGCCGAGACAAGGGCCGGGGTATAGGCCTCTTCATAGGTCCCGGCGCCGGTGTACTTGATCCCGGCCGCCGACAGATTGGCCAGGCTGTCCTGCAGTCCGGTCTTGCCGTAATCGAAGCAGTGGTTGTTGGCCACCGAGACCACGTCCACGCCGGCATACGTAAGACCTTCCACGGCCTTTGGATTGGCCCGGAACCAGGGGCCAACCATCTTGGTCCAGTCGACGCTGCCCTGGTCGGATATGATCGATTCCAGGTTCACGAAGGTAATATCCGCGCCCTTAAGGTAATCCGCGATCTTCAGCCACGGGAAGGTATAATCGCCCTTGCCGGACTTGTTGATCTGGGTGTTCACCCCGCGTGCCAGCATGACATCACCGCCGAAGATCATGGTGATCGGCCGCGCATCGACCGTGGTCGTCGTGTTATCCACGTATTCTTCCGTCACTTCCTCGGTCGAGGCCGTAGACGCTTCATCATAGTCATCCAGCATCCGCAGGCCGGCCAGGATCATGCTCTGCAAATCGCCGGGTTCTACCTTGAGGTCATCCATCTCCTGGGACCAGTCCGCGATGTACTCCTCCAGATCCGCGGTATCTATGCTGGAGGACTCGGTGTTGCTGCTACCCGAACCACCACCGCAGCCCGCCAGGACCAGCATGCAGGCCAAGCATAAGGCCAGGATCAGCACGATAGAATCGTTTAACGATCGTGTAGGTCTCATAATCTTCTCCTTAATTGGCGGCGGTGTAGCTCACCGACGATATGGTGGGCGTTGGGAAAAATAAGAGCTTGGCACCCTGGAAACCGAAGGTCGTCGATCCGCCCGCCGCGATAGTGCCGTTATATGAGACGGAACTGAAGGTGTTTGAACTGACGGTCGCGTTCCAGACATTGGTCACCGTAGTATTGTTCAGATTCACCACGACTTTCCAGGCCGATGTCGGTGCAGTGCCCGTATTCTTGACAGTCACCGTGGCGGTATAACCGAAACCCCAGGACTGGACCGATATGGTGGCGGAAAGTTTTGGTGTACCCGTTGTATCGCCGCTACCAGCAAGCGTGGTTGAGGTGAAGGTGTCGCCGACTCCTCCGATGGTCAGGGTCGTATTCACGGCCGTGGAATTGCTGCCGCTGGACGTATGTTGGACCGTGAACGTATCGCCGTTCACGCATGTCCCGCCGCTGGATGTATACGGTCCGCTGTTCTTGCTGTATGTCCCGCCCGTAATTGATACGTTGGCCGTTGCGTTGATGCCCGAAACGGTAATGGCATTGCTGGTCTGCACCGTGCTCAGGGCGGCGCCCGTAACGTCCGTGAAGATGAAGGCGTCGGGCGTCGTATCCGTTGTGGAGCCCCCTGCAAGCGTGATGGACGTGAAGGTGTCGCTCACCCCGCCGATAGTCAGGGTCGTATTCACGGCCGTGGAATAGCTGCCGCTGGACGTGTGGCGGACCGTGAACCTATCGCCGTTCACGCATGTCCCGCCGCTGGATGTATACGGTCCGCTGTTCTTGCTGTATGTCCCGCCCGTAATTGATACGTTGGCCGTTCCATTGATGCCCGAAACGGTAATGGCATTGCTGGTCTGTACCGTGCTCAGGGCGGCGTTCGCCACGTCGGTGAAGGTGAAGGCGTCGGGCGTCGTGTCCGCCGTATACCCCCCCACCGGGTCAGACCAGGTCTGGTAAGTGCTGGAGGCATTGGTGTAATTCTTATACGCATACTCGGCGCAATAATCGCTCCACGTCAGGAGGTTTGCCGTCGTGGGCACCGAGGATGAATTACGGTAGCTGTCCAGGAAGTCCGCGGTATTCGTATAGATGGTGGTCTCGATCGGTGTAATCCAAGTCAGCGCTTTGTTGAGCTCGGTCTTGTTGATGGTCGTGTCATACGGTCCGTAGAATGTGCTGCCGCGGTTGGAGCTGTAGATCAACTTATTGTAGGTCTCGCGGGCATCTTCGGCCATGGCCAGGAGGCTGGTGTCGTTCGTATCGTCCATGGCACCGTTAGTATAGAGCGTATCCATATAGGCATAGGGCGAAACCCCTCCTGCGGCCGGGAAATAAGGCACGAAGACCCCGATCGATGGTTCGCCTAAGCACACCCACATGGTGGTGAATTTTGGATCAACGCCGCTGGCCACCCCATCCACCACCATGCCGGAACGCGTGGCGCTGCGGCTGATGCAAAAGGTCGTGTTCCATTTGGTATCCGTAGACGTGGTGGAGCTGGTGACCTTACCCTGGGTGAGGTCCTTGTTGACCTTGAGCATGGCGTAGCGGGGGTTCAAGGTCTTGGCGCTCGTCAATTCCGTGAGGCGGGCCTTCATCATGGCCTGGCGTTCGCTTCCGGCATTGTCGGGCAGCCAGTTATGCGAGTTGGTGCGTGCAAACCAGCCCGGGAAGGATGAGCTCTGGCAGGAGATAGCTGTGCTAGCGCTGTAGCCTCTCTCGTTGGTTATGGCTCCGGTATTGGCATTGCACTTACGCCACTGGATTACCGGGGTGGTGAGGTCGGTGATAATATCGCTGCCGGTATACAATTCATACAGGGCGGCCCCACCCTTGGCATCGAGCACCGCGAAATTGCCGCTGAGGCTCTTGCCGACATTGGAGCTGGGCCAGGACTTCAAAAAGCTTTCAAAATCAGCGATTGAGGTGCAGCGCTCGATGGCCTGTCGCATGAAGGTGACGTTCATGTTGCGGGTCTCGTTGGTGGGCGTAACGAAATCCTCGTACACCGAGCTGACCACCATGGCAAATCCGTTGGCGTTGACCCCGCCCTGCGGGCATCTCTGGTCCCCGGCGAGTTGCTGGGTATAGTCATCGTAGTGATATAAGAGCAGATAGGCGCCGCCGTTGCCGACGCTCGAGAAATATTTCACCTGCTGCTGATAGGCATCCGAAGAATCGAAGTTCTTCAGGATGAACGGGCGCCCGGTGCTGCTCGCCGAGGCCGAAACTACGGCCACATCGCAGGCCCACACCATGCCTCCCATGCCCAACGATAGCATGCATGCCATCACGCTTGTGATTATAATCCATAACCGTTTGGAAAATGCCATGACCACCCTCCTTGTCTCTCGAAGCCTGCGCTCCAACAGCACCACATAATTACACCCTGATGCTGAATTTCTCTCCACCACTTTCCATGCCTGTTGACCGATCATGGTTGTTTGAGCAGTCAAGAGCGCATCCAGTTCCTGTGCATATTCTTTCAAAATCCGTTCCATTGTTACAAAGCTTCAGCATTTGGAAGCACTTCCACAGGAACCATCCCATCACAACGTCACATTCACGCCCCGTTCATGAAATGCTTCATAGACCAATACAACAAGTCTGCATGCAAATTGTCCGCCAGCCGCATGGAGAGCCCATCTCTGGCGGTTGACACTGCGAATGCTTGCCAAAAAGCCATTGTAGAACAATTGATCGCCGAGTGAAAAAGCTTGACCTCTTTTTGCCTAGCTCGCGATAATGGCAATTTATTTCCTACTACCATGAAAATAAGTTCCATTCAACTTCACTTTCCGCCACTTGCCCTGCCGCCAGGGGCATGACCTTTGTTCCGTATGTACCGATAGGGATTTTCTCGCCCCTGATATCACCATCAATCCCGACAATGGGGCTCCGGACTTTATTTTACCATTCCGGACTGTCGCTACTTGACAGCCAAAGCTCCGCCCAGTATCGTGTCGCACATATCTGAGGTGGGGTGACCGTCATGGATAAACGGCCCAATATTATCGCGCGCATGTTCGACCGTATAGCGCCAAGCTATGATCGGCTCAATACCATCTTGTCGTTCAGTCTGGACAAGGGTTGGCGCCGGGCAGTCATACGGGCGCTGAACCTCCATGAAGACGATCGCGTACTTGACATTGCCACCGGCACCGGCGATATGGCCCTGCTGGCCCTGGCCTCCACGCCCTGCAAGGTTACCGGCATCGACCTATCGCGTCAGATGCTGGTCCGCGCCATGACCAAGGCTAAACGCAGCAATCACGGCGCGCGATATACCCTGCTCCAGGGCAATGCCCTGAGCATGCCCTTTCCTGATGAAACCTTCTCCAAGGCCATGGTCGGGTTCGGGATCAGGAACATGGACGACATATCCGGACTCTTCAGCGAAGTCTGCCGGGTCTTGACGCCCTCCGGCCGCCTGGCAGTTCTGGAATTCTCGGTTCCCGAACATGTCCCGTTCAAATGGTTCTATATGTTTTATCTGCGGCAGGTAATGCCAGCCGTAGGAGGAATCATCTCCGGCGACTTCCCGGCCTATCGCTATTTGCGGGACTCGGTCCTGGGGTTTCCTGATCCACCCGTACTGGAGGACATGCTTCATCGGCATGGATTGCACACCGTTGCATCACAAGCGCTCTTCTGGGGTATCGCTCATCTCTATCTGGCGGAAAAAGCCGACGGCACATCCTCCGTTTGACCCTGGAAATTCGGCCCATGGATCCGGCTCGTCTCGAGGCTGCTAACTCCTTGAAGACCGGCTTATTTTTTAGACTTGCAGGATGCCGATCTATTTTCTATGATGCCTGACATGCGCAGAACATTGAGTCCCTACAGCACCGGTATCATGGGCCTTGACGAGACCCTCAGCGGACTTCGTCCAGGTGACAATGTCGTATTCCAGGTAGACAGCATCGAGGATTATATCGCTTTCGTGCATCCATTTTGCGAACAGGCGCAGAAGCAAGAGCGTGACATCATATATTTCCGTTTTGCGAATCATGCGTCTCTGCTGCCCGAAGGCGTGACGGCCCATGTGTACGAGCTCCATCCCGAACTGGGTTTTTCGCCTTTCGTCTCTACCATCTTCGATGTCATCGAACGCGTCGGCTTTGGCGCCTACTATGTCTTTGATTGCCTTTCCGAGCTTTCGGCCGACTGGTACAGCGACCGCATGCTGGGCAATTTCTTCATGCTCACCTGCCCGTACCTCTATATCTATGAGACGATCGCCTATTTCGCCCTTTTGCGCGGCCGCAACACCACGCATGCCGTGGATGCCATCCGCACCACCGCCCAGGTAGTGATGGATGTCTACCACAAGGGCGACAGGATCTATGTCCAGCCGCAGAAGGTCTACAAGCGCAATTCCGAGACCATGTACATGCTGCATGCCTGGGAGGAAGACACGTTCCGTCCGGTGACCAAGAGCGTTGTCACCTCCGAGATCCTGGGCAGCGCCCCCCAGTGCTGGCTCGATTTCAGCTTTCAGCGCGACGCCTGGGCGCGCATGTTCACCCTGGCGCAGGAACTCTTGAACCGTACCAAGCGCGGCAAGCGCATGCGCCGCGCCGAGAAATATATTCTGCGCCGGCTGCTGCGTATGAGCGTCACACGCGACGACCGTCTGCTGGCACTGGCCGAGAAGTATCTTGAGCTTCCGGACCTGATCGCGCTCGGCAAGCGCATGATCGGCACCGGGATGATCGGCGGCAAGTCGGCCGGAATGCTGATCTCACGGGCTATCCTGGGCAAGAGTTCGCCCCGCTGGTCAGATATTCTGGAGTCGCATGACTCGTACTATATCGGCTCGCACGTCTTTTATACCTACCTGATTCGCAACGGCTGCTGGGGGGCATACCGCTGGCTTAAAAAGCCGACCCAGGCCATCGAAAGCATCCGTGAAGCCCGCCAGCGCATGCTGACCGGAACCTTCCCGGCCGATATCCAGGGACAGTTCAGGGATATGCTCAACTACTTCGGTCAGTCGCCCATCATCGTGCGTTCGTCGAGCCTCCTGGAGGACGCCTACGGCAACGCCTTCTCCGGCAAATACGAAAGCTACTTCCTCGCCAACCAGGGCACGCCAGAGGAACGCCTCGAAATCTTCATGGAAGCCGTGCGCAAGGTTTATACCAGCACCATGAACAAGGAAGCGCTCATGTACCGCGAGCACTGGAACTTGCTGGAACGCGAAGAGGAGATGGCCCTGTTGGTTCAGCGCGTCTCGGGCGAGGACTTCGGCACCTATTATTACCCGCATGTGGCTGGGGCCGGATTTTCTTTCAATCCCTTCGTATGGAACCCGGAAATCGATCCCAAGAGCGGTTTTTTACGCATGGTCTTCGGGCTTGGCACCCGCGCCGTGGACCGCGCCGACGACGACTATACGCGCATCATCGCGCTCAACGCCCCGCAGAAGAGACCGGAATCATCGTATTCCCAAGTGCGCAAGCACACCCAGCGCCGCATCGATGTCCTGGACTTAAAACAGAACCAGCACATCTCCCGCCCTTTCGAGGATGTGGTTAAGAACTCGCCCGAACTGCCGATCGGCCTGTTCGCCTCGCGTGACGAACAGATTGAGCAGCGGGCCCAGGAACAGGGCCGGGATGATATCTTCTCCTACTATCTCTCGTTCGATAAGCTCTTGACCGAAACCGGCTTTGTGACCGACATGCAGGCCATGCTCGACACCCTGCAGACGGCCTACGATTACCCGGTCGACATCGAATTTACCGCCAATTTCATCAACCCCTACGAGTACCGCATCAACCTGCTGCAGTGCCGGCCTTTCCAGGCCAAGAGCCAGACCGGCAAGGTCGAGGTTCCGCAGGGCATTGCCCCGCAAAACATCCTGCTCTACACCGAGACGACCATCATCGGCAACAGCTGCGCCATGCCCGTGGACCGCATCATCTACGTGGTGCCCGAGGCCTACAGCCGCTTGGGCCAGCAGGAACGCTACGCCCTGGCGCGCATGGTGGGCCGCGTGGCGCACGTTGGCGGAGGCCAGAAGAGCATGTCCATCATGATCGTGGGCCCGGGCCGCTGGGGCACGTCCACACCGTCCCTGGGGGTGCCGATCAACTTTGCGGACATCAACACCGTCTCCATCCTGTGCGAACTGGGCGTCATGCATGAGGGTTTGGTGCCGGACGTTTCGCTGGGCACGCATTTCTTCAACGACTTGGTGGAGATGGACATGATCTACCTGGCCATCCATCCCAATCAGGAACATCATACCTACAATGTCGAATTCCTGGAAACTGCGCCCAACCACCTCCTGGAAGTCCTGCCCGAGGCTGTAGACTGGGAAAAGGCCATTCGGGTGATCGACTCCGGGCGCAATCAAGACGGCCTTAAGATCTTCCTCAACGTAGACGCCCTCCAGCAAAAGGCCATGTGCTACCTGGCCGAAGAACAGGCATAAAAGAGAGGGGCGACCGAAGTGCGGTCGCCCCTATTATTCATTATATCTATAAATATTTTGAATGTGGTCTGTTTAGACGCCCTGAGCAATCATGGCGTCGGCGACCTTGACGAAACCACCAATGTTGGCGCCATTGACATAGTTGACGAAGTCGCCGTTCTTGCCGTACTTCACGCAGGTCTCGTGAATGCTCTGCATGATCATCTTCAAGCGGTTGTCGACCTCTTCGCGCGTCCAGTTCAGGCGCATGCTGTTCTGGGTCATCTCAAGCCCGGAGGTGGCCACGCCGCCGGCATTGGCGGCCTTGCCGGGACCGAAGCAGATCTTGGCCTTGAGGAACACATCCACGGCACCCGGCTCGGAGGGCATATTGGCGCCTTCGGCCACGCAGATGCAGCCGTTCTTGACCAGCATCTCGGCCTCTTCGGCGTTGATCTCGTTCTGGGTGGCCGACGGCAGGGCGATATCGCACTTGACGAACCAGGGGCGCTTGCCCTCGTAGTACTTGGCGTTCGGGTATTTGTCGCAATATTCCTTGATTCTTCCGCGCTGGATATTCTTGAGGTCGAGCACGAAGGCAAGCTTCTCATCCGTGATGCCGGCCTCGTCAACGATAGTGCCGTTTGAGTCGGACAGGGTGATAACCTTGGCGCCCAACTGATTGCACTTCTCGACCGTGTACTGGGCCACATTGCCTGAGCCGCTGACCGCCACGACCTTGCCCTCGAATGACTGCTTCTTTATAGCCAACATCTCCTTGGCGAAGTACACGCAGCCGTAACCGGTGGCCTCGGGCCGGATGAGGCTGCCGCCCCAGGAAAGGCCCTTGCCGGTCAGCACGCCCGTGACCTCGCCGGTGATGCGCTTGTACTGGCCGTAGAGCGCCCCGATCTCGCGGCCGCCCACGCCGATGTCGCCGGCTGGGACGTCGGTGAACTGGCCGATGTGGCGGTACAGCTCGGTCATGAAGGACTGGCAGAAGCTGATGACTTCTCTGTCGCTCTTGCCCTTGGGATCGAAGTCGGAACCGCCCTTGCCGCCGCCCATGGGCAATGTGGTGAGCGAGTTCTTAAAGACCTGCTCGAAGGCCAGGAACTTCAAGATACCCAGGTTGACACTGGGATGGAAGCGCAGGCCGCCTTTGTAGGGGCCGATGGCGCTGTTCATCTGGATGCGGAAACCGCGGTTGATCTGGAGTTCGCCCTTGTCATCGACCCAGGGCACCCGGAACATAATGACGCGCTCGGGCTCCACGATGCGCTCCAGAATCTTGTACTGGGAATACTTGGGATTCTTGGCGATGAACCCATCCAAGGATTCGAAGACCTCCCAGACCGCCTGATGGAACTCCAACTCGCCTGGGTTCTTTGCCTTGACCTTCTCGAACAGCTCTTTAATCATATATCCTCCAACAGTTTTGGTTATGACCGCAGCACCAACATTTACACCTGCAACGGCAATGCTTGGCCATTTTATCGGCAATTCGTTGCCGTTCTTTATATGCAATAATTGTTAATTGCTTAACACCTCCACCACCTACTGTCAATATTTAATAGTATTTATAACTACAAAAGACCGTCTCGGCACATTGCGCTTGCATACCGCCCGCTTTCAGGTTATGGCAATATTGCCGTTTGCATGGCATTTATGCCGATATACGGTCGTCTCTTTAGGCGGACAATCGCGCCGTCATTTGACAGCCGGCGATATCTGATGCAAGGATGGGGGCCATGAGCGAAAAAATGAAGAAGAAACACCACCTGATCTTAAACTTGCTCAAGGAGGCCGATCGCCCCTTAAGCAGCGCCCAGATCCGGGAAGAGCTCCTTCTGGCCGGCAACGATATCAGCGAGCGCTCCATCAGGCTTTACCTGCAGGAGCTCGATGACGCCGGACTGACCGAGAAGCACAACCAGCGCAAACGCCGCATCTCACAGACCGGTCTCAAGGAGCTCGAAGCCACCAAAATCATCGAACGCGTGGGCTTTCTTTCGGCCAGGATCGATCAGATGACCTACCGCATGAATTTCGATCTTACCACGCGCACGGGCACGGTCGTGATCAACGTCACCGTGGTCGACCCTCGGCATGTCCAGAAAAACCTGCGCCTCATGAGCAAGGTCTTCGAGTGCGGATACTCCATGGGCGAGCTCATGACCCTCTTGCCGCCAGGGGAAACCCTGGGCCATATAACGGTCCCCGACGGCATGGTAGGGCTGGGCACGGTCTGCTCCATTACCTTAAACGGCGTGCTCCTTAAATACGGCATCCCTACCGTTTCGCGCTTCGGCGGCCTGCTGGAGATCGAGGAGCAAACAGCCACGCGTTTCGTGGAGATCATCATGTACGACGGCACCAGCCTCGATCCACTGGAGATCTTCATCCGCAGCGGCATGACCGACTACACGGGCGCGGTGACTTCAGGCAACGGCCGCATCGGGGCATCTTTCCGCGAGTTCCCGGCCGAAAGCCAGCATATGGTGGACGAGCTCGCCCAGAGGCTTCACAAGATCGGCCTGGGCGGTTTCATGTGTATCGGACGGCCCGGACAGACGCTGCTCGATATCCCGGTGGGCGCCGGACGCGTCGGCGCCATCGTGATCGGCGGGCTCAACCCCGTGGCCATCATGGAGGAAAACGGCGTACGCGCCCATTCGCGGGCCTTAGCCGGTCAGATCGACTTCAGCCGCCTCTTCCACTACAGCGAGCTGGTCGAGCGACTCAAAGCCTACCGCTAGGAGCATGCTGAAACCCGGTCGCAGGTCCGGCGGTGTGAGCCGAGCAGGATCTTGGCCGCGATGATATGATCATGGGCATAATCGGGCCTGGGCTTCAAGGCCCGCGCAGCCCCGCGGCAAACGCGCACGCACTGGCCGCAGCCCATGCAACGCTGAAGGTCCAGCACCACGGCATCCCCCTTGAGAGAGTTCGCCCCGAAGATACAGCTTGACACACAGGCCCCACACGCGGACGCCCCCAGACACTTCGCACTATCGCGCGACACGATCTCGGGCCCGGCATAGATGAACTTGCCGGTGAAAAGGTAGGTCCTGACCAGCACGCAGATTTCCTTGTCGCAGTTGCAGATCACAAAAGTCCATTTGCCTGACTGCATGCAGAAGTCGATGCTGTGCACCAGACCTTTTTCCCGGCAGACCTTGAGGATCTCCTTGACCTCCGCAGCCGCGATGGTCTTGTAGCCGATGAGCATATAGCGGTAGATGTCCGCCCCATACAGGAGCACCAAGTCCTTGCAGTAAGGCTCCTGACGGCGCTTCAGCGACCGCTGGCAGACGCAGGGACCCACGGCGAAGCGCGCTCCCTTGGGCCCCTCGGTGGCATCGATGTAATCAACCAGCCGCATGGCCGCCTCGGTGCTGACGACCAGACCGTACGGGAACAGGTAGCTGGCCCAGGCGATGAAGTTCAAGACGCTCCGTCCAAGCTTGGTCTGGGTCATGAAACGCTTGGTAAGCAGGAAATCCACCAACTTGAGGATCATGGGCTCGATGTGGGCATAGATTGTATGAAAAAACACCTGGCCCCGGCCGGCGGGTTCGAAACCGTCATTGGTCAGTCTGATATGCCCGGCACACAAAAAAACGAGTCCCAAAAGTGTTCCGTCTCCAAAAGAAAATTCCATTTTATTGCCTCCTTTTCATTAAATACTAAATAACCTTGGCCAGAAAGGCCTTGATGCGCGGGTGCTCCATGTCGGGCGAGAACAGATCCTCGGGGTGGCCTTCAAAGATAAAGCGACCGTTATCCATGAAGATCACACGGTCGGCCAGCTCGCGCGCGAAACCCATCTGGTGGGTGACGATCAGCATGGTCATGCCCTCCTCGGCCAGGGTATGGATGGTGTTGAGGACCTCGCCCACCAGCTCGGGGTCCAGGGCCGAGGTCGGCTCATCGAAGAGCATGATCATGGGCTGCATGGCCAAAGCCCGGGCAATGGCCACACGTTGCTTCTGGCCGCCGGAGAGAAAGGCCGGATAGGCGTCCTGCTTGTCCAGGAGCCCGACTTTGCTCAGTTGATCAAGGGCTATCGTCCGGGCGGCATCACGCCCCAGCTTCTTGACCGTGAGCGGCCCTTCCATGACATTGGCCAGCACGGTCATGTGCGGAAAGAGATGGAAATGTTGAAAGACCATGCCGATCTCGGAGCGCAGCTTGCAGATGACCGCGGGCTTGTCCAACTGCAGCCTGCCCTTCTTATCCGTCCGGTACCCGGCCGGTTCGCCCTCCAGCAGGATCTGACCCTCGTCCATCCTTTCCAGGAAGTTGATCAGGCGCAGCAAGGTGGACTTGCCCGAACCCGAGGGCCCGATGATGACGATCTTCTCGCCCTTCTCGATTGCAAGGCTGACATGGTCCACGGCCGTGAGGTCGCCGAAGCGCTTGACTACGTCCTTAAGCTCGATCATCGGTTTTCGTAGACCCCCAGTCGGTCTTCCAGGCGCTTGAAGCTGAGCGTGAAAATGCTGGTCAAGATCAGGTAGATGATGGCGGCCTGCACCAGGATGAAGATATTGAAGGTGGCGTTGAAGATCTGGTCCGCGGCCCGCATGAGCTCCACCATGGCGATGGTCGAAACTAGGGCCGTATCCTTGATCAGGGCGATGAACTCGTTTCCCACGGGCGGCACCAGGCGCTTGTAGGTCTGCGGGATGATGATGCGGCGCATGGCCTGCCAGTAAGTCATGCCGATGGCCTTGGCCGATTCCATCTGTCCCTTATCAATGCTCTCGATAGCGCCGCGCATGATCTCGGCCAGATAAGCGGAATAATTCAGGCCCAGCCCGATCACCGCGGCCGTGAAGGGTTTGAGGGTGACCCCTAAGGGCGGCAGCCCGTAATAGATGAAGAAGAGCTGCAGCAGGAGCGGCGTGCCGCGAAACAACCAGATATAGCCCCAGAAAAAGGACGCGATCATCTTCACCCGGCTGATGCGGCCTAAGGCGATCAGGAGCCCGAGAACCGGGGAAACCAGCATGGTGATCAGCACCAGAAACAAGGTCATGCCCGTGGCCTTTAAGAGCGTGGGAAGATACGTCCGTATGTCCTTCAAGAACTTGAGCCACTGCGGCGTCTGGGCGGCCTGGATCCGAGCCAGCATATTCTTGGCTTCGAGATTGTCCGGCAAGAGGGAGAGGATATCGCCGCACATCTTGGCGCTGGTTTTATAATCCTGGCGGCTGAACAAGATCTTGGCCGCCTCCATGCGCGCGCGCACGAACACCCCGGCATCCTCGCCCTTCTCCGGGGGACCGACCCGTGCAAAGCTTTGCAGGGCCTCATCCAACCGACCCTCTTCCACCAGGCGCGTCCCCTGCGCGAGCAGCGCATACGGGTCTGCTGGGGCGGCCTGGGCGGCAAACAGAAATGTACCAAAGAGCAAAATCAGGCCCGGTGCGCCCAGCAACACACCGAGCCTCGCAATTTTGGGAATCCTATTTCCAGGACGTGATGTCATCCCCGAACCATTTGATGGAGATCTTCTTCATGGTGCCGTCCTTGAACATGGCGTCCAGGGTAGACTGGATCTTGTTCTTCAGCGCTACGTCCTCCTTGCGCAGCCCGATGCCGATGGGCTCGGAAAGCAGCGCCTCGGTCAGCACCTTGAACTCGCCCGGCTTCTGGGAGAGGTAGTAGCGTCCCACCAGCTCGTCCACGGCCAGGGCATCGATACGGCCGATCTTGAGATCCATGAAGGCATTCGTATTGGTGTCGTACTTCTTGATCTCCTTGAACTTCTTATTGAGCTTGGCCAGCGCCTCCTCGGAGGTTGAGCCCAGCTGCACGCCCATGACCGTGACGGGCCCAAGGTCCTTGAGCCCCTTGATCTTCTGGTTGCCGGCCTTGATCACGATGACCTGCTTTTCCATGATATAGGGCTTGGTAAAGGCGATCTCCTTTTCGCGCTCGGCCGTGATCGACATACCGGACCAGATGATGTCGAACTTGCCGGTCTTGAGCGACATGATCACGCCCTTCCAGGCCGTGGGCTGGTGCCTGACCTTGATGCCCAGGCGCTTGGCCAGCTCCTTGGAGGCATCGATATCGAACCCCACGAGCTCGTTCTTCTCGTTGCGGAACTCCATGGGCGGAAAGGCGTCGTCGATACCGATCACCAGCTCGCCCTTGGCCTTGACCTTGTCCCATGATGCATCAGGAGCCGCCAAAGCGTCCATCGAGACTGCCAGAAAGACCAGGAAACCAAACGCCAGGAACAGTGCTCTCTTCATCCGACACCTCCTCTTGGGTTAACTGCTTTTGATCATTTGTTCATAAAACAAATACCCTGTCATTTCAAGTGACGCTGAGGGCTGGGGGAAAAAGCATCCCAATTCGTCTGGATAGACGAAGATCAAAACCGAAAAGATTACATTCTCCGATCTCCCCTGTATTTTCATTGGGGCCTTAGCGAACAGGGTTATACGCATTGGCAGCGGTATACCCAGCGTACAAATAAGAATATATGCGCAATAATTCAGCAGAACAAGGGGCTTAAGGAGCAGATACAAGGGATTAAAGCCAAGATACAATTGTCATATGTTGCGACCCTTTTTGTCCCCTTTATTGCGGATGTCGAGTTCATCAGGTAAATGCCGCACCTGACCCGAAAGACCTTGATGACTTTTTCGCCGTTTTTTTATGGATGCCGTTTCCATGAACGTGTCATCCTCACCTTCCATATCTTTAAGTGTTATCTCCTTACCTCCTTTCATATCAATTATCCCAAAGGATACTTTCTCGGAACCATCGGCTTTTGCAGGGATCGGATAAGCGACAGTGGTTGCCACAGGGCAATTCAGCATCTAAAATGGGGCCGTTTCCCAGGGTATGCATCATAAAGGGTAGCGGCGAGGGAGTGTATTCACCATGATTCTGGACCGGCATTGTTTTCCGAGCCCCAGTCTTTGGCTCTGGCACAAGGAATTCCATGCGGACAACATCTTCGGCAATGAATGCGCCATCAGCGTCTATGGCGATATCATCACCGGCTCGGATGCCTTCCGCTGCGAGAGAACCACAAATTTCTGTCGTGAACTGTTCGATCTCATCCGGGTATGGGTATCGCTGAACTGCCCTGAATTATTAACGATCGCCGAGAATATCAGCAACGGGCACATCACGGTCATGAACAGGCTCAACACCTATCCCATCACAAAGGGATGGATGCTTCAGATTCCTGCCAACACGGCCATGCTGCAGTATTTCAAGGAAGAGCATATCCGCTGGTATTTCAAAGCTCCCCACCCCGAGAACATGTATTCCGAGACCATCTTCCTGCCCGGTTTCGACGTGGCCGATCTGTATATCGCAGAAGGTATCGAGGCCGCCTACCAAGGGTTGCTGCTGCTTCACAATCTGGCTCAGCGGGCAGGCTATAAAAAAATCCCTCACCAGATGACTTTCGATCGCTCCATAGCCGTCTTAAGGGAGGTCCGGCTCATCTATGAATACCTGCGGCCGAAGTTCATCGCCAAAGATCAGCCTGCCCATCCTGCCCCGAAACAAATATTGGTTCTTGACAATGACATCCATCTGACAAACACCTTTACAAACCAATATCTGGCACATATTCATTGAAGGGACCGTGTGGACAATCAAGGCCATATGCATATCGCCTCACTGGGCGTCACTATTCGTTATGCTCAAGTCGACACGGGACCGGATATCCTGTTCCTACATGGGGCACCCGGCTCGATGGATGACTGGCTTCCCATGAAGGATGGCCTGGCGGCGAATTTCCGTCTCACCCTCTACGACCGGCCGGGGTATGGGGGCAGCGATACCTTTGAGGCTGGCTAAAAAAAGGATCAACGGCACGGACAAAGCCTTGAGCCTTGTCCGTGCCTTCTTTCAGACAGTTCGATTGAGGAATGGAACTACCCGATACACAGCCCTGACAGGGTATTGTTGTCCTCACCCAGCTCATCGACCTGGTTCTTGGAATCGACAACGATCTTGAACGTGCAATCAGGCCGGTAGCATCCGGTCGGTATGTTGGCCGGCCCGATCTCCACGCTCTGGCCGGGTGCTATGGCCGGGGTGGGGATCTCGAAGGTCTTGGGTTCGGACTTGGTGGTGTTCGGCACCGTGACCCAGAACGTTACGCTGGTGGTGCAGGGGGTAGAGGCCTTCTTGCCCTGGTTCTTGACCGTGATGACGAGCTTCCAGCCGTTGCCTGGCGGGTTGGTGCAGTTGTTGACGACATTACCCGGGTTGATCGGCAGCAGGTCGGGCTTGAGCAGCGCCTTGTTTACTTGAAGCCCTTCGATCTGTTTCGCGGGCGTGGTGAGTGTCTTGGCGGGCGTCTGATCGACGACCTTAGGTTTGGCATCCACCTTGAGCCGCTCAGGCTTCAGCACGGTGTTGTCCGCCCCCATGAGCAGGCAGGAAAAACCAACGATGAGCGCAAACGCAATCAAGCCCGATATCTTATGCATGAGAACATTCCCCCTTGAAAACATATTCGGCCCGCTCGCTTATCTCTGACCGTGCCCCGCATTATACGCCGGTTGATCCTGAAAACAATTCCTAAACAGAGGAAGACGAGTAAACTTTAACACAACTTTTACGTCCGCAAAGCCTCATCAGGCCTCAATGTAATACTATTGTGAAAGCGGGGGATTTCATTTGTCTCAGACCGACCATGTCTATATGGTGCACCATACTTTATCGCACAAGGAGAGGTGTAATGTCCGAGATTCAACCGGTTCACCCGCTCAAGAATAAGGCACGCATTCTGCTCACGAGCGTCTTCGGCCCCTATGCCCAGGACGACGAATACGGCAGCCGCCGCATCAACCCCATGGAGCTCTACCATAACCAAGTCACCCGCGAACAGGGGGCCTTCTCGCTGCGCATGTTCCACAACTCCTTCGGGCTCATGCTTTTGAAGGAAAATATCGATGCGCCCTGCACCTTGCTGGACTTCCCCACCCAGGAACGCTTCACGCAGGAAATCGCAAGCCACAGCTACGATGTCATAGGCATCAGCGCCATCATACCCAACCTGGGCAAGGTGAAGAAAATGTGCTTGCTCATCCGCGCCTACCAGCCGCATGCGACTATCGTGGTGGGCGGGCATATCGCCAATGTCCCGGAGCTGGAAAAACGCATCAACGTCGATCATATCTGCAAGGGTGAAGGCGTGGCCTGGTTCAGGCGCTTCCTGGGCCAGGACGTGAGCGCGCCCGTAAAGCACCCGCATGTCTCTTCCGGATTCGGGACCCGCATCGTGGGCGTGACGCTGAAGGACAAACCCGAGGACACGGCCGCCATGCTGATCCCGTCCGTGGGTTGTCCCATGGGCTGCAATTTCTGCTCGACCTCGGCGCTCTTCGGCGGCAAAGGCAACTGCGTCAATTTCTACGAGACCGGGGATGAGCTCTTCCAGGTCATGTGCGAGATCGAGGCCGACCTCAAGGTGCGGTCATTCTTCGTCATGGATGAAAACTTCCTGCTCAACCGCAAGCGCACCTTGCGGCTCTTAGAGCTCATGCAGGCCAATAACAAGGACTGGGCGCTGTTCGTGTTTTCCTCCGCGCGGGTGGTGAAGTCCTATACCATGGAGCAGCTCATCCGCTTAGGCATCTCCTGGGTCTGGATGGGTCTGGAAGGCCAGGACAGCCAATACGCCAAGCTCAACGGGGTGGACACCCATACGCTGGTTGAGGAGCTGCAGTCCCACGGCATTCGCGTGCTGGGCTCCACCATTATCGGCCTGGAAGAGCATACGCCGGAAAATATCGAGGCGGCCATCGCGCATGCCGTGCGCCACGACACGGTCTTTCACCAGTTCATGCTCTATACTCCCATCCCGGGTACGCCGCTCCATAAAGAGCATCAGCGCCGTGGCACGCTCTTATCCGAGGACGAACTCCCCCTGGCCGATACCCACGGGCAGTATCGCTTCAATTACCGCCACCCGCATATCCCTCCGGGTAAGGAGACCGAGATGCTCCGCGAGGCCTTTGTGCGGGATTTCGAGGAAAACGGCCCCAGCCTGGCGCGTCTGATCCGGGTCATGCTCACGGGTTGGCAGCGTTACCGGCAGCACCCCGACCCGTGCGTGAGGAGCCGGATCGACCGCGAGGTCGACCCTCTGCGTACGACGTATGCCGCCGCGCTGTGGGGCATGCGCGCCACATATCGCGGCAATAAGCACATGCAGGACAAGCTGGGCGCCATCCTCAAGGATCTGTATCGGACCTTTGGATGGAAGACCAGGCTCTATGCCGCGCTGGCCGGCCGCTACGTCGTCTGGTCCATCAAACGCGAGGAAAGGCGTCTGGCCCAAGGCTGGACCTATGAGCCCGCTACGCGCTATGAGCTGAACGTCCAGGCCCAGACCCTCCTCTCCCGGCCGTACAAGGCCGCGGATCTCGCGCCCCCCGCGTCCCAGGAGACACCGCGCCCCCCGTCATCCTTGGGCACCTATCCCGGGCAATGAGGGACGCTGGATTTCCACCCCTCTCGTGAGAGGGGTATCCAAGCGCTCATGATGCGGATGTGCGCGGACATCGAGATACTCTAGGACGGCGCATCCGTGTCCCCGCGTTTCCGATCGCGATGCAGCATGGACAGGCTGACAAGCCGGGAGACCACCATGGCCAGGTAGGCAATGCCGGCAAACTGCTCCAGCATCACCAGCACCCGCGCCGGTGCGGTCACGGGCACGATGTCGCTTAAGCCCGTGGCCGAAAGATTGGTAAAGCTCAAGAATAAGAGCTCCATGAAGGTCCTGGCCTGTTGCGGATTTACGGCACCGTTGAAAGAACCCGGGAACCATGCCTGGCACACCAGATAGAGATATGCGAAACCCCAGGCGATCAAAGTGAAGGTGGCACCGGCCGCGAATAACTCGTCGGTGGTGACAATGTCGTCCCCCAGCATGTAAGCGATAAGACTGCCCGTGGCATAGAAATACAGCGCCGCCTCCAGCAATGCCCCCCACACCAACTGGTCAGGTACGATCGGCCTCCATGACAGCAGCGACAGCAGGGCGGCCAGAATGGCGAGGCCCCATGCGATCCAGTTGATCCCCGGGCTGCGTTTGACCACCCAGACCAACAGCACCAGGAGCAGCACCCCGAACGCGCTCAGCAGAACCCTCCCGCTTTCGGTGCCGTCGAATACGGCAAACAACACCAGGCTCAGGAGCTGGGCTACTAGCAGGAATGCGGACGGATGGCGGGTGAGAATCCTCTGCCGGACAGAACGATTTTTCATTTCAGGCATACGTATGATTGTAGCACTATTGTCACGGGACAGCATACTGATTTGTGATCGCAAAACCTTGACAAGACACACTTTTTGGTGGATGTTGGTCTCAGGCCTGAATCCTTTTGCCATGATCAGGCTGCCTTCCAGGGCGTCCAAGAGGCCATCCAAGGATTCAGTGGCATTAAGGTGCAAGCGCAACCCCGTATTTTAGGGTTCGTGAATAAATCATTGTGAGGAGGGTTGATATGGAAGTGAAAAAGATCGCCGTTATCGGCGCCGGTGCCATGGGCAACGGTATTGCGCAAGTGGGGATCATGGCCGGTTACAAGGTGGCCATGCATGATGTCGAGCAGCGTTTCGTCGACCGGGGCTTGAGCACCATCAAAGACAGCCTGGGCAAGTTCCTCGGCAAGGGCAAGATCACCGCGGAGCAGAACGACGACATGCTCGCGCGCCTGACGCCCACCATCGACCTCAAGGCCGCGGTACAGGACGCGGACCTGGTTATCGAGGCCGTGTTCGAGGACATGGCCGTCAAGAAGAAGATCTTCGGCGATATCGACAACTTTGCGCCGGCCCATACCATCCTGGCCAGCAACACCTCGTCCATGAGCATCACGGAGATCGCCACGGCCACCAAGCGGCCGGACAAGGTCGTGGGCATGCATTTCTTCAACCCGGCCGTGCTCATGAAGCTGGTGGAGGTCATCTATGCCCAGAAGTCCTCGGACGCGGCCATTCAGACCGTCTACGCCGTCGCCCAGCAGATGAAGAAGGTGCCGGTCATCGTGCGCAAGGACTCGCCGGGTTTCATCTACAACCGGGTCAACGCCCCCACGGCGCTGCTGCTGCAGCTCATCCTGGACAAGGGCAGCCCCACGCCGGCGCAGTTCGACGCGGTCTTCAAGGGCTTCATGCCCATGACGCCCTTTGAACTGGCGGACTATGTCGGCCTGGACATCACCATGCACACCCAGCAGTACTATTCCCAGACCCTCTCCAAGGACTACACGCCGCGCAAGGCCCTGGCCGATATGGTCAAGGCCGGCACCCTGGGCAAGAAGACCGGCAAGGGCATCTATGACTGGTCGGCCGGCAGGCCCACCATCGATACCTCGAACCCCACCACGGAATTCGACGCCACGCACATGGTGGCCCTGCAGGTGAACGAGGCCACCAAGCTCCTGGAGGAAGGCGTGACGGACAGCCCCGCGGACATCGATCTGGCGCTGGCCAATGGCGGCGGCGGCATCGGCCCCTTCGCCCTGGCCAAGAACATCGGCTACCCGGCCCTGGTGCAGAAGTGTAACGAGCTGGCCGATAAGTTCGGCGTCGAAGTCTTCCGCCCCACCAAGACCATGCAGGAAGGCAAGATCGAGGTGTAACCACAACAAAAGAGGCTTTCAGCCCGGTTTATGGTCCATGATAGAATCCCCGGCGGTCACATAAAAAAACCGCCGGGGATTTTTTAACCCGTCCCCTTGCCGTCGCACTCAATCATAGCGGTGCTTACGGGATTTGATCACCTTGAGGGTATCGTCATGCAGGTTGCCGTCGATGAGGTCCTTCAAGTGCAGACGGCCGTCGATGTATTGCAGGTGAATGCGCCAGCCGGAGATCTTGGTGATATCGGCGCGGTAGATGGCCTCCTTGGTCCCGGCCACGCGGTGCAGGCGCGTCTTGGGAAAGGTGCGTGTGCGGTGGCACTCGTTGTCTTCGAGCTCGGCCAGGGCCTCAAAGAACGCGATGCGCAGCGTATCGTCGCTTAAGCGCCGCTGAGCCTCGAAGATGATGCCGTATTCATCGTAGATGGGCTTGATCTCAGCCATGCACTTCCTCGCCGTCCTGCAGCCCTCGCCCGTACAGGGCGGCCGCCGTCCGGTCATAGGCCGCCACCACCTCGGCAGCAGCTGCGATGCGCAGCAGCGTGATGATAATCTGGCCGAAGATGGGGTCGTCATCGATGGTGAGGATGATGACATGCTCGTCGTCCACCGGCATGACGGAAAGGGATGAGCAGCAATCGTGGCTCAACCTCACCACCCGGGGCTGGTAGAGCCGGGAAAAAAAGGCCTGAGAATCGCAGGCCAGCAACGGGCATTGGCTGTTGACGGCCTCGATCAGCTTCTCCCGATCGGTTTCGGAAAGCGCCGCCAGATCGCGTTCGAAGGCCTGGGTGGATTCGAACAACAATTCCATAGAAAAGACATTGTCGCCCAGGACAACCGGGAAAGCAAGCCCTATGATGGCCTAAGGCCGGTTGCGCGATTATTTACCCGAGGTCAGGCGCGGGTCGATGTTGCCGGGCCCCCCGCACTCGGGCGTATAGCAGCTCACATCCATGAAGGCGCATTTTTCTTTGCATGACGGACACTCTTCGGGCGGCTTTTCCGCGCCGAAGGTATAGCCGCAGTTCGAACACTTCCACTGAGTCATCATACCCACCTCCCTTGAAGTTCAATGTTCATGTTTATTAGGGCAAAGCCCACATACTTTCAACGCCTATCGCGCATCTCCGCATGATATTTCCGACCGCGCGATTTGTCCCCTTGTGCGCCATCAGGCCATGCGGTATATCCTCAGGCGTGATGAAGACACCCGAGATCCTCGCACCGGCGGGCAACCGCGAAGCCCTGGAAACGGCCTGTCTCTACGGGGCCGAGGCCGTGTACCTCGGGCTCAAGGGTGAGACGAGCCTGAGGGCCAAGGCCGCTAATTTCAGCCCGGACGAACTGGCCGCTGCGGTCACGCATGCGCACGGATCGGGGGTCAAAGTCTACCTGACGCTCAATGCCTATCCGCACGACGGAGGCATGGCGAAAATCTCCGAGTCGATCGAGATAGCCAAAGCCGCTGGTGTCGACGCGATCATCGTCGCGGACATCGGCGTGCTCTCTTTGGTGAAGAAGCAGGCGCCGACCCTGAGCATACACCTGAGCACCCAGGCCAATGCCGTCAATGTTCCGGCCATAGAAGCCTGGGCCACCCTGGGGGTCAGCCGCGTGATCCTGGCGCGCGAGCTGAGCGTTTCCGAGATCGCGCATATACGCAAAAACACAGCGGTCGAGCTGGAGATCTTCGTGCACGGCGGTGTGTGCATCTCGATGTCGGGCCGCTGCCTGATCAGTAACTACCTCTGCTCCCGCGACGCCAACCAGGGCCTGTGCACCCAGCCCTGCCGCTGGGACTATGCCGTGATGGAGCGCACCCGACCCGGTCAATATATGCCGATCATCGAAGAAGACGGCACCACCTTTCTGTTCAACTCCAAGGACCTGTGTCTGCTGCCGGTCTGGGATCGAGTCATGGGCTTGGGTCTGCAGGGCCTGAAGATCGAAGGCCGTAACCGCACGCCCCTGTACGTGGCCACCATCACGGCGGTCTACCGGAGAGCGCGCGATGCCTGGCTTGAAGACCCCGCGTGTTTCACCGTGGATGAGGCCTGGCTGGAGGAGGTAAAGAAGACCAACCATCGGGAGTACTTCACCGGGTTCTTCACCGGCCTGCCCGACCAGGAAGGGATCAAATACGACTTCAAAGACTACGAGCACAGCCACCACCTGGCGGCCAAGGTGATCGGACTGCGCGAGGGCCGTGTCGTGCTTGAGGCGCGCAACCCGCTCATCGCGGGCATGCAGCTCGAATGGCTCTCCAGCACCTCCGGCCGCCAGTGCTTCGTGCTTGAAGGCGCCATGGTGGAAGGCCAGGCCGTACGCACCCTCAGGCCCAACCAGGTCTTCGAGCTGACATTGCCCTTTACCCCTACGGTGGGCGAGCTTATCCGCAAGCCCTACAGCGAGGGCGACAAGGTGGTGGACTGACATGTACGACATCCTCAAGGGCTTGAACGCGGAGCAACGCCAGGCGGTCACGCATGTGGACGGCCCGCTCCTGATCTTTGCCGGCGCCGGCTCGGGCAAGACGCGCGTGATCGTGCACCGCGTGGCGCACCTGATCAGGCAGGGCGTGCCGGCCTCGCAGATCTTGTGCCTGACCTTTACCAACAAGGCCGCACTCGAGCTGAAGGAGCGCCTGGAGCGCATGCTGGGCCACGGCTACCCCGGCATGTGGGCCGGCACCTTCCACGCCTTCGGGGCCTGGTTTTTACGCCACGAGGCGCATCGCCTGGGCTACCCGCGCTCGTTCATCATCTATGACAGCGAAGACCAGCGCTCGCTCGTGAACAAGTGCATCCGCGACCTCAAGCTCAAGACCTCCAAGGGCGCGGACAGCACCGTGGCTTGGCTGATCGCCATGGCCAAGGACACCCTGCAGGACCATGCCCGCATCCCCTGCAAGCTGGACTTCGACCCCGGGCCGGTCATCGCGCTCTACGAGGAGCGCAAGCAGTCCTACGGCGCCTTTGACTTCGGCGACCTGCTCAAGGTCCCGGGCGAGATGCTTCAAAGTATGCCCGAGGTGAAGGGACGCTATCAGTCGCTCTTCCGCTATCTCCTGGTGGATGAATACCAGGACACCAACATGGCCCAGTACGTCATGCTCATGGGCCTGGTGAACCCGGAGCAGAACATCTGCGTGGTGGGCGACGACGACCAGTCCATCTATGGCTGGCGCGGGGCGGACGTGGGCAATATCCTGCGCTTCAAGGACGACTTTCCGCGCGCCCGCGTGGTGACCCTGGAGCAGAACTACCGCTCGACCGAAGGCATCCTCAATGCCGCCGCTACCTTGATCGCCAACAACCGCTACCGCGCGCCCAAGAAGCTGAAGGCCTTGAAGCCCGGCGGCGAGGACATCACCATCAAGGAGTTCTCGGACGACGAGCGCGAGGCCACCTGGACCGCGCATACCATCCGGCGTCTGATGGACCAGGGCGTGAGCCCGGCCTCTATCGGGGTCTTCTACCGCGTCAATGCCCTGTCCCGCGTGATCGAGGAAAACTTCGTGCGCCTAAGTCTCCCCTATGCGGTCTTCGGCGGCATGCGCTTCTATGAACGCCGTGAGATCAAGGACGTGCTGGCCTACCTGCGCATCATCGCCAACCCGCGCGATGAAGAGGCCCTGGCCCGCATCATCAATACTCCGAGCCGCGGCATCGGGCCCAAGAGTCTGGCCCAGCTCCAGACCTATGCGCGGTCCAAGGGCCTGACCTCTTTGGAGGCCATAGAACCGGCGCTGTCCGCGGGCGTGCTTAAGAACCCCGGCGCCAAAGGCGCCCAGGACTTCCTCCAGCAGCTTTCCCAGATCAAGGACCGCGGCCAGGGACAGGTCGGCGATCTCATGCGGGCCGTCCTGGACGTCACGGGCCTGGAGGCCGAGATCAAGGCCGCGATCGACGGCGAGGACCGCTTGACCAATATCCGCGAGCTCATCGCCAGCGCCGAAGAGACAAGCGACCTCATGCACTACCTGGAAGAGAAGGCCCTCATCACCGGCACGGACATGGTCCCGGGCGAGAAAGTGAGCGTCATGACCCTGCACATGTCCAAGGGCCTGGAGTTCGATTACGTCTTTATCCTGGGGCTGGAGGAGGGCCTGTTGCCGCACTCGCGCTCCATGGAAAGCACCGACGATATCGAGGAGGAGCGCCGGCTCCTCTACGTCGGGATCACCCGCGCGCGCCAGCAGGCTTTCCTCTCCTGGGCGCGCGTGCGCGCCCTGTACGGCCGGGAATCCTACCAGGTGCCTTCCGGTTTCCTGTGGGAGATCCAGGACACCCGCTGATTCCTTTGCATATCCAAATCAGGGCGTCCGCTTTTTGCGTCCGCATCCTACCGCATCATTTTTTTCTGGCTTTCTGCGTAAAATAGGCTATAAGCGCTCACGTAACTCTCAAAAGGTACCATCCATGGCTGATCCCTGGTGTGTCTTAAGAGAAGTTCACGAACAAAGGGGATTATGCATGGAACAATTCATCGATCTGGGCTTAAGCGAGGAGATGCTGGCCACCTTGGAGCACAAGGGCTTTACCGCGCCCACGCCTATTCAGCAAGCCATCATCCCGTTCCTATTAACGGACGATCGCGATGTCGTGGCCCGCTCCGCCACCGGCACCGGCAAGACCGCGGCCTTCGGCATACCCATCATCGAACGCCTGGACACAAGCGACAAACATGTCAAGGTGCTCGTGCTGACGCCCACGCGCGAACTGGCTTTGCAGGTCGCGGGTGAGCTGGCCTCGCTTAAAGGTAAGCGCCGTCTCTCGACTTTGGCGGTCTACGGCGGACAACCCTTTCCTCCCCAGCTCAAGGCCCTCAAGCAGGGCGTGGACATCGTGGTAGGCACGCCGGGGCGCATCCTCGATCATCTCCGCCGGGGCTCGCTTGACCTAAAAGGGCTGGCCTATCTGGTCATCGACGAGGCCGACGAGATGCTCGACATGGGCTTTATCGAGGACATCGAGACCATCATTGCCGCAACTCCCAAGACCCGCCGCACCTTGCTCTTCTCGGCCACCATGCCCAAAGCGGTGCTGGCCATCGCCAAGCATTACATGGCCGACTACGAATACCTGGCCATGGCCACGAGCATCAAGACCCAGGAACTGACCGAGCAGATCTACTACGAGGTGCGCGAGCAGGACAAGTTCGAGGCCCTGTGCCGCATCATCGACCTGGCCCCGGACTTCTACGGCCTGGTTTTCTGCCGCACGCGCGCCGAAACGGCCGATATCGCCGAGCGCTTGAGCAGCCGGGGCTACAAGGCCGACGGCATCCACGGCGAGATCAGCCAGGATCAGCGCGAACAGATCATGCGCCGTTTCCGGAATAAAGGCATCACCATCCTGGTGGCCACGGACGTGGCCGCGCGCGGCATCGACGTCAACCACTTAAGCCATGTGGTCAATTTCGATCTGCCCCAGGATCCGGACGCCTACACGCACCGTATCGGCCGCACCGGCCGGGCCGGCCGTAAAGGCATCGCGGTGAGCCTGGTTTTGCCGCGCGAGCTGCGCATGATCGAACAGATCCGCCAGGCCTGCGGCGCCAAGTTGCGCAAGGGGCGCATACCCAGCGTGGCCGAGCTTATCATGGCCAAGCACGAGCGTATCAAGACCACGCTCACCCAGGTCAGGCAGGACCAGGATTGCACGGCCTATCATATGCTGGCTCAAGAGCTCCTGGCCGGGGGCGAGGCTGTCCAGGTTCTGGCCGCCAGTCTGCGGCATGCCTTTGCCGGCGAGCTGGACCAGGGGTCCTATGCCGAGATCGCGGCGGTTCAATCCACGGGCACGGTGCTGCCGCTCACGCGCCTGCGCGTGGCGCGCGGCCGCAAGCACGGCCTCAATCCGCACAAGCTCGTGCGCCTGATCCGCGAGCAGACCGGGGTCAAGGAAAAGCTCGTGCGCGATATCGAGGTGCTCAATGACTGCACCTTTATCAGCGTGCCCAAGGCCGAGGCCGCGGTGATCCAGAAGCGCCTGCGCAGCAAGGAAGGCCAGCCGCTCAGCAGCAAGGCATGGCCGAAAAAGGCAGCGGCGTAGTGGGGCAGAACGCCCCGTCTGTACAAATCGCGATCAAGCTCTTCGTAACCACCCCGTGGGACTGACAAAGGGGACCGCAGCCTTGTATTGCGCGTAGCGCTCGCCGAAGGTGGCGGCCAGGTAGTCTTCTTCCTCCTTCGCCATCACGCGCAAGGCAATGTACATCACCACCGGCACACTCAGGGCCAACCAGATATGCGTCAGCAGCACGATGCCCGGCGCCAGGAACACGATCCAGGAACCATACAGCGGATGGCGGCAGATGCCGTACACCTCGGTCGTGGCCAATTCTCCAGCCTTGAAGGCCCTGGTCATGGCTCTGACCGCCAAGAAGTAATACGGCAGGCCGATCAGGACCAGCAAGCCCCCCAGGATATTCAGCCCTGGATGCCACCATACGGGAAAATTGAGCACCGGAAAGATCCGTGCGAGCGCATACACTAACGCCCCATACGCCAGGGAGATCAGTCCCCAGCGCGGGCCCACGCCGAACATGGTCATCGGTTTGGTCATAGTTTACTTCTATGGATATCACGCATGAGAAGCAACCGCATACCCTCCTACGACTAGGCAACGAACACGATTATCGTTTACTATACCGTAAGCAACCTTACAACCATCGCAGTCTTGATGAAAGCCCACCGCCGAGCTGAGCTTGAGCTCCCCAGCGGGCTGCGATTTGCGCTAGCGGATCGTTCGCTTCAGCGATAAACATCGTTTCGCTGCCCCACCGTTACCACCCAAATAGTAAGCTCTTTATCTTGAATAGAATAGACTATTCTGTATCAGGCTTGACGAAGGCGATATTTTACTTGCCCGGAAAGTTTCTCGTGCCCGGCAGTCTTGGATCTTTTGCAAGGGTCTCGATGCGGGAAAGAATCTTTTGAAGATCCTTCTTGGGTACGTTACGAAAATCTTTCTCAACAGATTCTTTAGAGTTTATATTCGGCCATCTTTTTTCAGCTTCTTGACCATTGCTTCATAACTGACAAGTGGCACCTTTACCCTTTCTTCAAACGCCGCAAGATCTTCAGCATCTTCTGCGAGTGATTCCTTGATGGCGGCATCTACCAGCTTTGATAAAGACTGAGAGGTTTCAAGCGCCTTCAGTCTGAGGGCTTTGTGTAACTCGTGGTCTAAATATACGGTCGCCCGCATTGCTGCTGTACCCATCCGATCACCTCATGCAACATTATGGTACTATAAGGCCTAACGTTATAACGGCAACAGGTATTATTTATAGCGAACGCTGAGCGAACCGGCGCAAAAGATGGAGCATGAGCGGAACCCTTTTGCGCCCGAGTTCAGCGCCTTGTTAGGTGGAAAACTGCCTCCCCCCAGGCTGGGAGTCAGGGCCAGCAACTGTTACCGGTTGACCGCCGCCATCTCTTCAGGCGAGTATCGATCCCCGAGCACCTGATCCGCCAATTCATTGAGCGTAGCGCGATTCTCCTCTGTGAGGCGACAGTCAAGTGCCCCCAGGTTGATCTGGAGATTGGCGAGCTTGGTCGTGCCTGGAATGGCTACAACATGATCTCCTTGGTCCAACACCCAGGCCAAGGCGACCTGCGCTGCCACGCATCCCTTTTGGGCAGCAATCGCCTTGATCGCTTCCACCAGTTTGAGGTTAGACTCGATATTTCCCGGCTGAAACCGAGGCTGCATCTGGGCCCGGTAATCAGTCTCGCTGGTGGGCCGATCACTGGTTGAGGTGTAGCGGCCGGTCAGCATCCCCCTACCCAAGGGCGAGTAGGCTACCAAGCTGATGCCAAGCTTCACGCATGTGGGGAGTATATCCTTCTCAATATCACGGCTGAATATCGAGTACTCGGTCTGAAGGGCGGCAATGGGATGAACGGCATTCGCCCGCTTAATCGTCTCAGCCGAAGCCTCCGACAACCCGACAGCCCCGATCTTGCCCTCTTGAACCAACTTCGCCATCTCACCCACGGTATCCTCGATCTGCGTGGCCGGATCAACACGGTGGAGATAATATAGGTCAATCCTTTCGGTACCCAGACGCTTAAGGCTCTTTTCGCAAGAGTTCCGGACATTGGCCGGAGAGCCGTCCACCCCCACGAAGGCGCCCGTGGCCGGGTCCCGTTGGGGACCAAACTTGGTTGCCAGCACGATTTGGCCCCAACGCCCGGCAAAAGCCTTACCCAGGAGTTGCTCATTTCGCCCTTGGCCGTAGATTTCCGCCGTATCAAAATGAGTGACACCCAAGTCTACCGCCCGATGGAGTAAATTAATCGCCTCTGACTCTTGCGTAGGTTCCCCGTAAAACTCGGAAAGACCCATGCATCCAAGTCCAATGGCCGATACTGAAATCCCTGAGTGCCCAAGATTACGTGACAGCATAACCCCTCCTTTACCTTTACCCTTAAACCTAGACTTGATCCCTAGTCCTCATTTAGCATCTACGATAAGCTCAGCCGGAGCAGACCAGCGGGCTGCGATCGGCTGTAGCGGCTGGTTGGCCATTTTATTTTATTAAATCTCTATCATCACGTGACGCTAATAAAGGAATATGTTCCAGTCCCATATCATCTAATGTTTTTTTAACAAATCTCAAGCTGCTTTCTTTTACCCTTGGTTGGAATACAATTTGTTCGATTAGGTCAATTAAATCTATTTTTAAAAATACGTGTGCAGGTGTAGGCCCTGTTAAGTTTGGGTAGTGAATTATTCGTAATTCATTATCAAGTTTAAAATGCAGGTCTTTGTATAAGAAGTTCGTTGGCGTTCCAAAATAACTTATATTTTGCCCACCGGCCTGATCATAATATTTAACCATAGATATATCTAGGGGCCAATACTCAACGGCATTATCGCAGATACGTTGTAAACGCCTGACTGAACTCTTTATTGCAATACCGGGTGGATTGCGGACATAGCCCTTCCACATTAAGTCAAGATCACATTCACTTATACACCAACAGCTTATATAAGTTTTCAAACGATCTTTTTGTCTTCTCAACCTTTCAGAATCAATCATATGAGGTTCATCAATTTCTTTAAACCATTTTTCCATCTCTATTATTTGGTGATGAGAGTATGTACCTTCAAAGCGATCTTGTAAATGATCTGCCCTGCATAAATAAAGTGCTTTTTCATTTAGAAGAGCTTGAAATTTGTCTAAATCCATGTACCGCCATACTGGAGTATCAAGATTATCAGGCAGTATACAGGATGGATTTGGTTCGCGAGCCATTTTTATAAACTCATCCATTATAATTTATCCTACTGGCCAACGGTGAGTTCACCGGCGAGTTTCAGCGAGTCCGGTGAAACGACTGGTTAACATAATTATTCTCTCCAGTGCTGGGGTTCGTTTAATACATTTGAACATTGAACTTGCCCTGAGTTATTATTCAAGACATCATCTTTTAACGCTAGAATCATCCATGCTTCTGCGTGTTCTTCTGGTATAGGATAAGGCGCTTCAAAACCTTGAGCCCCTGCCGGTATAAAGCCACAACGGGGATAATAGGTAGGATGGCCCAGAACAAAAACTAATTCTGTTCCAGATTCTTTAAGTTGTCTCAAACCTTCGTTAATCAGTTTTTCTCCAATGCCTTTTTTTTGTTCGTCCGGCAGGATGGCCAACGGGGCCAGGATTTGAGCAGATATTAAATTTTCTGCTTTTGTAATCAAAGCTTTAGTGAACAAAACATGGCCAACAAGTATGTCGTTCTTAACAGCTACTAATGATAATATTGGTTTTGCTGTTTCATCATTCAGTAGATCATCAACGAGTTTAGCTATTACCGGCCCTTTGTCCTGACCAAATGCCTGATTATGTATGTTCAGTAATTCATTCCGTTCTGATTCTGTCGATTGTCTAATCTTCAATATTAACTCCTTTTTATTATTGTTAACAATGTTTATACGGATCCAGATAAGAACCTAAAACCCAAAGGACGAGCCGTATAACACGCTTTCATGATATGCGCTTTGTTCGCCATAATTATCCGATAGTATCTACTATTTTCTGTGGGGTCGTTTTTATCATGGGGTGTTATCCGGATCCGTATAACATCCCTTCTTTACCATCCAATTCAATGCGTTCAAACATCAACCATCTTGAGCGATGGCCATGACGCATGATTTCATTATTCACTGCCAGCCGGTGGAGTCAAGGGGCAAAAAGATTTTAAAACTCATACTCGTTTGCTGAGGGATTCCGTTTCGTATTCACGATAACGCCGACGGTCGCGGCCGACAATTCGGCAGGATAGCCTAATTGGATGCACCTTGCGTGCGGCCTTCAGGGCTTGGGCCATGGATGGCCTATGTCACAAAGATGACGCTTGAATGCAAATTGGAATACTTATAACGAGTCGCCGAAGTCCTCGAACACCACGTCGATGGGGATAGCGAAACCGAGGCCTTCGGCCTGGATGATGCCCATGGTATTGACGCCCAGGACATTACCCTCTTTGTCGATCAGCGGGCCGCCGCTGTTGCCGGGGTTCACGGCGGCGTCGAACTGCAGATAGGTCTCGTCCGTGTCGGTCTTCTTGCGGTAGGCGGAAAAGACCCCGGAGGTCACGGTATTTGCCAGCCCCAGCGGACTCCCGATGGCATAGACAACCTGGCCTTGTTCAAGATGTTGCTCTTTGGCCTTGCGTTTCAGGGCCCGGCCCGTGATCGAAGAGACCTTCAACAGCGCCAGATCGTGGCTGGAACTGGTCACGATATGATCGACCGGATACTCCTTGTTGTCGTCCGTGACGATCTTGATATCCCGGGAGTACCTCTGGTCCCTCACCTTGGCCAGCTTTTGCTCGTCTTCGCGCTGCAAGGGCAAGTACTTGCTGACGTCGGCCTCCTTGTCCTGGATGATCAGCTCCAACTGACTGCGGTTGGGCCCTTCAGGCATTTGCTGCAGCCTTTTCTTCCAACTGTCGATTTTTTCGATTTCCAGATCGATGATCTTCCGGTTGCGCTCCACCCTGTTTTTGAAGGTCTGATATTCAGCCTCATCAAAGGCGATGACATGCTTGTTGGTGATGACGGCATGCTCGGCAATGAAGAATCCCGACCCCATGGCGCCCCAGGGGGTGCGCACCGAAACGGTCGCGCTCAAAGCCCTCTGGATGGGGTCAACATCCAAACCCTTGGCATCCAGGGGTTGAGGTATCGTGACCGGCAAAGGTTGTGGCGATTGCTCCTCAATCTTCCGGTTCTTCTGGACCTGCCGCGGGGGATTGTCCTTCTGGGGTTCAGAAGAAACCGGCGCGCGCGTTCCAACATAGAGCGCGGCCAGAGCAGCCACGATGAGCACCAGACCGACCGATATCATGACCACGGGGCGGTTCCTTAAACGGCTCGGTTCTATTGCAATCTGTTCCGCCGCGGCTTTCTTGCGGGCCTCGGCCTCGAAATATTTCTCAAAGACAATACCACAGGTTTCACACTCAACCGGGTTGGTAATTTTACTGGAACATTTCGGGCATTGCTCCAAGGGCTTGTCCGTCATGGGCCTGTTTCTCCTATAGTCATTTCATCTTTTTACTATACGGCAAATGATAGCAAAAGATTATCCACAGCTCTGAAGCCCCGTCAAGGGAGATCTCAGGGGTGCATGGATGAATCAACGTTACCCGAATACGGTTTCGATCTTGAGGATATCAGCGGGCAGGTAATCGGGGTCGCCGAAGGCGGTAACGATGGCTATGGGCGAGAGGGTGCGGCCGTCCACGAAGCGGATCTTGAGGGTGGTTTCGTCCTCAAGCTCCAGGAAGTCCCAGACCTTGAGGTCGCTTTTACCCTTGTGGATGGTAGCCTCGGGCGGGATGGAAAGGCTCACGGGCCGGGCGAGCCTGAAGACATAGGCCTTTACCTGGGGCAGGCCTCCGGGGGCGCAGGAGGCCAGGCGCGAGCCGGGCGGCAAGTGGGGGTTCAAGCGCGCCAGGATCTCATCAGGCGCATAGGCCTGCTGGAGGTCGATCTGCATATATTCGCTCTCGGAGGGGATCCCTAAGGTGATGGGCGGGATCAGGGTCAGGCGCATGCCGGGGCTGAAGCCTTCGCTGTAGCTGGCGGCCAGGCCGGAGCGGCGCACGGCGCGCTTGAGGAGCTCGATCCAATCGCGGTTGCCGATCAGGCTTAGGTTACCGGTCTTGTTCAGGCCGATCACATAGGGGAAGCGCGCGGTGGAGGCTTCCGGGAAGATGTTTGCGGGTGCGGCGTCAGGCCGGATGATGTTATGGACCTCGTCCCCGCACACGCCGCAGGCAGTACAGGCGCCGTCCCGGCAGTCCGGTGTCTGGGCGGCCGCATAGGCATTGCTAAGCTCGGAGAGCAGAAACTCGCGCTTCAGGCGCATATCGATGAATTCCCAGGGCAGCGTCGTGTCCAGGGGCCGGGCGGCATGGTATTCCTCGGGGTTCAGGCCGCAAAGCTCAAAAGCATCCATCCAGGCCTGATAGTTGAAGGTGTCGGTCCAACCGTCCAGGTAGGCGCCCAGCTCTTCGGCCTTGAGGATCAGTTCGGACAGACGCTCATCGCCGCGCGAGAACACGCCTTCCAAGAGCGAGAGGCGCGGCTCCTGCCATTTCAGGCTTATGTAGCGGTCGCGCAGCTTGCCCTGCAGCATGGACAGGATCTCCTTCAGGCGCGTCTGCGGGATCTGCTGCTCCCACTGGAAGGGGGTGAAGGGTTTGGGGATGAAGGCCGAGAGGCTGATGGTGACCCCGCCCCTGAACTCGCGCGCGATTGCGCGCGACAGGCGCGCCAGGGCCTCGATGTCGGCGTCGGTCTCGGTGGGCAGGCCAATCATGAAATAGAGCTTGAGCGATTTCCAGCCCCGTTCGCGGATCAACCGGATGCTGCGGAAGAGATCCTCCTCGGTGTTGCCCTTGTTGATTACGGCGCGCAGGCGCTCGGTGGCGGCCTCGGGCGCTAAGGTGAAGCCGGGCTTGCGCACCGCGGCGATGATGCGCGCCATCTCGTCGGTCATGCCTTCCACGCGCATGGAAGGCACGCCCACCGCCACCTCGCGCGAGGGGCAAAAGAGCGACTGCATCAGGGTATCCAGATAGCTCAGGTCCGTGATGGACAAGGCCAGCAGGGAGACCGTGTCGTAGCCGGTGGCGGCCAGGCCCTGCTTGAAGGTCTCCAGCACGGAGTCATACGAGCGCTCGCGGTAGGGCCGGTAGATGAAGCCGGCCTGGCAGAAGCGGCAGCCGCGCGTGCAGCCGCGCGCCACCTCCACGCCCAGCCGGTCGTGGACGATGGCCGTATTGGGCATGACCATGGCGGAAGGGAACGGCAGATTGTCGAGGTCGGTCAGGACGCGCCGCACGGGACGTTCGGGATCGCCGGGGCGGTAAACGCCGGGGATGCGCGCCATGGCCGCGATGCGCTCGGCGCGATTGGGCGTTTGAAGGCAGATGCGCGCCATTTCCTGGATTACCTCTTCGCCGTCGCCGATGACGATCAGGTCGAAGAACGGCAGCACGGGCGCGGGGTTGGACAGGGAGGTGCCACCCGCGATGACGATGGGGTGGCCAGCGCCGCGCTCTGCGGTATGGACCGGGATGCGCGCCAGCTTGAGCATGCGCACCACGGTGGTGAAAGACAGCTCGTACATGAGCGAGAAGCCCAGGAGGTCGAAATCACGAATAGGCCGCTTCTCTTCCAGGCTGGCAAGCGGCAGGTCATGGCGTGCAAGGCTTGCGGCCATATCGGGCCAGGGGGCGAAGACGCGCTGCGCCCAGATGCCGGGCATGGCGTTCAGGATATGGTAGAGGATGCGCAGGCCCATGTGCGACATGCCGATCTCGTAGACATCGGGAAAGGCCAGGGCAAAGCGCGCCTTGACCGCGTCCGGGTCCTTGACGATCTGGTTGACCTCTCCGCCGATATAGCGCGCGGGCCGCATGATGGCGGCGATCTCCGGCGGCAGGCGGTGAAGGCCATGGGCTTCGGGCATGGGGTTTCTCCTTTCGAGCACCCCACCCTAAACCGAACATCCCCCTTTCGTCAATGCCTGCCGCGCATTCTTCTTTTCCTGGTGCACTGCAAGCTGCGCTACATACACGATATGCCGCAATCCCCCGCGTCCGGGGCGCCGGGTGCTTACCGAAAACCCGGCGCGGGACAATCGCTTATCGAAGCCGGCATCGTAGTTCTCGCCCCACACCGCCAGGACGCCCTGCGGGGCAAGGGCCGCGCGCATGCGCTCAATGGCGCGCTGTCCGTAGAGGGGGTCGTTGAGTTTATCGGTAGCGGCATGCGGACCGGTATAGAGATCGAGCACAATGGCATCGTAGCGTCCGGCGTTTTTATCCTGGGCGGCTGCGCGGATGAGCTCGGCCACATCGGCGATCATAACCGTCACCCTCGGATCGTTCGCGGCGCCCTGAGTGAGACCTGCCAGGGGTCCCCGGCACCACTCCAGCACCACGGGGTTGATTTCGGCCACCTCCACCCGGCCGTCGGGAGGCAGCGCATCCAGCACGGCCTTGAGCGTGAAACCCATGCCTAAGCCGCCCACCAGCACGCGCGGCTGTTCCCGCCCTTGCACGGGCGCGCATGCCAGCTGGCCCAAAGCCGCTTCGGAGCGGTGCGCCAGACTGTTCATGAGCACCGTGGGCCCCAGCGTGATCAGGAAGTCGCCTTCCCCCCTTTGGCGCAGCTCCAGCAGCCCTTCAGGGGTAGAGACGCTCTCAATGGTACGCCAGGGATGTTTCATGCGCTTAAACCTCCTAAAACGGTTCGACATACGGCTGGCCAAGACGTGCTGCCTGCGCCCGCCATGCGCTTGAGCGCACTATAGGAATACCGCTTTACAAAGTCAACACGGCATCTCTGCCGCGACTGCAAAATAGCGGTTGCTTGTTGGCAAAGTATAGTGTAGACACCCCCTCACGCAAACCACAGGGCGACCCCCTGTGGTTTTTATTTCAAGCTAAGGAGCCTCAACCACTATGATCAGCGCATCCAACCTATCCCTGGCCTACGGCAAGAAGGTGCTCTTCAAGGACGTCAACCTCAAGTTTACGCGGGGCAACTGCTACGGGCTCATCGGCGCCAACGGCTCGGGCAAATCCACCTTCTTGAAGATTCTCGCCGGCGATATCGAGCCGGACCAGGGCCGGGTCATCATCAGCCCCCGCTCCCGCGTGGCGGTCCTGAAGCAGGATCAGTTCGCCTTTGACGAGGAGACCGTCCTGGGCACGGTCATCATGGGGCATGCCGAACTCTATTCCATCATGACCGAGCGCGAGGCCCTCTATGCCAAGACGGATCTTTCAGAAAGCGACGGCATCCGTGCGGCCGAGCTGGAAGCGGAATTCGCCGAACTGAAAGGCTACGAGGCCGAGGCCGAGGCTTCCGTACTGCTGGACGGCCTCGGCATACCCGAAGGGCTGCGCCACAAGCGCATGGCGGAGCTTGAAAGCGGCGACAAAGTGCGGGTGCTCCTGGCCCAGGCCCTGTTCGGCAACCCGGACGTACTGCTCCTGGACGAGCCCACCAACCATCTCGACCTGAAGTCCATTGCCTGGTTGGAGGAATTCCTGTACCATTTTCCGAACACGGTCATCGTGGTTTCACACGACCGCCACTTCTTGAACCAGATCTGCACCTATGTCGCGGATATCGACTTCGGCCGCATCCAGATGTACGTGGGCAACTACGACTTCTGGTATCAAGCCAGCCAGCTCCACCTCAAGCAGCGCAACGATGAAAAGCGCAAGGCCACCGACCGCGCGGATGAGTTGAAGGAGTTTATCAGACGCTTCAGCTCGAACGCCTCCAAGGCCAAGCAGGCCACCTCGCGCAAAAAGCTCCTGGAGAACCTGACCATCGACGATATGCCGGTCTCTTCCCGCAAATACCCCTATGTCGTCTTCAAGCCGGAGCGGCCCTGCGGTGACGTCATCCTGGAGATCAAGGGCATCTCCAAGAAGATCGATGGCATCCAGGTCCTGAACGACATTACCTTAAACGTGAAGAAGGGCGACAAGATCGCCTTCGTGGGCAGCAACAATCTGGCCAAGACCACCCTTTTCCAGATCATCAACGGAGAGCTTGCCCCCGACAGCGGCAGTTTCCGCTGGGGCCAGACCATCACAACCGCCTATTTTCCCCAAGACAATAAGGCCTTCTTCGATAACGGCTTGACCGTGATCGAATGGATTTGTCAATATTCCCCACCGGCCGAAGGGGTAAACTTCGCCCGTGGCTTCCTGGGCCGCATGCTATTTTCCGGCGATGAGGCCACCAAGCAGACCCGTGTGCTTTCCGGCGGGGAGCGCGTGCGCTGCATGCTCTCCCGCATGATGCTATCGGGCGCCAACGCCCTTATCCTGGATGAGCCTACCAACCACCTGGACTTGGAAGCGATTACCTCGCTGAACAATGCCCTGGCGGCCTTCCCCGAGGTGGTGTTGTTCGCCTCGCATGACCACGAGTTCGTGGCCACGCTGTCCAACCGGATCGTGGAAATCACCCCGCGCGGCATTATCGATAAGGTCATGAGTTTGGAAGAATACCTGGATGATGAGGAAATCGCCCAGACAAGAGATGCCTTGTTCCAGGGCAACTGCGCCCTGAGCCTGTAAAACCATACGCCCTACCAGGGATGCGGTTTGCCGTTGGTAGAGCCTTTCCTTTTTTGTGTTGTCCGTCATGGTCCTGTCCCCTTGCGCCATTGGCGATAGCGCTTGCCAGGCGCAAGATCTCATGTTAGCACATGATACAAGCAAGGAGGGTTTATGACCGAAGGCAAGCTCACGCTGGGACAGTACTTCAAACTGGAGCGGGAAAAACGAGGCATTACCCTGGAGGCCATCGAAAAGCAGACCAAGATCTCCAAGCAAACGTTGCATTTCTTGGAGGACGACCGCCTCGACGTGCTACCCCCTCGGGCTTTCTTACGCGGATTCCTGCAGTGCATCGCCAAGGATTTCGATATGGACGGCGAAGAACTGATCCGGCAACTGGACGAGGCCCTCAACGATCTCGATAAGGCCAAAACGCTGGGCCAGCAGGGAATCGGGCGCCGCAAGGGCCGGCTCATCTATCTCATCATCATTATCGTCATCGCCGCGGCCATCGCCGTGGGGCTCTCCCTGTGCATTAATCGCAGCGCGGACATCGATAAGCAATCCTCCCTCCAGCCCCTGATCGCCCACCAGCATGAACCTGGGGCTTCCGGCATGACCATCTCCTGATCTCCGAGCCCAATTAAGCCTGACCCATCGGCTCTCAGCGCGCCATGCCCAGATGGAAAACCCAGGCCATCATCCTCAACACTATTGATTTCAGCGAATCCGACCGTATCGTGCATGCCCTCACGAAAGAGCGCGGTCTGGTAAGCGCCATGGCCAAGGGTGCCCGCCGGAGCATCAAACGCTTTCCCGGCACCCTGGAACCGTTCGGCGAGGTTATCCTGGATATCTTCTCCAAGCCGGGGATGGAGCTCGCGCGGCTGGAAGAGGCCCGGCTGCTCAACGCCCATCTGCGTTTGCGCGAGGATATCGCGCTCTTCGCCCATGCTTCGGTCATGATCGAGGTCGTCCTGGCCCACCTCGGGCCGTACGATCCCCACCCCGACACCTACCAGATCCTAAGGCGTTCGCTCGACGCCTTCGACACCCACCCGAAATGGTTCGCGCTGTGGGCCGCCGGCATGATCAACCTTCTGAAATCCTTGGGCTACGGCCTTGACACCCACGAGGCCCGCCAGGGCCGGCCTCTGCCGATGCACCGCCTGTCCACGGAGGCCGTCACCTTCATGGACAAAGCCGCCGGCATGGAGGGCTCCCTTCTGGCCAAGCTCACACTGACCACGCGCGCTCGCGGCGAGATCGAGACCTATATCCTGGACTTGTGCGAAAAGGTCGGCGACCGCAGGCTCAAATCGCGCCCCTTTCTAACGCGCGTCGATCCTGATCGAAATTAAGGCGCAGAAAGGAACCTCTTTACAATCGCATTTTCGATCATATATATTTAGTAACGTATACCTGATTAATGCACAGAGGAGGTGCGTCATGAAAAAGGGAATGTATCGTTACGCCGTCGCCCTGATTGCCTTTGCCGGGCTGTTGACACTTCTGGGGGTCTATGCCTGCGGCAGCGGAAGCGGCGGAGGATCGGCAAGCGTCTCATCCGAGGACGCATCGTACGCCCGGGTCGGCATCCTGATGGCCGATGCCCCCACCGATGAGTACGAACGCATTTTGATCACCATCACGGACGTAACCCTCATACCTTCAGACGGCGGCAAAGCCGTACCGGTTTTTACATCAGAGGAAGGCTATCAACTCGACCTCTTAGCCTTGCGGGACGAGAACTTTCTGTTGACCCTCAATGACCGGATACCGGCCGGCAAATACGCCAAGGTCCGGGTTAGCGTCAGATCCATCGTAGCGGAAGGTCCAGTGGATGGCGCGTCGTGCATCGCTCCGGAAGTTAAACTCCCCAGCGGCAAGATCGATTTCATCCCCGAGGGCGGCGTTCAGATCGAACCCGGGGAGACGGTGTACGTCAAGCTTGACATAGACGCCAAAAAATCCATAAACCTCCATGAGGCCGGCAATCCCTGCAGACTTATCTTCCGTCCGGTGGTCTTCGTCGACGTCATCCGCGGCGAACCGGTCTGCTTCTGGCGGCACCCCTATAAAGGGACGATCACGGAACTCCTTACGAATACCGAAGGCGTGACCACCGGGTTTGTCATGGACCGCGACCGCGCCTGCCTGGGGACCCTTGAAGTCAAGCTGGCCGAGGATACGCTCATCTTCACGGCCGACGGCGTATTCGGGACTGCGGCTGATCTCGCAGCCGGACAGGACGTGCTCGTGCGCGGCATCATGGACGAGGAAGGGTACTTGAACGCCAAGGCCGTGATCATCGGCGACGCCATGGTGCTCAAAGGCACCATCGCGGATGCCGTGACGGGCGAAACCGACACACGCACATTCAACCTGACCCTCGATGACGGGCAGCAGATGTTCGGCACCCTGCCGGTGGTTATCTATCCCCAGACCGTTATCCGCTCGGGATGCGATACCGTGGAAACCATCGACGATCTCGTTCCCGGCACCCCGCTGGTCGTGGTCGGCAAGTACGACACCGACAACATGGTCTTCAAGACGGTCGGCATACTGATCCTGCCGCTGCCGGTAGTATAGAAGGAACCAATCCCCGCACCCCCCTCGATCGAGGGGGGTGCTTCTTATCTAGGTATTCTCCTTGATGGTGCGCCGGTAGCGGATAGCGCTGGCGATCGTCACTTGGTCCATATACTTGATTTCGCCGCCCATGGGGATGCCGGAGGCCAGACGGCTCAGACACACGTTCAGACCCGCCTCGCAGACCAGCTTGGAGATGTACTGGGCCGTGACATCGCCCTCGACCGAGGGGCTCAAGGCGATCAGCACTTCCTTGACCGGTGCGTGCAGGCGTTCCACCAACTCCTTGAGCTTGATATCGTCGGGACCGATGCCGTTGATGGGCGAAACCAGACCGTGCAGGACATGGTAGCGGCCTTTGTATTCGTGCGCGGACTCCAGGGCCAGCACATCGCTGGGTTCCTCGACCACGCAGATGGTGGCGGCATCGCGCCCGCCATCGGCGCAAATGGCGCAGGTAGCCTGGTCCGTGAGGTTGAAGCACTGGGGGCACAGGGATACCTTGCGGACTTCCTCCAGGGCCGATATCAACGCATCCTTCAATCCGCGCTTGTCGGCAAGTATGTAGAGCGCCAGGCGGGTGGCCGACTTTTCGCCGATACCCGGCAGACGGCGTAACTCCTTGATGAGAGTGCGCAGCGGTTTGGGATAAGGATCCATCTCAGAAGAGGTCGAAAGGCAGGGGCATTCCGCCGGTCAGTTTGCGCATCTCGTCGTTGGCCAACTCGCGCGATTTCTTCAGCGCCTGGTTCACGGCCGCTATGATGAGGTCTTCGAGCATGGGGATGTCACGGGGATCAACGCAGATGGGATCGAGCTTGATCTGTTTGATTTCCTGGCGCCCACTGACCACGGCCGTGACCATGCCGCCGCCGGATTCCGCCGTTACCATCCGGGAGGCCAGCTCGTTCTGGACCGTCTTCATCTGGGACTGAAGGTTCTGCACCTGCTTCAAGATATCGTTGAGATCAAAATCCATGCCTCCTTAAACATGAAAGCCCGAACCCTGTCAAGCGCGCCCCAAGAACGTCATTTTAAAGCGCTTGACTTCCCTGGGACGAATACATAGAAACTTTATAATACACGGAGGTTGCCGATGGTCACAGCCTTGATCTTAATGCAAGTGGAACGTGAGCATATCAATGGTGCGGCCCAGAGCCTAGCGGACATGCCCGGCATTTCCGAGGTCTACTCGGTCAGCGGGCATTATGACCTGGCAGCTATTGCCCGCGTCAAGGCCAACGAAGACTTGGCCGATCTGGTCACCGTCCGGATGCACATGGTACCGGGGATCACCAAGACCGAGACCTTGATCGCCTTCCGCACCTATTCGCGGCATGATCTTGAAGGCATGTTCGCGGTGGGGATGGAATAAAGGCCGTTTTAGTCCAGCTCAAAATCGCTTAAGTCAAACTGCGCTTTGGGCCGTTTGATAGCGAGGTCTTTGAGGGCAGCGAGCATGATGGTGCTGATGACAAGATTGCGATACCACTTGTGATCGGCCGGGATGATATACCAGGGCGCCCACGGGGTGCTGGTCCGTTCGAAGACCGTCTCATACGCCTTGGTATAGGCAGGCCATAGTCTGCGTTCCGCGGCATCATCGGGGCTCAGTTTCCACTGTTTATCAGGGTTTCCCAGGCGCTCCAGCAGGCGCTTTTTCTGCTCGGCATAGCTGATATGCAGGAAGAACTTGATGATGGTCGTGCCTTCATCGGTAAGCATGCGCTCAAAATCATTGATATGATCGTAGCGTTTTAACCAGACCGCCTTGGGAACCAGCGCGTGCACGCGCTGGATGAGCACGTCCTCGTAGTGGCTGCGGTTGAAGATGACGATCTCGCCCGCCCCCGGGGTCTGCATGTGCACCCGCCATAAATAATCATGATCGGCCTCCGGCACGGTTGGTTGTTTAAAACAGGCCACCCGCACCCCTTGCGGGTTTATATATCTGAAGACATGCCGGATGGTTCCGTCCTTACCGGCCGTATCCATGCCCTGGAGAATGACGAGCAATTTGTGGCGGCGCTCGGCGTACAGCCGCTCCTGGAGATCATGCAGCGCCATGGAAAGTTTCTCCATCTGCTTGGCGCCTTTGTCGGCCTTGTCCTTGAGGCTGCACGCGGCGCTGTCAAAATCGCTCAACCGAATTTTCTTCCCTGGTTCAACACGGTAGGCATCCATGACCCGGCCTCCTTTGCCATATGTCTATACCCAAGCTTATCGCCAGGTCATCCATTCGAGTTGAAGCTTGTAAACACGGCATTGAGAAATATTTCCAGATCAATCGGAGAGGTTTGAAAAAGTTGATCATAAAAAAATATTGACGGTATGATAAAGATATGTTAATAAGTACTTACTTACATCAATAAACGCTTGCCGTGCAGGCGCAAGGAGGGAACGATGAAGGCACTAATCATGGGAGGAGGGATGTCGGGTCTGGCCACGGCCGTCAATCTCCTGGAGCAAGGGATCGAGGTAGAGATCATCGAGGCGGATGAGATCTTCGGGGGCAGGGCTAACTCATGGCTTGATCAAGACGGCGATATGATCGACAATGCCCTGCACGTCTTCTTCCCCTACTATGTCAATCTGATCAATTTCTTCAAGAAGATGGATATCGAAAAGAACATCATCTGGAAGAACACCGAGTTCTATTTCGCCCAGGAAAACGGCAATCAGCCGGCGCTCAAGTTCAGAAACCTCCCGGCCCCCATCCATGTCGGCCTGGCCTACATGAACCTGATCAAGAATTACAAGGGCATCGCCAAGTGGAAGATGCTCATGACCACGCTGGCTTCCTCCTTTGCCCTGGGCTATTCCGAAAAGGAGCTGGAAGAACTGGACAATATGTCCTGGGCCGAATGGTGCATGCGCTGGGCCCCGAAAGGCGCCTTCAAGCCCATGGATTCGGCCATCCACGGCCTGACCTTCACCCCCACCTGGGCCATCTCGGCCAAGGTCATGGTCAACTGGTTCAAAAAGGTGGCGGCCTCGCCCGAGAGCGCGCGCGTGGGTTTCGCCAACGGCGGCCTGGGCGAAATCTGGGTCGGCGGCTGCCTGGACTACATCAAGAAGAAGGGCGGGACCTTCGAAGCCAAGAAGGCGGTCACGGCCATCAACGTCAAGGACGGCAAGATCGCCGAGGTCATCGTGAACGGCAAGGAAAAACGCACGGCCGACATCTATGTCTCGGCCATGAGCCCGTTTGCCCTGCGCAAGCTCATCCCGTCCGAGTGCTACAAGTATGAGTACTTCCAGGACCTGACCCATTTCGAGGACTCGCCCTCGCTGTCCATCCAGGTCTGGTTCGACCGTAAGCTCACGGACGTGGATGTCACCTTCTTCTCGACCGATTGTATCT